>Ga0214543_1000012_pt1 | contig 338982 bp, 296 predicted proteins | sample CNSS2metaG_FD_160094 | JGI IMG/M metagenome (GOLD analysis project Ga0214543, IMG submission 160094) | Root nodule microbial communities from cowpea collected in UCLA plant growth center, Los Angeles, California, USA - CNSS2 | ecosystem: Host-associated > Plants > Roots > Nodule | place: USA... | reverse complement strand
CACCCGGCCGGCGGCTTGCGTCTACGTACTTTGTAAATATAGCAACTTGCAAACGCAGTAATAAGGAATAGGATGATGTCGCGTTTCTAAGTTGACTACTCTGTCTCTTCTTTAATTAGCTGTGACACTTACAGGGCTATTTAGTAATGCGACAGTTAGGCCAGTTAGATATGCGACACTCTCGCCTCTCGACGCGCTCGTCAACGTCAACGTTTTGGATAGTTCCGCGCAAGTCGCAATTCACCGCGAACTCGCGGCTTGGACGCAGCTCAAAGCCACGTCCAAGCCGAGGCCTTGCCGATTAGACCAGGTCAAATCGATCGGCGTTCATCACTTTCGTCCAGGCTGCAACGAAGTCCCTGACAAACTTCTCTTTGGCGTCGGACTGGGCATAGACCTCCGCGAAGGCACGCAGTTGGGAATGCGAGCCGAAGATGAGGTCGACGCGGGTACCGGTCCACTTGACTTCGTTCGTCTTGCGATCGCGCCCTTCGTAGACACCTTCCTTGTCGGCAATGGGCGACCACTGCGTGCCCATGTCGAGCAAGTTGACGAAGAAGTCGTTCGTCAACGCCTCAGGACGGGAGGTGAAGACGCCATGCTCCGGCTCGCCCGCCTTCAGCACACGCAGGCCGCCGACGAGCACCGTCATTTCCGGCGCCGTAAGCGTCAGCAGCTGGGCCCGGTCCACCAGCGCCTCTTCCGGCTTCATGAACTGCCGGCGGCGGCTGCTAACATAGTTACGGAAACCGTCTGCACGGGGTTCCAGCGCGGCGAAGGAGGCCGCATCGGTCTGTGCCTCCGACGCATCCATGCGACCCGGCGTGAACGGCACTGTGACGTCGTGGCCGCCGGCCTTCGCCGCCTTCTCGACGCCGGCGCTACCTGCAAGCACGATCAGGTCGGCAAGCGAGATCTTTTTGCCGCCGTTCTGGGCGGCGTTGAAGTCCTTCTGGATGCCCTCAAGAACGGAGAGAACCTTCGCGAGCTGCGCCGGCTGGTTGACTTCCCAGTCCTTCTGCGGTGCGAGGCGGATGCGCGCACCATTGGCGCCGCCGCGCTTGTCGGAGCCGCGGAAGGTCGAAGCCGAAGCCCAGGCCGTGGAAACCAGTTCCTGCACCGAGAGGCCGGAGGCAAGGACTTTGGCCTTGAGGTCGGCGACATCCTTATCGTCAACTAGCTTGTGGTCGACGGCCGGGATCACGTCCTGCCAGATCAAGTCTTCCGCCGGGACTTCCGGGCCGAGATAGCGAACCTTCGGACCCATGTCGCGGTGGGTCAACTTGAACCAGGCGCGGGCGAAGGCGTCGGCGAACTGATCCGGGTTTTCGAGGAAGCGGCGCGAGATCTTCTCGTAAATCGGGTCGAAGCGGAGCGACAGGTCAGTGGTCAGCATGGTGGGAAGATGCTTCTTGGACGCGTCATAGGCGTCCGGGATGGAAGCATCGGCATTCTTCGCCTTCCATTGATGGGCACCAGCCGGGCTCTTGGTCAGCTCCCATTCGTAGTTGAAAAGATTCTCGAAGAAATAGTTGCTCCACCGGGTCGGCGTCTGTGACCAGGTCACTTCCGGTCCGCCCGTGATCGCGTCCTTGCCGACACCTGTGCCGAAGGTGCTCTTCCAACCAAGCCCCTGATCCTCGATCGCGCCGCCTTCAGGGTCCGGACCGATGAACGACGGATCGCCGGCGCCATGCGTCTTGCCGAAGGTGTGGCCGCCGGCAATCAGCGCCACGGTCTCTTCGTCGTTCATCGCCATGCGGGCGAAGGTCTCGCGGATGTCGTGCGCGGCAGCGACCGGGTCCGGATTGCCGTTCGGGCCCTCCGGGTTGACATAGATGAGACCCATCTGCACGGCAGCGAGCGGCTCGGCCAATTGCCGTTCGCCGCTATAGCGCTCGTCGCCCAACCATGTGCCTTCCGGCCCCCAGAACAGTTCCTCGGGTTCCCACACATCGGCACGGCCACCGGCAAAACCGAAAGTCTTAAAGCCCATGGATTCGAGCGCGACGTTGCCGGTGAGGATCATCAGATCCGCCCAGGAAATCGTGTTGCCGTATTTCTGTTTGATCGGCCACAAGAGACGGCGGGCCTTGTCGAGATTGGCGTTATCCGGCCAGCTATTGAGCGGCGCGAAGCGCTGCTGGCCCTGGCCGGCGCCGCCGCGGCCGTCGGTGATGCGGTAGGTGCCGGCGCTGTGCCAGGCCATGCGGATGAAGAGGCCGCCGTAGTGACCGAAGTCGGCCGGCCACCAATCCTGCGAATCCGTCATCAGCGCATGCAGGTCCTTCTTCAGCGCGTCGAGATCGAGCTTCTTGAACTCCTCGGCGTAGTTGAACGCCTTGCCCAGCGGGTCGGAAAGACCGGAATGCCGGTGCAGAACCTGGACGTCCAGCTGGTCCGGCCACCAGTCGCGGTTGGACCTGCCTCTCGGTGCCGTATGTGCGACAGGACATTTGCCCGCGTTTTCAGTTTTCTGGTCCATGGTTGTCTCCTGTTCCTTTATGAGGCCACCTTTAAAGGCAGCGTGTCCGCGAACTCTTCGGTTGAGCTGCATGCTTTGGGCGGCAGGCACCCTCCATTTGATTTCTTCTTATCGGAAGTGTCTCATAAATTTAAGTTGGATTTACTGATCGTCGCGATAAGTTGAAGTTATGAAAAATCTCACTCTGAAACAGCTTCGCTATTTCGAGGCTTTGGCACGTCATGGTCGCTTTCGGCTCGCCGCCGACGCCTGCGCGATTTCTCAGCCAGCGCTATCGATGCAAATCAAGGAACTTGAAGAAGAATTGGGCAGCGACCTCTTCGAACGCAGCGCACGTGAAGTGAAGCTGACCGCGTTCGGTCAGACGTTCGCGCTACGGGTCCGCGACATTCTTCGTGCTGTGGATGAATTGGGGGACCTGGCCCGAGCTTCGCGAGATCCGTTCCTGGCGCGCCTCAGAATCGGTGTCATTCCAACGATTGCGCCCTACTTGTTACCGGCCATCATAAACGACCTCAACAGAACGTTTGACGGTATTCAAATACAGGTGCGTGAGACGCAAACGACAAAATTGATTCAAGAACTGGCGCAAGGCGAGTTGGACACGGCAATCGTTGCGTTGCCTGTGTCGGAACCCTCCTTCACCGAGCTCAAGTTGTTCGAGGAGGAGTTCGTTCTGGTCCGACGCCACGAAGACGAGCGCAAGCCGGTACCCGAACGCGAGGCGCTGCGCGAGATGCGATTGCTTCTGCTCGAGGAAGGGCACTGTTTCCGTGATCAGGCCTTATCGTTCTGCAGTATAGGATCGACGCGACCCCGAGAAGTCATGGAGGGTAGCTCACTCTCCACCTTGGTCCAGATGGTCAGTGCAGGTATCGGTATAACGTTGATCCCGGAGATGGCAGTGCCGGTGGAAACGCGCTCAGCGTATGTCTCGATCTCTCGTTTCCAGGCTCCCCGGCCTTCCCGCACGATAGGGATGATTTGGCGCAACTCCACGCCCCTGTCCAAACAGCTTCTGCAGATTTCGGAGGTGGTTCGCCGGTCAGCCCATGCCGCGCGCGAACGGCATTTTTCGATCGCCGGTGGGGACTGGACCAGAGAGGCGCCCGGCCTGAACGGGTAGAGGCGAGTCCGTCGGGCGCCAGCGTGCCGCGTGAATCATCTCCGCATCTGGTGACTTGCCATACGGCCGAAGCTGCAGGAGAGTCGACGTGGGAGGAGCTCTCGATGGGCATCTACAGCGACGTCATACTGCCGAAGCTCTGCGACCTTTCAATGCGCAACGAGCGCCTGCGCCCCTATCGCGAGCGCGTGATCGGCGCGGCTGATGGCCGTGTCCTGGAGGTCGGCAGCGGCTCCGGACTGAACCTGCCATTCTATCGTCCGGCCGTGCGGGAAGTACTGGCGCTCGAGCCCGCGCCAAGTCTTCTGGCTTTGGCGCGCCGCGCCCCGCGTCCTGAGATACCGGTGAGCTTTATCGCAGCGTCTGCAGAGGCCATTCCGCTCGATGACAGCAGCGTCGACACGGTCGTGACGACCTGGACCTTGTGCACCATTCCGGGGGCCTCGGCGGCGCTCGCGGAAATGCGCCGCGTACTCAGACCGGAAGGCAAGCTGCTTTTCGTCGAACACGGGCTGTCGCCTGATCGTGGAGTGCGCTGGTGGCAGGATAGCCTCACGCCGGTCTGGCGGCGCATCAGCGGCGGCTGTCATCTCAATCGCCCGATCCAGTCTATGATAGAAGGCTCCGGTTTCCGGATCGACAGGGTCGAGACCGGCTACATGGCCGGGCCGAAGCCGATGACCTTCATGTACGAAGGCAGCGCCCGTCCGAACTGACGAGAACCCCACGGCGGCGGCCAAGCGCGCATGGGCCTGGCGCGGTGCTCAAGATGCGAGCAATGCCCTCGGCACCGACCCATGATCAGCGATAGCGGCGGTGCAGCGACAGCCGCCCATCCGTGCCGAGGCGGGCTTCGACATCCGTGTAATGTTCCAGCGTGACGTGCGGTGTTCCGCTCGCGGCTGCGTGCGCCCCGGTGATGACGGCGACCTCGGCGCCGGCGGCTTTGCCGGCCAGAATGCCCGCCGGGGCATCCTCGAAGACGAGGCAATCCTCAGGGCGCACGCCAAGCCTGGCTGCCGCAAGAAGGTAACCCTGCGGATCGGGCTTGCCGGCCGAGACGTCCTCGCCCGTCACCATGAGGCGCGGAAGAGGGATGCTTGCCGCGGCAAGCCGGCGCGCGGCCAGTTCGAGCGGCGCTGAGGTGACGATCGCCCACTTCTCCGGTGGAAGCGCGTTCAGGAAGGCGCGGGCGCCGGGAATCTCGACAATGCCCTCGACGTCGGCGATTTCCGCCTCAGCAAGGTCGCGCGCCTCCTGGACGGGGTCTACCAGCAGACCGAGTTTGCTGATCGTGTCGACCGCGCGCACGCCGTGCACCGATGGCAGAAAGGCGATAGGGTCGATCCCGTTGCGAACCGCCCAGGCGCCCCAGACCCTTTCGACGACGGCCATCGAGTTGAGCAGCGTGCCGTCCATGTCGAACAGCAGGGCGGCAAAGTTCTTCGTGAAAATTGCAGAGGACGAAGTATCCAAATCGATTCCCTTATGATGCGCTCAGGGCGGATGCATCGCACACCTACCGCCTCAGAAGACGTCCTACAATGGCTAGCGCAAACCGTAATCGTCGGTCACGAGAAAATCGATCGGCCCGCCCGGCCTGTCATCGTCGAAGACGGCGCAGGAGAGCACGCCGCCGAAGACAGCACCCGAGTCGACATTCGTCCTGTTGCCGACGGTTCTGGGATTGCTCCGGCTCGGCGTGTGCCCGTGGCATACATGTTTGCCCCAATAGCTACCCGAATAATTCGGGTCCGTACGCATCCACAACAGGATATCGTCGCCCTGCTCCTCCAGAGGAATATTCTCGTCGACGCAGGCATGCACGAAGATGCGGTGGCGCTCGATGATGATCGACGGCAGTTCTGTCATCCATACGAGATGACTCAAGGGTATGGCGCCACCATAGGAGGCCAGGGTCTCTTCCCCGCCATTCAGCAGCCAGGTGGCCATTTCAGCCACACCCTTTCGCGCCGACAGCAGCATTTCCTCATGATTGCCCTTGAGAGTGAGCCATTGCCAGGCAGGATTTTGCGGTCCGGCCATGATCCGTTCGACGACGCCGCGGCTGTCCGGGCCGCGGTCCACCAGGTCGCCGAGGAAGATGACCCTGCCGCCCGGGGCGGCAGCTTCGATACCCGTCAGCAGGGTTTCGAGCTGTCCGAGGCAACCGTGAATATCACCGACCGCGAAAGTCAAGCGCCGGCCATTCATGAACCGGTTCTCCTATGCTCGTCCAAGACGGCTCTCTCCTTTCGCTGCTGACAAGGAATCGACCGCCTACGGTCATGTGCATGGTTCCTTAAATCGGATTCAATACAAAGACAAACCAATTCAAAGCGTTACAGCGTCTTTCGTGCGGTGGGAAAAGACACGGCGCTGCAAGGCGTGCCCCAATGGCGCTGGCCGCGAAGCATGCGCTACGCAAGAAAGCTCTATCGCATTCTATCGTCGACCGGAATCGGATTTATCGGATGCGATGAGCGGCGCTACGGCGCAGGATCAATGATGAGAGGACCCCTTCGGGATCGCCGAACTGGTTATAGAGACCGGATCGCTTGCCGGAAACGTGTCTTCGAGCCCCTCTTCCAGTTGCTCTTCCATTGCGTGCTGGTCATGCGCCTGGCGCGCGGTCGCCATTGCTCCTTCAGGAACCGAAGGAGATCGCCTCGTTCCGGTAATGCCGAGAAGCGCCTCGTCGGCTTTCACGGCCGCTGCGAGTATCTCTTTTGCGCGCGCAACCGAATTCATTCTGTTCAGGGTTCCTTCGGCGTTCTGCGGGCAAGTGACCGACACGATTTCTCCGGTGGTGGCGACGAATTCGACGGTGAATCCCGCCTTGCCGCCGCGCTCCGGGTAGACTTGAATCCCGGCGAACTGCATCGGTACCTCCTATTACGGCCGCGCCGCGCCAAGGGTGAAACGCGGATGGCGCGGCCGCGGCGAAGTCTACCAGATTTGACAAATCTTCGACAGCTTCCCTCGCCTTCATAGTCCTTGGATCCGTCACCTTGGCACGACTACAGAAGGTCGGGCGCCGATCTCGCCTGTGGCTCGTCGACCGGCGCTACAAGCTCCAAATTCTGCGCCGCATGGTAAGCCGGCGTTGTCTTCTCCCGGACATCCGGCCGCGTACAGGCCGCAAAGGCGTCGAGATTGCGGTTATAGACCTTGGTCTGTACGTCCATCATGCCGAGCACGCTATGAAACAGGTTGTCGTGCGATCTCGGCTCGTCGGCATCCTTCGCAAGGCAGCCGGTGTCGATACCCATTGCCGCCTGGTATGGCTTCGAGAACCAGGCAAGGAAGGGCACCTGCGTCTGCTCTTTCGGTGCGATCGCATAAGGCGCGCCGTGCAGATAAATTCCGTTCTCGCCGAGCGACTCGCCGTGGTCCGACATGTAGATCATCGCCCCGGCGATGCGGTCCTGATGCTTTTCGAGGAGCCGCGCCACACTGGCGAGGACGTGGTCGGTGTAAAGAATCGTATTGTCGTACGCGTTGACGATTTCCTCGGTAGAGCAACGCATCAGCTCCGCCGTACGGCAGTCGGGGGTGAAGCGGCGGAACGCCTCGGGATAGCGCAGGTAATAGGACGGGCCGTGACTGCCGAGCTGGTGCAGCACGATGACACTGTTTGCCGTTGTCGCTCCGAGCTTCCTGTCAAGTTCGTCCAGAAAGATCTCATCGAGGCATTCGCCGTTCTTGCAGAGCGGACTATCCTTCTGTCGGGTCATGCTCGCGAAGCTGATGAGGTCGGCGATGCCCTTGCTGCCGGTATTGTTGTCCCACCACGTGACCGAAACACCGGCATGCGTCAACACATTGACCAGGTTCTCCGTGGAGCGGGCCTTCCAGTCGCTATATTGCTTGCGCGGATAGACGGAAAACATGCAGGGCAATGACACGGCGGTCGCCGTCCCGCAGCTCGTCGCGTCGCGGTAGTTGACGACTCCGAGCGCCCTGAGCTCCGGATTCGTCTCGCGGTGATAGCCATTCAGCGAAAAATTCATCGCCCGCGCGGTCTCGCCCGCGACCACGACGACCACGACGGGCTTGCCGGCATTTGCAATTCGAGTTCCCCCTTTCGCGTCGGTTCCAAGCGGCTGCACGACCAGATTGCGCTCACGGTATGTGGAGAGGGCGTAACGCACCACGGAAGTCACCGGGCCTGCGGGGTTGAACCTCACCATCAGGTCCCGGTGCTCTCGCAACGCGTAGGCGATCGTCGCAAAATTGGCGTAGATGAGAGCGCCGCTCAGAACCAGCGCCGGCGCTATGAAAAGGAAATTGACGGCCGCTTTTGCCAGAAAGCGTCGGTGTCTCACCTTTATCCAGATGATCAGAAGCGACGGAATTAAGGCGTACAGCGCGAGATGAAGCAGGAGGCTGCCCGTCAGCAGGTGACTGGCCTCGGCCCCGGTCGTAACAGCGGCATTGCCGATCATGCCCTTGTCGATGACCACCCCGAAGCTGTCGGTAAAATAGGCGGCGGCGGCCGATATGACGATCAGAAGAATGATAACCGGCTTCATCACGTACTTCATAGACAGGGACGTCAGCACGGCGAATGTCGTGAGGCAGAGCGCCGCGCCGAGCGACAGCAGACCGGGCCAGGCGCGATCGAAATAGACTATCGCATAGCTCCAGAAAGAATTGTTGGTCAACAGCAACAGATAGAGGGTGACGATCGCGGTCAACGTAATACTGCCGATCTCGGGCCGGCGAATTCTGAAGATGGTCAAAACACTTTTCTCCAAGAATGCGAGCTCGTTGCTCTCGTTTGATTACGCCGGGATTGTTGCACGGCCGCCCGGCAGATCACTCCGCCCGAATCGGCAGTGCGTCTCGACGCTTCCGGCAGTACAGCGGGCAAGCTGTCGAAGCGCTGTCGGCGAAGGATCGTGGAAGAGCGGGGCTGCTTTACGAGATACGAGCAGCGGACAGCCTTTCGACAGGCTTGCGAAGGCAGGGTCTCGCCCCGACTCGCTGAGGTGGCATGTTGATCAAGGGAGCTGGCTATGAAACCGTTACTTGTTTGCGCGTTGGCCGCGGTCGCTCTTCCCGGCCTCGCTCACGCCGCTGAGGACGACATGTCCTGCACGAATGAGCCGCGATCGGCCTGGATGACCGCTGATGCTGCGACCGTCAGGATCCATGAGGCGGGCTACCCGGAGGTGCGCGCGATCAAGGTCAGCGGCTCGTGCTACGAGATCTTCGCGTTCACGAGGAAGCACGGACGCGCCGACGTCTACATGAACCCCGTAACGGCAGAGATTGTTAGGGCGGAAGTTGAGAATTAAAGCGAAAGAGCGCAGCTTGCGGAATGTTGGCACTTTGAACCAAAAGCCCCTATGGTCGGCGGCCGTAACATGGCTTGAACTCAGGAAAACGCATGCGCTTGCTGCTCGTCGAAGACAGTCCCCGCCTCATCGAGCTCGTCGGCGAGACCATGCGAGAGGCAGGATGGCGGCTCGATGCGGTGTCGAGCCTACGCGAGGCAGAGGCAGCGATCACCGAGCGAGAGCACGATCTCGTCCTTCTCGATCTTGGCCTCCCCGACGGCGATGGTCTCGATCTTTTGAAATGGATAAGACAGGAGCATGCCGGCCTGCCGGTGTTGATCATCACGGCCCGTGGTTCCGTCGATGAGCGGGTGCAGGGGCTGGATGCCGGGGCCGACGATTATCTTGTGAAGCCTTTTCACCATCGCGAACTCTTGTCCCGCTGCAGGGCCATGTTGAGGCGCAATCCGCAAGCGATACAGCCGGTGCTCGAAGCCGGCGCCTTGCGCTTCGATCCGGCGACGGCAGAGCTCACCTGCGACGGGGCGATGATACCCCTCCCCCCACGCGAACGCTCCCTGCTCGAGATCCTGATGCGCGAGGTGGGACGCGTGGTTCCGAAGCGCCGGCTGGAGATCGCGCTATCGGAATACGGGCAGGAACTCAGCTCGAATGCGCTCGAGTTAGCCGTGTCCAGAGTTCGAAAGCGGTTGCAGCCGCTCGCGACGGGTGTCCAGATCGAGACCGTGCGCGGCATCGGCTATCTGCTCCGGACCGCTCTATGAGAAAGCGCAATCCCTCGCTGATCGGCATCGTTGCACGACGAATCATCGCCTTTTCGCTGCTGGCCATGATGCTGCAGATCGGCGTGGTTTTCGCCGACTACTGGTTCGACGACGACGAACTCAGCGTCTTGATGCTGCAAGAGGAGACCGAGACCCTCTCGCGGGCCATCGCCATTCATGACGGGCTCGTGACATTCAAGCCAGGCACCGAGCTAAGGGAGCGTTATCTTGATCGGGACGGACGGCCAGGGGCGATCTATGTCCGGGTACGCACCACGTCCGGCTCCGTGCTCTTCTCCAATTGCACGTCAGACTGCGCCGCGCATTTTCTGCCGCTGGAGGTTAACCCCCCGAGCTTCTGGATGCGGCAGATCGAGCCAGGCAAGCCCTTCAGTGTCGCGGGAGGCCAATCCTTCGAACGCAACGGCGTGACGGTCCTCGTCGAACTCGCGGTGATTAAGGACCCGAACGGCTTCATGTACAGCGTGCTGCTCCGCGAGATGTTCGATTCGATGATCGTTCCAATGACGCTGATGTTCTGCCTCGTCATCGGCGCGACGATCTGGTCGATCCGCAACGCGCTCAAGCCGGTAGCGATGGCGGTCCGAGCCGCCGATGCAATCGATCCGCGCGACGGCAATGCCCGGCTACCCTCGGCCCGCATGCCGCAGGAGGTCGAGCGTCTCGTCGCGGCCGTCAACCGTCTGCTGGCGCGTGTTGCCGACCTGATCCAGTCGCAGAAGGTGTTCTCTTCCTCCATCGCACACGAGATCCGCACGCCGGTTTCGATCGCCAAGATGGAACTGAGCCGCATCGACGATCCTCGTGCCCGTAACGCCGAGCGCGATCTCGATGCGCTGACGCACATCCTTGAGCAATTGACCTCGCTCGCCCGTGCCGATGCCGTCGATCCCGAAGCCTATCGACGCGCGAGTCTCTCGCTGATCGGCGCGGACGTTGCCGAGGCCACGGCGCCTTTCGTGTTCGACCACGGCAAATCCATCGAATTCGTCGACAAGGGCACGACGCCGGTGACGGTGATCCCGGCCCTCGTCGAGAACATGCTGCGCAACCTGATCGAGAATGCCGTGAAGCACAATCCGGAAGGCACCCGCATCGTGGTCACCTGCGGCCCAGGACCGCTTGTCTCCGTCGAGGATAATGGCAAGGGACTTGTGGATCTCCCGGAACACAATGAGGATCTCGGCTATGTCAAGCGCTCGGGCGAACTCGGACTGGGTCTCAAGATCGTTCACCGGATCGCCGAACTTCACAAGGCGAAGATCGCGATCGACACAGCGCCGGACAAGGGAACGAAAATTGCGGTCGATTTCGCCGCATCGCTGTGAATCACGTCTTCGCTGTTCGGACAGCGCCCTCGCGCGAGGAATGTTTGCTACAGCGCCGCGCGTCTTATCAGACGCGCAAAGTCGCTGTAGCTTTTTCAGTTGCTGCATGTCTTGGTCCTTAGATCGAGTCGATTTAAGGAGACATGCAGTAGGCACGATGCTTATTTTTTAATCTGACGCATTTTCTTGGATGCGGATTTCGTGCCCAGCGATTGATCGCATGCTATTGGGCTGTGCAACATCTCTCGACCTGCCTCAAGAGTATCCATGTTCAAAGCCTCGGCCTTCTTCCGGCGCTTCCTCCCATCGCTTGCGCCGATCAGCCATTGGGAACGCTTGCGCGCATCGTGCGGCGCTCTCGTCGGAGTCCTGTCGACGGGATTCATCAGCACGGTTGCGGTAGGCGCGGATGCCAGCCTGCCGCTGCTCATCGCGCCGATGGGCGCCTCAGCCGTGCTGCTCTTCGCCGCACCTTCGAGCCCGCTCGCGCAGCCCTGGTCGATTCTCGGCGGCAATGTCGTTTCCGCGACCGTCGGCGTCACCTGCGCCTTGCTCATTCCTAATCCGGTGGTGGCAGCCGCTATTGCCGTCGCGCTCGCGATCGGCGTCATGCTGGTCCTTGGTTGCCTGCATCCGCCGAGCGGGGCTGTCGCGCTCACTGCGGTGCTCGGGGGGCCCGTCATTCGCGAGGCAGGTTATGCATTCGTGCTCTCTCCGGTCGCCATCAATTCGCTGGTCATCCTGACAGCCGCGCTCGCCTTCAACAATCTCACCGGCCGACGCTATCCGCATCTCGCGCCCGCGCCGAACCCGCATCAAACCCATGATCCCGTTCCCAGCCAGCGTCTCGGGGTCGTGCCCGAAGATTTGCAGGCCGTGCTGGCACAGTATGGTGAGGTGGTCGACGTCAGTCCCGACGAACTGGATGCGTTTATCCATCAGGCGCAGACTCGCGCCTTCACCCGACGCTCTGGCGAGACCACTTGCGCGGAGATCATGTCGCGCGATGTGTTGACCATCGAGCCGCAGGCGCCGCTGCGCAAGGCTTGGAAAATGCTGCTCGAGCACCGCATTAAGGCCTTGCCGGTGGTGACGGAAGCCGATGGCCTTGTCGGGATCATCACTCAAACGGACTTCATGAAGCACGCGACGCTCACGCCCGACGGACGGCTGCAGGTCGGCCTGTGCGAGCGGATCGGCAATATCATCGGCTTGCCGGCGAAATCGCCCCGTGTGGTTTCCGATATCATGACGAGGCGCGTGCAGTCGGCCGTGCCGGAAACGATGATCGCGAAGCTGGTGCCACCGATGGCCGATATGGGGCTGCACCACATGCCTGTCGTCGACGCCGACAACCGGGTCGTCGGCATCGTCACGCAGTCGGACCTCATCGCTGCCCTTTTCCAGCGCCGACTGGACGCCGTCCAGGAGGTCGCCTGATCCGCCGCTTCTTTTTAGCAATTTTCGTCAGGCCCTCATGCGTACGCGCTTAGCGTGTGTTCGGCCGTCCTACTGCATGTTTCCTTAAATCGTACCCGATTTAAGGACAAAAACATGCGGCAATTCAAAGTGCTACGGCGTGCTTTGTGCGTCTGGAAAGACACACGGCTCTGTAGTGATAAGCTGCGCTTGATTTCATTCGATCGATTGACTTATTCGAGCGAATGGCATAACATGAGCCCATGATGAAAGACAGCGACCACACCACGCAGCTTCGGGCCGAGCGCGGCGACGTTACCCGCGAGAAGCTCTTGAACTCGGCCATCGACGTCTTCGGACGCTACGGCTTCGACGGCGCTACGACGCGGAAGCTCGCAGATGCGGCGGGTGTCAATCTCCAAGCGATCCCTTATTACTTCGGCGGCAAGGAAGGGCTTTTCATTGCCGCGGCCGAGCACCTCGCCTCGATCATCGGTAGCCACGTCGGCGACCTACGCGGGGCCATCCTGACACGGTTCGCGGAGCTCGATGCTCAGGGCGCGCAGATGACCGCCGCGGAGGCACGACAGTACCTCACCCAGATCGTCCAACGCATGGTTGTTCTCTTCGTCAGCGAGGAATCCGAAAGCTGGGCGCGGTTCATTATTCGCGAGCAGATGGAGCCGACCGAGGCTTTCAGGCGCATCTACGGCAATATCATGCGACCGATGATCGAGATGGCACGGCGCCTGATCGGCGCCATCCTCAAGGACGATCCGGCCTCCGAACACATACGCCTGAGGACGCTCTCCTTCGTTGGCAGCGTTCTCGTCTTCCGTACGGCCCATGCAGCCGTCTACGCGCAGCTCGAATGGGAAACGGCAGGCCCGCGCGAACTCGAGATATTGCAGCGTCACGCCGCCGAGCTTGTCGCTGTGCTCGGTGCAGAGAAGGACCGCCAATCATGAGGAAGATCGCCATTCTCGTTATTCTGCTCGCCGCGGCGACCGCCGGCGGCTGGTGGTTCGACGTGCCGGCGCGCCTCGGCTTTGCGAAAGAAAACCGGCAGCAGGTGCTTTACGGTAATGTCGATATCCGCCAAGTCTCGCTCGGCTTTCGGGTCAGCGGACGCATTGCCGAACTCCGCGTCGACGAGGGTGATACAGTCAAGGCGGGCGACGTGATCGCGAGGCTCGACGCCGAGCCGTTCCAGCAGGCGCTCGACGCCGCCGAGGCGGAAGCGGAAGCCCTCAAGGCGACGCTTTCAAAACTCAAGGCCGGCGCGCGGTCCACCGAAATTGCGCAGGCGCGTGCCGCTCATGAGGAACGCCTTGCCGATCTCGAGAACGCCGAGCTTGCCTATCAGCGCGCCCGGCAGTTGCGGCCCAATGGCACGATCTCGCAGGCCGACCTCGATCAGGCAAGCGCAAGCCGCGCCGCCGCCGCCGCCCGCGCGAACTCCGCCCGTCATGCGCTGGAACTGCTCGAAGAGGGAAGCCGCGTCGAGGACATAGCTGCCGCGGAGGCACAGGTGCACGCGGCGACCGCGAAGGCCGCTAGCGCCCGCACCTCCCTCAAGGACACGGAACTCGTCGCCCCGGGCGCAGGCGTCGTCCTCTCGCGCGTGCGCGAAACCGGCGCGATCGTTTCACCGGCCGACACCGTCTACGTGCTGTCGCTGACCGAACCGGTGTGGGTCCGCGCCTATATCGCCGAACCCGATCTGGGCCGTGTTCACCCGGGTATGAAGGTCAGAGTGACGTCCGACACGGCGCCCGACCGCGCCTATGAAGGAACCGTCGGCTTCGTCTCTCCGGTTGCGGAATTCACGCCGAAGTCGGTCGAGACGCCGGAGCTTAGAACCGACCTCGTCTACAGGCTCAGGATCGTCATCGCCAATCCGGGTCCGGACCTGCGCCAAGGCATGCCCGTCACCGTGCATCTGCCAGGCTTTGGGGAGAGCTCATAATGCCGACCCCGCGGACGGAAATTGACGCCGCCCCCTTTGTCCGGCTCTCCGCCGTCACGAAGCGGTTCGGCGCCGCATCCCCTGCCCTCGACGCCATCGAAGGCGTCATTCTGGGCGGCCGGATCACCGGCCTCGTCGGTCCCGACGGCGCCGGCAAGACGACGCTGATCCGGCTGATGACGGGGCTGATGCTCGCGGACGAAGGAACCGTCGAGGTGCTCGGCTACGACACGCGCAGGGACCCCGGCGCCATCCAGGCGGCGATCGGCTATATGCCGCAGCGCTTCGGTCTTTATGAGGACCTGACGGTTCAGGAAAATCTCGATCTCTACGCCGATCTGCGCGGTCTGCCGAAGACCGAGCGCGGCCGCACCTTCGCCGAACTGCTCGAATTCACCGATCTCGCCCGCTTCACGGCACGGCTTGCCGGAAAGCTCTCCGGCGGCATGAAGCAGAAGCTTGGCCTCGCCTGCGCGCTTCTGCGCAAGCCGCGTCTGCTGCTCCTCGACGAGCCCGGCGTCGGCGTCGATCCGATTTCGCGGCGCGACCTCTGGAAAATGGTGGAAAATCTGACGGCTGAAGGCATCGGCGTCGTCTGGTCCACCGCCTATCTCGAAGAGGCGGAGGCCTGTGATCACGTCTTCCTGCTCAACCAGGGAAGGCTGCTGTTCTCCGGTCCGCCGCAGGAGATGACGGGTCGTGTCGAAGATCGCGTCTTCCGCCTTTCCGGCGTCGATGGCCGCCGCCGCGACAGGCTCGCGCGTCTCCTCGACCAGGACGGTGTGATCGACGGCGTCATCCAGGGCGAAGCGATCCGACTGGTGATGAAACCGGGCCTCCCCCCTCCCACGCTCGGGACCGACGACGGGGCGGCCCCCGCGCGCGCCAGCGTCACGCCGCCGCGCTTCGAGGACGCCTTCGTCGACATGCTCGGCGGAGGTCCGGGCGGTCGCTCTAGGCTTGCCGAAACGCAGAGGGCTTTCACAGAGGAAGCGGGCAGACCGGTCATCGAAGCGCGTGGGTTGACCAAACGTTTCGGCGATTTCACCGCGGCCGATAGCATCACCTTCGACATCCCCCGTGGCGAGATTTTTGGCCTGCTCGGTCCGAACGGTGCGGGCAAATCGACCACCTTCAAAATGCTGTGCGGTCTTTTGAAGCCCAGTGCCGGCGAGGGCCGGGTCGCCGGCTTCGACTTGCGGCGGGACGCAGCCGAGGCGCGCAATCGGCTCGGCTACATGGCGCAGAAATTCTCTCTCTATGGAGACCTGAACGTCATCCAGAACCTGAATTTCTTTGCCGGCGTCTACGGGCTTTCCGGTGCCAGAAAGCGCGAGCGCATCGATCTCATGACCGAGATCTTCGATTTTCGCTCGATCCACGACATGTCGGCGAAGGACTTACCGCTTGGCCTCAAGCAGCGCCTCGCGCTTGCCTCAGCCGTGCTGCACGAGCCGGAAGTGCTTTTCCTCGACGAGCCGACGTCCGGTGTCGATCCGATCACCCGGCGCGAATTCTGGACCCATATCAATGGACTCGTCGAAAAGGGCGTGACCGTTCTCGTCACTACGCATTTCATGGACGAGGCCGAATATTGCGACCGCATCTCGCTCATCTATCGCGGCCGCTCTATTGCGCTCGGCTCGCCGGACGAGATGAAGGCGCGCGTCGCGAGCAACGACCTTCCCGATCCGACGATGGAGGACGCCTTCGTGGCACTCGTGCAGGACTCGGAGGCGAAGGAGGCGGCATGAACGTGATGCGCAAGCTCGACCTCAAGCCGGAGCGAGCCGGCCGGGCACGGCGTTTCGCCGCGCTCGTGCGCAAGGAGAGCTATCAGGTGGTGCGCGATCCGAGCAGTATTCTGATCGCCTTCGTCCTGCCGATGATCCTGCTCTTCCTCTTCGGCTACGGCGTGTCCCTCGATACGACGCGTACGCGGGTCGCCCTCGTCATTGAGGAGGCGACGCCGCTCACCCGCGATCTGGCCGCGAGCTTCGAGGCGTCCCGCTATTTTTCGGTTGTCAACGGTCGCGACCGCCGAGAATTCGAGGACGATCTCGTGCTCGGCCGCGTGCGCGGCATCCTGGTCGTTCCGGCAAGCTTTACCGCCGACCATGCGGCGGGGCGCCACCCGACGGTCCAGGTGATCGTCGATGGTTCGGACCCGAACACGGCCAACTTCGTGCAGAACTACGCGCAAGGCACCGTCGCGAATTGGGAGCGCCAGCGCGCGAGCGAAGGCCGGAGCCCTCCACCGGCAATCGCCGCCGATCAGCGCTTCTGGTTCAATCCGGAACTGACGAGCCGGAACTTCCTCGTGCCGGGGTCGATCGCGATCGTCATGACGCTGGTCGGCACGTTGCTCACCTCGCTCGTCGTCGCCCGCGAATGGGAGCGCGGCACGATGGAGGCGATGATGGCGACGCCGGTCTCCGCCGCCGAACTGCTCGCCGGCAAGTTGCTCCCCTATTTCATCCTCGGCCTTACGTCGATGACGCTCTGCGTGCTCATCGCCGTTTTCCTCTTCGGTGTACCTTTCCGCGGCTCGATCGCCGCACTTTACGCGCTGTCGGCAACCTTCCTGATGCCGGCTCTCGGGCAAGGGCTGCTGATTTCGGCCGCCACCAAGAACCAGTTCCTCGCCTCACAGCTCGCGCTGATCTCGGCTTTCCTGCCTGCCTTCCTGCTGTCCGGCTTTCTGTTCGAGATCAACTCCATGCCGACCGTCATCCAGTGGATCACCTATATCGTGCCGGCGCGCTACCTGATCCCGAGCCTCCAGACGGTGTTTCTCGCCGGCGACATCTGGCCGATGTTCGCCCGTTCGATTGCGGTGATGTTTCTGATCGGCTGCATATTTTTCGCGCTTGCGGCACGCAGCACCAAAAAGAGGATCGGCTGATATGTGGTGGACGCGGCTGAAAGCCCTGATCGTCAAGGAACTGCTGGCGGTGCTGCGCGACCCGAAGGGCCGCACGGTCCTGATCGGCCCGCCGATCTTACAGCTTCTTGTCTTCTCCTACGCAGCAACGCTCGAGGTGAAGAACGTCGACCTGATCGTGCTGAACCGCGACCACGGTCACTGGAGCCAGGAAATCATCCAGCAGATCGGCGGATCGCCGACCTTCCGTAGCGTCACTCTCGCCGCCAGTCCGGCGGAAGTCCGCTTCGCGCTCGACACCCAGCGCGTGCTCGCGGCCGTCGAAATCGGCCCCACCTTCTCCCGCGATATCGAGGCGGGAAGGCCGGCCGAGGTGCAGGTGATCCTCGACGGGCGGCGCTCCAACGCCTCGCAGATCGTTTCCGGCTATGTCGGGCGGATCGTCGGCGCGGTTGCGGCCGAAACGCCCGCCGGCAAACGCGCCGCATCCGACCTCATTCAAGTCGAGGCACGCAACTGGTTCAATCCCAACCTCACCTTTCAATGGTTCATGGTGCCGAACCTTGTCGCGAGTATCGCGCTGCTGATCGGGCTCATCGTCACCGCGCTGTCCGTTGCACGCGAGCGCGAACTCGGCACCTTCGACCAGCTCATTGTCTCCCCACTGCGCACGCACGAGATCCTGCTCGGCAAGCTGATTCCGCCGATGATGATCGGGCTCTTCCACATCACCATCTATATTCTTGCCGCGGTTTTCGTCTTCGGGGTGCCGCTGCGCGGCTCGCTCCTCCTTCTCTATGGCAGCGCGATCTTCTATCTCGCCGCGGTCGTCGGGCTTGGTCTCTTCATCTCGGCGCTGTCGATGACGCAGCAGCAGGCGATCCTCGGCGCCTTCCTGTTCATGGTGCCGGCCATGCTGCTCTCCGGTTTCGCGACGCCCATCGAGAACATGCCCTCCTGGCTGCAACCGGTAACCCTCATCAATCCGCTGCGTTATTTCCTGGTGATCGTGAAAGGCGTTTTCCTCAAGGATATCCCGCTTGCGGAAGTCGTCCGCCAGACGCTGCCGCTCTGCCTGATCGCCATCGTCACGCTCTCCTCCGCCGCCTGGCTCTTCCGCCGCCGACTGGAGTGACGGATCAAAAAATGGCGGCCTCGCGGCCGCCGATTTCTTAACCTCTCAGGAACCGCTCAACCGCAGCAATCTCGTCCTGACGGATGTCATGGCCGCCGGGATGCCATTCCACTTCAACCGCCGCCTTCTGCGTCTGGAAATACTCGGCGAGCGCCTGCGTCAGCGGCGCCGGGCAGATCGGGTCGCGTTCGCCGGCGGTAACCAGTATCTTACGTCCTGCGAGCGCGGGATTGGCCTTCGGGCGGAAGGGGATCAGCGGATGCATGAGCACTGCCTTGTCGATAATGCCTTCTTCGATCAGCACGTTGGCGAGAATGTTGGCGCCGTTCGAATAGCCGAGGCCGATTATCTCAGAAGCTTCGTGCTCGGCCGCTAGTGTTTTTACGAAGTTCGTCATCTTCTGCGTGGCGCGGGCAAGATCCGCCATGTCGTAGACCCCCTCGCCCGTTCGCCTGAAGAAGCGCGCGGCGCCATGTTCCGATACATCGCCGCGCGGCGAAACGATCGTCGCCTCGGGCAGAAGCTGCGCCCCGAAGCCGAAGAACTGATTCTCGTCTCCGCCGGTCCCGTGGAGCACGAAGAGGATCGGACTGCCGGGTTTGCCAGCCCTCAACTTGTGCACATAACCATGATCGACCACTGAATTCTCCTTTGCTGCCCGCCATGTGCGGATGCGTCACTCGACGTTGGATACTGCCCCTCGCCCGTGCGAGCGGACGAGGGTTTTTGCCAGGGCCAGTCAGTCTTCGAGCTTCTGCAAATGGCTCTCCAGGATCGGCCGCAGGTGCTTGTGCTGCTGCGGCAGCTTCAGCGCCTCGCCGAGGTGGGCAATGTCCTCGTCGCGATTGAAGCCTGGTTCGTTCGTGGCGATCTCGAAGAGAACGCCGCCTGGCGCGCGGAAATAGATCGCCCAGAAATAGTCGCGATCGATGACGGGTGTCACGTGATAGCCAGTGTCCATCAGCGCCTTGCGCACTTCGAGCTGCTTGTCGCGGTTGTCGACCGCGAAGGCGACGTGATGCACGGAGCCGGCGCCTTGCGCTGCGCGGCTGATATTCGGCAGCGTCTCGAGGTCGATGAGGCTCGCGCCGTTGCCGCCCGGCACGACGAGCCTCGTGACGCCGTCCTTCCTGTCGAGCTCCTCGTAGCCCATGAACTTCAGCAATTCCGCTGTCGCGCCTTCGTCGCGCAGCCGCATGGCGACCGAGTGGAAGCCACGGATTGCATGGTCCTCGGAAATGCCTCTTTCCGTCCAGGGCGTGCGCGGATCGTCCTTGACTTCAACCAGGGCAAAGCCGTCGCCGTCGGGACCGGCAAAATTCAGGCGCTTTTCTCCGAAGCTTTCCTCTTCCTTGAGACCGCCGATGCCGAGCTGCGCCAGCCGATCTCGCCAGAAGCCGAGCGAGCCTTGCGGAACGGAGAAGACGGTCGTTCCGACCTCGCCCGTGCCCGCACGGCCACGCGGCATCTGCGGAAAGGGGAAGTAGGTCATGACCGTGCCGGGCGTGCCGATCTCGTCGCCGTAATAGAGATGGTAGACGTCCGGCGAATCGAAGTTCACCGTCTTCTTCACGCGGCGCAGGGCGAGCGTGTTCGTGAAGAAATGGTTGTTGGTGCGGGCATCATCCGCCATGGAGGTGACGTGGTGCAGGCCTTTGATCTGGTCGAGCATTGTGCGCTTCCTTTCTGCCCGCTTCGATGCGGGGCTTAGCCGATGGCGAATAGATGCGCCGCCGAAGCCGCTCGCGAAAGCCCTGCTCGCAGGAACGCATTGTCAATGTTGCGTTGACGAACACTTCAGACCGTTGACGATTAGTGCACTCTCTTGCCATCGTAGGGGCGGCCTTCTACGATCCTTTTACATGAACAGCCATGCGAGGGAGGAGGAGCCCAGGCATTCCGTGAGATACCGTTTCGTGCTTGTGCTCTGCCTGCTGCCGATCGCCGCTACGGTGCTTGCCGTGCAGGGAACGACGCTCGCGACGCTCAGCTACATGCAGGAGGCGTCAGCCCAGGCAAATACGGCGCTGAGGCTGGCGGTCGCCGCCCTCAACGGTCATCTCAACCGTTATCAGGCTCTCCCGGCACTTATTGCCGACCACGACGACGTCAAGGAACTGGTTACGCGTCCCCGCGACCGGAGGCTGCGGGAGAGCGTCAACGATTACCTCAAGGAAATCAACGAGCTTCTCCGCTCCTCCGACATCTATGTCATTACGCCGGACGGCGAGACGATTGCCGCCAGCAACTATGACGGACCGACGAGCTTCGTCGGCGAGAATTTCAACTATCGACCCTATTTCCAGGACGCCCTCAGGGGAAAACAATCCCGCTTTTACGCGCTTGGGACGACATCGCTGAAGCGCGGCTATTATTTCGGCGCGCCGATCCGCGTGGGCGAGGAGATCCGCGGCGTCATCGTCTTCAAGGTCGACATCGAAACCATCGAAGCCTCCTGGCAGGGCGGCGAGTACAGGATTTTCGTCTCCGATCCCGAGGGCGTCATATTCATGAGCGGCAACCCGGAATGGCTTTATGCCGGGATCCTGCCGCTGACGCCGGAACGGCTTGCACGCACCGAAGCCTCGCGGCGTTATGCGAACGCCGTCCTCCATCCGCTTCCGCTCGTGCGCAGCGAGCGTTCCGGCCATCACTTCATGACGATCGCGGCCGGCGAGAGCCGGCGGGAATATCTCGTTCTTTCGCATTACATGCCCGAGGCGGATTGGACCGTGAACGTGCTCACGGACACGGCCTCGGTCCGCACGCAGGCGCTGACCACGATCGCGGCCGCCATGTTGCTCATCTGCCTTGCGGGACTGGCGATCGCCATCCTCTTCCAGCGGCGGGCGCGGCTTCGGGAACGTATGCTGATGCAGGAGCAGGCCCAGGAGGAGCTCGAGCGCCGGGTCGAGGAGCGCACGGCCGATCTCGCCCGCGTCAACGCCCGGATCGAGGCGGAGATCGCTGAGAGGCGGCTCACCGAGCGGCAATTGCGTCAGACGCAGGCGGACCTCATCCAGGCGGGCAAGCTTGCGGGCCTCGGCCAGATGTCGGCGGCGCTCTCGCATGAATTCAATCAACCGCTGGCTGCGGCCAAGACCTATGCCGACAGCGCCCAATTGCTGATCGAACGCGGGCGGACCGACGAGGCAAGCGACAATGTGAGGCGCATTTCCGGACTGATCGATCGTATGGCCTCGATCAGCCGGCACCTGCGCAATTTCGCCCGCAAGCCGAATGAGAAGCTCGGACCCGTTCGCCTCGAAGAGGTGATGCACGACACCATGGAGATCGTCGCGGCACGGCTGAAGGCGGCGGATGCGGAAGTCGACATCGATCTCGGCGGCGAACCGCTCGTGGTCCAGGCGGGTTCGGTCCGGTTGCAGCAGGTGCTCGTCAATGTCGTCTCCAACGCCGCCGACGCCGTCGAGGGGCTCGAAGATCGCCGCATCTCCGTGCGCGCTTGGCGCGACGGTCACAGGGCGGTGCTCACGGTGCGCGACCGCGGCCCGGGCGTGGCGCCCGCGATCGCCGAGCGCATCTTCGACCCGTTCTACACCACCAAGGGCGTCGGCAAAGGGCTCGGCCTCGGCCTTTCCATTTCCTACAATATCGTCAAGGACTTCGGCGGCAGCCTGGCGGTGTCGAACCATCCCGCAGGAGGCGCCGTGTTCCGCATCGAGCTCGCCCTCGCCGAACAGGCCGGACGCGAGGCCGCCGAATGAACGAGAGCCGCATCCTGCTCGTGGACGACGAAGAGGAATTGCGCCGTTCGAGCGCGCAGGCGCTCGAGCTCGCCGGCTTTCGCGTCGACACGTTCGCCAGTGCCGAACATGCACTAGAGCTGATCGGCTTCAGCTTCCCGGGCGTCGTCATCAGCGATATCCGCATGCCCGGAATGGACGGGATGACCTTCCTGCAGCGCATTCGCGAGATCGATGCCGAGCTGCCGGTAATTCTCGTGACCGGTCATGGTGACGTTCAGCTCGCGGTCCGGGCGATGCGCGAGGGCGCTTACGACTTCGTCGAGAAACCGTTCACGGCGCAAATGCTTGCCGGAACCATCCGCCGCGCTCTCGACTGGCGTGGGCTCGTGCTCGAAAACCGGCGCCTCAGAGCCGTTGCGGGCAAGCGCGACGACATCGAGCATCGCCTGCCTGGGCGCAGCCAAGTGATGGTCGATTTGCGCTACCGCATCCGGGCGATCGGCGCTTCGGACGCCGACACGCTGATCATCGGCGAAACCGGCGTAGGCAAGGAAGTCGTCGCCCGCGCGCTGCACGATTTGAGCGGCCGTGCCAGCGGCCCCTTCATCGCCATTAATTGCGCGGCCCTGCCGGAAAACCTGATCGAGAGCGAGCTCTTCGGCCACGAGCCGGGTGCCTTTCCGGGGGCGCTCAGGCCGCGCTACGGCAAGTTCGAGCATGGCCGCGGGGGCACGATCCTGCTCGACGAGATCGGCTCCATGCCTTTCGACCTGCAGGCGAAGTTCCTTCGCGTGCTGCAGGAGCGCGTGATAACCCGTCTCGGCTCAAACGAGACCGTGCCGCTTGACGTGCGTTTCATTGCCACCAGCAAGGTCGATCTGGAGCGCGAGGTAGCCGCCGGCCGGTTCCGCGCGGACCTTCTCTATCGACTGAACGTCGCAACGCTGCGCGTGCCGCCGCTTTCCCAGCGCCGCTCCGACATTCCCTTGCTTTTCATGCAGCTCGTACGCGAATCCGCCGCCCGCTACGGTCGCGACGACATCGATATTTCGCCCTCCCTCGCCTCCGAAATGGCAGCGCGCGACTGGCCGGGCAATGTGCGCGAGCTACGCAATGCCGCCGAGCGGTTGGTGCTAGGGCTCGATGTCGAAGGGGAGGACACGACTGCGCCGGCCGACAGCCCTCGCCTCGCCGACAGAGTAGCCGCCTTCGAAAAGAGCGTCATCGCCAGCGCACTCGCGGCACACGGAGGAGCGCTGAAGCCCGTCTACGAGTCACTCGGCATTTCACGCAAGACGCTTTACGAGAAGATGCAGAAGTTCGGCCTCGACAAGAGGGCGCTGGGGGACGAGCCGTGAGTGGACCGCGAGTACAGGTTTTGGATCGATCGCGGAGGCCTAAAGATAAAAGCGGCGCGGTCGTCGTCATTGCGGCGATCGCGGGCGGGCGATGTCGTTCACGCCTTCCGCATCGGGCGCCTGGCCATAGCTCATGCGCCGCATCTGCGCGATGACGCGCTCCATTTCTTCATCGGGCAGGATCGGCGGCTCGCCGAGGGTCAGGGCCTGAACGTAGATTCGTGACAGGGTCTCGACCTCGATCGCCAGCCACAGTGCGGACTCAAGCGTCTTGCCGAGCGAGATCTGGCCGTGCTGGCCAAGTAGACAGGCCATACGGTCCTTGAGCGCAACAAGCGCGTTGTCGGAGAGCGCCTGCGTGCCGAAGGTCGCGTATTCGGCGCAACGGATCGTCGTGCCGCCGGCAATGCCCGTCATGTAATGAAAGCTCGGGATGGTCTTGTGATGGCAGGCAAGCGTCGTCGCGTAGATCGAATGGCAGTGCAGCACGACGTTGATGTCGGTGCGTTCGCGCAGGATATCGCGATGGAAGCGCCATTCGGACGACGGCCGATGGCCGACATAGGTGCCGTCAAAAGCCATCTCCACCAGGTCCTCCGGCTGCATCGTCTCATAGGGCATGGACGAGGGCGTGATGAGGAAGCCGTCATCGGTCCGGACGGAGAGATTGCCGGCCGTGCCCTGATTGATACCGCTCGAATTCATGCGCCGGCAGATCTCCACCATCTCGCGCCTGAGCGCCAGCTTGTCGGTTGTCGCGGTTTCAGCCATGAAGACTTCCTTTCGTGTTCCGGAGTTCGTCTCGGTTGCCCAACTCTCCACGGGAGAGCCTGCGCCAATCGGCGGCGTAGCGGAAAAGTTCGCGCTGGAGCACGCCAAGATCGGGCGGTTCGCTAAGGGTGAGCGGCGCCGGCCCGTCACGCGTTTCGTGCCCGGCAAGCAGCGCCGCTCCGGCGGCAACGCCATAGGTGTCGAGATTGAAGCGCACTTGGCGCTCCGGGAGCAGCGCCGCCACGACGCCCGCATAGAGCGGATCGCGCAGGAAGCTGCCGTCGAGCACGACAAGGCGATCTTCGGAGAGCGTCTCGATGCACTCCACGGTAAGCAGCGCGCAGTAAAGGAGCGCCAGGACTTTGCGTCCCATTGCCGTCTCAGGCGGCGACCCGAGAATTCGCCCCCTCCCCGCGCTGCCGGGAAAAAGGCCGTCGTCGTCGCCGAACGAGGGAACGGCGAAGGTCCGCTGCGCGACAAGGTGCGCAAGGACATCGAGGGACGCGTGTTCTGCCGGCGGATCGCCGCCGGCGACATGGGAGAACTCACGTCCCCCCATCGTCAGAATGCCCCCGAGGCTATTTCCGAAGACGTCGCTGTTCAAGGTCATGCCGCGGTGCTCGTCGAGGCGCTCGAGCGGCGTCGAACGGGAAAAGCCGACGATCCATGTTCCCGTCGAGATCACGGTGAAATCCCGCAGACCCGCGGCGTGATAGCGGTAATGGTTGAGGCTGCTGTCGTGGCCCCCCGTCAGCACTCGCATTTCTCCCGGCAGGCCATATCGCTGCACGAGTTCAGTCCGGATCGGCCCAAGCGCCTGCCATGCCTTGGCGAAGGGCGCCATCAGCGGCTCCCAGCCGCGGGCACGCACGATCGGCGCCCAGCGGCTTTCCGCGACATTCCAGAGATGCGACTGGGCTCCGAGAAAGCTCGTTTCCGACGCCGCGACGCCGGAGAGCCGCCAGGCCCAGTATTGCGGCAGGCCGAGGTACCAGCGCGCTTTCCCGAACGCATCCGGCTCCCGCTCCTCCATCCAATAGAGCTGGCGGGCCTGATGCGTCGCGCCGTGCATCGTGGCGCTGCCGCGATCGAGAAAGGAACCGGCAAGCGGTGCATAGCCGTCGCGAATGTCGGCTGGCAGCGTCTGCTCATAGTCGATCATCGGCAGCACGGCACCGTCGCCGGCATCCGGACCCGCACCCGTCAGCACGCCGCCCGAGCCGTGTCCTGCGGTCACGAGGGCGGCGAGATCATAGCGCCGTGACAGAGCCGCGAGAGTCTCGAAAACCCACTCACCCAGGCTCTTGAGATCATGATGGCGCCAGGGCGGACCGGGCAGAACGGGATTGGGAATGCTGATGGTCTCGACGACAGCCCCGTCCGCCCCGACCGCGCTCAGCTTGACATTGGTCTTGCCGACGTCGAGGACGGCGACCATAGCCGCTGGGTTTCCCCGACCGTTTACCGCCGCATCCACTTCTCTTTTCCTCGATCGACCGCGTGGCAGCCCGGCCGAGCCGGGACGCCTTCTCGCGGAACGTTCCCGGTCAGATCAACCCGTATTGTCTCGCCTTATTGCGCAGGAACGGCAGGCCGTTGCCCATCACTTCTTCCTCGTCCGTGGCGACGGGGCGCCAGACGGCAAGGCCATAGGCCACTTCCGGCGGCATGTTGATAAAGCTTTCCATGGCGAGACCGCCCTTGAAGCCGATCGCCGCGAGGGTGGAAAAAATCTCATCCCACCCACAGGTGCCGTAACCCGGCGTGCCGCGATCGCTTTCGGACAGGTGGATATATTTCAGGTGCTCCCGCGCATCGAGAATGCCCTTGCCGACGCCCTTCTCCTCGATGTTCATGTGGTAGGTGTCGAGATGCACGAAAATGTTGTCGGCCCCGACCCGCTCGATCATCTTGACCGCCTGCCAACCGGTGTTGATCAGGTGGTTCTCATAGCGGTTGACGGCTTCGACGCCGAGTTCGATGCCGCGCGACTTGGCATGCTTGGCCGCTGCCTCGAGCACGCGGGCAATGTTGTCGTACTCCGCTAAGGTAGGCGGCACGCCGGTTCGTTCGCCGATGCCGCCATAGATGACGCCGGAAAGCGCTTCGCCGCCGAGATCGGCCGTCTTGTCGATCGCAACCTTCAAATGGTCGATCGCCGCGTCCGGTCGCACCGACGCCCACGCACGCTCCGGCAGACCGAGCGAGCAGAGCGCGCGCAGACGGTTTTTCTCGAGCAGTGCACGGGTGTGCTCCGTGTCGACGGCAGGCGGGTTGAGCATCGGGATCTCGATGAAGTCGACCGCGTATTTGACCGCGGCCGCCACCGCCCGCTCGGCCCCTCCCCGGTCCCAGTTCATGGTCCACATGCTTGTATGGACGCCAAAACCCTGCATGGTCATGATCCTCTTCTGACAATTGAAATCTTGATCCTGGTTGCCACCCAACGAAGGATCATCACGCCGACGAGCAGGATGCCCCAGACGGCAGTCGCGAGATGCTGGTTGGCTCCGACGAGATTGAGGCCGGACGAGAGAAGCTGCAGCACCACCAGCGCTACAAAGACGGGAATGACCCGGCCGAAGCCGCCGAACGGATTGACGCCTCCCAGGAAGCAAGCCAGCACGGTGATCAGCAGGTAGGATTCACCGTGGCCGATGCGCACTGAATTAAATCGCGCCAGCATGATGATGCCGGCGACCGCACACATGACGCCGGAGAGCGTGTAGACGAGTACGATCGCCTTGCGGGTGTTAATGCCGGAATAGCGGGTCGCCTCGAGGTTGGAGCCGATCATATAGGTGTTGAAGCCGAGCTTGGTACGGCCGAGAAGCACGTGCCAGGCGAGCACGCATGCGATGAAGACGATCAGCGGCACGGGAATGCCGGCGATCGAACCATGGCCGATCGGCCCCACGAAGGCGGGGAAACCCGAGATATCGCCGCCGCGTGTCAGGAACTCGCCGAGCCCGCGCAGGAAGATCATCATCGAGAGCGACACGAGGATCGGGTGGGCGCGCGTGAAGGCGATCACCAGCCCCATCACCACGCCGCTCGCCGCGCCAACCAGTAGCGCCAGCAGGCAGCCGGCGATGAAGATGCCGATGCCGGCATCGACGCCGCCGTTCTCCCTCAGTACCCAGGCGACCGTCAGCCCGGCGATATTCGCAGTGAAGGTGATCGCCAGATTGAGCCCGCCGGTGAGGATCGGCAGCAGCATGGCGAGTGTCAGCAGGCCCAATTCCGGAAGCTGGAAGGCGACGGAACCGAAGGTCGCGGCACTCAGGAACTGCGGCGAGGCAAGACCGAAGACGAGCACGACGGCGACGAAGGCGAGGCCGGGGCCGGCCATTTCGGGTCCGAGAGCAGCTTTGACGCGTTCGAGGATCGTGGTCACCGTCCCCCTCCCTTCTGACCGACAAACGGTAGCAAACGCTCGATCCGGGTATTGGAGAGCGTAATGGCGATCAGGATGATGGCGCCGACGATCATCTTGAAGGCGAACGGCGAGACGCCCATCAAGTTGAGGCCGTTCTGGGTGATCGAGATCAAGAGCACGCCGAGAACGCAGCCGAGCACCGAGCCCTTGCCGCCGCCAAGGCGGGCTCCGCCCAAAACGACCGCGGCAAGCACGTCGAGCTCTCGGCCATAAAGCGCGTTCGGCACCACCTCCTGCGCATAATGTGCCTGGATGAGGCCACCGATTCCCGCCATCAGGCCGAGCCAACCAAAGGCTATGAATTGCATGGCGCCGATGTTAATGCCGAAGCGGCGCGCCCCTTCTGGATTGTCGCCGAAGGCATAGAGCTGCCGTCCGATCGTGGTGCGGGTGATCAGCGCCCAGGTCGCCACGACGCAAATCACCATGACGAGAACCGGTAGCGTGATTTCGATCCAGGTTCCATCCGGCATTTCATGCTCGAAAAGAATGACCCGGCCGGTCAGCCAGTCGGGCAGGTTGTAGATCGACACGCCTCTGGTGAAGAACATCAGTAGCCCGAAGTAAATGTTGAACGTGGAGATCGTCGCAACGATCGAGATGATGCGGAAGCGGTGGATCAGGAAGGCATTGACGCAGCCAAGCAGGATGCCGAGCGAGCCGGCGATCAGGAGTCCGGAAACCCAACCGCCGCCGCCGATCCAGCCAAGCGCGATCGCCGTACAGTATTGGACGACGGAAGCGGCGACCGCGAAGGAGATGTCGATGCCGCCGGCGATCAACACCACCAGAAGACCGACGGCGAAGATGATGTTGACGGCGCTGATGTTCAGGAGGTCGAAGGCGTTGCCGAGCGAAAAGAAGTTTGCCGTGGCGAAGGAAAGCACGGTGCTGATGGCGACGATCACCGCCAGCAGGGAGAACTCGGTCGCGTGAGTGCGGATCAAGCTACGCATAGACGGCCGCCTCGATCTCTTCCAGACGCGTCTGGCGCGGATCATAGCTGCCGACGATGCGGCCCTGCGCCATATGCAGGACCCGGTCGGCGTTGAAATAGACCTCCGGCACCTCGTCCGAGATGAGGATGATCGCGAGGCCGCTCTCCGCGAGCTTGGCAACAATGTCGAAGATGCCGGCACGGGCGCCGACGTCGACGCCGACGGTGGGGCAATCGAGAATGAGGATCTTCGGATCGGTAGCAAGCCACTTCGCGATTGCGACGCGCTGCTGGTTGCCGCCGGAAAGCGTCGATATCGCATCCGCCTGGCGGCCGATCCTGACGCCGAGATCGGCGATCCAGCGTGAAACGAGGCCGCGCTTGCGATCGTCGGAAAGCAGGCCTCCGGAGAGAATCTTGCGAAGCGAGGCGATCACGAGGTTGTCGGCTATCGACTGAGGCTGGATGAGCCCGAGCGACAAACGGTCTTCCGAGAGATAGGCGACACCCGCCTTGATCGCGTCGCGGTTCGAGCCGAAGCGGACCTCCCGGCCCTCGATGCGGATCGAGCCCGCGGCAGGCTTCAGCATCCCGAACAGGGCGAGCGCCAGCTCGGTCCGCCCTGCCCCCAAAAGACCGGTGATGCCGACCGTTTCACCACGGCGGACGGTAAGCGAAATGTTCTCGAACTGGCCCCGTCGCGTCAGTCCCCTTACATCGAGCACGACCGGCTGATCGTCCCGCGGGCGTGCGCGGACGTGCTGGTCGAAGGTCTTGCCGGTCATCAGTTCGGTGATGCGCGACTGCGTCATGCCGGCGGCAGCATAGACGCCGACCAACGCACCATCCCGCAGCACCGTGATGCGGTTTGAAATCTCCAGAACTTCGGCTAGTCGGTGGCTGACGAACACGACGGCGACCCCAGAGACTGAAAGAGTACGAACGATATCGAGGAGATGGTCCGTTTCCGATTGCGTCAGCGAGGCCGTCGGCTCGTCCATGAAGACGAGCTTGGCCTCACCGACGAGGGCCCGGGCGATCGCCACGATCTGGCGCTGGGCGATCGCATATTCCTTGAGCGGCAGCTCGACGTCGAGCGTGACGCCGAGACGGGCGAGCGCGTCTATGGCGATCCGCCGGATGCGGCCGTAGTCGACGAGACGCGGCCGGCGGCCGACGACCTCGTGGAAGGCAATGTTCTCGGCCACGCTCATTTCCGGGAACAGCGCCAGATCCTGCCAGATGACCTGGATGCCGCGATCCTGCGCGGTGACCGGCGACATGTGCGAATAGGTCTCGCCGTCATACTCGATGACTGCGCCATCCGCCGGGCGATAGACGCCGGTGATCACTTTGATCAGCGTGCTCTTGCCGCAACCGTTCTCGCCGGCGAGACAATGCACTTCACCGGGGAGCACATCGAAGCTCACATTCTTCAGCGCCTTGATGCCGCCGAACGTCATATTGATGTTGCGAAGGGACAGAAGCGGCTTTTCGCCTACCGTCGCGCTCGTTGCCTGATGCATGGACCCTGCGCCTGTCGTACTTCGTTTCGCGAGACTTGCCAGGCCGGCCGGAGCCGGCCCAGCAGCCGGGAGAACCCGTTGGGATGGGATGCCCGGCGCGGCCTCCCATCTGAAATCATTGCGGTCTAGAGACCCATCGCGGCGAGATCGGCCACCGTATCCTTGTTGATCGGCACGAGCTGGTCGACAATGATATTGCGGTTTTCGAAGTCTGGATGGACGACGCCGAGGCCTTCGATTTCATCACCGTCCTTGATCTCCTCGCCCTTGAGGAGCTTATCGGCCATCGTTACAAAGACTTCGCCGGCCTGCTTCGGATTCCACATGAAGCCTCCGGAGATCGCGTCGGACTTCACGAGCTTCTGGCCCTGTCCGGGCGAGAAAGGTCCGAGAACGAAGATCTGGCCCACCTTACGGCGTTCTTCGATAGCGCGGCCGGCGCCGATCGGACCCTGGCTGCCGAAAGCGAGAAAGCCTTTCAGATTCGGGTGAGCGGAGATCAGGTCGAGGGCCGTCGAGCGGCTCTTGTCGACGTCCTCGGCAACGCCGTAGCGTTCACCGACCAGGGTCATCTCGGGATGGTTCTTCTTGATGTAGGCAATTGCCGCGTCTGCCCAGGCGTTGTGAAGCGGAACGGTCAGCGAACCGACGAACACCGCATACTCACCCTTGCCGCCCATCTTGTCCGCCAGGAGCTTGGCATGCGCCTCGCCGAAACCCTGAGACGAAGCGAGCTCGAAGTCCCAGTCCGCGCCCTTCTGACTGGGCGATTCATGCGTGATGACAATGATGCCCTTCTCTTTGGCCTTCGTCAGCACCGGCTCCAGCACTTTGGCATCGTTGGGCACTACGCCGATGACCTTCACGCCCTGGGCGATCAGATCCTCGATCGCACGAACCTGCAATGCCGGGTCAGCACTCGTCGGTCCGACCATGAAAGCGTCCAGGCCGAGCTTCTGGCCGCGTTCCTTGATCCCGGCTTCCATTGCGTTGAACCACGGGATGCCGCCGATCTTGACGACGACGCCAACCTTGGGCGTTTCCTGCGCCGCGACGGAAAAGGCACCGGCGAGCGAAAGCGATGCCGCTAAAGCGGCGGCAAGAATTTTCCTGATCATGTCTCTCCTCCACTGGTTCCCGCAAGGGGAACTCTCCCGGGCGCATGGGGCGCCGGCCTCCAGTTTCAATCCTCCATGACGAGAAGCGATTTCCCGCCGCCTACCGCCGCCTCCTCAGACGACCCCAACGCATTTGCGCAATCGACATTTCTTATTTGCACAATCGATGGTGCAAAGACTATCCTGCAGACTTAATCTGTCGTCAAGCGGAAATCGGCTCTAAGACATTTTGGGGAGGACCACATGGCGAACAGCAGCAAGAAAAAGGCGACGATCTACGACCTCTCGGTGCTCTCGGGAAGTTCGCCTTCAACGGTGAGCGCGGTGCTGAACGGCACCTGGCGCAAACGGCGCATCAAGGAAAGCACCGCCGAACTCATCCAGAGCCTCGCCGAGACCCACCAGTATACGGCAAACCGCCAGGCGCGGGGGCTGCGCAGTTCCCGCTCCGGGCTCGTCGGACTGCTGTTGCCCGTGCACGACAATCGCTACTTCTCTTCCCTCGCCCAGACGTTCGAGGCGCATGTGCGCAGCAAGGGTCAGTGCCCGATCGTCGTTAGCGCCAGCCGCGATCCTGACGAGGAGCGCAAGACGGCCGCAACGCTGATCTCCTATTCCATCGACGAACTGTTCATCTGCGGCGCAACCGATCCGGACGGCGTCCACGAGGTCTGCGAGGCTGCGGGGCTGAAGCACATCAACATCGACCTCCCAGGCACGAAGGTCCCCTCCGTCATCAGTGACAATTTTGAGGGCGGTCGGCTACTGACCGAAGCCATCATCCGCCACTTTCCGGCCGACCGCCCGCTCCAGCCGAACGACCTCTATCTGTTCGGCGGCCGCAACGACCATGCGAGCCATGAACGGATCCGCGGATTCCGCGCGGTGAAAAAGGAGCTGCTCGGCGGTGATCCGGACGAATGCATCCAACCGACCGGCTATGCGGCGAATAATGCAAGGAGAGCCTTCGAAGCCTTTTTCGCCCGACACGGCAAGTTGCCCCGCGGCCTTTTCGTGAATTCCTCGATCAATTTCGAAGGCTTGCTGCGCTTCATGGCCGGGCACCCGCACGACAATTTCGCCGATCTCGTCGTCGGCTGCTACGATTACGATCCTTTCGCATCGTTCCTCCCCTTCCCCGTCATCATGATCCGGCAAGACGTCGAGGGAATGATCGCCAAGGCCTTCGAAGTCATCGAGGAATTGCGGCCACCGCCGCAAATTCATTTGGTCCAGCCGGAGCTTGTGCCTCCAAGGACCGCCCTCACAGGCCCGCTCGACGCGCTGAAAGACATCGACCGGTGAGGTCGGGAGTTTTCAGAATCGGCCATTAGCCGCTCCGCCTTCATAGGCTGGTGGAGGGCCGAGGGCCCCTCCTCGGCGGCATGCGACCGTACGAGGAATGAGGCGCCGCGGGCGGTGCGGGCAAACGCCGGCAAACGGTCGATACCGCCACCACCTCAAAGGTTGAACGCCGCGCCGATCAGCGTCTTCGTGTAGGCCTCCTTCGGCGCTTGGAAGATCGCGTCCGTCTCCCCTTCCTCGACAATGCGGCCGTTCTTCATCACGATCACGTAATCCGACATCGCCTTCACGACGGAGAGGTCGTGGCTGATGAAGATGTAGGAGAGGCCGTGCTTCATCTGCAGATCGCGCAGGAGTTCGATCACCTGACCCTGCACCGAACGGTCGAGCGCCGAGGTGGGTTCGTCGAGGATCACCACCTTCGGCTTCAGGATCATCGCGCGGGCGATCGCGATGCGCTGGCGCTGCCCACCCGAGAACTCGTGCGGATAGCGGTTGCGCGAAGCGGGATCGAGGCCGACCTCCTTCAGAGCCGCGATCGCACGGCGATCGCGTTCGGCGCGGCTCAACTCCGGCTCGTGCACGTAGAGGCCTTCGGTGATGATCTCGCCGACGGTCCGGCGCGGCGAGAGCGAGCCGTAAGGGTCCTGGAAGACGAGCTGGAGTTCGCGGCGCAGGGGCCGCATCGCACTGCGGTCGAAGCCGGATATATCCGTTGTGCCGAAGCGGTAATAGCCGCTGCTCGGCAGCAGCCGCAGCAAGGCCCGCCCGAGCGTCGATTTACCCGAACCGGACTCGCCGACGATGCCGATCGTCTGACCCTGCTTCAGGCGCAGATTGACGCCGTCGACCGCGCGGAAGACGGTCGATGCTCCGCGGAACAGTCCGCCGGGGATCGTGTAGTCGACGGCAACGTCGCGGCCTTCGAGGATGATCGGCGCGCGATCGGCGGGCGGCGCCTTGTGCCCGCTTGGCTCAGCGGCAAGCAGCATCTTCGTATAGTCCGCCTTCGGCCGCTCGAAGATCTCGGCCGTCGTCCCCTGCTCCACGACCTCGCCCCGGCGCATCACCGCGACGCGATCGGCGAAGTGCTTGACGATGCCGAGGTCGTGCGTGATGAGCACGATCGCCATGCCGAAGCGCTTCTGCAGCGATTTCAAGAGATCGAGGATCTGCGCCTGGATCGTTACGTCGAGCGCCGTGGTCGGCTCGTCGGCAATGAGGATGTCCGGTTCGTTGGCGAGCGCCATGGCTATCATGACGCGCTGGCGCTGGCCGCCGGAAAGCTCGTGCGGATAGCTGTCGATCCGCCGGCCGGGTTCCGGAATGCCGACGAGTTCCAGGAGCTCGAGCACGCGCTTCCTCGCCTCCTTGAACGTGCCGCCGCGGTGATGGACGATCGGCTCCGCGATCTGCCGGCCGATCGTGTAAAGCGGATCGAGCGAGGTCATCGGCTCCTGAAAGATCATGGTGATCTTCGAGCCGCGCACGCTGTTCAGTCCCTTCGGCGAAAGCCCGATGAGCTCCTTGCCGCGATAGCGGGCCGAACCGGTGACCGTGCCGTTCTTCGCGAGCAGCCCCATGATGCCCATCATGGTCTGGCTCTTGCCGGAACCGGATTCGCCGACCACCGCCAGCGTTTCGCCGGAACGGACATCGAGATCGATGCCCTTGACCGCCTCGACCGTGCCGTCCGGCGTCGAAAAATCCACCTTGAGGCCGCGCACGGCGAGAATGGAGTCGTTCATCTCTGTCATGTCAGCGGTCCTTCGGGTCGAGCGCATCGCGCAGGCCGTCGCCGACGAAATTGAGCGAGAACAGCGTGACGACGAAGAAGGTGGCCGGGAAAATCAAGAGCCACGGCGCCGACTGGATATTGTTTGCACCTTCGGAGATCAGCGCCCCCCAGCTTGTGAGCGGCGCCTGCACGCCGAGGCCGAGGAACGACAGGAAGCTTTCGAGCAGGATGACCTTCGGCACGACGACGGTGACGAAGACGATCACCGGACCGATCGTGTTCGGAATGATATGCCGGCGGATGATCTGCCAGTCGGTGAGACCGAGCGCTTGCGCGGCGCCCACAAACTCGCGCCGCTTGAGAGCCAGCGTCTGGCCACGGACGATACGCGCCATGTCCAGCCATTCGACCGCGCCAATCACCAGAAAGATGAGAATGAAGCTGCGGCCGAAGAAGACGACGAGCACCACGACGAGGAAGACGAAGGGCAGCGAATAGAGAATCTCGACGAGACGCATCATGACGTTGTCGACGCGCCCGCCGATATAGCCGGAAGTCGCTCCGTAGACGACGCCGATGCCGAGAGAGACGAGGCTTGCGAGCAGACCGACGGCAATCGAGATCTGCCCGCCGAGCATGACGCGGACGAGCAGGTCGCGGCCGTTTGAATCCGTGCCGAAGGGGAAATATTCGCGATCCACTTGCCCTTCGACCTTCAGTGTGCGGCCGTCGTCCTCGGTCGCGACCACCTTGGTGTTCTCGAACTCGTTTGCCCGGTCGAAATAGCGCGTGGCACGCGGGTCGATCGGCTGGTCCGACGTCACGGTGGCGGTGAAGGTTTCGCCCTCGACATTGAATTCCGTCAACGTCACGCGCGCGCGGGTCGCGACACCCTCCATGACGTCCTGCAGTGTCGACGTGTCCGGCCGGGGCTCGAGGCTCGGGCTGATCGAGACATAGGAGGGGAAGACCTGATCGTAGGTGTGCGGCGAGAACCATGGACCAACGAACGAGAAGAGCGCGATCAGCGTCAGCATGACGCAGCCGGCCATGGCGGCACGGTTGCGGCGGAAGCGGATCGCTGCCAGCTGGAAGAGGCTGCGGCCCTTGGTTTCCGGCGAGGCGGCCGGTGCCTGAACGATATCAGTCATGGCGGACCCTCGGATCGAGCAGGCCGTAGAGAATATCGACCAGAAGATTGAAGACGATGACGAAGATGGCGATGAGGATCACGGTGCCCATCACCAGCGTGTAGTCACGGTTGATCGCGCCGAGAACGAAATAGCGTCCGACGCCGGGAATGGTGAAGATCGTCTCTACCACGGCCGAACCGGTCAAAAGTGCTGCGGCACAAGGCGCAAGATAAGAGACGACGGGCAGCAGCGCACCGCGCATCGCATGCGTCACCACGACGACGCGGGACGGCAGGCCATAAGCCTTCGCGGTGCGGATATGGTCGGTGTTGAGCGCCTCGATCATAGAGCCGCGCGTAAGCCTGGCGAAGACGGCGAGCTGCGGAAGAGCGAGGGCGATCATAGGCAGGATCAGGAAGCGGAACGATCCGTCGCCCCAGCCGCCGGCGGGCAGCCAGGAAAGCATGATCGCGAAGATGAGCGTCAACACAGGGCCGACGACGAAGTTCGGTACGGTGACGCCAACCGTCGAGATCGACATGACCGCGAAATCGATGAAACTGTTCTGCCTGAGCGCGGCGATCGTGCCGGCAATGACCCCGCCGACAACGGCCAATATCAAAGCGTAGAAGCCGAGCTCCATCGAATAGGGCAAGCCCTTGCCGATCAACTGCGCGACATTGTTGTCATGGTAGATGTAACTCGGGCCGAAGTCGCCGGTCACCGCATTGCTGAGATAGGTGACGTATTGGCTCCAGAGCGGCTGATCGAGGTGATAGGTCCTCATCAGGTTCTCCATCGTGGCGGGAGGGAGAGGACGCTCGAGATTGAAGGGGCCGCCTGGGGCAAAGCGCATCAGGAAGAAGGAAATGGTGACGACGATAAACAGCGTCGGCACCGCACTCGCCAATCGGCGAAGGATGAAGGAGATCATGGACGTGCTCCGGAGGCGACGCGCGGGAGCCCCGCGCGTCGCCTCAATTCGTTATTCGGCGACGCTCAGGAACTTGCTCAGGTGCGCGTTCGGCGAGTTGTCCTGCCAGCCGTTAACGCGATCCGAAACGAGCCACAGGTCAGCCTGAGTCAGGAACGGTGCGATCGGCTGTTCCTTCATCAGCAGCGCTTCCGCCTCGTGCAGGATCTTCGAGCGGGCCGCCGGATCCTGTTCCTCATAGGACTTCTTCATCAACGCGTCGTACTCGGCGTTTTCGAAGTGGCCATAGTTGAAGGTCTTGTTGGTGCTGACGCTGAGCGCCAGGAAGTTCTCCGCATCGGCATAGTCGGCGACCCAGCCGGCGCGCGCGACGTTGAACTTGCCGCCTTCCTGCAGGTAGGCATAGTGCGACGACACGTCGAGGTTCACGAGCGAGACCTTGGCGCCGAAGGTATTCTTCCACATGTCCGCTACAGCGGTTGCAACGCGCTCATGGTTCGGGTTGGTGTTGTAGCGGATTTCGATGTTCAGCGGCTTGCCACCCTCGCCGTAGCCGGCTTCCTTCATCAGCTCGATCGCCTTGTCCTCGCGGTCGAGCTGCGACATCTCGGCGAAATCGGCCTTGGCGGGTTCACCATAGCTTTCGATGCCCGGCGGGACCATCGAGTAGGATGGAAGTTGCGAGCCGCTGTAGATTTCCTTCGCCAGGAAGTCGCGATCGACTGCCATCGAGAGCGCGCGGCGAACGCGGACATCGCTATAGGGCTCCTGGCGCGTGTCGAAGGCGTAATAGTAGGTTGCAAGCGTCGGTGAGACATGGACCTGGTCACCGTAGGACTTGCGCAGTCGCTCGATCTGGTCGGCCGAGAAGTTGTAGACGAGGTCCATTTCCTTCGCTTCGAAGCGACGCACCGAGGCGGCCTGGTCGTCGATCGGGTAGAAGATCACCTTGTCGAGCTTGACATTGGCGGCATCCCAATAGTTCGTGTTCTTCTCGACCGTCAGGCTGTCGTTCGGCACATGCGCCGTCAGGCGGAAAGCGCCGTTGGAAACCATGACACCCGGCTTGACGAAATCCGCCCCATTCTTTTCGACGCTCGCCTTGCTGACCGGCAGCGCCGTCTGGTGGGCGAGCAATTCCAGGAAGAAGGGTGTCGGGCGTTCGAGGGTGACTTCGAGCGTCTTTTCGTCGACGGCCTTCACGCCGAGCTGGTCGAGCGGCAGTTCGCCCTTGTTGACCTTTTCCGCATTCTTGATCGGGTAAAGGATGTTGGCGTATTCGGCGGCCGTCTTCGGGTCCTCGACGCGGCGGAACGAGAAGGCGAAATCCTCGGCGGTCACAGGCGAGCCGTCGGACCACTTGGCATCGGCACGCAGCTTGAAGGTGTAGACGGTACCGTCGTCCGAAAGCTCCCAGGTTTCGGCGACACCGGGCACGATCTTGCCGGCGGCGTCGTAGATCGTCAGGCCTTCATAGAGGTCCTTGAGGATGAACTCCTCGATGTTGATCGAGGTGTGCGCCTGGTCGAGCGTCTGCGGCTCGCCGGCATTGCCGCGATGAAGCACGGCCTCCGCGAGCGCCGGACTTGCGCCGATGAGCAGCGAGCCAATGAGCGCGGCGGCGCTGAGGTTGAGTTTCAGTGAAGCCATTTTTCTTCTCCTTCCCCTCGTTTTGAGTGTGTTGATCGCAGGAGAGAAGTGCAATTTCGCGGGAAAGGCAAGGCGATTCCTGCACCCTCCTTTATAAAACGAAATTCTGATTATCGCAAAGGTTGTAGCTCCTTTGCGACGAATCCTGCCGCCATCGTGACGATGGGCGGCTGAGCGGAATTATGCGCCGCCCGCTGCCAACTGCAACGTTTTAGATGTTTTTTCCTAGGCGCGAAGGCATGGCGGCCGTGGCACGGCCGCGGCGTTGTCATGCAAGCTTCATCAATGGAAGCGGCACTTTACGTAATATGCGGAAAAATTTGCCATCTCTTTCGCAATCTTTTTGCGAACTTGGTTTGCACATCTCTGCAGCCGCGTTGCTTGACGAGGAACAGATTTGCGCCCTTCGGTGGCATGGCGCTTCCCCGTAAGCCTGCCTCTCTCTCGCGCCTCTTCCCCAGGTCGCCATCACCAACCAGAAAGCGAAAGCGGTGATTTTTGACGAGATCGTTTTTCATCCACAGCAATTCCTCTGAAGCACGTTCATCAAGTGCACGTGGCGCATCCGGGGCCGGTTGCCAAAAGGTCTGCATCAACTATTGTGCGCTTGACTTGGGTCCGGAAAGCCGTTTTCGGGGCAGTGGAGCACGCCCATACGCGTGTGCAGAGGGCGGCGAAGGGGCCTCATCCGACGGCGGCTTCGAGCGCTTCATCGTGGCGCCTGGAGTAGGCGTCTAGCATCAGGGAGATTTCGAATGGCATTGATCACATTGCGGCAACTGCTCGACCATGCAGCGCAAAACAATTACGCGCTGCCAGCCTTCAATGTGAACAATCTCGAATACATCCAGGCCGTCATGAAGGCCGCGGATGCGACCGATTCTCCCGTTATCCTGCAGGCGAGCCGCGGCGCGCGCGCCTATGCGGGCGACGCCTTCCTTCGTCACCTGATCCTCGGTGCGGCGGAAGAATATCCGCACATCCCGGTCTGTCTCCATCTCGACCATGGCGACCAGCCGTCGACCTGCATCTCGGCCATCACCAACGGCTTCACCGCCGTAATGATGGACGGCTCGCTGGAGAGGGACGGCAAAACCGTCGCGAGCTATGAATACAACGTCGCGGTCACCGCGGAGGTCGTGAAGATCGCTCATGCGGCGGGCGTCTCCGTCGAGGGCGAGCTCGGCTGCCTCGGCAATCTCGAAACCGGCGCCGGCGACAAGGAAGACGGGCACGGTTTCGAAGGCAAGCTCACGCGCGAGGAGCTGTTGACGGACCCCGACCAGGCCCTCGACTTCGTCACCAAGACGGGCGTCGATGCTCTCGCGGTCGCGATCGGCACGAGCCACGGCGCCTACAAGTTCACGCGTGAGCCGGACGGCGAGATCCTCTCGATCGAGACGATCGCCAAGATCAACAAGCGGCTGCCGAACACGCATCTCGTTATGCACGGGTCGTCGACCGTGCCGGCCGATCTCCAGGAACTTTTCAACGCCTATGGCGGCAAGATGAAAAAGACCTGGGGCGTGCCGGTCTCGGAAATCCAGAAGGCTATTCCGCTCGGTGTCCGCAAGGTCAATATCGACACCGATCTTCGCCTCGCCTTCACCGGCGAGATCCGCAAGCACCATCTCGAGCATCCGGACAATTTCGACCCGCGCAACTATCTGAAGCCGGCAATCGCCCGCATGACCGAGGTCTGCAAGGAACGCTTCCAGGCCTTCCGCTCCGCCGGCCAGGCATCGAAGATCCGGGTACTGAGGCTGCCGGAAATGGCGAAGCGCTACGCAGCCGCGTAGTTCGTCGGGTCACAGGCACGTTATTGCCGCAACGCGGCGCACCGGGCAGTCGCGTCGCGTTAGCGTTTCGCCGGCGCTAGCCTTGCCTCTCCATGTGTATCTCGTGCTCGTAGAGCTGATCCATGCTGAGCGAGGCCACTTCCGCCAGGCGCGTCTGACTTTTCACGCGGCCTGAGCCGAGAACCACGACATCGTCGCAGAACGAAATCGTGCTGCGGTGATGGCTGATCACGACCGTTGTGCGGCGGCCCGCTCTCGATTTCAACGTCTCGACGATTGCCGCTTCCGACAGACCGTCGACGGCATTCGTCGCCTCGTCCAGGATCAGGATCGCCGGGTCGCGCACCAGCGCCCGCGCGAGCGCGACCCGCTGCCGTTGTCCCGCCGAGAGGCTCGCTCCCCTATAGCCCACCACCGTGTCGTAGCCCTGCGGCAGTTTTTCGATGAAGCTGTGCGCCTCGGCCAGCTTCGCCGCTCGCTCCACTTCCGCAAGCGTAGCGCTCTGACCGTAGGTGATGTTTTCCAGAATGCTTCCGTCAACCAGTTCCAGATCCTGGCTGGCGACGGCGATCTGCCGCCGCCACTGGACGGGATCGATTTCATTGAGCGGCACGCCATCGATGAGAATGCGTCCCTCATCCGGCTCCACGAAACGGCAAAGCAGATTGACGATGGTGGTCTTGCCGGCGCCCGAGCGGCCGATGATCGCCGTCGACTGGCCATGATGGATCTGGAAGCCCGCGGAACGCAACACGATGGGGCGTTCCTCAGAGCCTGGATATCGGAATGTCACCCGGTCGAACTGGATGGCCCGGCGCAAACCCCTAAACGGCTCGCTGCCCGTCGGAGGCTTCGGTTTGTCGGAAGAATCCAGAAGCCATCGCACCTCCTCGAGCGAGCCGCTCCAACCCTGGATCTGGCTCCAGGACATCTGCAGCGCACGCACGTGCGGCTGCAGGCGGTAGAGCAAGACGACGAAAGCGACGATCACGGGAAAGCTCACCCCGACGAACCAGGCACCCACCACCGCCGCGAGGAACAGGGCGGAATGGAGCACTTCTGTCAGCGGTGGCAGGACGCCCTGGCGTGTCTGCAGCACAAGTCCGGCGCGGCGCACGGCTTCCGATGCGGCGTCGAAGGCGTTCTTCTCGCGCTGCTCCTGACCGAACACACGGATGAGCCGCCCCGCATGCACCAAGTGCAGCATCCTCCCGGCCAGCTCGCTGTTGAAGGAGGTCACGTCGCGGCTCGGGCGTTTGAGAGTGGACGAAAGGGCCGCATGCGAAAGCTGAACGAGAACGAGGCCGAGCGCGACGAAAAGCGTCATCTGCCAGGAGAGGAGCAACAGGAAGGCCATCAGGATCACGGTTGCGGAGCCGTGCACGATCGCAGCGAGCACCGTCTGTATGGCGTCGGAGGCGCGCCATGATTCGTTGGAGATGATGTTCAGCAGGCGGCCTGGATTTTGCTGCATGAAGAAAGGATAGCCGATCCTCAAGAGCTGATCCGAGAGCGCGCTGCGGATGGCGTGGCTCGCCTTGCCGTAGATGAAGTTGGTGAGCAGCGTATTCGCAAAGGCCAGAACATTCTTGAGTGTGATCAGGGAAAGGACAGCTGCGGCGATCGCAAGCAATCGCGTGCCGTCGTTCAGCCCCTGCCCCATTTGCTGGAAGAATGCGGAAATTCCGCTCAAGCCTCCGGCCTGTCCGTCCCCAGCGATGATGCTGAGCATCGGGATTATGAGCCCGATTCCTGCGCCTTCGAGTGCGGCGCTGGCGAGGCCCAGAACGACGACCGCCGGAAGAAGGCGCATTTGCGGTCCCAGCGCGTCACGCAAGACATGCAAGCCGGGCAACAGGAATCGCAACATGGCGGCCCTCTCATTTTCTTTTTCAGCTCTTGTGCTGTCAGCTTGAACTGGCGTCGGCCGACCCGTGGGCAACCGACTGGTTGCAGCAAGGTACATGAACTTTGCGGCACCGAGCAGATTCATCGAAACGATCGGCCAGTGCGACAGTCGGAGTTCCGGATCGAACCTCGCGCCGCCGAAAGCCTGTGTGCAGGCGGATCTGACGGTCCAGCAGAAGTGCCTGATAAGCCATGGCGCTCTGAAGAGATGCTTTAAGCAAAGCCCGCCATTGCCAAGGCTATAGCTGCGGTGAAGCTTTTCGATGGCCGCACGGGTGCGCCGTCCATGGTGATGGTGGACGACCATGTCCGGAACATATTCGACCGCAATGCCCAGCTCGAAAGCGCGCAGGAGATAGTCCGTGTCCTCAGCCGATTGCAGCGGCGCGCCGGCTCCGAAGCGCTCGTCGAAGGGACCGACGAGAGCCGCGACGTCGCGATGCATGGTCATGTTGCAGCCAAGCACGAAACCGCCGGGGTGAACGTCGCGGGTCAGCTGCGCCGCGACCCTCGACCGTTTGATCGTGAAGGGCAAATCGGATGGATTGCCAAGTTCGACGCGGCCCCCGCGGATGACGCGCATTTCGCCATTGGCGTAGTGCCGCTTCAGGTCAGCGAGATAGCTGCTGTCGACCTCGCAATCGTCGTCGATGAAGACAAGGATTCGGCCCCGGGCCTGCGCCAGGCCGGCGTTGCGTGCCGCAGCCAGCCCCGGGCGCCGCTCGGTGACGCGTGTGATCGCGATGGGCGACGCGGCGGCGATACGGATGAGCTCGTCCGGCGTGCCATCGGTAGAGCCGTTGTCTACGACCACGAGCTCGCTTGTAATGGACGCGTGGGCACGACAGGCGCGCTCTATCGATCGGATGCAGGCCTGAAGCGCCCGGACGCGATTGTGCGTGCAGACGATGAAGGTCACGAAAGGCCGGGGGCCGCCAGAGCTCGACGGGATGGCCATGGATCCCGGCGCCGAATCAGGGTGCGCCCTTTCCCTCTCTAGACTTTCGCCCGTCATCTCACACCACACCATTCTGGGGAAGCACGCTTGCGGCCGGCACGGATTGCAGATGGCGCGCCAGCGCATCGACCCTTTTTGTCGCAGCAAGCGAAAGGCGACTGCACCAGGGCGCGCGAGCGCCGACGAAGAGGCCATATCGCTCGCGGCGCCGAATGAGATTCCATTTCCCCGTTCGCGTCAGAAAATCGTGCGTCAGCTCTGGCCGCTTCTCGTCAGCGATGAGTTGGTAGAGGAAGTAGAAGAAGCAAAGCATACCATCCTCGTAAGCCTGGCGTGTCTCAGGTGGACAAGAGGCGATCTTTCTCTCCAGCGAGACAATGAATTCGGCAGCGACACGGATCGTTTCCTTTGATGCCACGACGCCTATCTCGCGAAGCGAGCTTGCGTCATCGAAAAGGCCTTCTCGTTCAAGATTTTCGGCGACGATCTTCAGATGCGTCTGACGCATCTGCCGCTGGTGTCTGCTCGTGACGCTGTCGCCATGGATTCGATAGGCAACCAGGGCTTCATCGATCATCATCGCGGGGAACCGATCGGCAACCCGGCGGAACAGATCGAAATCTTCCGCGTGCGGATAAGCGCCATCGTATATGAGCATCTCCTCCGGGATTAGTCTTCGGTTGAAGACCACGGTGGAGTGAATGAAGATCGTGAAAAACATCGAAAGGACCCGCATGCTGCCCGGCCGGTAGATCGGACTGGGCTTGCCTCGGACGATGCGATCGCCGATCAGAGTATCGACGCCGGTGCCGCACATGGCGAGACGAGGCTGCTCCCGGAAAAGCGCCACCTGCCGCGAAAAACGCGTTGCATACGAGATGTCATCGGCATCCATTCGTGCCACCAGGTCGCCGCTCGCAAGCGCCAGTCCCTCGTTCAGGGTCGTGATGAGGCCGCGATTTTCCCGAGAACGAACGGAGATACGGCTATCGGCCTTCCGATAGCGCTCGAGAATCTCGAGCGAGCGATCGGTAGAACCGTCGTCGATTGCGACGATTTCGAGGTGCCGATAGTCCTGGCGCAGAATGCTTTCAAGCGCAGCGCCGAGATAGGGCTCGCCGTTGTAGACGGGCAGCAGGACGGACACCAATGGCTTCGGCGTGGCTCGGCTTACGCTCATTGAAACATCCGATTTCTGAAGGGCTTTGCTGCGATCGACCAACGGTCTGAGGTAAGGCGTAAGCTCCTCGTCTCGCCGTCCTGTGGCGGCCTCGTCGCCTCCTGGGCGAATGTAAGGAAAGTGCCGCTTCAGCGCGTTGAGCGGCTTTTCGAAGGCAAGCCAGGAAATCGACGCCACGATCAAGGTGCCGGCGCTTGCAACGAAAAGCCGCCCGAGTCCCTGCTCGGAGACATTGACGGGGATCCAGCCCTGCGCCTCGACGACGAAAGCAAGGACGGTGGCATGATAAAGATAGACGCCATAGCTGACGCGGCCAAGCGCTGTGAGCGGACCGGATTCGACCAGGCGACCGAAATAACCGCCGATCCCGCGCGAGCAGTTGCCCACCAGCATCGTCAAGGGCACGAGGGGGAAGACTTCGAGCGCAATCCAGGCGAGCCAGTCCACAACCGGCGCCTTCGCCATCGGCCGCAGCCACAGCAGGACCAACGAGACCGCTAAAAGCGGGGTCGCGCTTCGCTGCGCCCATTGCGGCCATGCCTCGCCCTTGCAGCGGTGGGCGGCCAGAAGGCCGCCGGCTGCGAGCGCATCCATCGAAGCCGGCGGCAGCAGGTCGCGCGCGAGGGAAGGTGTACCGGTCAGGGGCCAGTAAAATCGATAGGCAATCGAGCATAGGATGACGCCTAGGCAAATTCGAGCAATCGAGCGCCGCGGGGCGACGAGAATGATCAACGGCCAGACGATGTAAAACTGCTCCTCGATGCTTAGGCTCCAGGTATGACAGAGAACCCACGGGCTCCACTCGTTCTGCAGCGCGTACCAGAAGTTGGAGAGGTAAAGCGCATGCCACGCCAGCACCTCTTTGGAGCTCTCCAATCCGGCCAGCCACACGAGGCCCAGGATGCCAAAATACGGTGGAAAGATACGCAACGCCCGGCGCGCATAGAAGGATTTGAGTGCAGTTGCCGGTTCGAAGCCGGCGGCGTCGCGCGCATCGAGAAGCAGCCGCGTTATCAGGAACCCGCTCAACACGAAGAACAGCCGCACGCCGATATGGCCCAAGTGCGAACCATCGGCTGCAAAGAAATGCGCATAGAGCACCAAGCTGACAGCGACAGCTCTGAGCCCGTCCAACTGCCGGTCCCGCGCAACCCCCATGAACATCCCTCCCACGTTCAACCTTCGCGGGATTCCGTCCTGATAGATCAGTCCCCCGACAGGTATGATCCTTGCCGCAGGCCCCGCTGAGCGTTCCTTGGTTAGAGCCAGGATTTATGTAAGTGAAAGAATAGTTAAGGGCGGCCAGGCGACTGTATGGCCGAATCGGGCCAAACTTTGGCGCGGCTGTCGCAAGATTACCCCGTGGGCCGCTGTTGAAATGGCGGTGTGTCGACCGTGCAATACCATGCTGAGATCAAAGCCGATTTGGATTAATGGTCCGAATCGCCCCTTCGGTTGCATGAATATTGGCAATACATCACCGAACGCGAGATCTGATGCGAATATTCTAATCTAATTCTTTGCCGAATGCCTCTGTTCGGTTTGCTAAAAGGTCGGCGGCGTGTTGATCCAGAGCAGAACGGTCTCGCCGTCATGCCTGTTCGACCAGGCGTGGCGGCGACGGCTCTCGAAGTAGAGCGAATCGCCCGGATGGAGGTCGTAGAACTGATCGCCGTCGAGAACGAACTCGACATGGCCGGAGAGCACGTAGACGAATTCCTCACCTTCATGCCGGTAGGCCCCCTCGCTCGATGCGCCGGGCGCCAGCACGAAGCGATGGCAGTCCATCTGGTTCCTCCCTTCCGCGAGAAGCTGAACCGTCACACCCGGCGTCGTGCGCGGCCAGTTGCGCCACTCGCCGGCCCTGACAAGTGCCCTCGCACGAGCCTCCTCTTCGCCGGAGAGGCTTGAGACCGTCGTTCCGAAATACTCGGCGATGTTATGCAGAACTGCGACGGAGACGCCTTGTGACGTCCGCTCCAACGTGGAGAGAACCGATGCGGCGATGCCGATCTCGCCAGCCACCTGCTCAAGCGTCTTGCCCGCGGCGTGTCTGAGGTTTCGCAGCTTCCGGCCGACCTGCAGGTCGGCATTATTCTCCATCGACGTGGCCGAGCCGTTATCGTCATTCGCCGTGCTCTCCGCGTCGAGCGCCTGCCGTATTGCGGCTGGATTGAGGCCGCGTTCGGTGCGAAACCAGGAGATGCGCTTCAACCGTGCAAGATCGGCCTCGCTGTATTGTCGATGGCCGGTCGCAGAACGCTCCGGGACGACGAGCCCTTGCGATTCCCACAGCCGCAGCGTCGACGCCGAGACGCCGGCGAGCCTCGCCGCCTCGGCAACCTTGTAGCGTACGTTGCCAGCACCGCTCATCCGTTCATGTCCTCGTTCCGCCACTGCGACGCGACAGCGTGCCCTGGAATGCTGCCGGCAATCTACCCGCGCCTCGTCGATTTACAAGAAGGTGGCCATCAGCCTCGGTGGTGTCTCGATCAGCAAATTTGATTTGCATTCCATTCCGGAAGATGTACCACTTCCGGAGAAAAGTTGCAGAAAAAATGCAATATATTCCCTCACAACCAGGACGACGACGATGACCAGCCTGACCGACCGCAAGAACGCAGCCATATCCCGCGGCGTGGGAATGACCACGCAGATTTACGCCGACCGCGCGGAAAATGCCGAGATCTGGGACAAGGAAGGCAATCGCTACATCGACTTCGCCTCCGGCATCGCCGTCGTCAATACCGGTCACCGCCACCCGAAGGTGATCGAAGCCGTCAAGGCGCAGCTCGACCGCTTCACCCACACCTGTCATCAGGTCGTCCCCTACGAGAACTATGTGCATCTGGCCGAGCGCCTGAACGCGCTTGCGCCCGGCAACTTCGCGAAGAAGACGATCTTCGTCACGACCGGCGCCGAAGCTGTTGAAAACGCCGTCAAGATCGCCCGTGCCGCGACGGGCCGTCAGGCAATCATCGCGTTTGGCGGCGGCTTTCACGGCCGCACCTTCATGGGCATGGCGCTGACCGGCAAGGTCGTGCCCTACAAGGTCGGCTTCGGCGCCATGCCGGCCGACGTTTTCCATGCCCCCTTCCCGATCGAGCTTCACGGCGTCAGCGTCGAACAGTCGATGGCGGCACTTAAGAAGCTCTTTGCCGCCGACGTCGATCCTGCCCGCGTCGCCGCGATCATCATCGAGCCGGTCCAGGGCGAAGGCGGCTTCTATCCGGCTCCGACGAGCTTCATGAAGGCGCTCCGCGAAATCTGCGACCAGCATGGTATCCTGCTGATCGCCGACGAGGTGCAGACCGGCTTTGCCCGCACCGGCAAGCTCTTCGCGATGGAGCACCATGATGTCGCTCCGGATCTGCTGACGATGGCAAAGAGCCTCGCCGGTGGCTTCCCGCTTGCCGCCGTGACCGGCCGCGCCGAGGTCATGGACGCACCGGGGCCGGGCGGCCTCGGCGGCACCTATGGCGGCAACCCGATCGGCATCGCCGCGGCTCATGCGGTCCTCGACGTCATCGAGGAGGAAAAGCTGTGCGAGCGGGCGAACCAGCTCGGCAACCGGCTGAAGCAGCGCCTCGCGGCAATCCGCGAGAAGGCGCCGGAGATCGCCGACATCCGCGGCCCGGGTTTCATGAACGCGGTCGAATTCAACGACGTGAAGACGAACTTGCCGAGTGCCGACTTCGCCAACAAGGTCCGTCTCATAGCCTTGGAAAAGGGCCTGATCCTGCTCACCTGCGGCGTTCACGGCAACGTCATCCGCTTCCTGGCGCCGATCACGATCGAGGACGAGGTTTTCGCCGAGGCGCTCGATGTTCTCGAGGCATCGATCCTCGAAGCGCGCGGTTGACGGCAAGCGGGGCGGCCGCTATCGCGGTCGTCCGCCTCTGCAGGGCGGTGCGTCTTTTTCAGGCGCAAAGGAACAGCAGTGGCAGGGGCGCATGAGCTTGCGCCCTCCAACAAAGCAAAGAAGCGATGCTTGCAGGCCGCTGCAGCTATCGTCGGAGGACGCGCCATGGCCCTGAAAGCCGCACTCACGAAACACCTTCGGGCAACTGACCACTTTGCCGCGCTCGACCGGGTGACGCGACGCTCTGGCGAGTGGGCCGGCGCGACCTTCGACGTCTTCAATCCATCAACCGGCGAATTGCTGGCGACGCTTCCCGACATGGGGATCGAGGAAGCACACGCGGCCATAGACGCCGCCGCGCGGGCTCAGCCTCTTTGGGCGGGCATGCCCGCCAAGGAGCGAAGTGCAATACTGCGCCGCTGGCACGACATGATCGTCGAGCACGCCGATGATCTGGCCGCTATCCTGACGGCCGAAATGGGAAAGCCGCTCGGCGAGGCGAAGGGGGAGGTTCTGCATGCCGCATCTTACGTCGAGTGGTATGCAGAGGAAGCAAAGCGCGTCTACGGTGAGACCTTCCCGGCGCCGGCGAACGACCGCCGCATGCTGGTGATCAAGCAGCCGGTCGGCGTCGTCGGCACCATCACGCCGTGGAATTTCCCGGCTTCGATGGCGGCTCGCAAAATCTCGCCGGCGCTTGCCGCCGGCTGCGCGATCGTTCTGAAGCCGGCGGAGCAGACGCCACTTGTCGCCGGCGCCATGTTCGTACTCGCCGAAAAGGCGGGCTTCCCGGACGGCGTGGTCAATATCCTCTATGCCTCGGAAGGCGCGCCGATCGGCCGAGAACTCTGCAACAACCCCAAGGTCCGCAAGATCAGCTTCACCGGATCGACAGAGGTCGGCCGCCTGTTGATGCGGCAATGCTCCGACCAGATCAAGAAGGTGAGCCTGGAACTCGGCGGCAATGCGCCCTTCATCGTCTTCGATGACGCCGATATTGACGAGGCGGTGGACGGTGCGGTGCAGGCGAAATTCCGCAATGCCGGTCAGACCTGTGTTTCGGCAAACCGAATTTACGTGCAATCCGCCGTCCATGATGTCTTCGCGGAGAAATTCGTCGCCCGCGTGCGTGAGCTCCATGTGGGCGATGGCTTCTGCCCCGGCGTGACCATCGGCCCGATGATCGATGGGCATGCGATCGAGAAGATCGAGGCGCATGTCGCCGACGCGATCGCCAAGGGTGCCGAAGTGCGCTGCGGCGGCAACCGGATCGGGACGAAGGGCACCTTCTTCGAACCGACCGTTCTTACCGGCATCTCGCATGACATGCGGGTTGCACAGGAAGAAACGTTCGGGCCGATCGCTCCGATCATACGCTTTGAAAGCGCCGAGCAGGTGGTGGCAGAGGCGAATGACACGATCTACGGCCTCGCTGCTTATTTCTATGCCGAGAACCTGAAGCGGGTCTGGCATGTGGCCGAAGCGCTGGAATACGGCATGGTCGGCATCAACACGGGGCGCATGTCTTCGGAGGCCGCGCCCTTCGGCGGCATCAAACAGTCAGGGATCGGCCGCGAAGGCTCGCGCCACGGCCTCGAAGATTACCTGGAGATGAAATATCTCTGCATGGGCAACATCTAAGGCCGGTGCCACGCCAGCCGATCAGTCCGCTTGAGTGCCGATCAGCGCAAGCGTATGGCGCGCGATCATCAGCTCCTCGTCGGTCGGAATGACGTGAAGCGCAATGCGGCTCCTCGTCGTAGAGATCAGTGCAGCGCCGGCCTCGTTCGCCGCCGCATCGAGCTCCGCGCCAAGCCAGGCAAGCCCTTCGGCGATACGGGCGCGGATCGGAGCGGAGTTCTCGCCGACACCCGCGGTAAAGACGAAAGCGTCGATGCCGCCGAGCGCGGCGGCAAGCATCCCTGCGTGAAGCCTACAGCGATGTACGAAATGCGCGATTGCAAAGGAAGCGCGCGGATCGTCGCTCGCCAACAGCTCGCGCACGTCGTTCGAGATGCCGGAGAGCCCCTTTAGTCCCGCATTGTGGTAAAGAAGGTCCGAGACCTCCTCGACGCTCATCCCCTTCGCGGTGATCAGATGGAGCACGACGCCCGGGTCGAGTTGACCCGGGCGCGTTCCCATCGGCAGGCCGTCGAGCGCAGTGAAACCCATCGTCGTCTCGATGCTCTGCCCGCCCCGCAGGGCGCACATCGAAGCGCCGCTTCCAAGATGGGCGACAATGACCCTGCCCCGCGCCACCTCCGGTGCCACCTCGCACAGCCGCTCGGCGATGTATTCATACGAAAGCCCATGAAAACCGTAGCGTCGCACGCCTTGATCATAGAAGGTGCGCGGCAGGGCGTAGCAATCCGTATGTTCGGCGCGACCATGATGAAAGGCAGTGTCGAAGCATGCGACCTGCGGCACCTCCGGGTTGATCTCCATGGCAAGGCGGATAGGCACCAGATTGTTCGGCTGATGCAGAGGTGCGAGATTCTGGTAGTGCACCAACCGGTCGAGCACGGTCGCATCGATCAGCACAGGCCCGATATACTCGGGACCGCCGTGCACGACGCGGTGACCGATCGCCCGCAGCTCGACGCCCTCAAGCGCCAAAAGCCAGTCACGGGCCTCGGCGATCGCGGCAGGAAGATCGGGAACCGCTGCCCCGTCGAAGCTGCGCGCAACGAGCTCGGCGCCGTCGGCCGTCGTTGCCTTGAGGCGCGGGCTGCTACCGATGCCGTCGATCTTACCGCGAATCCGGCGCTCCAGCCGCCCATCGGCGATGTCGAAGATCTGGAACTTCAGGCTGGATGAGCCGGCATTGAAGACGAGGAGCGCTTCCATGATGTCAGACCGCTACTGCATGTTCATTAATCGCAGCCCGAAAACTGCGGCGTTTCCAGACTGCTACAGCGACCTTTGCACGGCAACTTCGCACCCGAGTGAGGCCGCTGCAAGACGGCCCTTGAAATTCCAAGCTCCACTTGCCAATTGGGAGCAACAAATCAAGGAGGTCAGCAAGCGCGATGAATGAAGTCGAAGTGTCCGTAGAGAAACATGTCTTCGAAGCCGATGTGGCGAAACTGCTGCACCTGATGGTGCACTCGGTATATTCCGACAAGAACGTCTTTCTGCGCGAATTGATTTCGAACGCGGCCGATGCCTGCGAAAAGCTTCGTTACGAGGCGATCGTGGCACCCGAACTGCTCGGCAGCGATCCTACGCCGCGCATCACGTTGACCCTGGATGAAGACAGCCGCCGCCTGATCGTCGAGGACAATGGCATCGGCATGAGCCGTGACGAACTGGTTGAATCCCTCGGTACGATCGCCCGGTCCGGTACGCGAGCTTTTATGGAGCGAATCGAAGCCGCGCAGGGCAAGGACGGCGCACAGCTAATCGGCCAGTTCGGCGTCGGCTTCTATTCCGCCTTCATGGTTGCCGACAATGTCGACGTGGTTTCCCGCCGCGCCGGCAGCGACAAAGCCTGGCATTGGACCTCAGACGGCAAGGGCACTTATACGGTTTCCGCCGTCGAGCTCGCCGATGCGCCGGCACGCGGCACACGCATCACGCTGCATTTGATGGACGACGCCAAGATCTACACGTCGCGCTGGACGGTCGAGCGCATCGTCAAGGATCAGTCGGGCCACGTCCCCGTTCCGATCTCCGTCATCGAGAAGCCCGGTGCCGAGCCCGCCCAGGTCGCCGACGGAACCGCGCTCTGGACGAAGCAGAAGAGCGAGATCTCCAAGGAAGAATACACCGACTTCTATCGCGGTGTTGCCGGGCAATATGACGAGCCGGCCCTGACCGTGCATTTCCGTGCGGAAGGACGGCATGAATATACCGCACTTGCCTTCGTTCCCGGCTCCAAGCCCTTCGATCTTTTCGATCCCGATCGCAAGGGCAGGATGAAGCTCTATGTGAAACGCGTCTTCATCACCGACGAGGCGGAGCTGCTGCCCCGCTACTTGCGTTTCGTGCGCGGCCTCATCGACACGGCCGACCTGCCGCTCAACGTCTCGCGCGAGATGATCCAGGAAAGCCCCTTGCTCGCCAGCATTCGCAAGGGGCTGACGAACCGTATTCTGACCAGCATTGAGAAGCTCGCGGAGAACGAGCCGGAGACCTTCGCGAAGCTCTGGGAGAACTTCGGCAGCGTCATCAAGGAAGGTATCTACGAGGACTTCGAACGGCGAAGCCAGCTTCTTGCGCTTTCGCGCTTCCGCACGACCGCTTCCGACGAGAAGCCGCGCGCCTTGAGCGATTATGTCAGGGACATGAAGGAAGGTCAGAACGCGGTCTACTATCTGACGGGCGACAACCTCGCCCAGTTGAAAGCCTCGCCGCAGCTTGAAGGTTTCCGCGCGCGCGGCATCGAAGTGCTGCTCTTGACGGAACCGGTCGACAGCTTCTGGGTGACGACGGCGCCCGATTTCGAGGGCAAGCCGTTCAAATCGATCACGCAAGGTGCTGCCGACCTTGCTGGTGTTGCGAAGCAGGAAGATGCGGCCACCCCCTCGCCCGAGGCAAGCCCGTCTGTGACCGAATTCGTGAACTTCACAAAGGCGACGCTTGGCGAAGCGGTCTCCGATGTCAGAACTTCCGACCGGTTGACGGAAAGCGCAGTCTGCCTGGTTGCGGCCGAGCACGGTCCGGACCGCCAGCTTCAAAAGATGCTTCAGGGCGCAGGGCGCATCGAAAGCGCGGCAAAACCGGTCCTCGAGGTCAATCCCGGCCATGCGCTCATTACGGCCCTTGCCGCCTATCCCGCGGAGGACAGGGAGTTTCGCGAGGACGCGGCAAAATTGCTGCTCGACCAGGCCCGTGTTCTCGACGGTGACAAGCCAGAAGACCCGCGTGCCTTCGCGGAGCGTCTGTCGCGCGTGTTCCATCGCGCATTGAAAGGCTGAAGGGACCTCCGGATGTGGGCGGTTCCGCCCACATCAATTCCTCCTCCCGCGGCGGTGGCTGCGATATTGCCTCGCGGCCTCGGTCTATGCGTTTTGGGGCCGCGCAAATCTTCGTGCTAAGCTGGTCGCCATGTGACCGGGCGGTACGGCCGGATGGAACCCGCTAACCGATCATACGAATTGCTGACAGCCGCCGACCTCGAGAAGATCGAATCGGTCGCGATGCGTAGCCTCGCCGCGATTTTCGATCGTGCGCCGGTCGCCGGCCTTTATCGAGGCCGCCTCATCCTGCTTGCGTTGGCACAAGGCAGCGCGCTCCATTACCTCGACGGGAGAAACGGCATAAAGGACTTCGATGTCTGGGCGTTCTTCGAAGCGGGCCCGTCGAAGCGGTTTCCGCATCGCAAACGATGGTGCGTGGACTTCGGCCCGTCACGCTTCGGGCGGCATCCGGACGACGCCGGCTATTCCGGTCGCCGGCTCGACCTCATGGGCCGCTCGATCGACGTCATGAGCGGTGAGGCGCCGGAAGATGCCGTCCGACGGTGGCTGGGTACTCGCGCAAAGTCAGCTATCGCCGTTCGTAGGAAGCCGATGTTCTGTCTCCTCCCGCGCCGAAGCTTCGGTGAACGGATCATCTAAACCGGGTCGCGACCTTCGACCGGTTCGAGCGGAACGATGCGGAGCGGTTGCTGCTCAGTCGTCATCGGGCGGGCACGGCCACTTTGCAGGCGCCGACAGTCCGGCCGGCAATTTCGTCGCTCCGTCGCCGCAGGCAAGATCGACCTGTTCCTGCTTGAGGCCGGTGACCGCCGAGAGGTCCAAACCCTCTATCCTCGTCAGAAACAGGAAGGCGCGATCCAGATCAATCGGTCCTTCGAAGACCGCTCCGCTGAGATTGGCGCGTGACAGATTGGCCATGGAGAAGCGCGTGCCGGTCAGCACCGCCCCTTCGAAATTGGCGCGACCAAGCTCCGCCTTTTCGAAATCGGCACCTGTCAGCCGTGCGCCGCTGAAGTCGGTGCGCTGCAGTTCGGCACTGACGAAGGAGGCACTCTGCGCGGAGATACCCGAAAAATTGCCGCGATAGGCCTCGACCCTGGTGAAGTTCGCCTTGTCCGCCCTGGCTCCCGCGAGCGAAGCGCGCACGAGCGTGGCCTTTTCGAGATTTGCCGAACCAAGATTCGTGTCGCGCAAGTCAGTCATCGTAAAGTCGGTACTGACCAGATTGCTCCCCTCGAGGTCGCTGCCACCGAGCATGAGAAGCCGCTTGTTGCAGTCGTGCCAGTCCGTTCCCCTCCCGGGCGAGCCTTTGCAATCCGCCGACTCGGCGGCGCCGCAGGCGTATGCCGATGCCACGATTGCGACGACGAAAACCGCGGCACCGGAGATGAAAGAATTCGTGCTCATCGGTCCGTTTCCTGTCTTCCGGACGTCTTCATTTCGCCGCTCCCACCCATGATCAACCGGCCCTTGCCGCCGCATAATTCAGGCGTCGAACCACTGCAAGAACTGCGTTCGTTTCAAAAGGTTACGGCGCCGCCGCTCACTTGAAAAGAGCCGCAAGCCCAGCGCCGTCAATAAACGATTCGGATTGCACTTTTTAAAATCAAATGAGGGATTGCGCCGACACTACGCCTCAACGCCCTGAATGGCTGAGACCTGCCAGTCGGTGCCGGGCCGGCGCAGGAAGGTCCAGATCTCGACCGCTTCAGTGAGCTCGTTGGGGTCGCCGCTGATGACACGGCCGGTTGCACGATCGCGCATCACGTCGATGCTTTCATAGCGCATAGCAACAGTCACGTAGTCGGTGCCATTCTCCTTCCATGCCTCGGCGACGTCGCCCTGGACGAGATGCACGTCGCGCACTTCGTTCCTCAGCCCCTTGGTCGCGTTCTCGCTCAGCTCTTCCGCGAGGTAGGACATGGCCTCCGGCGTCGTCAGCTGGCGCAGCGCCGCGTAATCTTCTGCTCCATAGGCGGCCTGGACCTCCTTCAGCATCGCCTCGAAACGATCGAGCTCGTGCTGGCCGACGCCGATTTCGTCGGTCTCGCCCGGGGCAGAAGACGACTGCGGCGGGGCCGATCTCGTGCCGGCATTGAGCCCGCCCATTCCTTCACCGATGCGCGGGATGCGGAAGGAGGGAGTGCCCGAGGCCATCGCCGAAGATCGCGCGGATGCCGACGGCGCCGAATAGGCCGGCCGCTGATTGCGGCCGAAAAATCGCATCGCCAACGAAATTACCAGGAAAAGGACACCGAGCTGCAGCAACAGGCCGAGAAAACCGATGCCGCCGCCGAGGCCATGGCCGAGCAGCATGCCGATCAGTCCGCCCATCAGCAGACCGCCGAGCATGGAGCCACCGAACCCGTTGAAAAAGCCCGGGCGCGGACTGGTCGTCCGGTTCTGCGCAGCCGGATTGGTGGCGGTGGACGGCTGCGCATTCTGCCGCGGCGTCATCGTGCGGTCGATCGGCGCGGCCGGAGCCGGAGCTGTGCGGGTCACAGGCGGGGTCGAAAAGGTCCGGCTCCCGCGAGACCCGAAACCGCCGCCCGCCCGCCGCGCCTCGGCGACATCGACCACCGTCAACATCACCATGAGGCCAACCGCCACCATTGCCATAACCCGTCCGAAGCGCTGCATTCCATCAATTCCCTTGTCACTCCCGGCCGCAAACGGCCCCACGGACGCATATAGAGCGCGCGCCGCGGGAGTTTAAGAGCGCAACGGTGTAATTCGGGAAAATGACCACGATTTACAGGTAAATCGTTCGATGATTCAAAGCAGCGGTATGAGTGGCCGGAGCCATCCGGACGGCCGCAAGAGCAACTGAGCTTATGCTGGGCCAAAATGAAGCTGATGCGCCCAAATGAAACGGCGCGTCTCCGCATCAAGCGTCGGTATCGTGGGATGATAGAAAACGGGAAACCGTTTCCAGACACAAGGACCTCTCCTCCACATGCGGCATGTGGCTGGAATGCTCGAACAGCACCCATTCGCAGTTCTTGACGCGATCGACATACGGCTTGACGACGAGCGGCGTGGCCTCGTCGTATTTGCCCGAGATCAAAAGGGTCGGCGCCTCGATCAACGTCAGCCGATCCTCGATCGTCCAGTCCCTCATCGTCCCGATCACATGAAACTCGGTTGGGCCGTTCATGTTGCGATAGACCGTATTGTCCTCGTCCATGATCGCAAAAGTGCGCGCGACTTCCGGCGGCCACGGCGTGACGCGGCAGACATGGCGGTCGTAGAAGACACGCGAGGCGGTGATGTATTCCGGATCGGTGATCGTGCCCGCCTGCTCGTGCCTGAGCAGCTTCTCTTGAACCGTCTGCGGCAGCTCCTCGCGCAGGCGATTGGCTTCCGCCACCCAGGTACGCATATTGGCCGGCGAATTGGCGATGACCAACGCCTTCAGCCCTGTCGGCTTCAGCACCGCATGTTCCGCACCCAGCATGCCGCCCCAGGACTGTCCGAGGAAGGCATAGCGATCCTGGATGCCGAGATGCTTCAGCAGTGCATCGAGTTCCTCGAGGAACAGGGCCGGAGTCCAGAAATCCGGCCCCTTTTCGGGAAGGCGCGTGGAGTTGCCGTTGCCGAGTTGGTCGTAGTGGATGACGGCGCGGCCGTCGATCTCGTTGATCCCCTTAAAGGAATCCACGTAGTCATGAGTGCAGCCCGGCCCGCCGTGGGCCACGACAAGCGGCAGCTTGCCGCTGTCGAGCGAACCGGTGATGCGATACCAGGTCTGGTATTCGCGAAAGGGCAGGAAGGCTTCCTTCGAAGCAATGGCGGCCACATGCATCTCCACGTCTGACGATGGAGGAAGCATAACGCGGTGTTTTAAGCCGTGGCAGCTATCACAACTTATAGGACGGGCGCTCTTCAAGCAGCCGGTAATGCGTGGCGCGCACCACCGCCTGGGTACGGTTCTTGGCCCCGAGCTTCTTGGCCGCGGCGTTAAGGTGCATGACGACGGTCGGAACCGAGCGTTGGATGATCCGGGAAATTTCCTTGGCAGAGTGGCCTTCGGCGGAATAGCGAAGGCATTCACGCTCCCGTTCCGTCAGCCTTGCAGTGCCCACGTTGAAGGCCCGCGCGTCGAACAGCGAATAGGCCGCCTCGTGAAACACATGGGCGAGCAGGTTGAAATCGGCTGTGTAGCGCAGCGCATGCCGCTCGAATTCCCGGTTGGCGCCGAAACGCACGCCCGTCACCGTCGCATAGTCGCCGCGCGGCATGTGGACGGGAACGGTGACGCCGGTCGACATGTCCCGTTCGCGTAGATACCGGGCGACAGGCGCCGTATCATCGCTCATGAAGCGCCTGATCAGCGTGTCTGCATCGGTGTCATAGTTCCAGAAAAACGGCGTAGAGGTGCGCAGCGCCACCTGCTGCACGGGATCGATGCGGAAATAGCCGCGATCGAACCAGTATTCGTGCATGTCATCGGAAATGTTGCGCAGTTTCAGCAGCGACGGGATCATGATCGTGCCATCGAGATCCCAGGGCACCGGCGTATAGTCGTAGATCAGCGCCTCGAAACCGATCGATTTCATCGCCTCGAAGACCTGGTCGACACAGCCATCCAGGGTCTCATGCGCGGTGAACTGGTTCCTGATCGTCCCGATTTCATCGATCATCATTGGCTCCGGTCCCCGGTCACAGGTGAACCTATCACTTCTTATAGCTGGGCGCCGACTGGCGTTTCGGGTAAAAATTTAGCCATGCTCAATTATTGAGCAAGCAGATTCTTTGCCGGGGCGGCCAATGTGGCGTGATATCGAGCCAGAGGCGCGACATGAAATCGAGGTCGATGGCTACAAGGTGATGGCCTACAGCTTCGGTGCAGGCCCGGAAACCTTGTTCTGCCTGAATGGCGGTCCGGGATTACCCTGTGACTATCTGCGCGAAGCCCATTCATGTCTCATCGACAAGGGCTATCGCGTGGTCGCCTTCGATCAGCTCGGCACCGGCGCCTCCGACCGCCCGACCGATCCTTCGCTCTGGACGATCGGCCGGTATGTCGAGGAGACCGAAACGGTTCGCAAGGCACTGGGGCTCGGCAGGGTACATATGCTCGGCCATTCCTGGGGTGGCTGGCTGGCGATCGATTACGCTCTGACATACCCGGAAAATCTGCAGACGCTGATCCTCGAGGACACGGTCGCCGACATGCCGCACCTCGTCACCGAGCTTGAGCGGCTGCGCGCCGCACTCGGGCCGGAGACCGTTGCCATGATGCAGAAGCACGAGGCGCAGGGCACATACGACCATCCCGAATACATGGCAGCCATCACCATCCTGAACCATCGCCATGTCTGCCGTCTGCCGGAATGGCCTGCGCCCTTACGCCGGTCGCTTGACGACTGGAACATGGGTCCCTATGGCACGATGCAGGGCCCGAACGAGTTTCTCTATACCGGCAATCTCAAGGACTGGAACCGCATTCCCGACCTTCCCGGCATAAAGGTGCCGACGCTGATCACCACGGGAGAACACGACGAGCTCACGCCGGCCTGCGCGTTGAAGATGAAGCTCGCAATCCCGAACGCCGAGCTCAGGGTTTTCGCCAATGCGAGCCACATGCCTTTCTACGAGAACCCCGCGGAATATTATCCTGCTCTGATCGATTTCCTGTCGCGGCACGGGCCGAACTGATGCAACACATGGCGAGAGACATCCGAAAAAGACGGAGGCGGCGACATCGCCATGCATCGCTATAGGTTCGTCCTCACTCGACCTTTGCAGTTCCTGCCCGTCATCTTCGGGATCAGCGTCATCACCTTCATTCTGGTGCGGCTCATCCCCGGCGATCCGGCGCGCAACCTGCTGGGCGCCCGCGCCACGCCATCGGCCATCGCCAAGATCCGCGCTCAATACGGCCTCGACGAGGCGATGTGGCAGCAATATTTCTATTTCGTGAAGAATCTCGCCAATGGCGAGATGGGCAAGTCGATCCTCTACAAGATCGATGTCCTGAAGCTCATCGCCACCCGCATCGAGCCGACCATAGCGCTCGTCCTGTCGAGCGTCGTCCTGTCGGTCCTCATCGCCGTACCCATGGCGGCGCTGGCCGCGCGCAATTCCGGCAAGGCGCCCGACCATGTGGTCCGCATTGTTTCCACATTCGGCATCGGTTTCCCGCCCTTTTGGCTCGGCCTGATGCTGATGATCCTTTTCAGCGTCAAACTCGACCTGCTGCCGGTGTCCGGCTACGGGGAGACGTTCGGCGACAAGCTCGTCCATCTGGTTCTGCCGAGCCTGACAGTAGCCCTCTCCCTTTCCACGGTGCTGATCCGCAGCCTGCGCGCGGCAATGATAGAGGCCCTGAAGTCAGACGTCGCGACCGCCGCCCGAGCGCGCGGCATGCCTGAGCGTATCGTCTTCTGGCGGCATGTCGTGCCGAATTCGCTGGTGCCGACCATCAACCTTCTGGCGGTCAATATTGGCTGGCTGATCGGCGGCACGGTCGTGGTCGAAAGCGTCTTTGCCCTGCCGGGCATGGGGCAGCTGCTCGTGCGCGCCATCTTCTCGCGCGATTACATGGTCGTGCAGGGTGTCGCCATGGTGTTTGCCTGCGCCACGGTGCTCGTCAACTTCCTCGCCGACGTCGTCACCGTCGCCATCGATCCGAGGGTGAAACTATGAGCGCCGGCACGGTGTCCTCGTCGCCCGCCGGCTGGCGGTTGCGCCTCAGCCAACGGCTGCCCCTGGTCATCGGCGCGGGCATCCTGCTGTTTTTCCTGCTGCTGGCGATCGGCGCACCCGTCGTTGCGCCCTATGACCCGATCCTGCAGAACGGTGCAACCCGCCTGCAGCCGCCATCGCTCCTGCATCCGTTCGGCACCGACAACTTCGGCCGCGATCTCCTCTCACGCGTCATCTGGGGCACTCGCATCGACCTCCAGATCGCCCTGATCGGCGTGGTCTTCCCCTTCGTGATAGGCACGATAGTCGGCACCATCGCCGGCTTCTTCGGGGGCATCGTCGACGCGTTGTTCATGCGCCTCATCGACATCATCCTGGCCTTTCCGTTCCTGGTGCTGATGCTATCGATCATCGCCATTCTGGGTCCGGGCCTCAGCAGCTTCTACATTGCCATGGCGCTGGTCGGCTGGGTGTCATATGCCCGGTTGATCCGGGCACAGATCCTGGTCCTGAAGAACAGCGACTATGCCGTTGCAGCCGTCAGCCTCGGTTTCGGCCGCTTCCGCATCATGTTCCGGCACTTGCTACCCAATGCCATTGCCGGCTCAATCGTCTTCGCCATGTCGGATGCCGTGCTGGTGCTGCTGAGCGGGGCAGCCGTCAGCTACCTCGGTCTTGGCGTGCAGCCGCCGGTCGCCGAATGGGGCGTCATGGTCGCGGAAGGCCAGAGCTTCATCACCACGGCCTGGTGGATCACGCTATTTCCCGGCCTGTCCATCGTCTGCCTTGCCTTCGGCTTCAGCATGCTGGGCGACGCGCTTGGCGAACTACTCGGAGTGCACGAATGAGTGCCTCCGTCCTGTCGGTCCGCGACCTGACCGTAAAAGCGCATCTCCAGGGAGAAACGCGCACCCTGCTGCAGGGCGTCTCACTCGACCTCGCCAAGGGCGAGATCCTCGGCCTCGTCGGCGAAAGCGGCTCGGGCAAGAGCCTGTTCTGCCGCTCGCTCGTGCGCCTCCTGCCATCATCCTTGCTGAAGATCGAAGGCGGCACCATTCTCTTCGAAGAGCGCGACCTCACTGCCGTCACCGACGCCGAGATGCTGAAGGTGCGCGGCGCCGAGATTGGCATGATCTTCCAGAACCCGACCAGCCATCTCGATCCGGTCATGCGCATCGGTGATCAGATCCTCGAGGGAATCCGCTATCATCAGGGCATCAACGGCCGCGATGCGCGCGCGGCAGCGATCGAGATACTGGCGCAGATCGGTTTCCCTGAACCCGTCCGCCAGTACGACAGCTACCCGCACGAGCTTTCCGGCGGCATGCGTCAGCGGGCTATGATCGGTGTGGCGCTCTCCTGCAATCCGCAAATCCTCATAGCCGACGAACCGACCACCGCGCTCGACGTCACGATCCAGGCGCAGATCCTGAAGCTCTTGATGGATATCCGCGATAGGCACGGCCTGTCGATCATCCTCATCACCCATGACCTCGGCGTCGTGGCGCAGACCTGCGACCGCATTGCCGTGATGCGCGGCGGCAGGCTGCTGGAACAGGGGCTGAAACGGACAATCCTGTCCGCACCGCAGGACCCGTATACGGTTCGCCTCATCCACAGCCATCCATCGATGCCGGACGTGGCGCTCCCCGCCGTCAGTGCCCCTGCGCCCTCACGTGCAGCGACAAGGCCGCTTCTGGAAATCGACGATTTGCATGTGCGGTACCCGACAGGCGGCAGCCTTTTCAGGGGAAAGAACGCCAGAACCGTCGGCGCCCTCTCGGGTGTCAATCTGCAGATCATGCCCGGCGAAACGGTCGGCATCGTCGGCGAATCCGGCAGCGGCAAGAGTACGCTTGCCCGTGCTCTGCTGGGCCTGACACCGATCTCTTCCGGTCATGTCAGCTTCGATGGTATCGATCTTTTTCAGCAGAGGAATGCGGGTCTCGCCAGGCTGCGGCGCGAGGCGGCCATGGTCTTTCAAGACCCGTTCAATGCGCTGAACCCGCGCCTGACCATCGGCCAGACCCTTGCTGAAGTGCTGAAAGTCCAGAAAAAGATCGCCAGGGCCGACATTCCGTCCCGCGTCGACGAGCTGCTGGACCTTGTCGGACTGGAGCGCGAATTCGTCAACCGCAAGCCGCGCAGCATGAGCGGCGGGCAGTGTCAGAGGGCTGGCATCGCCCGTGCGCTTGCCGTCGATCCGAGGCTGATTATCGCGGACGAATGCGTCGCAGCACTCGATGTCACGATCCAGGCGCAGATCATCGATCTCTTCCGCAAGCTCGCCCGCGACCTTAACCTGACGTTGATCTTCATCGCCCATGACCTGGCGATCGTGCGCAACCTGTGCGAACGCACGGTAGTGATGTATCGCGGAGAGATCGTCGAGGACGGCCGCTCCGAGGACGTCTTCTCCCGGCCGAAACATCCCTACACCGCCGCGTTGATCGCAGCGATCCCCGACATTGATCCCGACAGGCAGTTGCTCGGCCATACCGATGCCGCGTCTCTCGAACCGATCCAGTCCTTCAAACGCATGCCATAATAACGAAGGGAACGAACTATGACCAAAAGATGGAACAACATCGGCCGCGCCGCTTTCGCAGCCGCCCTCATACTCAGTGCCAGTTATGCCGAAGCCGCCGGCATCCTCACCATCGGCCGCCGCGAGGATTCGACGACATTCGATCCGATCAAGTCGGCCCAGAACGTCGACAACTGGGTGTTTTCCAACGTCTTCGAGGTGCTTGTCCGCGTTGACAAGACCGGCACCAAGCTGGAGCCCGGCCTCGCCGAAAGCTGGACCGTTTCCAACGACGGCCTGACCTACACGTTCAAGATCCGCGACGCAAAGTTCTCCGACGGCTCGCCGATCACTGCCGAAGATGCCGCCTTCAGCCTGCTGCGCATCCGCGACCACGAAGGCTCTCTCTGGAGCGACAGCTACAAGATCGTCGAAACCGCCGAGGCGGCCGATCCGAAAACGCTGGTCGTCAAGCTGAAGACGCCCTCCGCGCCGTTCCTGTCGACGCTTGCCCTTCCGAACGTCTCGGTGCTTTCCAAGAAGGCCGTCGAGGCTGGCGAGGACGCCTTCGCCGAGCTGCCAACGGCATCATCCGGCGCGTTCACCGTCAAGGAGTGGCGGCGCGGCGACCGGGTAATCCTCGAAAAGAATCCGAACTTCTGGCAGGCCGACCGTGTGAAACTAGACGGCGTCGAGTGGATTTCGGTTCCGGACGACAACACTCGCATGCTCAACGTCCAGGCCGGCCAACTCGACGCAGCGATTTTCGTTCCGTTCTCGCGCGTCGAGGAACTGAAGAAGGACCCGAACCTCACGGTTCACATTGACACCTCGACCCGCGAGGACCATCTGCTCATCAACCATGAGCACGGGATGCTTGCCAAGAAGGAAGTGCGCCAGGCACTGGACATGGCGATAGACAAGAAAGCGATCGTCGACACGGTCACGTTCGGCATCGGCACGGTCGCAAATTCCTACATTCCAAAGGGCTCGCTCTATCACCACGACGCCAACTACCAGTATCCTTACGATCCGGAGAAGGCCAAGGCGATGCTGGCCGAGGCCGGAGCATCGGACCTGACGCTCAACTATATCGTAAACGCCGGCAACGAGGTGGATGAGCAGATCGCGGTGCAGCTGCAGCAGCAGTTTGCGAAGGCAGGCGTCACGGTCAATCTGCAGAAGGTCGACCCGAGTCAAAGCTGGGACATGCTGGTCGCCGGCGACTACGATATTTCGGTCATGTACTGGACGAACGACATCCTCGATCCAGACCAGAAGACCACCTTCGTGCTCGGCCACGACACCAATATGAACTACATGACCCGCTACAACAGCGACAAGGTGAAGCAACTTGTCGCCGCAGCGCGTCTGGAGCTCGATCCGGCGAAGCGTGAGGCCATGTACGTCGACATCCAGAAGACGGCGAAGGACGATGTCCACTGGGTCGACCTCTACTACAGCCCCTACCTGAACGTTTCGCGCAAGAACATCGAGAACTTCTACCAGAATCCGCTTGGCCGGTTTTTCCTGGAAGACACGGTAAAGAACTGACGATTGGACCGCCATGGACGATACAGGCTGCGAACCGGTATCGTTCCATGGCGAAGCCACCGAGGTGATCACATCTTACGATTAACTGCCAAGCGACACCTCCGAAAATATCCGATCAGCCTCCCCAGCGCAGCACCGGCGTGTCGATCGGCGCGTCCCACAAGGAAAGCTCTCGCTCCTCGAGGCGGGCAACGGTGATTGAGAGGCCCGCCATGTCCAGGGAGGTGACATAGGTTCCGACCAGCGAGCGGGCAACTGTGACACCCAGGCTCTGGAGCCGCGCTCGGGCAGAATTGTAGGCGAGATAGAGTTCCGACACTGGCGTGCCACCGAATCCATTGATGAAGAGGAGCAGCTTGTCCCCCCGGTCCCGTGCCAGATCGCTCAAGATTGCCTCGAGCATCGTTTCCACGATTTCGTCGGCGGCCGCGAATTTGACCCGTGCACGGCCTGGCTCTCCGTGAATTCCGACGCCCATCTCCATCTCGTCTTCGTTGAGCGCGAAGGTTTTCCGCTCCGTGTCCGGTACGGTCACACCGCTGAGCGACACGCCCATGGTGCGGATGCGGCCGTTGAGATCCTCGCCTAGTGCGCTGAGCTCGTCGAGCCGCCAGCCGGCCTCCGCCGCCGCTCCCAGCAGCTTCTCCACCACGAGCGTTCCCGCAACGCCTCTCCTGCCCTGGCTGCGCTTCGACCCGCCGGGATTGACGTCGTCGCGCACGATCACGGTGGCGATGCGGTGCTCGGCCGCAGCGAGTTCGGCCGCCATCTCGAAGTTCATGACGTCGCCGTCATAATTCTTGACGATGAGCAGGCATCCCTCCCCGCCGTCAGTCTCCCGGATCGCGGCAATGATCTGGTCCGGCGTCGGAGAGGTGAATACATGTCCGGTGCACGCGGCGTCCAGCATACCTCTCCCGACAAAGCCGACATGCATCGGCTCGTGCCCCGAACCGCCGCCCGAAATGAGCGCGACCTTACCCGGCCGAAGGCTCCGCCGGCGAACGAACTTCCTGTCGGCTCCGAAGATCACCATGTGTTCATGGGCTGCGACGAAGCCCGCGAGGCTTTCAGCCACCAGCGTCTCGGCTCGGTTCATGAATTTCTTCATCGTGCCTCTCCCACGACGCCGTGCTCTCCTGCTTCGCGCAAATCGCCGCAACGCATAGAATCTCGGCATCGGTGGCCTTGATCGAACTCGAACATGGAGAGCCGGGGCGCAGCGATGTACTGAAACACATCAAGACCCTCTAATCCACCGTTCCGACCAGTTTCGCCATGTTCCGTACGAGTTCCTCGATCGCTTCGTCGAACAGGCGGTTCCTCTTCTCGTCGCCGAGATCGGGAACGATCAGCGAGAGCTGGCGCAGCTTCTCCGCGCTCCCGAAATCCGGCAGCTTGCCGGGGTGCGCGGACTGATAGGCCTGAAGGAAGCGCTCCTGCTCACCGGGGCTGAAGTGGCAGACGCGGAAGATCGTCGCCAGGTGCCGCGCCGGCAGCGGGGTCGAATAGGTCGGACTCGTCACCTGTGTGACGAAGCTGCGATGCTTGCCGAGCGCCGCGGCGAGCCGCTGACGGGTGCCCGACGGCCGATTGTCGATGATCTGCGCCAGGATCGTCTTGTAGGCGATGATCGCGTCTTCAACAGTCTCGCGCGACATTCATTTCATCTCCGCCGCGGCCCGCCATCCGAGCACATGCCGCCGATTGTGGATCCTATGTCCGCCACCCGATTGGGCGCCACCGAGAATTGGCGAAGGCCCGCAGCTATGAGCGCCGGTATATGCCGGGGGTCGGAGGCCATCTCGCCGCAGATCCCGATCGGTTTGTTCATTGCCTCGGCAAGTGCCACGCCCTGCGCGATCACCCTGTAGACCGCAGGCGTGGCGGCGTCGTAAAGTGCGGCAACGCTTTGGTCGTCCCTTGCGGCAGCCGCAAGATATTGCGCCAGATCGTTTGTCCCGAAAGAGAAGAAGTCCGACCGCGAAAAACGGTCGAGCATCAGCGCCGCCGCCGGCACCTCCACCATCATGCCGATCTCCGGCATGCGAGTTTGCAGCCCCCTCTTGCCAAGCGCGGTAGACTCCTCTTCGAAGATCGCCCGCATCGCATCGAGTTCCCCCGGGACCGTCACCATCGGCAAAAGGACGCCGAGATTGCCATGTACAGCGGCGCGCAGCAGCGCGCGCGCCTGGGCGCGGGCAAGCTCCGGCCGCGCCAGGAGCAACCGGATGCCCCGGAGGCCCATGAAGGATTCGCTCCTCCTGGCTCCGAGGCCCGGCAATGTCTTGTCGCCGCCGAGATCGAGCATGCGCACGATCGCCGGCGATTCGCCGGCCCAATCCAATGCATGCCGATAGATGTCGTAGTGCTTTTCCTCATCGAAGGCATCCGCGGGCGAAGTCACCAGAAATTCGGTCCGCATCAAACCGATGCCGGCGAAGGAGGCTGGATCAATGGCCTCGAGGTCACGCGGATCGTTCATGATGGCAGACAGCCGGATCGCAACGCCGTCGGCGGTTTGGATCGCTCCGCCGGCGCGCGAGGCGGTCGGCCTTACTGCAGGTTTCCTCGATTTCGCCTCGCGAACATGCCTATCGTCGGGCGCGATAACGGCTCGGGCATTACTCGCATCGACAAGCACGCGCGCGCCGGCGGCGACTTCGAACCGGCCCGTCGCCACCAGCATGGGTACCGAACGGCTGCGAGCGAGCATTGCCACATGGCTGGAGGCGCTGCCTTCGAAGAGGACGATGCCGCCGCCCGCGGTCCAGTCATGCGCGAGGAAGAGGCTGGGCTCGAGGTCCTTGCCGACGAAGACCGAACCGGGTGCAAAATCTTCCAGAGGGCGGCCCGTGAGCGCGCTGAGGACGCGATTGCGGATGTCGACGATGTCTACCGCGCGGGCGCGGAGCTGCTCATCGGGCGCCTCCTCGATACCGGCGATATAGTCGTCGAGCGCGCCGAACCAGGCGAGTGCGGCGCCATCCCCGGCCACGATCCGCTCCTCGGCCATTTCGACGAGAGCCGGATCGAGCAGCATCTCGATCTGGAAGTCGAGAATGCCGGCGCTCTCCTCATCCGACCGATACGCGAGAGCCTCGAGCTCCGCGACGGCGGTGGCGACCGCCTGTCGCAGCCGGTCGCCTTCCGCGGCCACGGTGTCGCCGGGCGCGAGCGCCTCCGCCGTAAATTCGGCGGCGAGATGGACAGGCCCGACCCCTACACCCGGAGAGGCGGATACCCCGGGGATTTCAAGCGCTTCGGCCATGCTTCTGTTCTTCATCGAAATCGCGCTCGACGAGCGCCTTGAGCGCATGGATCGCTTCCGCGGCGCGCAAGCCTCGGGTTCGGATTTTCAGGATCGAACCTCTCCGAATCCTCGCCCCCATGATCTTGACGATGCTCTTGCCGTTCAGCCAGACGTTGCTGTCGTTGACCTCGATCTCGACGGTGCAGGGAAACGATTTCGCGAGCCGCGTGAAAACGACCGACGGGCGAGCATGCAGCCCGAAGCCGTGCGTCACCTCGATCTCCGCCTGACAGTAACCCTGCGTGTCCACTGCCTCGGGCGCTTCCCGTCGCGGCCTGTTGTCCATCACGGCGACAGTTCCTCCGCGGTCGCCACGACGCGGGCAAGAGCCGCCCCGCCCGACGCTTCAGCAGCAGCCATCACCGCCCCCTCGACCAAAGGCGCGTCGCAAATGATCACTCTTCGGGACCGCGGCTCCCCGAGCATTTCGATCGCCATTTCGCTGTTCGTCTCCGCCCCACCGAGATCGACGAAGATGGCTACCCCGGCATCCGACCAGGCCCGTTCGATGGCGGCAAGGATGCCGGCGGCGTGCGTGCCGAGCCCACCCTCCGCGTTGCCGCCCGACCAGGCGAGCGGCACGCAGTCGCCGACCATCTGGCGCACCATGTCGGCGGCACCTTCCGCGACAAGGGGGGAATGCGAAACGATGACGATGCCGACATTTGCAGATTTCGGGGTCATGCCGGACAATGCTCCTCCAAGAAACGACAGATCGCCGCCGTCAGCAGCGCACAACTCTTCGCGCCCGGATCGACATGTCCGACCGACCGGTCACCGAGAAAGGCGGCGCGCCCGCGCATCGCCCTCATGCCGAAAGTCAGGCTTGCCGCCCGTTCCGCCTCTGCGCAGATGTGTGCCAGTCCCGCGCGCCTTACCACTTCGGCATGCACCGGGTAAAGCACGTCGAGCAGCGTCTTGTCGCCGGGACTCGCCCGCCCGCGACGGGCGACGGCAGTGATGGCAAGCTCGAGCGCGCGTGCAAACTCGATCTGTCCGTTCGAACCGGCCAATTGACGACCGGTCTCGATCAGCAGCGTTCCGTAGAGCGGACCGGCCGCACCGCCGACGCTCATGACGAGAATGAGGCCTATCTCCTCCAGTGCTTTCGGCAGAGTAAGTTCTGCGAGCCGGTTTCGCTCAGCGTAGACCGCCTCCAGGCCGCGACGCATGTTGGTGCCGTGGTCTCCGTCGCCGATGGCCCTGTCGAGTTCCGACAGATGATCGGCATTGGCGGCAATCACCTCGCGACAGGCCTCGATCAACCCGCCTATGAGCGCTGCATGTGCCACCACGACCAACACCTTTTACCAACCTCTCTCGATCATACTCGCGATCGGCCGCCATCGTTAGAGCATGTGCCTAGCGCGGGATGAGGAAAAAGTTGCGCGGTTCTCCGCCCGCATCCGGCGCTGACTTATAAGAGTCGATCACGTTTATGATTTAGGTCGATCCGACCTGAAATCATCGTGTTCTAGGCAAGCCCTGCTGCGACTTCGAAGACCGCGGCCACCGCGATGGCTCCCGGGTCTGGTACGCCGTCGAGATCCCGTTCGCCGATATAAGAGGCGCGCCCGGCCTTCGCCTTCTTCATCGCGCGGGTCGCGTCGGCGCCGGCGCGGGCTGCGGAAGCCGCCGCGGCGAGACCGCCCGCCTTGAGGGCGCGCAGCGCCGGATCCAGAGCATCCACCATCGTGCGGTCACCGACGGCCGCCCCGCCGTAGAAGGTCATCCGTTCGAGTCCCGACAGCAGCGCGCCCGCCATGTCTTTCGTGTCCGAATAGGCCTTGGCCGCCGCGGTGAAGAAGATCGACAGGAGCACGCCGCTCGATCCGCCCATGCTGGTGCTGAGAATGCCGCCGATCGAGGAAAGCGTCGCGGCGATGTCCTTCAGCGGCAGCCTTTCGATCTGGGCAAGAACGCTGCGCGAACCCGTCGCCACGGTCGAGCCGGTATCGCCGTCGCCGGCTCGGGCGTCGAGATGGTTGAGTTCCGCTTCGAGCGAGAGCAGATGATCGCAGATCGCCGCGATCAGCCGATCGGCGGCCGGATCGTGACTGGCCGCGACGGACTGAGCGGCAGGCCGAACAATCGCCGGTGCAACGGCGACATCATGCCGCTCGACGGCGGGCATCCACGCATGTGGGCCGACGGGCGACTTCAATGCCGCCTCACGCTCGCCATCAAGCCGGATGAGCGACAGCGAAAAGCCGTTCATGTTGAGCGCCGTCATCATCGGCGCTGGGCCTATCGTCAGTTTCACACGCGTGGCGAGTGACGAGGAAAGGACCGTGTGGGCGATCAATCCCATCTCGATCGGCGGCACGGCGCCGAGATTGTTGATGAGAAGCGCATAGCTGCCGTCTCCCGGAAGCGCTCTGGAAAGCCGCTCGGACATGGTGGCAACAATGCTGCGCGCCTCCTGCAGGGCGATCCGTTCGGCGCCGGGTTCGCCGTGGATGCCGAGCCCCAGTTCCCCCTCGTCCGCCTCGAGCCGTTCCGCATGGGCCTGGCCGGGAATGGAGCAGGAAGAGAGCGACACGCCGAGCGAAACGATGTCGCGCGCGGCCGAGCGGGCGGCAGCGGCAACCGTCTCGAGATCCGCATCCTGCTCGGCCAAGTGCCCCGCAATCTTGTGGACGAAGAGCGTTCCGGCGACGCCGCGCGGCTGAGCGATATCCGGAAGCGCGATGTCGTCGGCAACGATTACCATCTCGACGCGAAAGCCTTCGACGCGCGCCTTTTCCGCCGCGAGCCCAAAATTGAGGCGATCGCCCGTGTAGTTCTTGACGATCAGCAGGCAGCCCTTCGGCCCGGTCACCGCGCGGATTGCGGTCAACACCGCATCGACACTCGGCGAGGCGAAAATCTCGCCGGAAACCGCCGCAGTCAACATGCCTTTCCCGACAAAGCCCGCATGCGACGGTTCATGGCCGGCCCCGCCGCCGGAAACGACCGCAACCTTCGCCTTGTCCCAGTCGCCGCGCAGGACGACCTTGACGTCGGGATAGCTGTCGAGACGCGCGAGGGTGCCGGCTGGCGCAGTCTGCAGCAAGCCATCCAGCGCTTCGGTGACGATGTTTTCCTTGCGGTTGAAAAAGTGCTTCATCGTGCTCATCCAATTACCTGTTGATTGATCGCGCGTCGCTTTCAGCAGACTCATGCGACGTGCTTTAGGTCTTCGTTTTTATGCATGTCGTTGTCCCAATAGCGCTGCACACTTTTGGGCGACATGCATTAGCATCAGCGCAGCCGCTCGCCGGCCGACCCGAAATAAAGGGGCTGTCTCAGCGAAAGGTTGATCCGGTCGCCCGGTTTGATGGAGAGATAGGGATCAGCAAGGGTCACGAGCTTGTGGCCCTTCACCCGGATGTGCAGGTGGTTCTGATCGCCGAGATGCTCGATCCAGTCGACTTCGGCATTGCCCTGAGCGTTGGTCGCGATCTCCAGATGTTCGGTGCGCGCGCCGATCGTCAGCGCGCCGAATGGTGGCGCGGCGCCGGGCAGAAGGTCTATGGGAAGCAGGTTGATGTGTGGCTGGCCGAGGCGCGCGGCGACGTGCAGATTGGCCGGTTCCGTGTAGATCTCCCGAGGCGTGCCGACCTGCACGAGCCTTCCCTCGGACAGAATGCCGATGCGATCCGCCATCGTCATTGCCTCGACCTGGTCGTGAGTGACGTAGAGAAGCGTCGAGCCCAGCTCCTTTTGGATCCGCTTCAGTTCCAGCCGAAGCTCCGCCCTGAGCTTCGCGTCGAGTGACGACAGCGGTTCGTCCATCAAATAGATCGCCGGACGGCGCACCAGCGCGCGGCCGATCGCGACGCGCTGCATCTCGCCGCCGGAAAGCCGCGTCGAGCGGTTTTGGAGCTTGTGCTCGATCCGAACCATGCGTGCGACCTCGCGCACGCGGCGGTCGATCTCCTCGGCGGCGAGCCGCCGTGCCGGCGAGCGCAGCGGAAAGGCGAGGTTGTCGTAGACGCTTAAGTGCGGATAGAGCGAATATTGCTGGAAGACAAAGGCCACGTCCCGCTCGGCCGGCGACTGCCGACCGACGTCGCGGCCGGCAATCGTCACCCGCCCGCAATCCGGTGTTTCGAGCCCTGCGATCAAACGCAGGGTCGTCGTCTTGCCGGCGCCCGTCGGCCCGAGGAGAACCACGAATTCCCCGTCCCGAACGGTCAGCGACAGATCGTCGACGGCGGCCGTATCGCCGAAAGTCTTGCCAATACCGTGAAGAACAACCTCAGCCATGGCGCGCCTCCGCATAGAGGGAGGATGCGATCGCCCTGCCCGAGGCGTAGTCGAAGACGGCGAGCCTAGCCGGGTCGAATTCGAGCCCGACGATCTCGCCGAGCCTGAAGCTGCGGTCGGCCGAAACGCGCGCCTTGACGATGCCGGCGGCGGTCTCCACGGCGACGATCTGGTTGGTGCCGAGATACTCGCTGCCATAGACAGCACCGCGGATGGGGGATCGATCGCTGAGGCGGATATGTTCCGGACGGACGCCGAGCGCCATTTCGCCCGGCGCCACGTCCTCCCCCACCTCCGGCACGGCGACTTCGACACCGTCGAGGAAGATCGATCGAGTCCCTCTCTTGAGCCCCGAATGGAAGCGCATGAAATTCATCGGCGGCGAGCCGATGAAATCGGCGACATACATCGAGGCCGGACGATTGTAGATTTCCTGCGGCGTGCCGAACTGCTCGATCACGCCGTGATTCATGACCGCGATCTTGTCGGCCATCGCCATCGCCTCGTGCTGGTCGTGGGTCACGTAGACCGTCGTCGCATGGATGCGATTGTGAAGCTCGCGCAGCTCATGGACCATGACCTCGCGGAACTCCGCATCGAGCGTGCCAAGCGGCTCGTCCATCAGGAAGCATTTGGGCCGGCGGATGATCGCGCGGCCGAGCGCAACACGCTGTCGGTCTCCGCCGGCGAGCCCCGAAACCGACCGGTCGAGAATGTGATCGATCCTCAGGAGCTTCGCGGTCTCCTCGACGCGGGCGCGGATTTCCGCCTCCGGCACGCCCTGCGACAGGAGCGGGAAACCGATGTTCCGGCGCACATTCATGTGCGGATAAAGCGCGAAGAGCTGGAAAACGAACGCGATGTCGCGGGCGCTCGCCCGGTTGAAGGTAACGTCCTCGCCGTCGAGATAAATCTTGCCGCTGGTCGGCAGCTCAAGCCCGGCAATCATCCTGAGCGTCGTCGTCTTGCCGCAGCCTGACGGCCCGAGCAGCGCCAGAAACTCGCCGTCCTGGACCGTGAAACTCGAATCCTCGACAGCGACGAAATCACCGAACTGCTTGCGCAGGTTTACGACCTTGATCTCGGACATCGCTTACTCCGGAAATTTCGAGACGATGATGAACATGACGGTTCCAGTCAGCAGCATGGCCAGCGAATAGGTGTAAAGCGCTAGCAGGAACGGCTGGAACAGCATCAGGAAGCCCGCGGCGATCAGCACCGTCGCGATGTTTTCCATCGGTCCACGCCGCAGGAACAAGGACCGCTTCTGCCGGGCTGTAGGGGTCGTTTTTTGCGGAGTCGTCATTTGCGTACCGCTCCGAAGGTGATGCCGCGCAGCAACTGCTTGCGCAGGATGATGGTGAAGACGAGAATCGGCACGAGGAAGATCGTCGTGCCGGCCGCGACCGCCGGCCAATCCTGCCCGCCCTCACCGATGATCGTCGGTATGAACGGCGGCGCGGTCTGCGCCGAGCCCGAAGTCAGGAGCACCGCGAAGGCATATTCGTTCCAGGCGAAGATCAGGCAGAAGATCGCGGTGGCGGCAACGCCGGTCGTCGCCTGCGGCAGCACGACCTTCCAGAAGGCCTGCAAGCGGGTATAGCCATCGATCATCGCCGCCTCTTCGTATTCCCGGGGAATCTCGTCGATGAAGCCCTTGAGCAACCAGACGGCGAGCGAGACGTTGACGGCGGTATAGAGGAGGATCATGCCGAGGGCCGTGTCGGAAAGTCCGAACTGGCGATACATGAGGTAGATCGGGATCGCGACCGCGATCGGCGGCATCATCCGGGTCGAAAGAATGAAGAACAGGAGATCGTCGGCGAGCGGAACGCGGAACCTGGAGAAACCATAGGCTGCAAATGTTCCCAGAGAGACGGCAAGAAAGGTCGAGCCGAAAGCTATCACGAGCGAATTGCCGAAGCGCGGCCAATAGTTCGACGGGCCGGCGATGACCATGTTGCGGCTGCGGGTGATCTCGTCGCAGGTGCTGGTCGGGGCGGGGAGCGACTGGATATAGTCCGGCGTCTGCCTTGTCCGCGTCGTGAAAAGATTGCAGAAGCCCTCGAGCGTCGGGGTGAAGACGACCTTCGGCGGATAGCTGATCGAATCCGGCGGCGACTTGATGCTCGTCAGAAAGATCCAGGCGAGCGGGATCATCGTCACCAGCGCATAGAGGATGACGATCGTGCCGGCGATGCGCTTCACGGTCGGCGTCGGCGCGACCACGGAGTGGGCGGTGGTATTGACCGAACTCATCGCTGTTTCACCTTGTTGAGCGCTTTGACGTAGATGTTGGCGAGGCCGAACACCGCGACGAAAAGAATGATTGCGAAGGCCGACGATCGTCCGGTGAGCCAGCTTTCGAAGGCCTCGCGCTTCAGCGTGATCGACGCGACCTCGGTGGTGGAACCAGGCCCTCCGCCGGTCAAAAGCATGACCATGTCGAACATCTTGAAATTCTCGATGCCGCGGAAGAGCACGGCAAGCATGATGAAGGGCAAGGCCATCGGAACGGTGATCGACCAGAATTGCCGCCAGGCGGAGGCGCGGTCGACCTCGGCCGCCTCGTAGATGTAGTCCGGGATGGACCTGAGGCCGGCGAGGCAGATCAGCATGACATAGGGTGTCCACATCCAGGTATCGACGATGATGATCGCCCAGGGCGCCAGGCTCACCGAACCGAGCATCTCGAAGGATGACGGCGGAATGCCCGTGAAGAACGAGACGATATAATTGAAGAGGCCGATCTGCGGCTGGTAGAGAAACCGCCAGAAATTGCCGACGACCGCCGGCGACAGCATCATCGGAATGAGGATGACCGTCGTCCAGAAAGCGTGGCCGCGGAACTTGCGGTCGATCAGATAGGCAAGTGCGAAGCCGATGACCGTCTGTAGGAGGATCGTCCAGAAGACGAAATGCGCCGTCGTCTGCATGGCGATCCAGATGTCCGGATCGTTCAGCACCCGCTGGTAGTTGCGCAAGCCGACGCCATCGACTTCGGCGTTGGGGCGGTTCGCGCGGAAATTCGTGAAGGACAGATAGACCGCCCAGATCAGCGGGAAGATATTGATCGCAAGCAGCAAGGCGATCGTCGGCGTTATGAAGAGCCAGGCGATGGCGCGGTCCGAAAGGCCGCGCACCCGAACCGCGACGTTCGTCGGCGTAGCGCGGGCAAGCACGTCGGCGGATCGCTCCGCAATGGTAGAAGGGGCATCGGTCACTGACGTCACCTGAATTCAAGGAAGGATCGGGTTCGAGGCCGACGGCCCGGACCTTCGCAGCCGGGCCGTGTTGCTGAGGAAGCCTAGAGCTTGCCTTCGTCCTCGAAGATTTCCTTCCAGTCGTTGACGAGAGAGTCGAGTGCCTCTTGCGCCGTGCCCTGGTCGGCAACGACATAGTCGTGCAGGCGCTTCTGCATGGCCTGCAGCAGGATCGCGTAGGACGGCTCCTGCCAGAAGTCCTGCACCTGGTTCATCGCGACGAGGAAGTCGGCCGCGAAGGGCTGGCTGGCCTTGAAGGACGGATCATTCAGGACCGCGTTGTGCACGGCGTAGCCGCCGAGCGCCCACCATTTCTTCTGGACATCGGGCTGAGCGAACCACTTGATGTAGGCGAGCGCGCCGTCCATGTTGTCGGTATTGGCGACGACGGACATCCCCTGCCCGCCGAGCGTCGAGGCGGCGACCTTCTGCTTGGGATTGACGAAGAAGCCGATCTTGTCGCCGCCGACCTTCTCGTCCTTGTGGAGGCCCGGGAAAAAGGCGAACCAGTTCATCGCCATCGCCACCTGGCCGGATTTGAAGGCGTCGAGCCCCTCGCCCATGTAGCTGTCTGTATAGCCAGGCGGCTGACAGCATTTGTAGAGAGCCTTGTAGGCTTCGAGGCCCGCCACTGCATCCGCGGAATTGACGGCGCCGTCCATGTCGTATTTGCCGCCGGTCTGCTCGTATTTGAAGCCATAGGGATAGAGCGCCGAGGTCGCGCCCATGGTGATGCCTTCGGAGGCACGCTCGGTGAAGATCGCGGCACCATAGACCTTCTGGCCGTCGATCTCGCGACCGGTGAAGAATTCGGCGACCTGCTTCAATTCATCCCAGGACCGCGGCGGGCCGAGGTCGCGGCCGTATTTCTCCTTGAACTCGGCCTGCAATTCCGGCTTGGCGAACCAATCCTTGCGATAGAACCAGCCGTTGGCGTCACCCATGGCCGGCAGAGCCCAATAGTTCGGTGTGCCTTTCGGCCAGGTGGAATAGGCATTGACCGCGGCTTCGGCGAAGTCGCTCATCTTAATGCCTTCCTTGTCGAAGAAATCGTTGAGCTTGACGTAGTAGCCGTTTTCCGCGGAACCGCCGATCCACTGGCTGTCGCCGATCAGGAGATCGCAGAGCTTGCCGCCCGAATTGAGCTCGTTGAGTATGCGGTCGGCGAAGTTCGGCCACGGCACGAACTCGAACTTCATCGTGGTGCCGGTCGCTGCGGTAAAATCCTTCGAGAGCTCGACCAGCGCATTCGCCGGATCCCAGGCTGCCCAGCACAGCGTCAATTCATCGGCCTTCGCCATTCCCGGTATCGCCGTCGACAGCACGAGTGCCGACGACATGCCCATCAGGGCCTTCGTCATCTTCCGCATGTATTCCTCCCAGATACAGAGCCGACTGATGCCGGCCTCGGAAAATTCTCCCTTGCTCACATGCCCAAGCCATACTCCCTCATGTTAAGCAATATGTTTAGTGATATACGTTTTACTAAACACATCAAGTGAATTCGTCGCTGCGGCGCAGCATGCGCCGCGTGGAGAGCCAGAGGGGGAGCGTGCAGAGGCTCGAGCGGCCTTGGAACGTGATTCTGGTCGCAAACCATCAACACGTCTCAACGCGCGGAAGACCGGGACGATAAGGTCGCCTCAAGTGTGCCCTAATAATTATTGGTCTACTTGATTAATTTATAAGCATCAAACGCACAAATTATGAGCATAAATTTGAAAAGCTTCTGCTTTACTTTAGAGGACATCAGACTATACTGTCGATGTTTCTAGGGTTCCGATGCGATAAAGCATGACTGGACCGAGAGAAACCTCCGGTGGGGAGACATCCACCGGGTCCACGGCGGGATAAAAGCCCGGGAGGCTCATGCAGCGATGTCGTTGCTTTGGGAATCCCGACCCGTGATTTCCGAGAAATGAGCGCAGCTTGAGCCCCAAGTCGAACAAGGGGAACAGACGATGCGTTTCGGAAATGGCAGATTCGGTTTTCGCGCCCTCTCGGCCGCTCTCGGCATCTCTCTCGCGCTTCTCGCGGGCGGGACGCAGGCGGAACCGAAGAAGGAATTCAATATCGCCTGGACGATCTATGTCGGCTGGATGCCATGGCCCTATGCGGCGGATGCCGGGATCGTGAAGAAATGGGCCGACAAATACGGCATCACCATCAACGTCAAACAGATCAACGATTACGTCGAGTCCATCAACCAGTACACCGCCGGCGGCTTCGACGGCGTGACGGCGACCAACATGGATGGCCTCACCATTCCGGCCGCCGGCGGCGTCGACACCACGATCCTGATCATCGGCGATTTCTCCAACGGCAATGACGGCATCGTCTCCAAGATCGCGAAGACGCCCGCCGATCTCAAGGGTGAGAGCATCAATCTCGTCGAACTGTCGGTCTCGCACTACCTGCTTGCGCGCGCTCTCGAAGCGGCGGGGCTTTCCGAAAGGGACGTGACGATCGTCAACACCTCCGATGCCGACATGGTCGCCGCCTTCAAGTCGCCGGAGACCTCGACGGTCGTCACCTGGAACCCGCTGCTCGCCGAGGTCAAGGCCGAACCAGGCTCCGCAGCGCTGTTCGATTCTACGCAGATCCCCGGCGAGATCATCGACACGTTGATGGTCAACACCAAGGTGCTCAAGGACAATCCCGACTTCGGCAAGGCGCTCGCCGGCATCTGGTACGAGACGATGTCGGTCCTGACGGACCCGGGCGAGAAGGGCAAGACCGCACGCGCCGCGATGGGCGCGATGTCCGGCACGGACCTTGCCGGCTTCGAGTCCCAACTTGCGGCGACCAAGCTGTTCGCGACACCTGAGGAGGCGGTCGCCTTCACCGAGAGCGAGGACCTCATCAAGACGATGGACCTCGTCAGAAGCTTCTCCTTCGACCATGGCCTGCTCGGCGACGGCGCTTCCGACAAGGACGCCGTCGGCATCGCGTTTCCGGGCGGGCAGGTTCTCGGCTCGACCGACAACGTGAAGCTGCGCTTCGACGTCGGCTACATGAAGCTCGCTGCCGAAGGCTCCCTCTGACGCCGCTGCAGGGCACAGACTGACGCTGGCCCTGCCCTGCCGGCTTCGGCCCGAGATGTTCTCCAGAAGATGGGAAGACTCATGCGACGTGCCGTCAATATCGTCCCGGGATCGGGAACGCGGGTCCTGCTTGCCCTCCTGCCCTTCCTGCTGATCGCCTGCCTCTATGTCGTCGTCTCGGCGGAACGGCGGGCCGCAAATCCGGGCGACAAGCTGCTGCCGCCGATCACGGAAATGGCGACGAGCATGGACCGGTTGGCGACCGAGCCCGACCGGCGGTCGGGAGACTTGACCCTGTGGTCTGATACCGTGGCGAGCCTCCAGCGACTGTTCATCGGCCTCGGTGCGGCCGCCGCCATCGGCCTGGTGCTCGGGCTGACGCTCGGGCTGCTTCCGGTAGCAAGCGCCGGGCTGTCGCCCCTCGTCGCCGTCGTTTCGATGATCCCGCCGATGGCGATCCTGCCGGTGCTGTTCATCGTCTTCGGCCTCGGCGAACTCTCCAAGGTCGTGCTGATCGTAATCGGCATCGCACCCTTCCTCGTTCGCGACCTCGCGATGACCGTCGCCGCCATCCCGAGCGAGCAGATCGTCAAGGCGCAGACGCTCGGCGCCTCCACCTGGCAACTGATGCTACGCGTTGCACTGCCGCAGGCGATGCCGCGGCTCATCGAAGCGCTCAGGCTATCACTCGGCCCGGCCTTCCTCTTCTTGATCTCGGCAGAAGCGATCGCCGCCGAGAGCGGCCTCGGCTATCGCATCTTCCTCGTCCGGCGCTATCTCGCCATGGACGTGATCCTGCCCTACGTAGCCTGGATCACCCTCATCGCCTATCTTCTCGACTGGCTGCTGGCGCGGCTCGCTCGGCGCGCTTTCCCCTGGGCCTATGTCCAGGAGGCGCGCCGATGAGCGAAATCCGCGTCCACAATGTCTGGATGGAATATGGCGACCAGGTCGTGCTCGAAAGCATCTCGCTCGACATCGCCTCCGGCGCCTTCGTCTCCGTCGTCGGCCCTTCAGGCTGCGGCAAATCCACCTTTCTCCGGATGATCCTCGGCCAGGAGCGGCCGACGCGCGGCATCATCACGCTCGATGGAGCGGCGCTGCCGGACGAGCCGGGTCCAGACCGCGGCGTGGTTTTCCAGCGCTATTCTGTTTTTCCCCACCTGAACGTTCTACAGAACGTCCTGATCGCCTTCGAATTCGCCGAGAGCTCGTTCACGGCCAAGCTGTTTGGAGCGAAGCGACAGGCGCCCAGCGAGAAGGCGGAAGCGCTTCTTGAGGCGGTTGGGCTCAGCGAACATATTCGGAAGTATCCGAGCGCGCTTTCGGGCGGGCAGCAGCAGCGGCTGGCGATCGCCCAGGCGCTCGCCAGGGAACCGAAGGTGCTGCTGCTCGACGAGCCTTTCGGCGCGCTCGACCCCGGCACGCGGGCGCAGATGCACGCGCTCATCAAGCCGCTCTGGCGCGAGCGCGGCATGACCGTGATCATGGTGACCCACGATCTCAAGGAGGCCTTCGGTCTAGGGACGCGGCTGCTCGCCTTCGATAGGCCGCGCATCGATCCGCAAGCGCCTGAGCGCTATGGCGCCCGCATCATCTACGACCTCGATTTGAGCCGCGACGGGCCCGTCCCGGTACTCGGCTTTTCGCGGCCGATCGAGGCCAGCCCCACGTCGCAGGAAACGAAAAGGAGCATGCCCCATGCGTGAACCCCCAAGCCGCCAGTCTCGCCGCGCCGGCCCCATAGCGACGCCCGTTCGCGAGCGCCGACACCACCCGGACTTCAACATGCTGGACAGCCAGGGCTGGAAGGCGCTCGAGGCGGAGGGGAAGCTTTCCGGCAAGGGCTGGGGACGGGAAAAGAAATGGGCGCTCGAAATGGGCCTGCCGGGCTCGGAGAGTCTGACGGACAAGTCGATCCCCACCTTCGCGCGGGGCGAGCTGCCGCATTTCGCCGGCATCAACACGTTCCTGAAGGCGCCCTACGTCGAAAACGTCCGCGATGTCGGCAAATACGATGCGGCCGTGCTCGGTATCCCGTTCGACAGCGGGACGACCTATCGGCCGGGCACGCGCTTCGGACCGCAGGGTATCCGCCGCATCTCGGCGCTCTACACGCCTTATAACTATGAAATGGGCGTTGACCTGCGGGAACAGATGACGCTCTGCGATGCCGGCGATGTCTTTACCATCCCGGCCAATCTGGAAAAGAGCTTCGACCAGATCACCCGCGGCGTCGCCCATGTCTTTTCCTCCGGCGCGCTGCCGATCATGCTTGGCGGCGACCACTCGATCGGCTTTCCCTGCGTGCGCGGCATCGCCGAATGCACCTCGAAACGCATTGGCATCATCCATTTCGATCGCCACATCGATATCCAGGAAAAGGATCTCGACGAGCGCATGCACACGACGCCGTGGTTCTGGGCGACCAATCTGCCGAACGTCTCGCCGAAAAATCTCGTCCAGCTCGGTATCGGCGGCTGGCAGGTGCCGCGTGACGGCGTGAAGGTGGCGCGCGAGCGCGGCACCAACGTGCTGACGATCGACGACATTGAAAAGCTCGGTCCGGAGAAGACGGCGGAGATTGCGCTCGAGCTCGCCTGGAAGGACGCCGACGCCGTCTACATCTCTTTCGACGTCGACAGTATCGATTGCGGCTTCGTGCCGGGCACGGGCTGGCCGGAACCGGGCGGCTTCCTGCCGCGCGAAGCGCTGAAGATCCTCGGCTTGGTTGCGGCAGAAGGGCTCTGCGGTCTCGAGGTCGTCGAGGTCAGCCCGCCCTACGACACCTCCGACATCACGGCGCTTTTCGGCGTGCGGGTGGTGGTGGAGGCGCTCGGCTCGCTGGTGGCGCATGGCAAGCTCGGCTCCCACAAGCACCTGATCGACAAGCCGGTGAGCTTCTGAGGAGACGGCCATGCATGGGGGACACCATCACCACCACGGCGCGCAATCGCACCACCATGATCATGATCACGACCATCACCATCACGGCCACCAGCATGCGGGCCCCGGCCACAACCGGCAGCGTGACATCGTACAATGGCAGGTACCGCATCGCCCCGAAAGCAAGGACCTGTCGCCGCCGCACGAGCGTGATCTCGATCTCGTCGAGGCGAGTTTCGCCGAGAACTTCGCCCGGGCGAGTGATCCGACGAGTTTTCTCAGGCTTGCGGGCATTCCCTTCGTCGGCGTCGACGCTTCCGGGAACGTCCTGCATCTGCTTCGTGTCGAGACCGCGGACCGTACGGATATCGGCGCGGTCGTGCCGCTCCTCGGCGGCGGCGGCGTACGCTACGACGTGCTGCCCGCCCGCATGACCTCGCGCTGCCGCGACCTGGGCTTCCTCTATCACGGCGGCAAAGCGGTCGTCCGGCTTTCGTTCGCCGAGGCACGCAAGCTCGAGGACCGGACCGACGCCTCGCACTTCAACATCGAATCGACCGAATGAATTCTTCCTTCAGAAAGGCAACGCCATGATTTTTCGGACCATCGCTGCGCTCGCCGCTGCCCTCCTAATCACTCTGCCCGGTCGGGCCCTGGCCCATATCGGCGACCATGTCCGCGGCATCGAAAACGGCTTCCTCCACCCCTTCTCAGGTCTTGATCACCTGCTCGCCATGGTCGCCGTCGGACTGATTGCCGCGCGGCTTGGCGGCCCGGCGCTCTGGCAATTGCCAGTCGCCTTCATCTCGGCCATGGTCGCGGGCGCAGCCGTAGCCGTGACCGGCATGACCGTGCCGCTCGTCCAAGCGGCGATTCTCGCCTCTATGATCATCTGCGGCGCAGCGCTGATCATAGACGCGAACGTGCCTGTCACTCTGGCCGTCACGGGCACCGCCGCCTTCGCCTTCTTTCATGGCTTGGCCCATGGAACCGAGGGGCCGGCTGCCGCCCCCCTCGGCTATATCCTCGGTTTTATCGGGGGCACGGCGATCCTGCACATGGCCGGCGTCGCCGCTTACCGTGGGGTTGCCCGATATGACGTGGCCGCAGCGGCGGCGCTTCGCATCGCCGGCACGGTGATCATGGGCGCCGGTGTCGGGCTCGCTTATGTTGCCTGACGCTTCGCGCGCGAGGAGATGAATATGCGTGCCATAGCCGATATGTTGATTTGCTGGCGACAGGTCATCTCCGCGGGTATGGCTTCCCGCTTTGCTGGTCTGCAGAGCCTGCATCCAGCCTCGCCCCGGCCTACAACCATCGTGCAGAGCGAGGCTGAAAAGGGCACTGCGCAAACGTGATAAAAAGGAAGTGTGAAGGTCGCGTTTGTCCAGGCGGGCCGCACCGCTGACCTCCTTGGCCGGTGCCTTCGCGACACCTCGCTCGTAGAACACGCTTCCGCAAGCGCGTCCAGGCGCTATGTTGTCGTAACTGGAGACTCCAACTACGAGGCCTTTCATGACGGAGCGACATCAGAGCCACCTCCGAGAACGGATGACGATCCGTGGCGATATTGATGCGGCCTCGTTCGTTCCCTGGATCCGGCGCCATGCCGCCAAGCTCGGGCTCTCGGAGGCCGTATCCCATGCCGGTTCAGATCGGATCGAGCTTGAGATCGCCGGACCGGCGGATCTGATCGACATGATGGAGATGGGGTGCTCGCTCGGGCCTATTGACGTCTGGGTCGAAACGATAGATCGCATACGGATCGACGGCGGAAGCGACTAACGCGCGTCGCATTAAATTCGAGCAACCCGCCTTCATGTTTTTATTGCCTATCGTTCAAAATACCGCAGCGGAGTCCTTTTGAGCGATATGCAGGGGCCACGAACCCCTTTTCGCCGCCTAATCATCCACTGCCTTTTATTTAATCAATATTGCCAATGCAGAATAATTATGCAAGCGTGATGACACTGAGCAGCAAGCCGTCCGCGTCCACTTCGGATTGCACCAGTAAAGCATTGGTATCATTCAGAAAGTTGAATTATGCTATCCGATACGGCGGGCTGGACGCCAGTCGCTCTTTCCGCGGATTTGCCAGCAGGAACCGTCATGCCGGCACGGACACCCGCCGGGCCGATTGCCCTCTGGCGAAGTCAGTCCGGGCATGCGGCGGCCTCGGCGGACCGCTGCCCGCATCGCGGCATGCGCCTGTCTCACGGCTTCGTGCGTGGCGAGGCTCTTTCCTGCATCTATCACGGCTGGAGCTATGCCCGGCCCGGAAACTGTCTGCGCATCCCGGCCCATCCAGGTCTTACGCCGCCGGAAACGATCCGCGTAGCAACGCATGAGGTCGAAGAGTCCGGCGGGGTCATATGGGTGGCGGTCGGAGAACCCACCATTCAACCGCCGCGACTTGAAGGCCTTGCTCCGTTGCGCTCGCTGACGGCGCATGCCGGCATCGCCGTGCTTGAGGCTGTGGTGGGCGCGAAGGCCGGTCCTGAGGGACTTGTCTGGCAGGCGCAAAATTCACAAGAGATCCGGCTGCTGCTTGTCCCGCAGGAGGACGACCATACACTGATCCATGTTCTGCTGGACGAGAAAAGCAGTGCGTCCCAGCGCGTCGCCGCCTCCCGTGCCATCGAGAGCTTGCGACGGACGGCCGAATATCTTCAGGCGAAAGGCATCGCGTCATGACTGAGGACGCCATGATCGATGAGTGGTATCCCGTCGGCCTCTTCGGCCAGATCGAGAACGGATGGAAGACGGCCCTGATGGGAGAGCCGATCGAAGTGGCATTCGACCCCGGGGGCGAGGTTAAGGTAACATCTGAAGATGGGCGGACGCTCCCCGTTTGCGTCCGCTACGGTCACGTTTGGTCGTCGCTCGGCAAACCGCGGAAGGACCTTTTTGCGATTCCCGAAGCTGACCAGCCCGGGCGACGATTTGTCGAAGTCGGCGTGGTTCGCGTCCGCTGCTCACCGCTTCGCGCAGTGGAGAACTTTCTCGACATCGCGCATTTCCCTTTCGTGCACACCGATATCCTTGGCGCCGAGCCGCATACGGAGGTTCACGACTACAAGGTCGAAATTCGCCAGGACGAGGTCTGGGCAACCCAGGTGAAATTCTATCAGCCGCAAGCTGCGAAATCGGCAGCCGGCGGCATCACAACCGAGTACATGTACCGTGTGCCAGCACCGACTTGTTCCGTCCTTTACAAGACGTGCCCGCCCCGGCCCGGCGAATGGGACGTCATCGCCCTCTTCGTCCAGCCGCTAGCCGAAGACTTGTGCGACGTTTGGCCCTGGATGGCTCTTTTCGACGATGTCACGCCGATGACCGACCTCATCCACTTTCAGCAGACCATCTTTCTGCAGGACCGGTCGATTCTCGAAAACCAGATCCCCCGGCTCCTGCCGCTCGACCCAGGGATGGAAATCCCCACGAGAGCCGACTTGACGTCCGTCGCCTACCGGCGCTGGCTGAAACGCCACAACTACAAATATGGCGCACAGCTGGTGGCACAATGAAGCTCTACGATTATGTCCTTTCGCCCAGCTGCTACAAGGTGCGCCTGATGGCAGCACTCACCGGCGTGAAGCTGGAAATCCGGCCGGTGGACTTCCATCCCGGCGCCGAGCATCGCAGCCCTGAACTCATGGCGCTCAATCCGGCGGGCTCCATCCCGATCCTCGAAGACGACGATCTTATCCTCACCGAATCCGCCGCCATGCTCGTCTACCTTGCCGCACAGGCGGGACCGGAGTGGCTCGGCAGCGGCACACCGGAGCAAACCGCGCGTGTCCAGCAGTGGCTTTCGTTCTCGCACCGGCTTACAGCGAGCCTCGGAGGCGCGCGGCTTCACGAAATGCTGCTACGTCCGGGGGACATCGCCAAACTTCAAGCGCAGGGCATCGCGGCGCTTCGCGAGCTCGAATCTGGCCTGGTCGAGCAGGGTCTGCGCGGCATGCGGTTCCTCGCGTCTGATCGGCCGACAGTTGCCGACATAGCCTGCTTTCCCTACGTCGCACTCGCGCCCGACGGCGGTGTTCCGCTCGACCCTTATCCCGGCATCAGGCTCTGGTCCCGCGCAATCCGCGGCCTCGAACACTTCATCGAGATGCCTGGGATTCACCGGCTGCATGAGCTCAAGTCTGAACCTGACGTCGAGCCGGGGGAGGCTTGACGTGGGCGGCCATCTGCTACGGAACTGTGCGGCGGTCATCGCGGATGAGGGCAACGGGCCGACCGTCTACCGCAACGTCGATTTGCTGACGGATGGTCCTGCGATAGTGGCAATCCGCGAAGGCCTTCAAAAGGAAGAATTGCCAGCCGGGACGATCACGCACGACGCCACCGGCTGGTTCGTATATCCCGGCCTCGTCAACACGCATCACCATTTCTTCCAGTGCTTCGTGCGCAACCGCGCGGATCTCGATTGGACGAAGCTGTCGGTCATCGAATGGCTCGACCGTATCTATCCGATCTTCTCGCGGCTGACCGAGGACTGCTTCTATCATGCCTCGCTGACAGCAATGGCCGAGTTGATCAAGCACGGCTGCACGACGGCGTTCGATCATCAGTATTGCTTCCCCCGACACGCCGGTAAACGGCTGATCGACCGGCAGTTCGAAGCTGCCGATATTCTCGGCATGCGGTTTCATGCAGGTCGCGGCGGCAACACGCTGCCGAAGTCCGAAGGCTCGACCATCCCGGACGCCATGCTGGAAACGACCGACGAATTCACCGCTGATTGCGCCCGCCTGATCGACACCTATCACGATGCCAGCCCCTTCAGCATGCGCCAGGTCGTGGTTGCGCCATGCCAGCCGGTCAACTGCTACCGCGAGACCTTCGTGGAGTCGGCGGCGCTGGCGCGCGATCGCGGCGTGCAGTTGCACACGCATGTGGGCGAAGGCGAGAGCCCGGTTATCGAGGCGCGACACGGCATGCGGACGGTGGACTACTGCGCCGAGCTCGGTTTTGCCGGCCCCGATACCTTCTATGCCCATTGCTGGGAACTGACCCACCACGAACTTCAAACGATGGCAGCAAGTGGCACCGGTGTTTCTCACTGCCCCGAACCGGTCTACCTTGTCGGCGCCGAGGTGACCGATATTCCTGCCATGTCGGCCCTCGGTCTCCGAGTGGGTCTCGGCTGCGACGGAACTGCCTCGAACGACAATTCAAACCTGATGCATTGCGTGCACTCCGCCTACATGCTGCAGTGCCTGACGGCATCGACCCGCGCGCATCCCGTTCCGCCCCCGGTCGATTTCCTCGGCTATGCCACGACCGGCGGTGCCGCCCTCCTCGGCCGCCGCGACGTCGGCCGGCTTGCCCCCGGCATGGCCGCCGACCTTTTCGCGATCGACACACGGCGAATGGACTACGTCGGCACACGGCACGATCCGCTGAGCCTGATCGCCAAAGTAGGCGTCGGCATGCCGACCGACATGACCATGATCAACGGCCGCATCGTCTGGACGAAGGGCGAGTTCATCGGACTCGATGAGGCGCGGCTCTTCGCCGAGGCCGAGGCTGCTCTCGCGGCAGTGGAATTCTAAGACACAAAACAGGGGAACTGACATGCTGACAAATCTCACCCGCAGGACATTGATGAAGGGAATCGCCGCAACCGGCCTCGCCGGCGCGTTCGGTAGCCGAGCCGCCTTTGCCACCGACGAACCGCTCGGAATTACCCTTGTGATCCCTTCGCCGATCGGCGACGTCGGCTGGGGCCGCGCGCTTGCCGCGGGCCTCGAGCCGGTCAAGGCCGCCTATGGAGACAAGGTGAAGGTGACCGTCATCGAGAACATCGCCGAAGGGCCGGACGCCGACCGCATCATGAACAAGACAGTTGCAGACGGAAACAAGTTCCTGATCGCCGGCTCCTTCGGGTATCAGAACGGCGCACTGCAGATCGCCCGTCGCGATCCGAGCGTGACCGTGCTGCATGCGTCCGGCTTCCAGGTGGCGCCGAACTTCTCGCCCTTCGCGGCGAAATACTTCCAGGGGACATACCTGCTCGGTATGGCGGCCGCGACCCTCTCCAAAACCGGCAAGCTTGGCTCGGTCTCCGCCTTTGCGATTCCGGAGCTGATCACCTCCATCAACGCCTTCACGCTCGGCGCGCAAGCCGTGAGACCCGATATCGAGGTCTCGGTCGTCTGGGTGAACTCGTGGTTCGATCCGGCCAAGGAGCAGGAGGCCGCAAAGGCTCTGATGGCCCAGAAATGCGACGTGATCTTTTCCAACGCGCAGGACACGCCTTCCGTCATCTCGGCCTGCGAGGAGGCCGGCATCTACGCGTTTAATCTCAACTCGTCGATGAAGAGCTACGCTCCAAAGACCTATCTCGGCTGTGTCGCGACGGACTGGTCGCCGTTCTTCAAGGCCTCGGTTGACGCCCACGTTGCGGGCACCTTCGAAGGTGCGAATGCCTTCCTCGGCGTTACCGATAAAGTCGTAAAGGTCGTTGATTGGAGCCCGGACGTACCCGCTGAGGTCATGACGAAGATAAAGGAGATCGAAGCGAAGATCGCCGACGGCAGCTTCTCGCCCTTCGCCGGGCCGATCGCCAAGGCCGACGGCAGCGAAGGCGTCGCCTCCGGTGCAACGCTCAGCGATGGGGAGATCGTCGCGATGGACTGGCACGTGAAAGGTGTCACCACGCCTCTGCCGAAGTGAGCCATGACCGCCCCGCTCCTGTCGCTTCGCGGCATTTCCAAGAGCTACGGCCAGATCCATGCCAATCAGGGCATCGACTTGGACGTAGCTCCACAGTCGATTCATGCGGTGCTCGGTGAAAACGGGGCGGGCAAATCGACGCTGATGAAGCTGATCTACGGCGTCGAGCAGCCAGACGAGGGAACTATCGTCTGGGACGGAGAGCCCTTGAATCTTGCCTCGCCCGCGGAGGCGAGGCGCAAGGGCATCGGCATGGTCTTCCAGCACTTCTCGCTCTTCGAAACGCTGACGGTCGTGGAGAATATTCGACTGGTGGTACCCGGCAGGAAAGCCGATCTCACGGAACGCATCCGGACGCTTGGGCGTGACTTCGGCCTCGAAGTCGATCCGCTCGCCCCTGTACACGCGCTTTCGGTGGGCGAGCGGCAGCGGGTGGAGATCATTCGATGCCTGATGACCAAGCCGAGGCTCTTGATCCTCGACGAACCGACCTCAGTCCTGCCGCCGCAGTCGGTTGACAAGCTCTTCGACACCTTGCGGCGCCTGCGCGACGGCGGCGTTTCCATCCTGTTCATTTCCCACAAGCTGGAGGAAATTCGGGCCATCTGTGATAAGGCGACCATCCTGCGCGCCGGTCGCGTCACGGGCCACGTGGACCCACGCGAACACGATGCCCATGACCTTGCCCGCCTGATGATCGGCCGCGACATGCCGGAGCCGATGCCGGCCGTATCCCAGTCTGGCGGGGAAAAGCGGCTGGAGATCATCGGCCTCGACCATCGGCCGGAGGACCCTTTTGCCGTGGCGCTCTCCGGGATCAGCCTCACGGTGCGTGCCGGCGAGATCCTCGGAATAGCGGGGATTTCGGGTAACGGACAAAGCGAGCTTGCCGCGCTGATATCCGGCGAAACGGTGCTGCCGCGGGAACAGCGCGACCGGATCTACATGATGGGAAAGGACGTCGGCACGCTCGGTGCCGCCGCCCGCCGGCAGCTTGGATTTGCCTTCGTGCCCGAGGACCGACTTGGACGGGGCGCCGTGCCCGAAATGTCGCTCGTCCTCAACAGCCTGCTTACGGCGCATCCGCTCGGCCTTCTCAGGCACGGTCTCGTCGAAAAGGCGAGGGCTAAGGCGTTTACCAGCGAGTGCATTCGTCAATACGATGTCCGCACGCCCGGCCCCGACGCGGAAGCGGGCGCGCTTTCCGGCGGCAATCTGCAGAAATTCATCGTCGGCCGCGAGATCATGCTCTCTCCGAAACTGCTCTTCGTGGCGCAGCCGACCTGGGGCGTCGACGTCGGTGCCGCGTCCGCCATCCGCAGGCGGCTTGTCGCGCTGCGCAATGAGGGCATGGCCATCCTCGTCATTTCGGAAGAACTCGAGGAGCTTTTCGAACTTTGCGACGTGATCCAGGTGCTGCACCACGGCACGCTAAGCCCGCGGCTCGAGACACGCGACACGCGACCCGAGGATATAGGACAATACATGATCGGCGCACATACTCCTGCAGCCCCCAAGGTCCTGGCATGAGCGCTTTCTCCGCGCCCTTCCTCCCCACTCTCGTCCGCCGGGAGCGCGCCTCGCTTGCCGCGACGCTGCTTGCGCCTCCCGTCGCCCTGGCCGTGGCGACCGTTCTCAATCTCGGGCTCTACCTCCTGATAGGCCGCGATCCCGTCGCCGTCGTCTATGCCATGCTTTTCGAGCCGTTCCTGTCCTGGGCGTCCTTCTCGGAGGTGCTGCTGAAGACGGGCCCCCTTCTCCTCATCGCACAGGGGCTCGCGATCGGCTTTCGCGCGAAGGTCTTCAACATCGGCGCCGAGGGCCAGTTCATCCTGGGCGCGATTTTCGCCTCGGCCATTCCCATCTGGTTTCCGCAGGCGAGAGGCCAGTGGATCTGGCCGATGATGCTGTTGCTGGGTGTCCTCGGCGGCGCCCTTTGGGCGTCTATCACGGCCTTCTGGCGCGTCAGGCTCAATGCAAACGAAATCCTCGTATCCCTGATGCTGAGCCTCGTTGCCGCGCAGCTCCTCAACTACTTGCTCCTCGGCCCCTGGAAGGATCCCAACGGCTTCAATTTCCCCCAGTCTGTGATGTTCCAGTATGATGCAATGGTGCCGGTTCTGATCGCAGGCACCCGTGTCAACGTCTCGCTTCTCCTGACGCTCGCCCTGTCGATTGCGGCATGGCTCGTCATGCAGAAGAGCTTCCTCGGCTATAAGCTCCAGGTTGGCGGCCTTGCGCCGCGTGCCGCCGGCTACGCCGGATTCAACGAAGGCTGGGCAATCTGGCTTTCCCTTCTCATCGGCGGCGGTGCCGCTGGCCTCGCTGGTGCAGCCGAGGTTGCCGGTCCCATCGGCCAGTTGCAGCGCTCGATCTCGACTGGTTATGGTTATGCAGCCATCATCGTTGCCTATCTCGGCGGCCTGCATCCGATCGGGATCATTGCTTCCGCGCTGTTCATGGCCGCCCTCTACATTGGGGGGGATAATGCCATGGTGTCGGCAAACCTGCCGATCGCCGCGGTCCGCGTCTTTCAGGGCAGCCTGCTGCTCGCCTATCTCATCGCAATCGCCTTCGTGCGATACCGTCTCGAATGGCACCGTCCCATCTACCGGAGCAAGCCATGAACGCCCTCGAGTTCATTCTCGCTGGAATGCTCGCGGCTGCGACACCGTTTCTGCTTGCGGCTCTCGGAGAGCTGGTCGTCGAGCGAGCCGGGGTTCTCAACCTCGGCGTGGAGGGCTTGATGGCGTTCGGCGCAGTGCTCGCCTTCATTGTCGTCTATCATGGCGGGGGGCACCTCCTGAGTTTCGTCGCCGCAGGTCTCGGCAGTGCCGTCCTCTCTCTCGTTTTCGCTCTCGTCGCGCTCGGATTTCGCGCGAACCAGGTGGCGACAGGCCTCGCCATAGGTATCCTCGGCCAGGGTCTCTCGGCGCTGTTCGGCAAGACCTATGAAAGCCTTACGGTCAAGGGGCTTCCCAAGCTTGCATTGCCATGGCTTTCGGAAATCCCGCTGGCCGGCCGCCTGTTCACTCAGGACATCGTCGTCTGGCTGTCCCTTGCCGCGACCCTCGCCATCTGGGTGATGTTTGCCTATACGAAGGTCGGCCTCGTCGTCCGCGCGACCGGCGAGAACCCGAAAGCGGCTCACGCCATCGGCTATTCGGTCACTGCCATACGCTTCGCCGCCGTTGCCTTTGGCGGAACGATGGCGGGCTTTGCCGGAGCCTATGCGGCCGTTGTCTACACGCCTCTTTGGGCCGACGGGATGATTGCCGGGCGCGGCTGGATCGCAATTGCACTCGTCGTCTTCGGGACATGGCTCACCGGCCGGATCTTCCTGGGGGCATGCCTCTTCGGGGCCGTATCGCTCATGGGCCTCGCAGCCCAGGCGACCGGACTCGATGTTCCGTCACAAGTGCTTGCGAGCCTGCCCTATCTCGTCACGATCATCGTACTCGGCATCATTTCGGCAGACCGGCGCCTGCTGAAGCTGAACGGCATCGCATCGCTCGGCGAACCGTTCGAACGCTAGCGGTGACGTTAGGCGAGCTCTGATCGCCTCCGAGAAGCAGGCGTCCACCGGCAATGACGGAAGTGGCTCCTCAAATGACATTTCCGTCTCGCTCACTTACAATATCCTCAAGCCGGCGCTGACGACCGAAGAGGCAAGAGTATCGACATCGCAATTCCGCGAGATGCAGAGACACGTCGCTCGTTGCCGCATTTTTACTCAGTCGCGCCGCTTGACAAAACTTTAGACACAATAAAAATTCTACCAATTGGTAAAAAAGGGGAACAGCATCCATGACGAGAGATCTGATGATGAGCCGGCGCAATGTGCTTGCGTCGGGCCTGGCGCTTGGCGTGAGCGCTTTCGCGCCGGCCGTCCGCGCCAGCGCGCCGATAAAGGTCGCCGGTATCCACGCCTCCCCGGTCGAGAACGCCTGGAACTCAGTCTTGCACAAGGCGCTGCAGGATGCGGCCGCCGAAGGCGTGATCGAATATGTCTTCTCCGAAGGCGTTTCGGGGACCGACTATCCCCGCGCGATGCGCGAATACGCCGAACAGGGCGCAAAACTCATCATCGGTGAAGCCTATGCCGTCGAGAAACAGGCCCGCGAAGTGGCCGTCGACTATCCGGAGACCGCCTTCGTCCTCGGTTCGAGCGGCAAGGAATCCGGCGACAACTTCGGCGTTTTCGGTACCTGGAACCATGACGGCGCCTATCTGGCGGGCATGCTCGCCGGCAAGATGACGAAGTCGAACGTCGTCGGCTCCGTCGGCGCCATGCCCATCCCAGAAGTCAACATGCTGATCAATGCCTTCGCCGCAGGCGTGAAGGCCGTCAACCCGGACGCCAAGCACCTCGTCACGTTCATCGGCACCTTCTTCGACCCCCCGAAGGCGCGCGAAGCGGGACTCGCCCAGATTGACGCCGGCGCCGACATCCTCTTCGGCGAGCGCATCGGCACGGCTGACGCGGCCAAGGAACGCAACATCAAGTCCGTGGGCTCGCTGATCGACTACACGCCGCGCTATCCCGATACGGTCTTTGCCAATGCCCTGTGGGGCTTCCGCCCAATCCTCAGCGCCGCGATCGCTGACGTGGCCGCCGGCAAGCCGGTCGGCAAGGACTACACCGCCTTCGGCCTGCTCAAGGAAGGCGGCAGTGACGTGGCCTATGTGAAGGGCGTAGCCCCGGCGGAGGCCGAAACGGCCATGGAAGCCAAGCGTGCCGAGATCAAGTCCGGCGCCTTCGAGGTTCCGCGCATCACGGACGAGCCGAAGTAACCGGCTTGACGATGGCCGGCGATGCAACCTCTCTGGCAGAGGCGATCCGAGAGGGCCGCCTCACCGCTTGCGAAGCCATGGAAGCGTCCCTGGCTGCGGCCGGCCGGTGGACAGAAATAGGCGCGATCGTCCATCTCGACCCAACGCTCGGACGGGCGGCGGCGGAAGATGCCGACATCCGCCTGCGCCGGGCGCCTAACGGCAGGCAAATCGCGCCGTTTCTCGGTGTTCCGAGCCTCGCCAAGGACCTCGGCGGTCCCTTCGCCGGGCTTCCGGTTGCCGCCGGCTCGCACCTGCTCGATCGCAGTCCTAACGTGGCGGATGAAAGCGAACTGGCGGCCCGGTTTCGTGTCGCCGGTCTTTGCTTCTTCGGGCTGACCACGGTTCCGGAAATGGGCTTGGCGCTGGCAAGCGAGCCAGCGATAGGCCCCGTCTGCCGCAATCCCCTTGATGCCGCCCGGACGCCTGGCGGTTCCTCCGGCGGGGCCGCGGCCGCCGTTGCGGCTGGCATCGTGGCGATCGCCCATGCGACCGATGCCGGCGGATCGATCCGCGTGCCCGCGGCCTGCTGCGGCCTCTTCGGTCTCAAGGCCACTCGCGGCGCCATACCGGCGGGGCCGTTCTTCGGCAATCATCTCGGCGGCATTGCCAGCGAACTAGCGCTATGCCGCTCCGCCCGTGATCTTGCAGAAATCTTCGATGCAGCGGCCGGGCACGCCCGGGGACCGTTTGCCGATCCATCGCTTTCGCCCGCCCTGCCCGGCCCCCTGCGCATCGGCCTTCTCGCCGAGACCGGCGAGGGCTACCCGACCGACCCGGCACGCAGCGAGGCCGTCGAAGCGGCTGCCTGCGCGCTCGAGGCGGAAGGCCACAGCATCGTCACGATGCATTGGGGCGCCTTTGCCGCAGCCGTCGGCGCGAGCGGCCAGACGCTGCGCGACATCATCGCCGTCAATCTCGCCAATTTCTTCGGCTCCGCTGGTCTCGATGCCGGGCGTGCCGAACGGCTGACGCAAGCTTTTTTCAGCCATGGATCGCAGCTCGAGGCGACCGCCCTTTGGGCCACGCTCGAGGCCGCCGTCCATGCAAGCCATGCGATCTGGTGCCTCTTCGACCAGGTGGACTGCATCTTGACTCCGATGCTTGCGTCGGCACCCCTGCCGATCGGCGCCTTCCCCTTCGATCACGACGACATCGACCTCCAGATTCGGCGCATGACGGCCTTTGCGCCGCTCGCCGCGCTCGCCAACGTCACCGGTTTTCCGGCGCTCACGCTTCCCTTCGGCGTGGATCGCGATGGATTGCCGCTGCCGGTGCAGATCATGGCGCCGATGGGGAATGATCGCCTCCTCCTCTGCCTTGCGGCACGTCTCGAAAGGCAAGGCCGCTGGCAGCATCGCTTTGCCGTCGCGGGACTTACGCAATGACCAACGCCGTTCTCGACATCTCAGGCGTCAGCAAGCGCTTCGGTGACAATCTGGCCAATGATAACATCTCGCTGAGCCTTGGAAGGGGTGAGATCGTCGCCCTCCTCGGGGAAAACGGCGCCGGCAAAACCACACTGATGAGCATCCTGTTCGGCCATTACGTGCCGGACAGTGGCAAAGTGCTGATCGATGGACAGGAATTGCCACCCGGCAAGCCGCGCTCGGCGATCCGCGCTGGCATCGGCATGGTTCACCAGCACTTCTCGCTCGCCGCCAACCTGACGGTACTGGAAAACGTCATGGCCGGTACAGAGAGCCTTTGGCGGCTTCGATCCGATACGGATGCGGCGCGACAGAAGCTTGAGGACATCAGCACGCGGTTCGGCCTGATCGTAGACCCGGATGCGCGCCTTGGCGACCTCTCGGTTGGCGAACAGCAACGCGTCGAGATCCTGAAGGCACTCTACAATGATGCGCGCATCCTGGTGCTCGACGAGCCGACGGCGGTGCTGACCAATCTGGAAGCCGAGCGGCTTTTCCGCACGCTGAAGGACATGGCGCGCGAGGGCCTTTCGTTGATCTTCATCTCGCACAAGCTCGACGAGGTCATGGCCGCTGCCGACAGGATCATCGTGTTGCGCGGCGGCCGCAAGGTCGCCGAGCGTCCGGCGAAGGAGACGAACAAGGCCGAGCTTGCCGAACTGATGATCGGCCGCAAGGTCGCCCGGCCGGTGCGCGAGCCGTCGACGCCCGGGGAAGTCGCGCTAAAGGTAACCGGCGTCAGCGTCAGTATCGACGGAGTGGAGCGGTTGAAATCGATCGATCTCAGCCTCCGCGCCGGCGAGATCCTCGGCATCATTGGCGTATCCGGCAACGGCCAGGCGACGCTGGCGCATCTGCTGTCAGGTACGGTCCGGCGCGACAAGGGCGACATCGTATTGTTCGGCGAGCCTGTCGGCGACCTGTCGGTGGAAGGCGCAGTCCAGGCAGGGATCGGCCGCATTCCGGAAGACCGCAACAACGAAGGCGCGATCGGCGAAATGGCCATATGGGAGAACGCGGTTCTCGAGCGCCTTCCACGATTTTCGCGCCATGGTCTCGTCGACCGGTCGGCAGGCCAGGCATTCGCCCGCAAGATCATCGATGCCTTCGACGTGCGCGGAGGCAGGCCTGCGACGCGCACCCGCCTGCTTTCGGGCGGCAACATGCAGAAACTCATCCTCGGCCGCAATTTGATCGACCGCCCGCGCATCCTGCTCGCGGCGCAGCCGGCGCGGGGTCTCGACGAGGGAGCGGTCGCCGCGGTGCACGAGCGCCTGCTCCAAGCGAGACGCGACGGGACCGCGGTGCTCTTGGTCTCCGAGGACCTGGAGGAAGTCATGGCGCTCGCCGACCGCATTCAGGCCCTCGTCAACGGCCGGCTTTCGCCTGCAGTCGCGGCGGACAAGGTCAACGCCACGAAACTCGGCCTGATGATGGCCGGCGAATGGAACGAGGAGCACGAGATTTCCCATGCGCTTTGAACGACGCGAACATCGTTCGGTCGCACTGGTTATCGCGACGCCCGTCCTTGCGGTTCTCTGTGCGCTGGCGCTGGCGGGCGTCCTCATCGCCATTGCCGGCGCGCCCGTCATGGAAGCCTATTGGCGCATTCTCGTCGGAGCTTTCGGGTCACGGCTTTCGGCGACCGAGACCCTGACGCGCGCGAGCCCGCTCATTTTGACCGGCCTCGCCGCGGCCGTCGCGTTCCGGGCGCGGCTTTGGAACATCGGCGGTGAGGGTCAGTTCTATCTCGGTGCGATCGCGGTCGCCGCCGCCAGCTCGCATCTCCTCGGCGGCCTTGCCCCGGCCGTGCAGATTCCGTTGCTCTTAATCGTGGGTGCGGCGGCTGGCATTGTGTTGCTGCTCGTGCCGCTGTGGCTGCGGCTGCGTTTTTCCGTCGACGAAGTGGTGACCACGCTTCTCCTCAATTTCGTCGCCGTGCTCTTCGTCTCCATGCTGATCGACGGCGCGCTGAAGGACCCGATGGCCTTCGGCTGGCCGCAATCCCAGCCGGTCGCCGACGCCGCCGTCCTGCCGAAGCTTCTCGCCCGATCCCGCCTGCATATCGGCCTGGTGATCGCGCTCGTACTCGCCGCCGCCGTCCACCTCCTGCAGTCGCGCACTGTGTTAGGCATGCAGTCGCGTGCAGCCGGCCTCAATGCCACCGGGGCGGTCTTCGCGGGCGTACCGCTCGGCCGGACCCTCGTGAAGGTGGCCTGCATTTCGGGTGGGCTCGCCGGGCTTGCCGGGGCTCTCGAGGTCATGGGCGTACAAGGCTACGTGACGAAGGATCTTTCGCCGGGCTACGGCTACTCCGGCATCGTTGTCGCCATGCTCGCCAATCTTCATCCGCTGGGCGTGGTGCTGGCCGCCCTATTCACGGCGACCATGTTCGTGGGGGCCGACGGGATGAGCCGCAGCATGGGTATTCCCTCCTATATAGCCGATGTCACGGTGGCGCTGTCGCTTATCAGCATGCTGGTCGGTGTCTTCTTCACCCAGTACAGGATTCGCCGATGAACGCCGTGATCGACATCTTCGCTTCCGCAGGCCTCTGGGCGGCCGTCCTGCGCATCGCCACGCCGCTGATCCTCGGCACGCTCGGCGCGCTCTTGTGTGAGCGCTCGGGCGTCCTCAATCTCGGCATAGAGGGCATCATGACCTTCGGCGCGATGATCGGCTGGCTCGCCGTCTATAATGGTGCCGATCTGTGGGCCGGCCTGCTGGTCGCGGCCCTCTCCGGCGGAGTGTTCGGCCTGCTGCATGCGGCGCTGACAGTCACACTCGGTCTGTCTCAGCATGTTTCCGGCCTCGGCGTCACGCTTTTCGCTTCGAGCTTCAGCTATTACGTCTTCCGGCTGTTGGTGCCGGTGGCAGGCACGCCGCCCACGATCGAGCCGTTCCAGCCGATTGTCGTGCCGGCGCTTTCCTCCCTCTCCTTCATCGGTCCGGCGCTCTTCACGCAGACGCCGCCGACCTATGTGGCGATCATGCTGGCGCTGGTACTCGGCTACGTGCTCTTCCGCACCCCGCTTGGGCTGGCAATCCGTATGGCCGGGGAAAATCCGCATGCCGCCGAGTCACAGGGGATCAACCCGATGATGATGCGCTACGGCGCCGTCATCGTCGGCAGCGCGCTGATGGGAGTCGCCGGCGCCTTCCTGACGCTCTCGGCCTTCAACAGCTTCTTCCCGACGATGGTGCAGGGACGCGGCTGGATCTGCATCGCGCTCGTCGTTTTCGCCTCCTGGCGGCCGGGACGCGCTCTGATCGGCGCGTTGCTGTTCGCGTTGTTCGACGGCTTTCAACTTCGCCTGCAGACGGTGCTGAACGGAGTTGTCCCCTACCAGATCTTCCTCATGATCCCCTATCTATTATCGATCGCGGCGCTGGCACTGATGGCCCGGCGCGCCCGCGTCCCGCAGGCCCTGATGCAACCCTACCGGCGCGGCGAGCGCTGAGCGAAAACCCGGAGAGCCTCACCCATGTTCGACCTGATCATCCGCAATGCGAATCTTCCGGACGGCCGCGAGGGCTTCGATATCGGCATTGCCGGCGGCAAGATCGCAGCAATCGAGAAATCCATCGCCGCGACCGCCGGCGAGACGGTCGACGCGACCGGCCGGCTCGTCAGCCCGCCCTTCTGCGATCCGCATTTCCATATGGACGCAACGCTATCGCTCGGTATGCCGCGGATGAACGTCTCCGGGACGCTGCTTGAGGGTATCGCGCTCTGGGGCGAGTTGCGCCCGCTCTTGACGAAGGAAGCCCTCATCGAACGGGCCCTGCGCTATTGCGACCTCGCCGTCACCCAGGGGCTTCTCTACATTCGCAGCCATGTGGACACCTCCGATCCGCAGCTGGTGACGGCCGAAGCGCTGCTCGAGGTCAAGGAAAAGGTCGCTCCCTACATCGAGTTGCAGCTCGTCGCCTTCCCCCAGGACGGCTATTACCGCGCACCCGACGGCGTCGCCTCGCTCGAGCGCGCGCTCGACATGGGCGTCGGCATCGTCGGCGGTATTCCGCATTTCGAGCGGACGATGGAAGACGGCGCCCGCTCAGTCGAGGCGCTGTGCCGGATCGCCGCCGACCGTGGCCTGCCGGTCGACATGCACTGTGACGAAACCGACGATCCGATGTCGCGCCACATCGAAACACTGGCGGCCCAGACGGTACGTTTCGGCCTCAAGGGACGCGTGGCAGGTTCGCATCTCACCTCTATGCATTCCATGGATAATTACTACGTCTCGAAGCTCATCCCGCTGATGGCTGAGGCGGAGATCAACGTGATCCCCAATCCGCTGATCAACATCATGCTGCAGGGCCGGCATGACACCTATCCGAAGCGGCGCGGCATGACGCGGGTTCGGGAGCTCATGGCGGCCGGCCTCAACGTCTCCTTCGGGCATGACTGCGTCATGGACCCCTGGTACTCGATGGGCTCGGGTGACATGCTGGAGGTCGCCCATATGGCAATCCATGTCGCGCAGATGGCCGGCATCGAGGACAAGCGCAAGATCTTCGACGCGATCACCGTCAATTCAGCGAAGACCATGGGGCTCGAAGGCTACGGTCTTGGCATTGGCTGCAAGGCAGATCTGGTCGTGCTGCAGGCGGCCGACGTCACCGAGGCGTTGAGGCTGAAGCCGAATCGCCTGTTCGTCATAAAGGCGGGCAAGGTCATTGCCAGGACTGCGCCGCGCGTCGGGGAGCTCTTCCTCGCCGGGCGCCCTGCCTCGGTCGAGATGGCGCGCGATTATGTCCCCCAGGTGCAGCAGCGCTGACCGGAACCGATCCAGGTAGAAGAAACAATATCGAAGACCTGCACGCCGCCGGGCGATCGCCGATGGGGACGTGGTCCCCGGGAGCAGTTCATCACCATTGAACGATACCAAGACAGGTCTATCATATAAGTATGTCCCCAGTCCCCAACGACGCAACCGCTATGCGCCCGGAATTGCAACCGCAGGACGCGTCGATTGTGCCGGGCCGCTATTGGCATGCGCTCGCCGACGGGCGCATCCAGTGCGACCTCTGTCCGCGATCTTGCAAATTGCATGAGGGGCAACAGGGACTCTGCTTCGTGCGTGCCCGCCAGGGCGACCGGATGGTGCTGACGACCTACGGGCGCTCCAGCGGCTTCTGCGTGGATCCGATCGAGAAAAAGCCGCTCAACCATTTTCTGCCGGGCACCGCAGTCCTGTCTTTCGGCACGGCGGGCTGCAATCTTGCCTGCCGCTTCTGCCAGAATTGGGATATCAGCAAGTCACGCGCGATCGACACGCTTGCCGATGCCGCTTCGCCGGCGGCGATTGCCAAGGCGGCGGTGGATCTCGGCTGCCGCAGCGTTGCCTTCACCTACAACGACCCCGTCATTTTCCACGAATACGCCATCGACGTGGCTGATGCCTGCCGGGAACAGGAGATCAAAAGCGTCGCGGTCACGGCCGGCTATGTCTGCCCCGAGCCACGTACCGAATTCTATCGCCACATGGATGCGGCCAATGTCGATCTCAAGGCATTCACCGAGCGCTTTTACCAGCGCGTCTGCAGCGGCCATCTCCAGCCGGTGCTGGACACGCTTGTTTATCTCAAGCGCGAAACCTCCGTCTGGTTCGAGATCACGACATTGCTCATTCCCGGCGAAAACGATTCCGACGCGGAGATTGAGGCGCTCACGCAGTGGATCATGGAAGAACTCGGACCGGATGTGCCGCTTCACTTCACGGCCTTCCATCCCGACTGGAAGATGATGAACAAGCCGCCCACCGCGCCCGCTACGCTGACACGGGCGCGTCGGATCGGCCTCCAAAACGGGCTGCGTTACGTCTACTGCGGTAACGTGCACGATGACGTCGGCGGCAGCACCTGGTGCCACGCCTGCGGCGCATGCCTGATCGCCCGCGACTGGTACCGCTTGCTATCCTGGGCGCTCGACGCCGAAGGCCGCTGCCGCAGCTGCGGCACGCCTTGCCCGGGAGTGTTCGAGCCGAACCTGGGTAACTGGGGCGCCTATCGCCGGCCGGTGCGTATCGAGCCGATGACGGCGCCGGTTTGACCAGCCGGCTGTGCGAGAACGGCTGAGAGCTGCGTCAAAGGAGATAACGGCGGTTTCCAGCCAGGATTTCTAAACTCACGGTCTGTGGTCGCCGTAACCTTTCAGGTATTCTTTGCCGGATGGTTCTCCGTAAGCCGCCTTTTGGCTCCGGCGAGGAGGGTCAATATGCCAATATCGCAAACATATCCGTTCTTCACGCTCGTGCTTGTTTGGCTGCTGCTGAGCAACGCAACGGCGGCCCAGGCGGGCGCCGGGCAGTGGCATAGCGCCGCGCCGATGCCCTCTGAGCGGTCCGAGGTCGCCGTCGCCGAGCTGGACGGCAAGATCTATGTGGTCGGGGGTTTCTCCAAGGCCAATGACCTGGAGATCTACGATCCGCGCGCCGACCGCTGGAGCCGCGGCGCGCCACCCCCGCAGCCGCTGCATCATGCAGGGACGGTCGGCCTGAACGGCAAACTCTATGTTATCGGCGGTTATTCGGGTGGCTGGGCGCCGGTAGCCTCGCTCTACGAATATGATCCGGAGCGCAATCGCTGGCGCGGCATGGCACCTATGCCCACCGCGCGAGGTGCACTTGCCGTAGCGGTGCTCGACGGCAAGATCCACGTCGTCGGCGGCGCCGGAAACGATCGTCGCAATACGCCTGCGCATGAGGTGTACGATCCCGGCAGCAACACTTGGTCGAACCGTGCGGCTCTACCAACCCCGCGCGACCATCTCGCGGCCGCCGCGGTTGGCGGGCGACTTTATGCCATCGGCGGCCGCACCGACGGCAGCTATGCCAGCAACTTGGCCGCCAACGAGGTCTATGATCCGGCGAGCGACCGCTGGGAACGCCGCTCCGACTTGCCGACGCCGCGCAGCGGGATCGCTGCGGCCGTCATCGACGGACGCATCGTCGTGGTCGGCGGCGAAGCGCCCGAGGGTACCTTCGACACGGTCGAGGCTTACGACCCGGCGAGCGACGACTGGCAGCGTCTTGCAGCGATGCCGACGGCGCGGCACGGCTTGGGGGCGGCCGTGGTCGATGGCCGGATATTCGTCGTCGGCGGCGGACCGACGCCGGGCGGCTCGGCTTCCCCCGCCAACGAGGTCTTTACTCCCTAGACGCGCCGGATTCACGCCGTGCCCTGAAAGGCCCGGTGATAGGTTCGCAGGCATTCTCTTAGGGGAGTTGCGCGAGTCTCTCTTGTGTTCGCTTGATGAAATCCATCATGAGGTTGAGCGCCGGTTCCGCATGCGTCTCAAGCAGGAAATGCCCACCGTCTAAGATGTGCACTTCCATGCGTGGGAGGTCCTGCATCCAGGAGAGCGTTTCGGCGATGTCGAAGAAGGCGTCGTGGCGGCCCCAGACCATCAGCGCCGGCGGCTGCCGCTGCTTGAAATAGGCGCCGATTGCATCGAAGTGCGCGACGTAATTGCCGTAGTCCGCAAGAAGGGCGCGCTGCATCTCCATGCGGCCGGGGAGGTTCAAAACCCTCCAGTCTTCGACCCAGGGCTCGCCCTTGATTTTGGCGACGACCTCTGCCGGCACGTCCCGCGTGTACTGGTCGCGCGTCCCTTCGAAGGTGAGAAACGTGGTCGCCCTGGCCTTGTTTTCCGGGGTCGGATCGGACCAGTACGCGAACGTCGCCTCCCACTGCGGCGCAAAGCCGCTGCGATGCGCATTGGCATTCTGGATGATTAGGCCCGACACCAGCTCGGGCGATTGCATGGCGATCCGCAATCCGACCGGCGCACCCCAATCGTGCAGATAGATGAAACGTTGCCCGATCTCGAGATGGCGCAACAGCTCGGTGATGGCGTTGCTGAGCGCTGCAAACGAAGGCGCGGGAAGAGGGTCGGATTCTCCGTATCCGGGCAGGTCGGGCGCGACCACGTAGGCGACACGCGACAGCGCGGGGATCACGTTACGGAACGTGCTCGATGAACTCGCGTAACCGTGCAGCAGCAATAGCCCAGGGTTCGATGTATCACCCGCTGTGACGTAGGCGAGCTCGGTTCCACCGGAGAGACGCATTCGGCGCCGGGCGGTTTTATCATGATGGGTTTGCATACTTCACTCCTGGATTTGTCGTCAGCGATGAAACCTGATAATTATGCTTATCCGGTTACGACTCGTTGTAACCGGATAACGCGATTAAAAAGGTTACGTTCCCTGTCGAGCGATCACACGGCCTGGGTGCCGGAGCACTTCATAGGCGGTCATCCCGCCCTGGACCTTTCGAACGCTGTGCATGATCGGCGAGCCCCATCGCCGGATAATGAGCTTTTTAAGTCCGCCCGGGACGTCGGGACGTGGCTCCTCGCTGCAGGGTTGGCAGACGAACGTGGAGCAGGAGCGGTCGCCGAGATACGGGATCGGCACTTTCTCAACGGAGTTCGCGAGATACGGGAATTGTCATACAAGGTTTTCGATGCGATCGCCTCAGATGTGGAGATACCGTCGCAACCGCTTGGCCTTCTATTCTCACGCGCAGCACGCGGGTTGGAAGCCCAGCCAGTCGGGTGGAATTCGGCGAGACTCGATCTCACGTCCAATCAATGGCGAGACTCAACCCTTGTGACCGCATTCCTCGCCCACCTATCGATCGAGGCATTCTTTACGCTGCCTCGCACAAGGCTGCATGCGTGCCCACGATGTGGGTGGCTGTTCATAGACACGTCGCGAGGCGGGAAGCGCCGCTGGTGCAACATGCGGATTTGCGGGAATCGCGAAAAGATATCCCGCCATAGGGGCCATATGGGAACTTAATCGGCAGCGCCGTGTCAAAACGAACCCGCGGGAAATGGTTTTAGCCGCGATAGCAGCGTATCGCTGCGTCGCAGGAAGACGAGCGCGACGTCATGTACGGAGAGACAGTGCTGGATAAAGTCGACGCCGTAGATTTCACGCGTCCGGAAGAGTTGGTTTGGAAATATCTTCGAGCCAAAGTTGCCGTTTGGAGTGGAGCTCTTCTTGATGATTTCCGCGAAGAATGCGTTCCACGACAGCGTGTTGGTATCGAGGCGGTGAACCTTGGAGGACAGCCACTCACTCGATTGGCCCATAGTTCCCGCATCATTGACAAGCGAACCCAACCAGTTAGACCCGCTTCTCGCTTCGGTCAGAAGTAAATAGCCGCGCATAGATTCTCCGCTCGATCTGCCCCTGCCCAGCCGAACGGTTCGTTAGATTTGAATGTTGGCCTTTTTTAGCACAACGAGATAGACCGCCCTCCTACCTCTCCTCCTTGGTCGCAGGAGCTGTCATGCCGATTTCCGCCAGCACTTCGGCGGTGTGTTCTCCGAGGCGGGGCACGCCGCGTTCGAGCGCCAGGGAAGCTCCGGAGAATCGGATCGGTGTCCTCACGCCGGGCGACGTGCCGTTTGCTGCGCCGGTATGGGGCGTATCGACCCGCATCTGCCGATGCATGATCTGCGGGTCGGCGAAGACGTCGGCGACGGTGTTGATCGGCCCGGCCGGCACGCCGGCCGCCTCGAGTTTCGCGAGCAGCGCATCCCGCTCGAACTTCGCCGTTTCCTCGGCGAGTTCCGGGGTCAAGTTGTCGCGGTACTGCACGCGGCCGGCATTTGTCCGGTAGCGCTCGTCGGCGGCAAGATCGGGCCGTCCGAGGACATCACAGAATTTGACGAACTGCCGGTCATTGCCGACGGCGACGATCAGGTGACCGTCGGAAGTCGGAAACACCTGGTAGGGCGCGATATTTGGATGGGCATTGCCGAGCCGGCGCGGCGCCTTGCCCGAGACGAGAAAGTTCAGCGCCTGGTTGGCGAGGACGCCGGTCATGCAATCGAAGAGCGCCATGTCGATCTGCTGTCCCGCACCGGTGCGTTCCCGCTGCGCCAACGCGGCCTGCACGGCGATCACGCCATAGAGCCCGGTGAAGATATCGGCAAAGGCAACGCCAATCTTCTGTGGCTCGCGATCCGGCTCACCCGTCAGGTCCATGATGCCGCTCATGCCCTGGATGATGTAATCGTAGCCCGGGCGGTGGGCATAGGGCCCGCCCTGGCCGAAGCCGGTCACCGAGCAATAGATCAGCCGTGGATTGATCTTCTTCAGGCTCTCGTAGTCGAGCCCGTATTTGGCGAGACCGCCGACCTTGAAGTTTTCGAGCAGCACGTCGGATTGCGCCGCAAGCCGCCGCACGGCCTCTTGCCCCTCCGCCGTCGTGAAGTCGAGAACGACCGAGCGTTTGCCGCGATTGCAGGCGTGAAAATAGGCGGCATCGAGCTTCTCGCCGCCCTCGCCTTCCACGAAGGGCGGCCCCCAGCTGCGTGTGTCGTCGCCGGCCGCGCTCTCGACCTTGATGACGTCGGCGCCGAGATCGGCGAGCGTCTGGCCGATCCAGGGACCGGCGAGAATGCGTGCGAGTTCGAGGACGCGGATACCCTTGAGCGGCGCTTCCATGACTGTGCCGCTCAGAAGAAGGCCTGCAGCCCGGTCTGGGCGCGGCCGAGGATCAGTGCATGGACGTCATGCGTGCCCTCATAGGTGTTGACGGTTTCGAGGTTCAGCATATGGCGCATGACCTGGTACTCCTCCGAAATGCCGTTGCCGCCGTGCATGTCGCGAGCCATGCGGGCGATGTCGAGCGCTTTGCCGCAATTGTTGCGCTTGACGATCGAGATCATCTCCGGCGCCATGCGACCCTCGTCCATCAGCCGCCCGACACGCAGCGAACCCTGCAGCCCGAGCGCGATCTCGGTCTGCATGTCGGCGAGCTTCTTCTGAAAGAGCTGGGTCTGGGCGAGCGGGCGATTGAACTGCTTGCGGTCGAGGCCGTATTGGCGGGCCGCATGCCAGCAGAATTCCGCCGCGCCGAGGGCGCCCCAGGAGATGCCGTAGCGCGCACGGTTGAGGCAGCCGAAGGGTCCCTTAAGCCCCTCGGCGTTCGGCAATAGGGCCTCTTCGCCGACCTCGACATTATCGAGAGCGATCTCGCCGGTGATCGAGGCGCGGAGCGAAAGCTTGCCGGCGATCTTCGGCGCTGTAAGCCCTTTCATGCCCTTTTCCAGGACGAACCCGCGGATTGCATTGTCATGCGCCTCCGACTTCGCCCAGACGACGAAGACATCGGCAAGTGGCGCGTTGGAGATCCACATCTTCGAGCCGATCAGCCGGTAGCCGGACTCGGTCTTTATAGCCCGCGTCTTCATGCCCGCCGGATCGGAGCCGGCATCCGGTTCGGTGAGCCCGAAGCAGCCGATCCATTCGCCGCTGATAAGCTTCGGCAGGTATTTCTGCTTCTGCTCCTCGGAGCCGTAGGCGAAGATCGGATAGATGACGAGCGAGGATTGCACGCTCATCATCGAGCGATAGCCGGAATCGACGCGCTCGATCTCGCGGGCAACGAGGCCATAGGCGACGTAGGAGGCACCGACGCCACCATAGGAGTCGGGAACGGTGACGCCGAGGAGACCGAGATCGCCCATCTCACGGAAAATCGCCGGATCGGTCTTCTCCTCGCGGTAGGCTTCGATTACGCGCGGCTGCAATTTTTCCTGGGCGTAGGCGCGCGCCGTGTCGCGGATCATCCGCTCGTCTTCGCTCAACTGATCTTCGAGCAAAAACGGATCATCCCATTGAAACTGCGTCCTTGCCGACATGTCTCTCTCCCGTCGCACTGTTTGCGTTTCGTGTTATGGCAAGCGAGGTCCATGGTTTCAAACGAATTTGAGGCACTGGCTCATGCGCTTGCGGAATGGAGCTTGTGTCGGCAGCCGTTCTGCGGATTATTCGCGGAGCATGCTAGCGCGGGATGAGGAAAATGTCCGTGGTTTCCGCGCGCATCCGGCGCTAACTTATTAGAATCGATCACGTTCATGATCTTAGATCGATCCGACCTAAAATCCTCGTCATCCATCGCCACCTCCGACGCCATGACCAACAATCGCCTCGAACGCTTCGCCCATAACCTCGATTGGAACCTGCTGCGTACCTTCGTGGTGGTCGTGGAAGAAGGCAGCATCACGGCCGCCGCCAATCGGCTGCTCCTGCAGCAGCCGGCGGTCAGCATGGCGCTGAAGCGGCTTGAGCAGACCGTCGGACAGAAATTGATCGATCGCCGGCCGGGACGCTTCGACCTCACCGAAGCGGGCGAGAAACTGCACGGCCAATGCCGCGACATCTTCGCGGCGGTGATCCGCCTGCCGCACGTGCTCGAGACCGCGGGCGAGGAAGTCACGGGCCATCTCAATATTCACACCGTCAGTCATGCCCACAATCCCGCCTGGGACAGAAAGCTCGATAGCTTCTTTCGCATGCATCCGAAGGTGACGATCTCCGTCACCGTCGCAACGACCGTCGACGTGCTCAGCGCCGTCGAACGCAACATCGCGACGGTGGGCCTCTGCGACGGCATCATACCGGAGGGGCTCAGCAAGAGCTTTCACATCCGCGAGCGCTATGCGCTCTATTGCGGCCGCGGCCATCCGCTTTTCCGCGTGGAGGGCGTCGATTTCAATGATCTGCGCGGCGACCCATTCATCGCCTTCATCGCCGACGTGCTCGGCGGCCAGCACATGAACTCCGTGACGGCGGTGCGCGCGATCGGCTCCTTCGGTCAGCAGGTCAGAGGCGTCTCCTGCAATGTCGAGGAAGTCATGCGTTTGATTTCCGCCAATGTCGGCATCGGTATGCTGCCCGATCATCTCGCCCGCCCGGCGGTCAAGGCGGGTGAACTCTGGCAATTGCCGCCCTATCGCGACCTGCCGACGACCGACGTCTTCCGCATCTCCAATCCGAATTCGATCCTCAATCCGGCGGAAGAGGCCTTTCTCGCGCATGTCGCCGACGTGGAGCCGCTGGATCATTGCCTGGGTCATCATCAGGATTGATAACGACATTTACCGCTATAAATTTGAACGCCATTGTCGCTCTTTCTATGGTCCGCCCAGAAATCACAGGAGCGGACCATATGCGCAACTACGACGTGGCGATCATAGGCGGCGGTATCGCCGGATTGTCGCTTGCCTATTTCCTCAGTCCGCACCGTTCCGTCGCCGTCATCGAGCGGGAAGACGCGCTCGGCTATCACAGTACCGGGCGCTCGGCCGCCGAGTTCGTGCTGAGATACAATGCCCCGGAGGTCTGCAAGCTCGCTGCGATCTCGAAGGTCTTCTTCGATCGGCCGCCGGAAGGCTTCACGGAGGTCCCACTCCTGAAACGGCGCGGCGGCGTAATGATCGCCAATGCGGAGAAGGTCGAGCGATTTGAAAAGGTTCTTGCCGAAGAGCGCGAGTTCACGCCGGAAATCGAGCGGCTGACGATCGAGGAGGCGCTTGCCCGTGTGCCGATCCTGAAAGCCGATTACGCCGCGGCCGCCTTCCATGATCCGAATTTCTGGGACATCGAAGTCGAGAGCCTGCTCCAGGGTTACGCTAAAGGCGCACGGCGCAACGGTTGCGACATCCTTGAGCGCCATGAACTCCTTGATGCACGACACGACGGGGCTGCCTGGGTCCTCGGAACGGCAGCGGGTGAAATCCGGGCGAGGGTCGTCGTAGATGCCGCCGGCGCCTGGGCTGACCCGATCGCCACCCTCTTCGGCCTGCGGCCCCTCGGCATCGTTCCGCATCGCCGCACCGCCATCACGGTCAATCTGCCGGAGGGGGTCGACACGACAACCCTGCCGGAAATCAACGAGATCGACGAGGACTTTTACATGAAGCCCGAGGGCGGACGGCTGCTCGCGTCGCCGGCCGATGCGACACCGTGTGAGCCTTCAGATGTGCAACCTGAGGAGATCGACATCGCCTGGGCGGCACATTACGTCGAGGAAGCCACAACGATTGAGGTAAGAAGAGTTGTCAAAAGCTGGGCGGGCCTGCGCAGCTTCTCCGCCGACCGGTTGCCCGTCGTCGGCTTTGCTCCCGGCCGTCCGGATTTCTTCTGGCTCGCCGGCCAGGGCGGCTACGGCATCCTCACCTCGCCGGCGCTCGGAGCACTTGCCGCAAGCTTGCTTGCGGAGACGGCGCCGCCGGAAGCTTTCCGGAGCGAAGGCCTCGATTTCAAGCTCTTCGATCCGGGCCGCTTCCGAAATAGCGACGGCAGGCCAACGCTACCCAGACCCACTTCTCGCCAAGCCTACTTCTCGCAAAGTCTGCGCGGGCCGTCATAGGGCTGGAACGTGCAATCGTCGGGCCGGAACGAGCGATAGGCGCGTGCGCAGGCTCGAAAGTTGCAAGCGGGTGCCGAGCCGGCCACTCTGGCTTCGCTTTCTTCCGCACCGGCGGCCAATGCGGCGGTCATGAAGTTGCGCCACATCTGCGCCGGCAGCTTTCCGCCTGTAACATCCTTCATCGGTGTCTCGTCGTCATTGCCGACCCAGACACCGACGACCAGCGGTTCGGTGAAGCCGATGAACCAGGCGTCGCGGTGATTTTGGCTCGTGCCGGTCTTGCCGGCGGCAAGTGTTCCGATATCGGCCTCCCGCCCCGTTCCGCGCTCGACGACGAGCCTCAACAGGCCGACAAGGTCCGGCCGGTATTGACTGATGTCTGTGGTGGGCTGTTCCGAAGCGCCGACGCGGAAGGCTTGCGGCTGGGCTTCGGCCTGCAGGGACACGATGCCCCATGGTTCGATCGGGGCCTTCCCCGCCCGCACCGAAGCATAAGCTCCGGTCAGATCGAGCAGGTTGACCTCCGACGAACCGAGAGCGAGGCTTGGCGTTTCGGAGAGCTGGGCGTCGATCCCGAGTTCCCGGGCCGATGCGATGACCTTGTCGATCCCAACCTCCATCGCCAAGGCGACCGTCGCCGCGTTCAGCGACCGCGCGAAAGCCTCCGCGATGCTGACAGGGCCGCTATAGCCGCCACCGAAGTTTTCCGGAGACCAGCCGTTGATGTCGAGCGGTGCGTCCTCGACCGGGTCGAAGGGCGTCAGGCCCGCCTTCAACGCCGCATAATAGACGAACAGTTTGAACGCGGAGCCGGGCTGGCGCATCGCGGAAACGGCGCGATTGAACGTGCTCTTTGAATAGTCGCGACCGCCGACCATGGCGACCACGGCGCCTTCCGGCGTCATCGCCACCAGGGCCGCCTGCGACGCCCCGGTTCTTTTGCCGTTCTGCCTAAGCGCCTCGGCGACGACCTTTTCGGCGATCGCTTGCAGTCGCGGCACCATAGTCGTCCTGATCCTGATGGTGCCGCGATAGGGGCCCGCCAGTTCGCGGGCGTCCTGCATGACCCAGTCGGCGAACCAGCTACCCGACCGGATCGCGGGTTTGGATGGCTGGAGATTGAGGAATTCCGCGCTCGCTACTTTGGCTTGGTCGGGCGTGATCCTGCCGCTCTCGACCATGGCATCGATAACCAGTTCCGCCTGCTGGCGCGCGCCCTCGGGATTGCTCAACGGATTGAGCTGCGACGGGGCGCGAATGATCCCCGCGAGCATTGCCGACTCGCCGATATTGAGGTCGCCAACGTTCTTGTCGAAAAAGATGCGCGCGGCGGCCGGCACGCCGGTGGCACCGGCGCCGAGATAGATGTTGTTCAAATAACGGGTAAGGATCTCGTCCTTGCCGAGCTTGCCTTCCAGCCAGAACGCGATCACCGCTTCTTGGATCTTCCGCTTCCAGGTACGCTCGCGCTCGAGGTAGAGGATCTTGATCAATTGCTGCGTGATCGTGCTGCCGCCCTGCACGACTTCGCCCGCCCCGACATTCCTGTAGATTGCGCGGGCAATACCCTTCAAGTCGATGCCGAAGTGCTCGTAGAAGCGCCGGTCCTCCCTTGCGAGCACCGCGTCGATCAGGTGTGGCGGAAAGTCCTCTCGCTTCGCATAGGGGCCCTGGATCGGCCCCTGGCTGACCAGCGGTTTGCCGTCGGCCGTTTCGAGCACCACCACCGGCTTCAGCGAGGCATCCGCGATTTCGTCCCATGGCACATCGCTCAGCGCCCAAGCAGACACGCCCACCAGGAAGACAAGAGATGCTGCGACCGAGACCGCAGCACCTCGCAGCAGAATTGCTCGTTCGGGGAGCCGGCTCTTTGGGGTGGAGCGATTTTCTGTTGCGCGCGCCACCCTCGCCCGCGGCTTCTTCCCTCTTCGCTCCAGTACGCCGACGGCAAATGCGCCGAGCTTTTGCGTCGCCTCACCCATCGCAACAGGCACTTCCTCGCGGAGTGCCTGCCCAAGTCTTCCTAGGGCGCGGCGCAATATGGCAAGAGCCTTCAAGGTTTTGGCAAATGCGGCTCGCTGCGAATTGCCGTGCCGGTCACGGCCGCGCTCGTGGGTGCGCCCGTGGCTCACCCCCTCACTATCCGACGCAGCATCGTTTTCCGCCATCCAAGCTCTCGATCAGTAACTGCCGTCAGAGCGCATACCAAGAAGATGCGCTTCCATCCTGCAACAGTGAGCGGGAAGCAACAAGCGTGCCGATCGCGCCGACCAGTTGTAAGGTGAATGGGTGCGCAATGGCCCAGGTGGATCAGTACTCACAACAATAAGCTTAAGCCCCCTCGCCCGTCCTTGCACGTGATCTCTTCTTTCCCGTGCATAATGAATTTGCGGGCGAGTGATTGCCAGAAAGATGTCCAAAACATGATCGTGGACCACCCGACTGCGACAGCCGGTTGACATGCTCGTGAAGGCGTCACCGCAACGGAAGAGCCGGTTTTATTCCTGGCGCTCCGCGTTGCTCGGCGCAGCGGCGCACAAGATCACGACATCAACTGCCGGCGGATCCATCTGGCTCGCCTTGCGGTCAGATGTCCTTGAGAAGGCGAAGCGCGTCGTAGATCGCCGCATGCGTGTTGCGCGCCGCGACCGCATCGCCGATGCGGAAGAGCTGGAATCTGCCGTCAGGGTTGCGAACGATTGATTGTGGCTCGCCGGCGATCAGTTGGTCGTGCGATATCTCGCCGAGATTGGTCGAAGCCGGTTTCAGTTCGAAATACAGCTCATCGAGCGGAATGGTTCCGTGGTTTATGACCACCTGGTCTACTATGCGCTGCTTGGCAACGCCGCCATAGTCGCTGCCGACATGGGCGATCAGTTGGTTGTCGTGCCGCTCAACCGCATCGAGCCTGAAGGTGACCGTGAAGATCGCGTCCAGTTTCTGCAGCGAGCGCATGTAGGGGACGAGATTCATCGCCATGACCTCCGGTGCGAAGGACCGGTCAGGCGTCATGATTTCGACCTTGGCTCCGGCATTGGCGAGAAACTCGGCCGCCTGGAGACCCGCGTGATCGCCGGCGTCATCGAAGATCAGAACGTTGGTGCCCGGCTTGACGTCGCCGGAGATGATATCCCAGGCGGAAACGACGAGTTCGTTGCCCCTCGACAAGACATCAGTATGTGGCAGTCCGCCCGTGGCGACGATGACGACGTCCGGATTTTCCGCCTGAACGGTCTCGGCTTCAGCCCATGTATTGAAATTAAAGGTGACGCCAAGCTTCTCGCACTGGCTCATGCGCCAGTCGATGATGCTGATCATCTCCCGGCGGCGCGGGCTCTGCGCAGTGAGGCGGACCTGTCCGCCCGGATCGCTCGCCGCTTCGAATACGACGACTTCATGACCACGCTCGCCCGCCACACGGGCCGCTTCGAGGCCGGCAGGACCGGCCCCGACGATCACCACCTTCCTGCGCCGGTCAGCCTTCGCAATCGTGTGCGGCATCGTCAGCTCACGTCCCGTCGCGGCGTTGTGGATACAGTAGGCGGCGCCACCCTGATAAATGCGGTCAAGACAGTAGTTCGCGCCGACGCAGGGGCGAATGTCTTCTTCACGCTTTTCGATGATCTTCCGGACGATATGCGGGTCCGTCATGTGGGCGCGGGTCATCCCCACCATATCGACCTTGCCGGCCGAGATCGCGTGGCGGGCCGTCGCGACGTCCGGGATCTTCGCGGCATGGAAGGTCGGAAAATTGGTGGCGGCACGAATTTCGCCGGCAAAATCGAGGTGCGGCGAATTTGCCATGCCCTGGATCGGGATCACATCCGTCAGCCCGGCATCGGTGTCGATATGGCCCCTGATCACGTTCAGGAAGTCGACGAGCCCGCTTTCCTTGAGGCGCTTCGAAATCTCGAAGCCTTCTTCTTTCGCCGTACCGCCGGGGAGACATTCGTCGGCGGTGTATCGTATGCCGACGAGGAAATCGGAGCCAACCCGCGCGCGGATCGCTTTCAGGACATCGAGACAGAACCGCATGCGGTTGTCCAACGAGCCGCCATAAGGGGAGTCGAGTTCGTTCGTGAGCGGAGAGATGAACTGGTCGATGAGATGTCCGTAGGCTTCCAGCTCGATCCCGTCCATGCCGCCCGCCTTCATGCGCTCGGCCGCGTCTGCAAAGTCCTTGATGATCCTCTCGATATCCCAATCTTCCAGCTTCTTGGGAAAGGCGCGGTGCGCCGCCTCCCTATGGTGCGACGGAGCGACGACCGGAAGCCAGTCGCCCTTGTCCCAGCGTGTCCTGCGGCCGAGATGGGTGAGCTGGATCATGATTGCCGCACCCTTTTCGTGCACGGCGTCCGTCAGATCCCTTATCCACGGCACCACCTCGTCCTTGTAGACGAGCAGATTGTTGAACACCGGAGGGCTGTCCTTCGAGACGGCAGCGGAGCCTGCCGTCATGGTCATGGCAACGCCGCCCCTCGCCCTTTCAACGTGATAGGCACGATAACGCTCCTTCGGCATGCCGTCTTCCGGATAGGCGGGCTCGTGGGCGGTCACGATGATGCGGTTGCGCAGCGTCAGGTGCTTGAGCTGATAGGGTTGAAGGAGGGGATCGTTCGACATCTGCCAGGCTCCGATCTTAGACATGCTCCCGGAGCGTAATTGGAAATGTACATAAGTGTCAATTGCACGATCACATGCGTCATGTCGGATGACACCGATGTACAGTTTTTCTTGCGTGACTCCTCGCGTTTTGCTAGAAAACGACAATGGAGCAGACCATGAATGATAGCGGTTGGCGCGGTTCCCCGGACGTTTGGTTGGGGGCGGCCTACGAGTCCCTGCTCGAGGCCGGCGTCGATGCGGTGAAGATTCAGCCGCTTGCGAAGAAACTCAATTTATCACGGACGAGCTTCTATTGGTTTTTCAAGGACCGCGAGGAACTGCTCAATGCGCTGGTCTCGCGCTGGCGCGAGAAGAACACGGGCAATCTCGTCAAACGGGCCGAGGCATATGCCGAGACGGTTGCCGAGGCGATGCTGAACGTCTTTGACTGCTGGTTGGACAGCAGGCTTTTCGACGCGCAATTCGAGTTCGCGGTGAGGAGCTGGGCCCTCCAGTCACCCGAAATTCTGGCGGAGGTCCAGAGCGCCGATCAGCAGCGCCTCGATGCCCTGTCGCGCATGTTCCTGCGCTTTGGGCACGACGACACACACGCCGACGTTCGGGCACGCACGATCTATCTGGTGCAGATCGGATACATTTCCATGCAGACGAAGGAAGACATCGCCGTCCGCATGAAGCGCATCCCGGAATACGTGGAAATTTTTACCGGACAGGTGCCGGAGCAGCGGGAGCTCGATCGCTTCTTCGCGCGGCACGGCTATTCCGGATAGCGGGTGAACGGCGCGCCTGCGTGCCGCCCCGGCGCTGTGCGCCTGTGGACTGTAACAGAAGCTACAAAAAACTGACATTTCGCCTTCACGAGGCGCGGATATGGCAGGGGTCATGCCGATGACCGGTCTCCCCGAAAGAGGAACTGCCACCAATGTTTCAGTTGAAGAACGTAACCCGCCAGTTCGGCAAGAAGACCGCTGTGAGCTCGGTTACCTTCGACATCCCTCAAGGGCAGATGGTCGGCATCATCGGCCGCTCCGGCGCCGGCAAGTCGACGCTCCTGCGCATGATAAACCGCCTCGTTGACCTCTCCTCGGGCTCGATCGAGTTCGGCGGCGTCGAGGTCTCTTCGCTAAGGGGTGCCGCGCTACGCAACTGGCAGCGCGACTGCGCGATGATCTTCCAGCAGTTCAACCTAGTGCCGCGCCTTGACGTCCTCACCAACGTCTTGCTCGGGCGGCTGAACCATCGTTCGACGATATCGAGCATTCTCAACATGTTTAGCCGCGAAGAGCGGATCATGGCGATCGGCGCGCTCGAGCGGCTCGGCATCGAGCAGACAGCCCTGCAGCCGGCCGGCACGCTTTCCGGCGGCCAGCAGCAGCGCGTCGCGATCGCCCGTGCGCTGATGCAGCAGCCGAAAGTATTGCTTGCGGACGAGCCGATCGCGTCGCTCGACCCGCTCAACGCCAAGATCGTCATGGATGCGCTGCGCGACATCAACGAGCGCGACGGCATCACCGTCATCACCAATCTTCACACGCTCGACACCGCCCGGAATTATTGCGAGCGCATCATCGGCATGGCGCATGGCCGCGTCGTCTTCGACGGGCAGCCGAAGGACCTGACCGCCGCGGCCGTCGCCGAGATTTACGGCGCCGAGACGCCGATCGAGGAAGCGATGACCTCGACAAGCATAAACATTCCCGCGGCAGTGCCGCAGGAAACCGCATCGGCCGGCTTGAAGCCGCTGGCACTGGCGGGCCTTTAAGGCCCGCCAGGATCGAATGCCCGCGTCAAGGGCATCTTTAACCGCAATCCATCCGGAATAACCGGAAAAACGGGAGAACGAACCTCATGCTGAAGAAAGCTCTTCTGGGCGCCGTCGCGCTCATCGCCCTCGTCGGTCAGGCTCAGGCCGAAGACCTCAAGGAATTCCGCATCGGCATCATGGGCGGGGAGAACGAAGCCGACCGCCTGCGCAACTATCAGTGCCTGGTGGACAAGCTCCCGGCCGCCATCGGCGTCGAAAAGGTCTCACTGTTCCCGGCCGCCGATTATGACGGCGTGATCCAGGGCCTCCTCGGCGGCACGCTCGACTATGCCGAACTCGGCGCCTCCGGCTATGCCAAGATCTATCTCGCCAAGGCGGACGCCGTCGAGCCGATCCTGACGACGGTTCAGACAGATGGCGCGACCGGCTACCACTCGATCATGGTCGCCCGTAAGGACTCCGGCATCACCAAGCTCGAGGATCTCAAGGGCAAGAAGCTCGGCTTTGCCGATCCGGACTCCACTTCCGGCTACCTCGTTCCCCTCGTGACGCTGCCGGAATCGATCGGCGCGCCGGTCAAGGAATTTTTCGGTGAGACCGGCTTCGGCGGCGGCCACGAGAACCTCGTCCTCGAAGTGCTGAAGGGCACCTTCGATGCCGGTACGACCTTCGGCTCGGGCGTCGGCGAGTTCAAGGACGGCTACACCTCCGGCAACCTCCGCAAGATGGTCGACAAGGGGATCCTCGACATGAACGACCTCGTCGAACTCTGGAAGTCGCCGCTGATCCCGAACGGCCCGATCGTCGTTCGCACCTCGATGAATGACGACATGAAAGCGAAGTTCAAGCAGTTCATGATGGATCTGCCGAAGACGGATGCGGCCTGCTTCTCGGCCATCCAGGGCGGCGAGTTCAGCGGCTACACCGAGGTCAACAGCGACTTCTACAAGCCGATCATCGACGCCCGCAAGGCGACGATCGGCGGCTGATCGCCTCCCTACCTAGCTGCGCCGGCTGCAGTTCGCAGCCGGCGCCTGTCTGTTAGGCGCCTCCGGCGTCCATCTCCAGAGGCCGGCTTCCGCCGGAAACCCCATGGCCACTTCCGTGCTGTCGCGGCACCTAAGCGAGAGCGGCGCTCTCATCGAGAGTCATTGGCGCGAGCTCAATAGTCGCCGGCGTTTTTACACCTGGCTTGGGCTTGCCCTTTTGGCGTTGGCGCTCTTCGCCTCGCTCCGCTTTGCCAACGACACGAATGCCGGCAAATTTATCGATCGTCTGCCGCATCTCTTCGACTTCGCCGGCGATCTGATGCCGCGCGATGCGATGGAAGTGATCCGCGCAATGTTCGATCTGCCATCGCCCTATGACGACGGCAGCTTCAAATACAATTACCCTGACGGACGGCTTTACCTTACCGACAGCCTCTACGTCCCGGAATATGTGCACAAGATTCTGGAGACGGTGAATATCGCGATCTTCTCAACCGTGATCGGCGCCTTCTTCGGCTTCATTCTGTGTTTCCTTGCGGCGCGCAATCTCATGCCTAATCCCTGGATTCGGGGGGCCGTGCGCCGGCTGATGGAAATCCTGCGCGCCTTTCCGGAAGTCGTCATCGCCGGTTTCTTCCTGGCGATCCTTTCGCTTGGGCCCATTCCCGCGATCGCTGCTGTTTCGATTCACACGATCGGCGCGCTCGGCAAACTTTTCTTCGAGGTGGTCGAAAACGCCGATATGAAGCCGGAAGAGGGTTTGCGGGCCGTCGGTGCGAACTGGATCGAGCGCGTCTGGTTCGGCATCGTTCCGCAGGTACTGCCGAATTTCACGAGCTATTTCCTGCTGCGGCTCGAAATCAACGTGCGCGCTTCGACGATCATCGGCGCCGTCGGCGGCGGCGGCATCGGCGAACTCCTGCGCCTGTCGATCGGACAGAACCATCAAGCGAAGACGCTGGCGATCGTCATCCTGCTCTTCGCGACGATCTGCGCCGTGGATCAATTTTCAGCCTGGCTTCGTCGCCGCCTCGTCGGCGATCAGGCTTTCCAGCTCGCCCAGTAGGACTCGTCATGATTGCCTCGACCAAGCCCAGCGCGCTCGAAATGGAAGCCATCGCGGCGCGCCACCCTCATCTCCTGCAGTCGTCCACCAAGACACGGCGCAGGATTTTCCAGGTGGGCCTCGGCCTCGCGGTCTACATGGTCTTCTGCTGGTGGTTCTTCTCGATCGGCCACGTGCTTGCCAATGCCAATTGGGGCATAGCCGGCATCTATCTCGCCGACTGGGTGTCCTACGAGGTCCGCCCCGAGATCGAGATTGCGCCCGACGGGGCAATGAGCGTCTCCTACCAACGCAATTCTCCCCTCGGAAAGAACCCGAACCCGGAATGGATGACCCTGGAAAAGCAGACGGTGACGCGTACTGTCGAGGCGCCGGCAGCCGCGGCGCCGGTGCCCAAGCCGAAGGCGAGTTCCTCCTTCAACTTCATGGCGCCAAACGCGGCGCTCGGCGGAGGCCAGGGGACCGCGACTGAGCAGAAGACGGCGGCGACTCGCACGAAGGAGGTCGTAACGCGCGCAGTTGTGACCTACAACCGCTCGACGCGGATCGAAGTTGTCGACAGGCTAGTGAAGGTTACCCATGCCGGCGAGACGGTGACGATGAAGGTCGACGGCGCCGAGACGGTGACGCCCGAAGGTCCCCTGCCCCATTGGGCGACGCAGAAGCGGCCGGGCGAGAAGATCACCCTCTCCTTCGGCCCCACCGGTTGGGCCGAAGTCGAAGGCGACGGCGTTTCGATCCGCAACCGCTTCTTCGGCTGGGCGAACTTCCTCTTCGACACCAACTCGCCGTACTTCGGCAAGTCCTATGGCGACGTGGCGTCGTTGATCCTCTGGGGAGACCGCCTCGACCCGACGCGCTCGAACCTGTCGCTCGCCTGGAACAACATCCTCTACAATGCGGAATGGCAACATCTCGACGTCTGGACGAAGCTCCTGCAGACGGTCGTCATGGCCTTCGTCGGCACGCTCTTTGCGTCCTTCGTCGCCTTTCCGCTCTGCTTCCTGGCGGCGCGCAACATCACGCCGAACCGCATCACCAATCAGATCGTCAAGCGCTTCTTGGACTTCCAGCGGTCGGTGGACATGTTCATCTGGGCGCTCTTCTTCACCCGCGCCTTCGGGCCCGGGCCGCTCGCCGGCATCTCCGCGATTTTCTTCACCGACACGGGGACGCTCGGCAAGCTCTACTCCGAAGCGCTGGAGAACATCGATGACAAGCAGCGCGAGGGCGTGAAATCCGTTGGCGCCGCGCCGATCGCCGTGCAGCGCTTCGGCGTGCTGCCGCAGGTACTGCCGGTCTTTGCCAGCCAGGCGCTTTATTTCTGGGAATCGAATACGCGCTCGGCAACGATCATCGGGGCCGTCGGTGCCGGCGGCATCGGACTGAAGCTCTGGGAGGCAATGCGCACGAACTCGGATTGGGAAAACGTCGCCTACATGGTGCTTTTGATCTTGATGGTCGTCTTCGTTTTCGACAGCATCTCGAACATGTGCCGTTCGCGCCTGATGGGGCGAAAGGCGCATTGATCCGATTTGCGCGGCCGCCATCATGATGTTGTCACGTGAATCGGATAGCTGCGCATCTCACCCGCGAATGGCGGCCCTCAAAACGGGGCCTGCCGATGAAGAAAGTGAACGACCCCGTGCGCTACACAATCTATTTCGCGCCGCCGGCCGATGACCGGCTGTCGCAGACCGCGGCCCGTTGGCTCGGGCGGGACGCCTTCAATAGTGGCGCCCTGGCATGGACGGAGACCCCTGCGCTCGACGGCGAGCAGCAGATGGCGCTGACAGCCGAGCCGCGCCGCTACGGCTTCCACGGAACGTTGAAGGCGCCGTTCGAGCTTGCGGCCGGGCGAAGCGAGGCCGAGTTGATCGCAGCTTTCGACGAATTCGCGGCGGAGATCGAGCCCTTCGAAGTGCCGGAGATCACGCTGACTGAGATCGGGCCCTTCTTCGCGCTCGTGCCGACCCGGCATTGCGTGCCCTTGCAGAACCTGGCGGAGCAGGCGGTTCGCCGCTTCGAGCCCTTTCGGGCGCCACTCTCGGAGGCCGATATCGCGCGCCGCAATCCCGAAAAGCTCACCCAGCGTCAGCGGGAATACCTCACGGCGTGGGGCTACCCTTATGTGTTCGAAGAGTTCCAGTTCCATCTGACCCTTACCGGACCCGTGCCGGATGACATGCGCGGCGCGATGCAGGAGACGCTCGAAGCCGCTTTTGACGAATTCATCGGCAAGCCGCTTGCCATCTCGACGCTCGCGCTTTTCGTCGAGCCGCATCGCGGCGCGCCCTTCACCGTTCATTCCCTGCTGCCGCTCGGCGGCGCAACCACGCGAAAGATTGCATGAATATGAGCAGCGAAAAGGTTTTGACCAACGCCCGTATCGTTCTTGAAGACTGTATCGTCGACGGCTCGGTGCTGATCCGCGACGGCAGGATCGCCGACATTTCGGAAGGCGTGAGCCGCGGCGGTGAGGATTTCGAAGGCGACTACCTGCTGCCCGGCCTGGTTGAGCTGCACACAGATCATCTCGAAGCACACTACTCGCCGCGGCCCGGCGTTCGCTGGCTGAAGATCGCCGCCATCCAGGCCCATGACGCCCAGGTCGTCACCTCCGGCATCACCACCGTCTTCGACTGTCTGCGTCTGGGATCGGACGAGGACGGCGGCTTTCAGAAGGGGGAAATGCGCAGCATGGCCGACGCCCTCGCCCAGGCCAAGGAAGAAGGACGCCTGCGCGCCGATCACCTCATACATCTGCGTTGCGAGGTTTCGACCGCCGACGTGCTGGAACACTATGAAGACTTTCGTGACGACCCGCAGGTTCGTCTCGTCTCGCTGATGGATCATGCCCCCGGCCAGCGGCAGTTCCAGACGATGGATCAGTACACGCTCTACTACAAGACGAAGCGCGGCCTGTCGGACGAAGCCTTCGCCGCTTTCATCGAGCGCCAGCAGGCGCTCTCGGCGCGCTATGCGACGCCGCATCGCACGGCCCTTGCGGAGGCCTGCGCCGAGCGCGGCATCACCATCGCCAGCCACGATGACGCAACAATCGAACATGTCGAGGAATCGATCGGCTACGGCATCCGCCTTGCGGAATTCCCGACGAGCTTCGAGGCAGCGGAAGCCTCGCATCGCGCCGGCTTGAGCGTGCTGATGGGCGCGCCGAACGTCGTACGTGGCAAGTCGCACTCCGGCAACATCGCCGCGCGGGATCTCGCCGAGCGTGGCGTGCTCGATGTGCTTTCTTCGGATTATGTCCCCTTCAGCCTCATCCACGCGCCTTTCATTCTGGCCGACGAGGTCGAGGCGATCGATCTACCCAAGGCGATCGCCATGGTCACGGCAACGCCTGCGCGCACCGTGGGGCTCGACGATCGCGGCCGGATCGCAGTCGGCCTTCGTGCCGATATCGCGCGCGTCCATCGACTCGAGGGCATTCCGGTCGTCCGCTCAGTTTGGCGCGAAGGCAGGCGTGTCGCATGACGGCGGCCGAACAGGAACGTGGAACGCTCGTCGTCGTTGTCGGGCCGAGCGGCGCCGGCAAGGACAGCGTCATGGGCTTTGCCGCCCGCCATTTCGCCCACCGGCCAGATATCCTTTTTGTTCGGCGAGTGATCACGCGTCCGTCGGACGCAGGCGGCGAGGTGCATGAGAGCGTGTCGGCCGCGGAGTTCGAGGAAATGCGCCAAAGCGGCGCCTTTGCCGTTTCGTGGCAGGCCCATGGCTTGAGCTACGGCATTCCGGTGGAGATCGCCGACAAGGTCGAAAGCGGCATGACGGCGATCGTCAACGGCAGCCGCGCCGCCCTCCCCGCCATCCGCGCGGCCTTCGGCACGATCGCCGTCGCCGTCATCACCGCCGACCCGCCAGTGCTGGCGAAGCGCCTCGCCGAACGGGGGCGCGAGAACGAGGAGGACGTGCTCCGACGGCTGACGCGGCAGGCGCCGGACATTGTTGCAGGCCCCGACGTGACGGTGATCGACAACAGCGGCAGGCTCGACATTGCCGGTCGGCGCTTCGTCACCCTTGTCGAGCAGCACTCCGCGAAGAGCCACCACCCCGCCTGACACGGGAGCGGCACTTCTCCCGGCAAGCCGGGACCGAACAGTGCGGGCTCTTGTTCCGTTTGCTGGCCGAAGGAACCGCGGGTAAGCTGCTCGCATGGATCCGCGTCACGGCATTGTCGCGACAGGAGACCGAGTGAAGGAAGAACGAACGCTCGAAACGAGCTATTGCGGCTCCCCTTGTACCGACGCCTCCTCCGCTGCTTCCTCGATCTTCTTCACCATGGGCAGGTCCACCGCCGAAGCGATGATGGAATCGAGGAGGCCGGGAAAGCGGGTGTCGAGGTCGTCGCGCCGCAGCGTAATCAGCCGGCTGGTGCCAGAGACCTCGGTGCGCGTAATGCCCGCCTCGCGCAGCTTGGCCAAGTGATAGCTGATATTGGTCTTGGAACCGAAATCCGTAAACTTCAGGCACATCGTCGGCCGCCCTTCGCGGCGGGCAAGATAGCCCACGATCGCCAGCCGCGTCGGATCTCCGAGGGCGGCGAGAACGTTGGACAAGGTGATCTGGTCGGTGGCGGGATGCGGTAGGGTCATGGGTTCAAAGATTGCTGCCTCGGCATATTGACATGAAGAGCCATCAAGTTCAATAGTTCAATATCTTTTGAACAAAGGGCCTTCCCATGGACAAGCGCCTTATTTGGCTCGCCGTCGGCTCCTTCACCATGAGCACGGTCGGTTTCGTCTTTTCGAGCCTTCTGCCGTCGATCGCGGCGGACACGCATACGACCATTCCGCAAGCGGGGCACCTGATCACTGTGTTCTCGCTTTCTTACGCCATCGGCGCACCGCTGCTTTCGGCATTGGCTGGCGCGGCGGACAGGCGTCGAGTGCTTGTCGCTGCGATGCTGGCCTTCGTGGTCGGCAACTGCATAGCGGCGACAAGCGTTTCCTTCATTATGCTGATGGCTGCCCAGATCCTGATGGGGATGGCGAGCGGATTGTTTGCTGCCACTGCGCAGGCGACAGCCGTTTCGCTCGCCGGGCCGGAGCACCGTGCGCTGGCGATCTCGATTGTGGTGGGCGGCACCACATTCGCCGTGGCGCTGGGCGCACCTCTCGGGGCGCTGATCGCCGCCCTCTGGGGTTGGCGCGGCACGTTCGGGGCGGTGGCTCTGCTCGGGCTCACCTGCGCCGCCGTGCTCTGGCTGCGTCTGCCGCAGGGCCTGAGCGGAACGAAGCTGACACTTTCGGAGCGCTTCGGCGCCATTGGCCGTCCGGGCGTTGCCTCGTCGCTGATGGTGACGTTTCTCTATCTCACTGGCGCCTTCGTCATCATCTCCTATCTCGCGCCGCTGGCGATCGATGGCGCCGGGCTTTCGCAAATGGCGCTGCCCGGTCTGCTGCTCGCCTTTGGCGTGGGCGCGGTGATCGGCAATCTGTCCAGCGGCTATTTGGCAGACCGGGTCGGCGCCACGCGCATGGTGGCGCTTTCGCTGATGTCGGCGCTCGCGGTATCGCTGACGATCGGCTTTGGCCTGCACCTCCTCCCGCGTGATTTCGCCGGCTTGCTGCTGATCGGCATCATGGTGCCATGGGGCATCATAGGTTGGGCTTTCCCGCCGGCGCAGGCGAGCCGCATCGTCGGCTTCGCGCCGGAGATCGCGCATTTGACCCTGTCGCTCAACGCCTCGGCGATCTATCTCGGCATCGCCACCGGCACAGCAATCGGCGGACGAGTGCTGGAGAATGCGGCGGCAGCCGACCTCGGCTTCATCGCGGCGCTGTTTCCGGTGGCGTCGCTCGCTGTGCTCTATGCGGGCCTGCGCTCCTATCGGCGGCACTTGGCGACTGTGGCGGCGGAATAGATTTGAACTTTCATACTCGCCGTATGATCGGCGAGCGGCTGCGATTGGACGGAAGTTCTCCCGAAAGCCCCGGACTCCGTTTTCTCCCGCTAGCCTATCCGACTTCGCCTTTCAGGATATGCTGCCCGATTTTCAGGATGATCTCGGACGGCTTGCCGCAACGCTGGCAGGGGCCGTCGGGATCGTCGTATGGGCTGGGAATCCGGCTTTCCTTCGTCATGCCCTTACCTCCTTGAAGAATTCCGACCCCAATGCATCCGCCAGTGCCGCTTCTCCCTTTTTCGGCATCATCGCGACCCCTTCGCGGAGCGCCTGCTGCCATGATGGCCCGCGATCCCACGCCTCTTGGAAGGCATCGCCCAGAATCTCGCCCTGCCGGGTTTCAACCAGCGCCTCACAGAGCAACGCAGCTTGGAATAGGTCCTTGTCGCGCTTCGCGCGTCCGAGCGCGTCAGTGAGCCGCCTCGAGGCCACGATGAGCTTGTGGACGGCATACCGTTCGGGCGCTGGCACATTGACGCTCACACCCGCTTTGTGAAGCAATACCGTCCGCACGGGCTCGTAGATCAGGAAATCCAGAAACCTCAACGGCTCGGCCGACGCGCCGCCAAGGGCAGGCATGGGCGAGGGCTTGCCGATATAGTCATCACTCCCCCTATTCCCCGTCAGGAATTCCACGCGGTAATCACTGGCATTGACGAACGCCACCACCCTCGCCTTGTCGCGCTGATGGGGGACCGCCCGGAAGGTCGGATCGACCGTTTGCAGGAGTTCCAAGATCGGCGGCAGGCTGTCGTCCACCTCGTCGGAGATCGCGAAATCCTGCGCGTAGTCCGCATCGCCCGTTTGCATCGCGCTATTCGGGAGCCGGATCCCGAGGATTCCCGAATAGCACTGGAAAGCCACGGTCCCGACGAGAACCGCCCGCAGGCGGAACAGACCGCCATTGGCGAGAGCTTCGGTAACGTCGCCCGCGAAGCGATCCGGGCCAGCCATGCCGCCGCTGCGAAGCAACGTGGAGACCATCCTCCGGCGCTCTTTCAGGCTGTCCTTGATCTGGCGAAAGGCCAGCACCCGCTTCGTGACTTCCTGATCGGCCTCGGGCCCGACATAGCGCCGCTTGTCGCCGTCGGGACTAGGGAGATCGAAATACCAATAGTTCTTCCCTTTGACGGGAACGGTGACAAACCGTCCCTCGAACGGGAAGTCCGCCTGGAACTGGGCATCGAGCGAGCGCTGTAACAACTCGGCAAACATCGTTCTATAGACGAGATCGATTTCCTTCATTGCCGCTTCGTTATAATGTTTCCGCAAATACATTATAACTCTCTGCCGTCTACCTGGTTATAATGTTTCTCCAAAACCATTATAACCTCCCTGTCATCTGTCAAGGTATCCAGCGGGCCGCGGCAAAGCGGATAAAAAGCCCCGGGGCTTTTTGCTGCGCTTCTGGCCGACAGCGCCCACCGCGTTACCTCACGGAGGCATAGTTTTTCCACTTGCCACCGCGAACATTATGTATATACATTATCCGTGGAGAAGGGCGGAGCTCATGGACAGAAACGAAATGACACCGTCTGGCAGAACGAGCCTCTGGCGCAATGCTCGCCTTGCGACGCTTCGCGAAGACCTCGGACCGCTCGGCATCATCGAGAAAGGCGCCGTCGGCGTCCGCGGCGGCCGGATCGTTTATGCCGGAGCCGAGAGCGAACTGCCTGTGGGCTTTGCCGAGGCGGACCAGGTGGTCGATTGCGAACGTCGCTGGATCACGCCGGCGCTGATCGATTGCCACACCCATATTGTCCACGGCGGCAACCGCGCCCGCGAATTCGAGCTTAGGCTCGAAGGCGCGACTTACGAGGAGATCGCCCGTGCCGGCGGTGGGATCATCTCCACCGTCAAGGCGACCAATGCCTTGTCGGTCGAGGCCCTGGTCGAGACGGCACTGCCCCGGCTCGAAGCGCTGCTCTCCGAGGGCGTGTCCACGGTCGAGATCAAATCGGGTTATGGCCTCAACATCGAGGCCGAGCTGAAGATGCTGCGCGCTGCGCGCCAATTGGAGCGCGTGCGCCCCGTGCGTGTTGTGACCAGCTATCTCGCCGCCCACGCCACGCCGCCGGAATACAAAGGCCGAAATGGCGACTACATCTCGGACGTCGTCCTGCCCGGTCTCGTCAAGGCGCATGCCGAGGGGCTCGTCGATGCGGTCGACGGCTTCTGCGAAGACATCGCCTTCTCGCCGGCCGAGATCGCATTCGTCTTCGACAAGGCCAAGTCGCTCGGCCTGCCGGTCAAGCTCCACGCTGAACAGCTTTCCAATCTCGGTGGCGCCAGGCTTGCCGCTTCCTATGATGCGCTTTCGGCGGACCATCTCGAATATCTCGATGCCGAGGGTGCTGCGGCGATGGCGACGGCAGGCACCGTCGCCGTCCTTCTGCCCGGCGCGTTCTATACCCTTCGCGAAAAGCAGTTCCCGCCGGTCGAGGCACTTCGCGCCGCCGGAACACGCATCGCCGTCGCGACGGACTGCAATCCCGGCACTTCGCCGCTGACATCCCTGCTCCTGTCCATGAACATGTCGGCGACGCTTTTCCGTCTGACGGTCCAGGAATGCCTCGCTGGCGTGACGCGCGAGGCGGCCCGCGCGCTCCGGATCCTCGATGAAACCGGCACGCTCGAGGCGGGGAAATCGGCGGATCTCGCGATCTGGAACATCGATGCGCCGGCGGAATTGATCTACCGCATCGGCTTCAATCCTCTGCATGAGCGGATTTTCAAGGGTGAAAGGATTGCCGTATGACCATTGTGCTGAAACCGGGTGCGGTTCCGCTCAAGGATCTTGAGACGATCTACTGGACCGGCGAGCCCGCCCGCCTCGACCGCGCCTTCGACGCCGGCATCGCTAGGGCTGCGGAGCGGATTGCCGAGATCGTCGCGGGCAATGCGCCGGTCTACGGCATCAATACGGGTTTCGGCAAACTCGCCTCAATCAAGATCGACAGCGCCGACGTGACCACCCTCCAGCGCAATCTGATCCTGTCGCATTGCTGCGGCGTCGGTCAGCCGCTGCCGGAGAATATCGCGCGACTCATCATGGCGCTGAAGCTCATCTCGCTCGGCCGCGGCGCCTCCGGCGTGCGCCTCGAACTCATCCGCCTCCTCGAGGCGATGATGGAAAAGGGCGTCGTTCCGCTGATCCCGGAAAAGGGTTCGGTCGGTGCCTCCGGCGACCTCGCACCGCTCGCTCACTTGGCCGCCGTCATGATGGGGCATGGCGAAGCTTTCTTCTCCGGTGAACGCATGGCAGCCGCGGCCGCCCTGGGCGCGGCCGGTCTTTCGCCGGTGACGCTCGCCGCCAAGGAGGGCTTAGCGCTGATCAACGGCACGCAGGTCTCGACGGCGCTCGCACTTGCCGGCCTCTTCCGCGCGCATCGGGCGGCCCAGGCGGCGCTTGTCACCGGCGCGCTTTCGACCGATGCGGCCATGGGCTCTTCCGCCCCGTTTCATCCGGATATCCATACGCTGCGCGGTCATCGCGGGCAGATCGACACGGCGGCCGCGCTTCGCCGGCTGCTCGACGGATCGGTCATCCGCCAGAGCCATATAGAAGGCGACGAACGGGTGCAGGACCCCTATTGCATCCGCTGTCAACCGCAGGTCGACGGCGCTTGCCTCGATCTCCTGCGCTCAGTCGCCGCCACACTCACGATCGAAGCCAACGCCGTCACCGACAATCCGCTGGTGTTGTCCGACAATGCCGTCGTCTCCGGCGGCAACTTCCACGCCGAGCCGGTCGCCTTCGCCGCCGACCAGATCGCGCTCGCGGTCTGCGAAATCGGCGCCATCTCACAGCGCCGCATCGCACTCCTCGTCGATCCGGCCTTGAGCTACGGCCTGCCCGCTTTCCTTGCGAAAAAGCCCGGCCTCAATTCGGGTCTTATGATCGCCGAAGTCACCTCGGCCGCGCTGATGTCGGAAAACAAGCAGCTCGCGCACCCCGCTTCCGTCGACTCGACGCCGACCTCGGCCAACCAGGAAGACCACGTCTCGATGGCTTGCCATGGCGCCCGCCGCCTGCTCCAGATGACGGACAACCTGTTCTCGATCGTCGGCATCGAGGCGCTCGCAGCGGTCCAGGGCATCGAGTTCCGCGCGCCGCTTGTGACGAGCCCGGAACTTCAGAAGGCGGCGGCCACCCTGCGCGCCGTCGTGCCCACGATCGAGGAAGACCGCTACATGGCGGATGACCTCCGGGCCGCAGGCGAACTCGTCGCTTCAGGCCGGCTCGCCGCCGCCGTCTCCGACGGTATTCTCCCGACGCTGGAGGGCTGATATGGCGGTCTATGAAGTCCGGCAGGGCACCTCGCCCGTCATTCTCGGTTTTCCGCATACGGGCACGCACGTGCCCTCTTCGATATGGGAGCGGCTGAACGACAATGGCCGCATCCTCGCCGACACGGACTGGCATATACACGAGCTCTACGAGGGCCTGCTGCCGGACGCGACCACCGTCCGCGCCACCTTCCACCGCTACGTCATCGACGCCAATCGCGACCCGGAGGGCGTCAGCCTCTATCCCGGCCAGAACACGACGGGGCTCGTTCCAGAAACGGATTTCGATGGCGTGCCGATCTGGAAGGATGGCGAGGGCCCGACGGAGGCCAATATCGCAGAGCGCCTGCGCGCCTTTCATGCGCCCTATCATGGCGCCCTTGCCGCCCAGATCGCCCGCGTCAAGGCGATCCACGGCGTTGCCGTGCTCTATGATTGCCACTCGATCCGCTCGCACATCCCCTTCCTTTTCGAAGGCAAGCTGCCGGACTTCAACATCGGCACGGATATGGGGCAAACCTGTGCGCGAGCGATCGAAAGATCGGCGGTCGAAATCGCGGCAAAAGCAGATGGTTATAGCCACGTGCTCAACGGTCGCTTCAAGGGCGGTTGGACGACGCGCCACTATGGCCGCCCGCAACAGGGCGTGCACGCCATCCAGATGGAACTGGCGCAATCGACCCATTTGACTGCGGAAGCACCGCCCTTCGCCCTGGACGTGGCGAAAGCCGAAAGGCTTCGACGTCATCTCCGGAACATCCTGGAAGCCATTGAAGCAAAAGCATTCGACCTCCAACGCACAGGGAGTGAGGCATGAACACGAACAATCCGCGCCACAATATTCGCGAGGTGCGCAGTCCGCGCGGAACCGAGATCAGCGCCAAGAACTGGCTGACCGAAGCGCCGCTGCGGATGCTGATGAACAATCTCGATCCGGATGTCGCCGAGAACCCGCACGAACTCGTCGTCTATGGCGGCATCGGCCGCGCCGCCCGTACCTGGGATGATTTCGACCGCATCGTCGCAGCGCTCAAGGACCTGAACGAGGACGAGACCTTGCTCGTCCAGTCCGGCAAGCCCGTCGGCGTCTTCCGCACCCACAAGGATGCGCCGCGCGTGCTGATCGCCAATTCCAATCTCGTACCGCACTGGGCGACCTGGGACCACTTCAACGAGCTGGATAGGAAGGGTCTCGCCATGTATGGCCAGATGACCGCCGGCTCCTGGATCTATATCGGCACGCAGGGCATCGTGCAGGGCACCTACGAGACCTTTGCCGAGGCCGGCCGCCGGCACTATGGCGGCAATCTCAAAGGCAAGTGGATCCTCACCGGCGGCCTCGGCGGCATGGGCGGTGCCCAGCCGCTCGCCGCCGTCATGGCCGGCGCCTGCTGCCTTGCCGTGGAGTGCAATCCGGACTCGATCGATTTCCGCCTGCGCACCCGTTATCTCGACGAGAAGGCCGAGACGCTCGATGAAGCTATGGCGATGATCGAGCGCTGGACCAAGGCCGGCGAGGCCAAGTCCGTAGGTCTCCTAGGCAATGCCTCGGAGGTCCTACCCGAAATGGTCCGCCGCGGGATTCGGCCGGACATCGTCACGGACCAGACCTCGGCGCATGATCCGATCAATGGTTATCTGCCGAGGGGCTGGACGATCGCCGAATGGAAGGCCAAGCGCGAGAGCGATCCGAAGGCGGTGGAGAAAGCCGCCCGCGCTTCGATGCGCGACCATGTCGAAGCTATGCTCGCCTTCTGGGATTCCGGCGTCCCGACGCTCGACTACGGCAACAACATCCGCCAGGTGGCGAAGGACGAAGGTCTCGAGCGCGCCTTCGATTTCCCGGGCTTCGTCCCCGCCTATATCCGTCCGCTCTTCTGCATGGGCATCGGACCGTTCCGCTGGGCGGCGCTTTCCGGCGACCCGGAGGATATCTACAAGACGGACCGGAAGGTGAAGGAGCTGCTGCCCGACAACAAACACCTGCACAATTGGCTCGACATGGCCCGCGAGCGCATCGCTTTCCAGGGCTTGCCTGCACGCATCTGCTGGGTCGGCCTTGGCGATCGTCATCGCCTCGGCCTCGCCTTCAACGAGATGGTGCGCACGGGCGAGCTGAAGGCACCGATCGTCATCGGCCGCGACCATCTCGACTCCGGCTCGGTCGCTTCGCCGAACCGTGAGACCGAAGCGATGAAGGACGGCTCGGACGCGGTTTCCGACTGGCCGCTGTTGAACGCCCTGCTCAACACCGCCTCCGGCGCCACCTGGGTATCGCTGCACCACGGCGGCGGCGTCGGCATGGGCTTCTCGCAACATTCCGGCATGGTGATCTGCTGCGACGGTACCGACGATGCAGCCCGGCGCATCGAACGGGTGCTCTGGAACGATCCGGCGACGGGCGTCATGCGCCATGCCGACGCGGGCTACGACGTAGCGCTCGACTGCGCCAAGGAGCAGGGTCTCCGCCTGCCGGGGATACTCGGGAACTGATGGACCGGGTGGCTGCTCCAGATTGCACAACATCCACGCCTTCCCAGCCCGCAAGCGCCCAGCTCGCGTCTTGCCGATCTCCCCCCTTGTGGGGGAGATGCCCGGCAGGGCAAAGGGGGTTAACACGACCAATCGCTGGCCGCCATAATCCAATGGGTTTCCGCGGTAATCCCCTACTTCCACCGCGGCGATAGGCGCGCCTTCGGCGCGAAATCGAAATCCCGATCGAAGGGGAAGACCGGCCGCAGGCGGCGCTCGCTCGCGAGGTGTTCTATGTCCTGATTGACGACTCCATGAGTGAGCGCCATCAGGTTGGGATTGGCGATCGGCGCGAGCTCCGGCGAAAGATAGCCGGACTTGACGACGAGCAGGCGCATGGTTGCGGGGTCGAGGCCGAGGCGGCGAAAGTCCTCGATATTGTGATAGGGACGGCGCCGCGCCGACAGCACGATCACGATGCCTTCCGCCTCGACCACCGCCTGACGCTCGGCGGCAGATCCCGGATCATCAACGCGCATGACCTTCACCGTCACCTCTGCGGGAGCGCTCGACGGGTCGAGACTGCCGCCGATCCGCAACGTCAGCGTCTCGCCCTCGCCGGCGGCGAAGCAGGCCTCCACAGCCGGTCGATCGGCGATGCCGGCAATCAACGCGTCCTGCCAACCGCGGTTGAGAAGCGCATTCAACACATCGGCGCGGTCGCCGACACCGCCGCCGGTTGGATTGTCGCCGGAGTCGGCCAGAATGACGGGCTTCGTTGTTGCGCCTTCGGCAATGTCGAGCATTGCCTCGAGCGGTCCGGTGACCGGCCCGAAGGAAAAATTCTTCCGCTCATTCCAGTAGCTTGCAGCGATTTCCTCCGCCGCTTTCGAAGCCGCCGTCCTGTCCGAGCCGGTGACTACGGCGCAGGCCGTCGCCCGCGGCTCATCGGCCCAGACATACCCCACCATCAAATTGGCATCGAGAATGCCGGGCCGTTTGTCGATTTCCGGCAGAGCCAGGTAGAGACTCTTGGCCGGCTCGTCCTCCGTCGAGGTGCGTTCCCCGGGTAGGAGCACCGGCACGGGTGCCCAGGCGACGCCGGGGCGCGTGCCATGACGCAATGCCTCGATCAGCATCGACCAGGCCCGCACCATGGTTTCGCGCGTGTCGATATGTGGCGCAGTTCGGTAGGCGGCGAAGATATCGATCTGGTCGATGATCCGTTGGCTGACATTGCCATGGAGGTCGTAGCTGACCGCCAACGGACAATCGTGACCGACGACGGCGCGAGCGGCGGAGATCCAGTCGCCTTCCGCATCGTCCATCCCGTCGACCTTGATCGCCCCGTGCATCGCAAGATAGAGCCCGTCGAGCGGCAATGCCGCTTCGAGCCGTTCGAGGAACTCCGCCCGGAAGACATCGTAGGCCGCACGGGAGACCGGACCGCCTGGGACGGCCCGCGCATGCAGGAGCGGAATATGCCCGATCCCTTCCGCCTCGAGGAAATCGAAGTATTCCGCCCTCAGGAGGTCCTCTCCCCTGAGCACCCGGAAGTCTTCGACCGTCATCAGAACGGGCGAATAGGTGCTGCATTCCGTATGGATTCCACCGACGGCGATCCGCATGGCCGGTCAGCTCACAGCATAGGGCTCAAGGGCGCGATAGCGGCGAAGCGCAGCCAGTTCTTCTGCTCCTTCGGCGTCCAGGCGGCTTCCGCGATCGCCGGCAAGCGCGGGAACACCAGGCGATTGAAGTAACCACGCGACAGGAAATGCTCCGACCAGATGCAGGCCTGCACGCCCTTCATGCGGCTCTTCAGCTCTTCCGGGAACTCGCCTTCCGCCTCGTAAGCATAGGTATGCGCCGGCGTTGCCGTGCCGGCCCAGCTCGCACCGGGCTCCTGCCAAGCCTCCGCCTGGGCCATGTCGAGATAATAGGCCTGGCCGGGCGTCATCACCACGTCGTAACCTTCGCGCGCCAGCTCGATCCCGACCTTGGGATTCTCCCAGGCCATTAAGAGCGTGCCGTTGGTTCCGACGCCGCCGCCGTGCGCGACCTCGTTCCAGCCGACGAGCTTGCGGCCACGCGCCGTCAGCATCTGTTTCACCTTCTTCAGGAAGTAGGACTGCAGCGCGAAGGTGCCGGAAATCCCCTCCTCTTCCATCAGCTTGCGCGCAAGCGGTGACGCCATCCATGAACCATCGGCCACTTCGTCGCCGCCGACGTGGATGTACTGACTCGGGAAGAGCTCGACCATCTCGTCGAAGACCTTTTCCAGGAATTCGTAGGTGAACGGCACGGCCGGATTGAGGGCGTTGTTGGGATAACCCTGGACCGAATAATAGCTCTCCGGCGCCTCCTGCCCGTCGGCGAGTTCCGGAAGCGCGACGAGCGCGGCCGTGCTGTGACCGGGAATGTCGATCTCCGGAACAACTTCGACGTGGAGCGCCGCCGCATGGGCGACGATCGCCTTGACCTCTTCCTGGCTGTAGAAACCACCGACCGGGTCGGCGCCGTTGCCAAGCTGCGGCAGCATAGACTCGTCCGGACCGCGCAGCACGCCGAGCGTCGTCAAGGTCGGGTAGGCCCTGATCTCCAGTCGCCAGGCCTCGTCGTCGGTCAGATGCCAATGGAAGATATTGAGCTTGAACCAGGCAAGAATGTCGATGAGACGCATGATGTCGGCGGTCGGGTAGAATTGCCGCGAGACATCCAGATGGCAGCCGCGCCAGCCGTAGCGGGGTTGATCGACAATCGTGCCCGCGGCGGGAAAGCGGAACTTGGTCGCATGATTGCGGGCGCCGTCGATAAGCTGCGCGAGCGTCGTCAGACCATATTGCCGTCCGGCGGCTGCACCGTATTCGAGCCGGATTTCCCGACCTGAGAAGGCAAGCCGGTAGGCTTCGACGCCAAGGTCACCCCTCTTCGCGAAGACGATCGGTTGGCCCTGCCCGGACGGCGCAAGGCTGAACGGAGCGTGGCCAGCCGGGAAGAGCCTATGGAAAAGCGCCAGCACATCGGAGATCGCCCTGATGTCTTCTGTGCTGCTGTTCGCCGCGGGAAAGAGAACGGCCGGAAGTCCTTCTCCGGCCACCGCATCGATCTTCGCCGGCCAGGGCTGCAGCGCGAAGGGCAGGCCAACGTGGCCCTCCGGCAGGCGTGCCGGCGGCGGCTCGCTCGTAGCTCCTTCCAAACGCAGGTCGGATACGGCCACCGGCACGTGCCGCGCATCGGAAAGCGTCAGATAGGCCGACTTCGCCCCGTCGGTGCAATGTTTCGCCTGCCGGTTGAGGCCGCCGACGGTGAAGGTCCAGTTTTCCCCTGGCGCAAGAGCGAAGCCCTCAGGCGGCGCGAACTCATGGAAATTGGCGTTGCGGCGGATGAAGGTTGCGTTATCGCAAGCGGCCGGATCGACCACACGGGTGAGCGACGTGTAGGCCAGGCGGAAGCCGCTGAGCGGCGAATCCGAAAGATTGAAGAGAGTGAAGGTGAAGCGTCCGTGGGGGCCGCCCTCCGGTTGCCAGGCAGATTCGAGGCGATAAGAAACCGGCAGCATGGGCATTCTCCAAAATGGATTGATCAGTAGTGGTTGGATTGCGAGAACGTACGCGCCACCTCGGCTTGGCCAGCGGTGAGGCCGCAGTCGACCGGCAGGCAGACGCCGGAGATGGCTTTCGCCAAGGGGCTCGCAAGGAAGCGAACGGCCTCAGCGATATCATCGGGATCGACGATGCGCTCAAGCGGATACCAGCGCTTCGCCTCTTCAAAGACTTGCGGATTGGCCGCCGCACGCGCCTCCCAGGCTTTCGTGCGCACCGTGCCCGGCGCGACCGCATTCGCGCGGATGCCGAACTTGCCGTATTCCACGGCGATCAGCCGCGTGAGATGCAGAAGGCCCGCCTTGGCGGCGCTGTAGGCCGGATGGCCGAACACGTTCATGCCGTTGACCGAAGCGACGTTGACGACCGAGCCTTGGCTCTCCTTCAGCATCTCCTCGACCGCGCGGAAGCAAAGGAAGGCGGCTTCGAGATTGAGCGCGTTGTCCATGCGCCAGATCGCCTGCGTCGTGTCGTGCAGGCTGACTGCGCGCGCCGCGCCGGCATTGTTGACGAGCGTGCGCACCGTGCCGAGCGACCTGGCTTTGGCTGCCATCGCCGCCACGCTTGGGGCATCGGTCACGTCACAGGAGACGGCGACGAAATGCTCCTCGGCGCCAAGATCGTGCGCCGCCCTCTCGGCAGCATCGCCGTCGATGTCGGCGAGCAGCACCACGTCATGTCCGTCAGCGAGCCGCCTGGTGATCGCGCGGCCGATATCGCCGGCAGCTCCGGTGACGATCGCGACAGATTTCGGCATACGCGTTTCCTGCGGCACATTAATCTCCGAGAAGTTGGCGGTCGTCTCCATCTCTGTGCACGACGAGTTGCTGCTTGATGCGCCTCAGCGTCGCCGTGGCCTGCGGCTGAACGCGGTAGGCGACGAGGCTCGCGAGGATATCGAGCAGCGCGAGATAGGCGATGCGCGTGGAGGTCGGACGATAGATGTTGTGCCCTTCCGGTAGGTCGACCGGGACGGTGATATCCGCGGCTTCAGCGACTGGACTGCCGCTCTGGGTAAGCGCGATCGTGGGAACCTTGGCTTCGCGCGCGAGTGTGAAGGCACGCACCAGCTCCGTATTGCGCCCCGAAAAGGACGAGCCGACGATGACATCGGCGGGGCGTGCCGCCGCCGCCATCATCAGTTGCATGCTGTGGTCGGAGCTCGAGGTGATGCGCAGCCCCAGACGAAACAGGCGGTTCTGCAATTCGCCGGCGATCATCGAGGAATTGCCGCCCGAGCCGAAGGCATAGATCATTTCCGCCTGCGCCAGCCGATCGGCGGCCTGCTCGATCGCCGCAAGGTCGAGCGAGCGGTGCAAGAGGAACAACGCATTCTGCGCCTTGGTGATGATGTCCTGCGCCACATCGGCCGGCTCCTGGCTTTTCGGCTCCGGTTTCAGATAGCGCATGCCGATATAGGGCGTGCGCGCCAGTTGCACCTTAAAGTCGGAAAAGCTCTCGCAGCCGAGACGCCGGCAAAAGCGCGTGACCGTCGGCGGCGAAACATCGGCCTTGCCCGCGAGCTCGATGATCGACGCATTCACGGCAAACTCGAAGTCATTGAGCAGGATGTCGGCAATGCGGTTTTCCGACTGCGAGAGCCGCCCCTTTTCCTCCTGCAATGTCGCGAAAATATCCATCGAGCGGCGCCCTTTCCTGCTCAGGCGTCCTTCGGCTTATCGGCGACGCAGTCGATCTCCACCTTGCAATCGACCATCATGGAAGACTGCACGCAGGCGCGTGCCGGCGGATGAGCTCCGAAATAATCCTGATAGATGCTGTTGAAGCTCCAGAAATCGCGCGGATCGTCCAGCCAGACGCCAACTCTCACCACGTGCTCGACACGGTAATCCGCCTCTTTCAAAATAGCGAGCAGATTGCCGATCGCCTTGTGCGCTTGCGCGACGATGTTGCCGTCGATGATCTCGCCCTTCTCCATCGCGACCTGACCGGAGACGTAGAGCCAGCCGTCCGCCTCGACGGCGCGCGCGAAGGGCAGTGATTTTCCGCCCGCACCAGCCTGTTCGCCACCGTAGCGCTTGATCGACACGGAACGCCCTCTCTGCAAATTATTTTCTTCCTCCGTTGACAAGTGACCATAGAATGCGGAATTTGGCCAGAGAAAATCTTATTTATGAAAAGAATTTCAATCCGGGGCGAAACATATGCGGAACCCGTTCCAGAATCCGTTTGGTGAAAGCGACGTTGCCCGGCACTCCATCTGGGAAATGCTGGTGACCCGCGATATCGACGCGTTCCTCGCCGCCGATTGGTCGATGGTGGCCGACGATTTCGTCGAGGAGAGCTTCATCGGCATCGATGGAAGGCGCGAAACGGACCCGGACGAGTGGCGACTCACCTTTCCGACGCTCGCCGCTTACCGGGATGAATGGTTGCGTCAGGCGAGGGCTTTCGCCGAACAATCCTTTGCCGAGGATCCGCGGGCCGCAATCTTCGCGACAACCACGCTCGAGGATATCGAGATCAACGGGGAACTCGCGCTCGCGCGCAAGAAGTTCGACGGGCGCTTGACGAGATCGGATGGCAGCTTCGATGTCTTGAAATGGCAGACGGTCTATTATTGCCGCCTGCATGAGGGGCGCTGGAAGATCTGCGGCTTCACCGGCTACCTTCCCAACCCGATGGGGTCCAACTGAGGTGAAGGAAAAGGCAACGGCATTGCGCATCTTCACAGCGGCGCTCGCGACCGAGACGAATACCTTCTCACCGATCTGCATCGACCGGCGCGCCTTCGAGGCCTCCCTTTACGCCGCGCCCGGCGAGCATCCGCAAACGCCGACGCTTTGCACCGCGCCGATCACCGTCGGCCGGCGCATAGCGGCGGAGAAGGGTTGGCAATTGATCGAGGGTACGGCCGCCTGGGCGGACCCGGCGGGGCTCGTGAACCGGCAGACCTACGAGGCTTTGCGCGACGAGATCCTCGCCCAACTGCGCGACGCCCTGCCCGTCAATGCCGTCGTTCTCGGCCTGCACGGCGCGATGGTCGCCGACGGTTACGAGGACACCGAGGGCGATCTGCTTCAGCGCGTGCGCGAAATCGTCGGGCCGGACGTGCTCGTCTGCGCCGAACTCGATCCGCATAGCCACCTCACGGAGAAGCGAGTCGCGGCCGCCGACTTTTTCGTCTTCTTCAAGGAATTTCCACACACGGACTTCGTCGACCGTGCCGAAGACCTCTGGCGGATCGCCGTCGATACGCTCGAAGGCCGCGTCGCCCCGGTCATGTCGATCTTCGACTGCCGCATGATCGACGTGTTCCCCACTTCGCGCGAGCCGATGCGCAGCTTCGTCGACAAGCTCATGCGGATCGAGCGGGACGATGCCGATGTGCTGTCGCTATCGGTGGTGCATGGCTTCATGGCCGGCGATGTACCTGAAATGGGCACCAAAATGCTGGCTGTGACCAACGGCAATAGCGCAAAGGGTGACGCGCTTGCCCGGGAACTCGGGCTCGAGCTTTTCGCCGGTCGCGGCACCTATCGCATGCCGGAAATCGACGAGCGCCAGGCCGTGGCGCAAGCGATGACCGCGCCGGCCGGCCCGGTGGTGATCGCCGACATGTGGGACAATCCCGGCGGCGGCACGGCGGGCGACGCCACCGTAGTGCTGGAAGAACTGCTCGCGAACAACGTCACCGATGCGGCGATCGGCACCATCTGGGATCCGATGGCAGTACGGATCTGCATGGCCGCCGGAGAGGGCGCCGAGATCCCACTGCGCTTTGGCGCGAAATCGGCACCTGGCACGGGCAGGCCAATCGATGGCATCGTCAAGGTGGTCAAGCTCGTGCGCAATGCCGAGATGCGCTTCGGAGAGAGCTTCGCTCCTTTCGGCGATGCCGCGCATATCGAATTTCGCGGCATCGACATCATCCTGAACTCGACACGCGCGCAGAGCTTCGACCCGAGCCTTTTCTCGGTCATGGGGATCGATCCGACGTCGAAGAAGATCCTCGTGATCAAATCCACGAACCACTTCTTCGCCTCGTTCTCGAAGATCGCCTCCGAGATCATCTATTGTTCGGCGGGAACCCCCTACCCCAACGATCCGGCGAAGACGCCCTACCGGCGCGCAAAACGCGACATCTGGCCGATGGTCGCCGACCCGCACAGGCCGGAGCGCGGTGCGGCTTGAGGCATTCGTCGGGTGCAAAGGAATGTAGCTGATCCCAATGGTTTATAGGGAACCTGCCCTCCCCCCAGCCCTCTCCCCGCACGCGGGGGCGAGGGCACGGAACCCGCGCTGCGAGTCCCCTTCGCCCCGCTGGCGGGGAGAAGGGGCCGTCAGGCGGATGAGGGGCTCATCACGTTCGGCGTTTAGTCGACGATGCGCTTCGCCATCAGAATATCGTCGACTTCCCGGCCGTCACGAATACAGCCGCCCGGGATGCGGCCGACTTCGGTAAAGCCCATCCGCACGTAAAATCGGACCGCAGCCGAATTCTCCGCGCTTGCGGCAAGCTCCAACTGCCGGACACCGATGCCTCGTGCATGATCCGTGACTGCGTCCAGGAGTCGCGACGCGGGGCCGCTACCGCGCAAGTCGCGACGCACGTAGACCATGATGAGCGTCGCCCGGTGCGCCGTCTTGCTTGCACGCTGGCGCATCAGGCCCATGAGGCCGACCGGGACGTGGTCATCAAAGGCCACGAAGACAGGATTATCGAGCATTCGCGGGCGCCACTCGTCGTCCGACAAGCTTTCCCAATCTTCGGCACTGCTGGCAAAGGAATTTGGTTCGGCGCGCAGCGATTCCAGCCGGATATTGCGAAAGGTGTCGACGTCGCCGGGGCCGAGCAGTCGGATGATTGCAACCACGATCAAGCCACCGCCGGATCGAACAGGCTCATGTCGATGTCCGACATCTCCACCCGACGCTCGAAGGCGACGCCGTTTTCGTCGAAGAGGTGGCAATCGGCGGCGCGGATGCCGGTCTTGACCTGTTGGTCCGCGCGGATGGCGATGTTCCCCGGCAGCATGGCGCAATAGTTCTCGCCCTCCCCGCCAAGCGAGGCATAGGCGACAGTGTGCGCGCCGAGGCGCTCGATCACCGACGGCGTGACCGTGAGCGTCAGGTCCGCGGCCCCCAGCTGGATGTGCTCCGGACGCACGCCGAGGGTCAGCGTGCGGCCGACCATGCCGCCGCGAGGCACGACCGGAACAAGGGCCGTCTCGCCCCGATAGTCGAACTCGACGCCCGCGTCGCTCGCACCCGTGCAGGTCACCGGCAGGAAGTTCATCTTCGGATGGCCGATGAAGCCGGCGACGAACATATTGGCCGGCTTGTGGTAAAGCTCGAGCGGCGCACCGGTCTGTGCGATCTCTCCGGCATTCAGCACGACGATCCGGTCCGCCATCGTCATCGCCTCGACCTGGTCGTGCGTGACGTAGATCATCGTCGCCTTCAATTGCCGATGCAGTTTCGCAAGCTCAATGCGCATGTCGGCCCGGAGCGCCGCATCGAGGTTCGAGAGCGGCTCGTCGAAGAGGAAGATCTTCGGCTCGCGCACGATCGCGCGGCCGATCGCGACGCGCTGGCGCTGGCCGCCGGAAAGCATGCCCGGCTTCTGCTGCAAGCGCTGATCGAGATGAAGGATGCGCGCGGCATGCTCGACCTTCGCCTTGAGCTTCTCCTCCGGCATTTTTTCGACCCTGAGCGGAAAGGCGATGTTCTCGAACACGGTCATATGCGGATAGAGCGCATAGGACTGGAAGACCATGGCGATGCCGCGCTTGACGGGCGGCAGGTCGTTCACCCGCTTGCCGTCGATGACGATGTCGCCCGCCGTCGTCTCGTCAAGGCCCGCGATCATTCTGAGCAGGGTGGACTTGCCGCAGCCGGAAGGCCCGACGAAGACCACGAATTCGCCGTTCCTGACTTCGAGTTCGACGCTCTTCAGCACCTCGAACGTGCCGTAGAACTTCTGAACCTTGTTGAGTTTGAGCTGTCCCAAGAATCTGTCTCCAACCGCCGGCGCGTGAGGCGGCACCTAAAAGCTGGGACCGCGGACTCCGAAGCCCGCGGCCCCGACAGGCGTTATTTGTACTGTTCGAGCTCGCCAGCGGCCTTCTTCAGCGCATCGGCGGGCTCCGCCTTGCCGGTGACGACCGACTGGACCATTTCGATCATCGTGTTCTGCAAGCCCTTGTAGTCGGTAAAGAGCGGCTCCGGCCCGCCGAAGGAGATGCCGTCGATGAACGGCTTCCAATAGGGATTGGCGGCGACCATCTCGTCCACGGCCTTGCCCGGGCGCAGCGGCGTCAGACCTTCCTGCGCTTCATAGATCGGCTGGTTTTCGGGATTGGTCAGGAACTTGGCGAACTCGATCGCCTTCTCCTCGACACCCGTGCCGCTGAAGACTGCAAGGCTGTCGGTGATCAAGAGCGTGCCCGGGCCCTTGGCGCTCGGCCCGAGCGGCAACGGCGCGACGCCCCAGTCGATCCTCGTTTCCTTCAAACGGTTCACCGCGCCGACGGATGCATGGATCATGCCGAGCTTGCCGTCGAGGAAGATCGCGCGCACCTCGTTCTGCTCATAGGAGGTCGGGCCTTCTTCGGCATAGGGCACGATGTCCTTCAGCGCCGTCAGCGCTTCGAGGTTCTCCTTGCTGTCGAGCGTGATATTGCCGTCGGCGTCGATGACCGAGCCGTTATTGGTGTAAACCCAGTGCAGGAACTGGTGCATGGTGTTGTCGAAGGTCTTGGCCACCACGCCAAACCCGGCGATGCCTGTCTTCTCCTTGATCGTCTTGGCGTATTCGAGCTCTTCCGCCCAGGTCTTCGGCGGCTTCTCCGGATCAAGGCCGGCCTGCTTGAACAGTTCCTTGTTCCAGAACAGCGACTTGGTGGAGAAGGCGACCGGAACGCCCCATTGCTTGCCGTCGGTCGTCACCGTGTCCATGATGTAGGGGTAATAGGAGGCCTTCTCTTCGTCCGTAAACGGGATCGGCACGATCAGTTCATTCTGTGCGAATTCCTTGAGCGTGCGCGAGCCGACATAGGCGAGCGCCACGGGCGTGCCGGAGGCAGCAAGCGTCGTCACCTTGTCCTGGCACTGGCCCCAGCCGACCACTTCCGCGGCAATCTTATAGCCGGGATTGGCCTCCTCCCACTTCTTGATGAACTCGGCGTGTGCCGGCTGCATCTTGTCGCCGCAGGCGAGAAAGGTGATCTCGGTATCGGCCAGCGCCGGCAGCGCCGTGGTGGCGAGAAGCGCGAAAGTCCCGGCAATCAATGAGGCATGCTTTCTCATGGTATTCCCCTCGCTTGTGAAGCTCGTTGTTGCGGTTACTGTTTCACGGCGCCGGCGGTCAGGCCCGCGACGAGATAGCGTTGCATCAGGAAAATGAGGACGACGGCCGGCGCGATGCCGACGAAACTTGCCGCCATGAGCTCATTCCAGACCACTTCCTGCCGGCCGAAATAAGCATAGAGGCCTATCGGCAGGGGCATGTATTCGGACTTCGAGTTGAAGGTCAGCGCGAAGATGAATTGCTGGGCGTAGGATCCGATGAAGGTAGTGATCGCGACCACCGTGATGCCGGGCATGGCGATCGGCAGGATGACGCGGCGAAGCGTGTAGAAATGGCTTGCCCCGTCGACGAAGGCAGCCTCGTCGAGCTCCCGCGGGATGCGCATCATGTAGGTGCGCAACAGCCAGATGGCAGACGGGATGAGGAAGGCGACGCCCGGCACGATCATCGCGAAATAGGTGTTCAACACCCCGAAGCTGCGCATCAGCCTGAAGAGCGGGATGAGCAGCACCGCGCCTGAAAACATGTTGACCGCGAGGAAGGCCGCGAGCAGCGCGCCACTGCCACGGAACGTGAAGCGGGCAAAGGCGTAGGCAGACGGCACCACCAGCACAAGCACGACCGCGGTCACGATCGTGGAGATGAAAAAGGAATTGAAGATGTAGCGGGCGAAACCCGGCACGCTTACCCACATCGTACGATAAGCCTCGAAAGACCCGTTCTCGGGCCAGAAGCGGTAGGGCGAGGAGAACAAGAGCGCGAGCGGCTTCAGCGACACCAGGAAGCCTTCGACGAAGGGAGCGAGAATGAAGGTCAGGAAAACGAAGATGCCCGCATAGATGCCGACAAGTTCGTACCAGCGATAACGATTGATCATGGCCGGCTGGCTCATCGGCTTTCTCCCGAGGCGAGGCGGTGGGTCACGCGGAAGTAGGCGATGCAGAAGATCGACAGGAAGATGCAGATCAGCACCGCGCGAGCTGCCCCTTCGCCGTATTTCTTCGAGCCGATCGCCGTCCGATAGGTGTCGATGATCATCGTCGTAGTGTCGCCGTTCGGCCCGCCCTGGGTCAGGATCCAGATGATGTCGAAAGAGTTGAAAGTGGCGATCAGCGACAGCATCGACATGGTGATCATCGCTGGCACGAGAAGCGGCAGGGTGATGCGGCGGAAGCGATAGAATCGTCCGGCCCCATCCGTCCAGGCCGCCTCATAGAGGTCCTGTGGGATCGCCTGCATCGAAGCGAGCAAATAGAGCGTCACCAGGGGCACGCCGATCCAGACGTCGGTGATGATCGTCGCCCAGAAGGCGGTGGAGCCGTGGGCGAGGAAGGCGACCGGACCATCCACCAGTCCCAAATTCTGGAGCATGCCGGAGATCATTCCGAACTGGCCGTTATACATCCAGCCCCACATGAAGATGCCGATGGCCATCGGTACGATCCATGGCGGCATGGTGAGCACCCGGAACAGCGCCCGTCCCGGCACGGCCGCGTTCAGCATCACCGCACCGAAGGTGCCGATGATCATCTTGATCGCCACGGAAAAGGCGGTCCAGACGAAGGTGCGGATGATCACTTGTGCGAAAGTGCCGTTGAAGATCTTCTCGTAATTGGCGGTGCCGACCCAATTGGTCGTCTTCTTCAGCGAAGCGTCGGTGAAGGAAAGGATGAACGTGTCGACCAGCGGATAGGCGACGATAACGGTGACGTAGAGGACAGCCGGAAGAAGCAGAAGCCAGGCAAAGATGACGGTGCTGCGCCGAACACTCATCCCCTGCCCCTCTCAGGCTGCACGAGCGTGCAGCGCTTCGTCGAAGCGGTCCCAGAGCGGCCGCAAATCGACGACCGCCCGCTTCATCCGCGCCTCGTCCATGGAGAGAGCCAGGATGCCGGCCTCGAGCGCATCGAGCGGCGAGACCGGCAGCGGGCCGCCATCCCTGACATGAGCGATGATCTCCGCCGCCATCTGCTCATCGGCGCCGTAATGCTGCGACAGCGCCGTCTCCTTGGCATAGCGCTTCTCGACGACCTTCTTGCCGGAGAGCGCCTCGTGCACGTCGAGGTAGCCGCGGATGAAATCGCCCTCCGCCATGCCGCGCGAGCCCATCACGCAGAAGCGGCGGAACTGGTCCGGCACGTTGAGATTGGTGTGGAAGTTCATCGCGACCCCGTTGGCGTATTCGATGATCGCGACCTGGTAGTCGATGATGTCGCCGTCGCTGTCGAAGACCTTGTCCGTGGCGTTCCAGCCGCTCGGCTTGCGGTGGAAAAGCTCCAGGTCGTTGATGCCTTCGCGGGCGGGATCATTGGCCGGGATGAAGCTCTTGCGGCCGCCGAAACTCGCCACGCGCTCAGGCCGCGCACCCACGACGCCATTGTAGAGATCGAGGTCATGGCAGCATTTTTCGAGCATGAAGCTGCCGGCATAGCGTCCATAGCGGCGCCAGTCGCGCATGAAGAATGCGCCATGATAAGGTTCGATGTGCTCGGACGCCTCGATCGAAACGATCTCGCCCAGGGTTCCTGCCGCTTGAGCGGCGCGAAGGTCGCGGTACATCGGCGCATAGCGCAGCACGAGACCCACCATCAGTCTGTCGTTGCCGTGTTTCGCCAGCAGCACGGCAAGCTCCAGGCTCTGCTCGATCGTGCTGACGATGGGCTTCTCGCAGAAAACCTTGAGCCCGGCCTCCAGACCGATGCGGATGTGATCGAGATGCATGTGGTTCGGGGAACCGATCATCAGGAGGTCGAGCTTCTCGTTGGCGATCAGCTCCTCGGGCGTGGCATAGGCCTTGCCGGCGGAAATGCCCTTTTCCGTGAGAGTCGCAAGGCCCGCGGGCGCCGGGTCGACATAGCCCGCGATCTCGAAGCCTTCGTCGATCGCCTTGAAGACATAGCCCAGATACCCGAGACGGAATCCGAGTCCGATTATCCCGACTTTCATGCTCTCGCTGTTCCCTGCCTTTTGGCGTAATTTATTTTCGTAGACTGGGATAGAATTTTTTACACGTCAATACAGAACGGCTAATTACCCGAAAATGTGAAATTTATTTTCATGTCGGTTGGGCTCCGCGGCCGAACGACGACGACGAGCGCGCTGAGCACGCGAAGCGAGCCGCCTTGCTGAATAAGAATGCTTTTGCGTCGTGGCCGGTAACCTCGGCTCCACGGTGTGCACATGACAGAGCCCGGCGTTTTAGTGCCCCGGTAACAGAAATGGAGACCGCCAAAGCTCTCATTGACTCTGGTAACGGGCGCAATCTACTCGTGCAAAGCGCACTGGGGCAACGATGTTGCCGTGACGAAACTGGCCGGCACTTTCGTCACGATAATGAAAGATGGCGTCAACAAGACCTCTGTGCAAAGGGCTCGAGGAACCAATGACTGGAGAGTTGGCGATGTGGGCAAAAAACGCCTTCAATTCGACCTTGGCGCGTGTTGATGGCAAAATATATGCATATGGAGAAAGTCTCCATTTCGAGCGTCCTCAGGCCGTACGGTTTCGGTTCAGCGGAACGGAGGGAATTACGTTCTTCTGCCACAGCGACGGCGAAACGCTGACGTGGGACACGTCAGAACTGTCGGAAGTTGACTTGGACGAATATGGCAAAGAACTGGTGGTGAATCTCGCAGATCACGCCCCTTGGTCCCGCTTGATTGGAAGGACGCTCACGAGCGTTAGCGAGATTGTCTCTCCAGATGGGCCCGTCATTGGGTATGAGTTCATCTTCAAGCCTGACGGAAATCTTCTTTTGTTGAACTTGGGCGACGAGATGGCGGTGTTCGACGAACCGCAGGAAGTTATTCTTAAGGAGGAGTCGTTCCTTAGCAGGCGGTACGCGCCTCCAGATTGAGTTCTCTCCAAACAACGACGACCACGCACGGAGTCCCGCCAACTACCGTCGACGCACTTCGGTATTTCTCCGTCACCATCGTCCAAGCGGCTGAACTCAAGAGCGCTGAACACGCCTCACACGTGCGCGCGGCTGGAGAGCGCCCGCTCCAGCCCCTGAAGTGCATCATGGATGAGGACCGCGAGCACGGCGACGATGAGCCCGCCCTGGAGCACGAAGGCGAGATTGTTCGACTGCAGCCCGGCGATGATGACCTCGCCGAGCGTCTTGGCTGCGACCGTGGAGCCGATCGTCGCCGTCGCGAGGCTGATCACGACCGAAAGGCGGATGCCGGTCAGGATGACCGGCAGTGCCAGCGGGAGCTCGATCTTGAGGAGTTGCTGGCGTTCGGTCATACCCGCGCCGCGTGCGGCCTCCATGACCGCGGGCGGCAGCGTCGTCAGTCCCGTCAGCGCGTTCTCGAAGATCGGCAGCAGGCCATAGAGGAAAAGCGCGATCAGCGTCGGCTTCTCGCCGAAGCCGAAGATCGGAACCGCGAGCGCGAGGACCGCCACCGGCGGAAAAGTCTGGCCGATATTCACGAGGCTGCGCGACAACGGCAGGAACTCGGCGCCGGCCTTGCGCGTGACGAGGATCGCGAGCGATACGGCGACGACGGTTGCCGCAACCGTCGCAATGAAAACCGTTCGAAGATGCAGGATGGTCAGCCAGAACAGGCTGCCCCGATTGTAGATCGCCGGCGCGTTCGCCTGCACCAGGGGCCTCAGCAGCGGCTCAAACCAGATGGGTTGGAGCAGGAAGACCAACAACAGGAGCAGCACCGAGAGGCGCGCAAGATTTGAAAGGGACGCCATCTATTCAGGCCTCGCGGCGCGCTTGACCAGGCCTGCGAGGCTCACCTTGCCGATGACAGCGCCATCCGCCGCGGCGACCGGGAGGGCCGCACGCCCGGACCAGAGGAGCTCGGATAGGGCATCGCGCTGGCTGAGTGTCGCCGGTATCGGCTCACCTTCGGCACCGCCGGGCTCGACGGCATCGCCGGCCGTTTCGATCGCAAGCAGCCGGAACGGCCTTTCGCTGCTGCCGATCAATGCTTCGACGAAGGGGGTGGCCGGCCTCACCAGCATTTCGGCCGGCGTCGCATATTGCAGCACCTCGCCCTTGTCCATGACGGCGATCTTGTCGGCGAGACGAAAGGCCTCCTCCATGTCGTGGGTGACGAGGATGATGGTCGTGCCGAAATGCTTTTGTATGGCGAGCAGGTCGTCCTGCGCCTTCGCGCGGATGATCGGGTCGAGTGCGCCGAAGGGCTCGTCCATCAGCAGCAGGTTCGGCTCCGCCGCAAGCGCCCGCGCGACGCCGACCCGTTGCTGCTGGCCGCCGGAAAGCTCATGCGGATAGCGCGCGCCGAAGAAGTCGGGATCGAGTTGGAACAGCGTCAGGAGTTGCTCGACCTTCGCCTTGATCCGCGCATTCTCCCAGCCGAGTAGCGTCGGCACGGTGGCGATGTTTTCCGCTACCGTGCGGTGCGGAAAGAGACCGTGTCCCTGGATCGCATAGCCGATGCGGCGGCGCAGTTCGAATTCGGGCACCGACCGGTTGTCCTCGCCGTCGATCCTGATCATGCCGGAGGTCGGCTCGACCAAGCGGTTGACCATTCTGAGAAGCGTGGTCTTGCCCGAGCCGGACGTGCCGACGACAACGGTAACCGTATGCGGCTCGACGGTCAGCGACACGTCGCTGACCACTTCGGTATCGTCGTAACGCTTCGTGATGTGGTCGAATTCGATCATGCGGCTCTGCCTTGGCTGCGATCGGAGGCGGCCATCTCGATCAAGGCATCGAGCACGATAGCAGCGGCGAAAGCGAGGACGACGGTCGGCACCGCGCCGAGCAGCACGAGATCCATGGCCGTCTGACCTATGCCCTGGAAGACGAAGACGCCGAAACCGCCGCCGCCGATGAGGGCGGCGATGGTCGCAAGGCCGATATTCTGGACGAGCACGATGCGAATTGCGGTAAGGATGACCGGAAAGGCCAGCGGGAATTCAACAGCGGCAAGCCGTTGCCAGTCGGTCATGCCGAGGCCACGCGCCGCATCGTTGGCGGCACGCGGCACGCCGGCGAGGCCGACAACTGTATTGGCGACGACGGGCAGCAACGAATAGAGAAAGAGGGCGACGAAGGCCGGCGCAACCCCGATGCCGCGAATGCCTATCGCCGCCGCTCCGGGGACATACGCCGCGATCCAGCCGAGCGGCGCGATCAGAATGCCGAAGAGCGCGATCGACGGAATGGTCTGAATGGCGTTGAGCACACCGAGCACGCTGTTCCGCAGACGATCGACCCGATGACAGAGGATACCAAGTGGCAAGCCGACGACGGTTGCCGCCGCGAGCGATCCGAGCGCCAGCGTCAGGTGGCGGCCCGCCTCCGCCCAGAACGTGTCGGCTCGGCTCGCATATTCCTTCAGTATCGACAGCCCGTCCCACACGCCGGCAAAAAGCATGCCGCCAACGAGTGCCAGTACGGCCGCGAGGAAGAGGAGGCGGACGACCGGCCCAGGATTGAGCCGCGTTAGCGCATCGGCGACAAGGAGCGCGAAGGCGAGGAGAAGAATCCAGAAGCCGGAGGCCGGAGAAACGCGGGCGTAGGCATTGTCCGGCGGCGTCAGATTGTCGGCGGCAGCTCCGGCGAGAAAGCACAGCGCGACCAGAACTGCGAGGGCCGAAGCCATTCGCACCGTCAGGGGTGTCCTCAACAGTGCAATGACAGCCGCCACTGTCACAAGAGCGATGAGCCCATAGCCGAGCAACGGCGGCAATGCCTCCCAAATCGCCCTGGTTTCGCCCTGAACGATGCGGTTGGCCTTGAACGTTGCGAAGGGGGCAAGCAACGCACCATAGGCTGCAAGGGCTGCTACTATCGCGCCGAGCTTATCAAAAGCGAGAGGCTTGCGTTCTGTGTCCCCGATGATACCGATCGCCATGAAATGATCCGCTCGACGCGCTATTCCGGGGGCGTTGCCCGATCCGGAGCGGGCAACGTCTCCTATCGCAGACTTACTTCAGAAAGCCATTCTTCTTCAAGAAATCCTCGGCGACCGCCTTGGCCGGCTCTCCGCCGACCTGCACGCGCCCGTTGAGCTCCTGCAGCGTCACCAGATCGAGCTTTTCGAAGACGGGCTTCAAGAGGCTCTCGATCCCGGGATTTTCCTTGAGCGCCGCCTCGCGGATGATCGGCGTCGGCTGGTAGACAGGCTGCACGTTTTTGTCGTCCTCGAGAACGACGAGGCCGGAGGGCGCGATGCCGCCATCGGTGCCGTACACCATCGCGGCATTGGCGCCGTTCGTCTGGTTGGCTGCAGCGGCGATCGTCGCGGCGGTATCGCCGCCGGAAAGCGTGATGAGCTGTTCCGGCTTCAGCTCGAAGGAATAGGCCTTCTGGAAGGCGGGCAAGGCTGCCGCGGAGTTGACGAATTCCGACGAGGCTGCGAGCACGACCTGACCGCCGCCGGAGACATATTTGCCGAAATCCGAGAGCGTCTTGAGGTTGTTCTTCTCGGCGACATCCTTGCGCAGCGCGATCGCCCAGGTGTTGTTGGCGGGCGACGGCGTCAGCCAGACGATCTTGTTGGCTTCGTAGTCCAGTTTTTTCGCCTGCTCGTAAGCCTTGGCAGCATCCTTCCAGGCCGGATCGTCGGCCTTTTCGAAGAAGAAGGCGGCATTGCCGGTATATTCCGGATAGATGTCGATCTCGCCGGCGGTGATCGCCTTGCGTACGACGGGGGTCGCACCGAGTTGTACCCGATCGGTGGTCTTGATGTTGTTCGCATTCAAGACGGCGAGAATGATGTTGCCGAGGACGCCGCCTTCCGTGTCGATCTTGGAGGAGACCACGACGTCGGCCTTGGCCACCGCGGAGGTGAGTGCAAGGGCCAGAGCGGTGCCGATAAATGTCTTCATCAGGGTCAGGCGCATGATTGGTCTCCCTCGATAGGTCCCCTTGGCCACGGATTCTCCGCTGGCTCGACTAGAGAATCCCATATATGTCAGGGTTCCGCAAAAGGACAGGGCACTGGCGACTTCGCGGACCTGCGGTTGAGCCTCGGCAGTATCGCCGATCTAGCCGCGTGCGGCCAGTTGCATTCGACGCCGAAGTCGGTCACTCTCCTCGCCAATAGTTGGGCCGCCTTCATGGGCTTCGGCCATGCCTTATATTTTGGTCTGCAGGCATTCTGAAAATACGTCACGGACCGGCAGCCGAGCACGCCCAGCCGTACGGTTCCGCAGCAATTCGGAGCGCGCATCGTCAGCGGTGGCTCCTGCGGCGCGGTCATCGGCACGCTCGGCGGCTATCAGGCCCGCAAATGCCTGGTTGCAATGATCGGCGGCGAGGATCTGGTTGCCATCTTACTCGCACTTTGGGTGGTGTCGTCATGAGCAGGAACTTCGACGCGATCATCATCGGCGCCGGCCAGGCTGGGCCGTCACTCGCAGGACGGCTGACGGAGGCCGGCCGGACCGTCGCCCTCGTCGAGCGCAAACTTTTCGGCGGAACCTGCGTCAACACGGGCTGCATGCCAACGAAAGCGATGGTCGCGAGCGCCTACGCGATCCACACCGCGCGCCGCGGCGCCGAATACGGCATGACGACCGGGCCCATCTCGGTCGATTTCGCCCGCGTCATGGCGCGAAAGGAGAAGGTCCGGCTCGATGCCCGTGCGGGCGTCGAAAGCTGGCTGAAGAATATGAACAACTGTACGGTGCTGGAAGGCCATGCGCGCTTCGAAAGCCCGACCGAAATCCGCGTCGGCGAAGAGCTGATCTCCAGCGAACAGGTCTTTCTTAACGTGGGTGCGCGCGCCGCTGTCCCGGATTTTGCCGGTATCGACGAGGTTTCCTATCTCACCAACAGTTCGATCATGGAGCTCAACCATCTGCCCGGCCATCTGGTGATCATCGGCGGCAGCTATATCGGGCTCGAATTCGCCCAGATGTTCCGCCGCTTCGGCTCCGAGGTCACGGTGATCGAAAAGGGGCCACGCCTGATCGCACGCGAAGATCCGGATGTCTCCGATGCAATCCGCGCCATCCTCGAAAAGGAGGGAGTTCATATTCGCCTCAACGCCGAATGCATCCGCTTCGCCAAGCATCCGAACGGTGTGGCCGCCGGTGTCGATTGCACGTCGGGAGCGCCCGAGGTCATCGGCTCCGATGTGTTGCTTGCCACCGGCCGCCGTCCGAATACGGACGATCTCGGCCTCGACAAAGCGGGCGTGAAGACTGACGCGCGCGGCTATATCGAGGTCGACGACTTCCTGCGCACCAACGTGCCGCATATCTCCGCGATGGGCGAATGCAACGGCCGCGGCGCCTTCACACACACCTCCTACAACGACTTCGAGATCGCCGCCGCGAACCTCATCGACAACGACCCGCGCCGAGTTAGCGATCGCATCCAGACCTATGCACTTTATATCGATCCGCCGCTCGGCCGCGCCGGCATGACGGAGACCGAGGCGCGCAAGAGCGGGCGTAAGCTCATGATCGGCACCCGTCCGATGACACGGGTCGGGCGCGCCGTCGAAAAGGGCGAGACGCAGGGCTTCATGAAGGTCATCGTCGACGCGGACACGAACGAAATCCTCGGCGCGTCGATTCTCGGAACGGGCGGCGACGAGGCGATCCAGAGCATCCTCGACGTCATGTATGCGAAGAAGCCCTACACGACGATCTTGCGGGCCGTGCATATCCATCCGACGGTTTCGGAACTGATCCCGACGGTGTTTGGGGACATGTCGCCGGCGACGTAGTGCGGAGGTCATCCCCGCCGAATCTGGAGGTAGCTGCCAAAAGTGTGATCAGAGATCCGATGCGCCGCAGGAGGATTCTTTCCTGCAATGTCTTGGGGATCATCCTCCCAGCGACGCAGCCAAAACCCCTCCGATGAACAACCCGGCACACAGCTGCAATTCGCGGGCGCGAACGCCCGTTCGCACCCGCGGCTTTTTCGCTGTCGCTATTTCACCGGTATCATAAGATGAGCGTAGGGAGTGCCGGCCCACATCGCGTACGGCCGGGATGTGTCAGGCTTGGCCTCCGTCGGATAGCCTTGCATCATGTCCGTCGCATTGACGATCATGACGTGCGGACCGGTTTCCACCCAGTTGTTACCCTCTTCGGGTTTTGTCGCATAAGGATCCGTGTTGCTCGCGTCGCTGCCGCCGGCCAGCATATAGATGAAGCCCACCTTCCCTTTGGGCGGCTCCTTTTTTTGGATCCATGCCGTCGCCCATTCCATTGCATTCGCATCGCCGCACATCGGGTCCGGGCCAGGCGTGGCCGGAACGTCCGGCATGCACCAGAAACCGTTCGTGCCCTCCCTCAACGTGCGCATGTTGCCCTTCTCGTCCATAGCATGGATCGCAGCACCGCTTGCTACCCCGGAGGGCGCAGCGGATTCAGCGCTTTTGATCAGTGCAGCGTCGTCGGCGGCTGCGCCCTGCACTGCAACCAAACTGCTCGCTGCCAATAGGGCAGCGGCCGTTAGAAGCCGTTTCATGGCCGTTCTCCCGGATCGCGTTCATCGTTGTCATTGTGTCGGCCTGCGGCTGTCCCAAGCCGTATTAGCTGCACCTAAAATGATAGCAGATTGGGCGCGCCCGAACAATTAAGTAGGGCAACTCGCGCGCCTGCGACGATCCGGTATCGTCCGTTGCCTGTGCGGCTCCGACTCACGCATCTTTTCCGCAGCTGAACCATCTCAGCGACATGCAGGAGAGGCCGGCATCGATCTTGCCGATGTCCGTGGTCTTCAGTGGCACGACCTTGTAGCCGGCCTTGTCGAGCATCTCGATCGTGCGCGGAAAATCGGAACCGACCATGACGACGTCGTTGACGCGAAGGGCGTTGGCGGCCGGCTCCTCGCCTTCGGGAATGATCATCTGCCTGAAGTTTTCAAAGACGCCGGAACGCGCCAACCGATTGGTGGAAAGGATCGTCTCGTCATCGAGCAGCGAGCAATCGGTCTTGAAGTGTAGCACGCCTGCGGGTGTCGCGACGATCTCGCTCTTGCGTCCGAGCTTTGCGAGGCAGCCCTGCAGCGCTTCGGCGCCCGCCCTGTCGGTGCGCGCGGAAAGCCCGATCATGACGCTTTCCCGGGTCGTCAGCACGTCGCCACCATCGGCATAGCCGGCCGGCAGCTCAAGGACGGTTTCGAACATATCGTGGAGCGTCGGCGCGATTTCCTCGACTTCCTTGACGCGCGTGGCCGCGCCTGGGCGCAGCAGGATCGCGCCTTCAGTGAAGACTAGCGCGGGATCCTCCACGAAGATCGAGTCCGGAAAGGCCTCGAGCGCCGGCAACACCGTGACCTTCACGCCGGCCTCATGCATCGCCTGGACATAAGCCTCGTGCTCGGCCTTGACGCCCTCATAGGTCGGGCTGCCGCGATCCTCCGCGCGCAAGCCGTTGACGACCGAGCGCGAAGGGGTACGGACGATGATCTGGTTGAAGTTGAAGGCAGAGCGCGGCTGCGACATTCGTTCGGCACCTTGGCTTGGAGCTGTTTCGTTGCTGATCAGTCGATCAAAAAATCACGATCGACGCCAGCAGGTTTGCGCAGAATGCCGGTGCCAATAAACAGAATTCGACCCCCACGCCTATCGGGAAACGTGCCTTGCAGTTCAGACGTAGGCACGATGCAGTGAGATTACAGCTCGTCGGAGACGCCGACCCGATGGCGATAAACCATCTCCCAGCCCTGCCAGCCGGTGAAAAGGAAAATGCCGACCACGATGAGAGAAAGCAGCAACCCCTCCGGGATCACCGCTTGATCACCGTTCGCATACCGCAGATAGAAGTTGATCGCCGTCAGTGCGATCGCCGCCGCATTGCCGATGAAGTGATACCAGGCAGCCGTCAGTTGCCGGACGAGAGGCTCGCCCAGGAAATCCGTCAAACCGGCGAGTGCGGCCAATGCGCCAAAAACCAACGCTCCTCCGAGCAGCCATAGCGCCGCGGCTGACCAGGATGACGAGCCTGTTTGCCAGAAGGCGAGGTCGCAGAACAACGTGGTCACGACGAAGACAACGGGAAACGGAATGAGCATCGGGTGAATTGGATGGCCGGCAATCTGCAGCGTGCTGCGGGGGTTGCGGGTCGTCCGTGCCATTGTCGGCGTGGACGCGGCTCCTTGCGGCGCCGTCGAGGTGTTACTGTCGTTCCAAGTCATGACACTGCCTCCTCATGCGGGAGGGAGGCGGGCGTCATCTTCGCGTCACGTTCGGCTGAAGCCTGATGTCGCGAAGCGGGTCAGAGGTGTCCGTGGAAACGCTCGACAACCTCCCGAAGGTCACTGCCCTGCGTGTTTCCGGTGCCGCGCGATGCCAAGCTCGCAGTTATGAAAATCGCAGTCAGCAATTACAAACGCGGCTTGCTACGCGAAGGTTCCCACGACCGCAGGTACGCCCTCCTGCGATCCCGTCCCCAGTCCTCGAGGCAAAGCCGCGACGGCTTCGTATTAGCCGACAAGTTTGGTCGCGAACTCTGGATTGCCCCGCAAGGTGTTGCTGACCGTGCAGATTTCCTTTTCCGCCGCCTCGGCGATGGCATGCCGGACGGTATCGTCGAAATCGCCCTTGATGACGAATTCGATGTCGAAACGCGCCACCCGCGACGGTTCGTCATGAGCCTTCTCGCCGGTCACTTTGGCCGAAACCTCCGTGAGCTTGTCGAGCACCCCGAATCGGCTCGCCGCGATCCGAGCGCTGAGGACTAGGCAGCTCGCGAGCGAGGCATAGAGCAGATCGAGCGGTCCGAACCCCGGCTGAGAAGGGCTGGTGACGATGTCGAGCTCGCCGCCGGTGAGCGACGTGACCTGCGGGAAGCCAGTGCGGCCGACGACGGCGGTGGCCCCTGTTTCCCGCGTCCTCACTTTGAGCTCGGCCATACCGCGATCTCTCAGACTGATTCCGGCGGGATGACACCCTTGGTGAAAAGAAAGCAGCCGTAGAAGCGCGTCTCGCCGGTGGTGATGACACAATAGGCCTTCTTCGCTTCCTCGTAAAAGGCGAAGCGCTCGATGCCGTACATGGGGGCGGGGTTGCCCTCGGCGCGATCGATTTCGGCCTGGACCTCGCGCTGCACCGGCGGGATTTCGTCGGGCGCGCCCATGACCTCCATGCGCCCCGCCGAGGGCTGGAGCGGCGTGTCGAGCGGCAGAACCGAAAGCACGGCCTTCACCGCGCGCGCGGCTGAAACGTTGTCGATGTGGAGCAATTTGCCGAGTGTCGTCTGGCGGGCGATCGCATCCGACGGGAAATTGGTGTCGGAGATCACCAACGTATCGCCATGGCCCATTGAGCGAAGCGCGTGCAGCACGTCCGCATTGAGGGCCGGATCGAGATTCTTGAGCATTTCTGTCTTCCTCCAAAACGCCACCGCTTACGGGTGGCGCGGGTCGCATCAGGCCGTTTCCGGCGCCGATCGTCAACAGGGCTGCTCCGCTTTCCCCACTCTTCCGGCTCTCTCCGCGGCCGAAAAGGGCGGATCCCTACTCGCCGTAAGGAATCCAGATGTTCTTGACATCGACCGCTCGGCGCAGAAACGCCTGCCCCTCGGCGGCCGAACAATCCATCCAGTCGATGGCCTTACCGTAGTCGACGAAGGTGCGCTTCAGATTGCCGACCGACAGCTTTTCGACGAGCGTCGAGAGCTCCGGCGAGCCGAACGCCCAGAGCGCGTCAACGTCATTATGGGCGGCGAGCGTTTTGGCGAGTTCGATCGTCGAGCCGGTGACGATATTGATCACGCCGGCAGGGACGTCGGAGGTCTCGAGGACGGAATAGAAATCGGTCGCGGCCAGCGGATGCGGTTCGCTTGGAACGGCGATGACGCGATTGCCGACGGCAATGAGGGGCGCGACAAGACTGACAAGCCCAAGCAGAGGCGCTTCCGGCGGGCAGATGACGCCGACAACCCCTTGCGGCTCCGGCATGGCCAGCGCCACGCCGCGCAACGGCGGCTGGTGTACGACGCCCTCGTATTTGTCCGCCCAGGCGCCGTAGCTGAAGAGACGCGCAATCGAGGCGTCCACCTCCGTCCTGGCATTGGCGGCCGAGGCCCCGGTCATCGCAGCGATGCGATCGGCGAATTCCGGCGCTCGGGCGCTCAAGTTCTCGGCGATGTAGTAGAGGATCTGCGCCCGGTTATGCGCGGTTGCCGACGACCAGCCGGAGGCGCCCCGTGCGGCGGCGACGGCGTTGCGGATGTCCTTGCGATTGCCCTCGCCGACCTCGCCGATCACCTTGCCCTTCGGCGAAAGCACCGGCCGCGAATAGTTGCCGTCCGGCCGCGCCTGCTTGCCGCCGATGAAGAGCTTGGCGGTGCGGTCGAGTGTCGGCGTCGCGAACTCACCGGCCACGCGCTTCAGAACCGGCACGTTGGATTCGGCACGGAGCTTGCGCCCGACCCAGGCCTTCGGCTTCAGATATTCGTAGCAGCCTTCCTTTCCGCCTTCGCGGCCGAAGCCGGATTCGCGTTTCCCGCCGAAGCCGCTCGATGCGTCGAAGAGATTGGTGGCGTTGACCCAGACGACGCCGGCGGCGAGCTTTGCCGCGACATGCAGAGCCAGCCCGATCGTTTCGCTCCAGACGCTGGCGGCAAGGCCGTAGCGGGTATGGTTGGCAAGCTGGATCGCCTCCTCCGGCGTGCGGAAGGTCATGGACACGGCCACCGGCCCGAAAATCTCCTCCGAGGCGACGACGGAGGTCGGCTGGACATTGGTGAGCAGCGTCGGCGGATAGAAGCTGCCGCCCTTCGGCAGCTCGATCTTCGGCTGATGCAGCGACGCGCCTTCGGCCAAGCCCTTCGCGACCATGCCTTCGATGCGCTGCAACTGCACGGGCGCGACGATCGCCGCCATGTCGATCGCCTTGTCGAGCGGATGGCCGACGCGGAGCGTCCCCATGCGCCGCGCCAGCCGTTCGTGGAAAACGGGCGCCACGCCCTCCTGCACGAGGAGGCGTGATCCGGCGCAGCAGACCTGACCCTGATTGAACCATATCGCGTCCACGACGCCCTCGACCGCCCCGTCGATATCGGCGTCGTCGAAGACGATGAAGGGCGACTTGCCGCCGAGCTCCAGCGTTAGCGATTTGCCCGAACCGGCGGTCTTCTCGCGGATCAGACGGCCGACCTCGGTCGAACCGGTGAAGGCGATCTTGTCGATATCCTCGTGCTCGACCATCAGCGCCCCCGTCTCACCCTCGCCCGTCACGATGTTCAAGACGCCCGGCGGCAAACCGGCCGCGGAGGCGAGTTCCGAAAACAGCAAGGCCGTGAGCGGCGTGAACTCGGCCGGCTTCAGGATCACCGTATTGCCGAGCGCCAAAGCCGGCGCGATCTTCCAGGCAAGCATCAGGAACGGAAAGTTCCAGGGGATGACCTGGCCGACGACGCCGACCGGCACCTGATCGGCAAATTCCGTCTCCTGAAGCTGCGCCCAGCCGGCGTGGTGATAGAAATGGCGGGCAGCAAGCGGGATGTCGATGTCGCGCGTCTCGCGGACCGGTTTGCCATTGTCGAGCGCTTCTACGACCGCGATCAGGCGGGCATGACGCTGGACCATGCGGGCGAGTGCGTAGAGATGACGGGCACGGGCATGGCCAGGCAGTTTCGCCCAGGGGCCTTGCGCCTTGCGTGCGGCCGCCACGGCGGCGTTCACATCATCACGGCCGCCGAGCGCTATCTTCGCGAGGAGCGCCCCCGTTGCCGGCTCGAAGCTGTCAAACGTCTTGCCGGAGACGGACTCGACGAACGTGCTGTTGATGAAGTGGCCAAACTTGCCCTTGTGGCGCGCGAGCCACTGGCGTGCCTCCGTATCGGCTTCGGGCGCGGGACCGTAAGACATTTCGTCGAAGAATTTGGCGACGCTCATCGGATTATCCTATCGGGTGTCTGTTGAGGGCCGAATAGGCACCGCTGACATGATGTTCGAGCTGGCGCTCGATGTCGGCGAGCAGGCTCGATGCCCCGATGCGGAAGAGGTCGGGTTCCAACCATTCCCGCCCGAGCTCCTCCTTCATCAGGAACTGGTAGTTCAGCACGTCCTTCGCGGCGGAAATGCCGCCGGCCGGCTTGTAGCCGACCTTGATGCCCGTCCGCTCCTCATAGGCGCGGATCATTCTCAGCATGACGAGGGTGACGAGCAGCGTCGCATTCACGCCCTCCTTGCCGGTCGAGGTCTTGATGAAGTCGGCGCCCGCCATCATGCAGACGAGCGAGGCGCGCGCGACATTGCGCAGCGTCTTGAGATCGCCGGTTGCGAGGATCGCCTTGACATGCGCATCGCCGCAGGCGGCACGGAAGTCGCGCATCTCCTCGTAAAGCGCCTGCCAGTTGCCGGTCAGCACGTGCTCGCGGGTAATCACGATATCGATTTCCCGCGCGCCGTCAGCGACCGAGGCTTCGATTTCCTTAAGCTTCACGTCATGCGGCACGAGGCCGGCAGGAAAGCCCGTAGAAACGGCGGCGACCGGAATACCCGAGCCCTTCAGCGCCTCGACCGCCGTCGAAACGAAGCGATGATAGACGCAGACTGCACCGGTCGTAATGCCGCGATCACCCATGCCAAGCGCATCGAGAATATCCTGGCGCACCGGCTGGCGTGCCTTGGCGCAGAGACGCTTGACGCGCTCCGTCGTGTCGTCGCCATTGAGCGTGGTGAGATCGATGCAGGTCACCGCTTTCAGCAGCCACGCGGCCTGCGCATCCTTCTTGACCGTCCTCCGCCCCGGCAGCGTCGCGACGCGCCGCTCGGCGGCAGATAGGTTTACGCGCTGGTCGAGCACCCAGGAAAGGTCGAGCTCGACGCCGTCGTTGCGCGGCCAGTTATGACCAGCGCCGGCGGGATGTTCTTCCACCGCCACCACACTTTTCCGAGCAAGATCTTCCAACAGACTTCTCCTCGATCTTCCAGAATCACAAGGCGGTGCACCGCAAGCCGTCCGGCGTGGTGTTATTTTTATAACAACGTTATTGTTACGATCACATCATTTTACCCAGCGTGTCAAGCGAGGGCGTCCCGCTCCGAGGCAAACTATCATAACTTGCTTGACAGCGGGACCGCGTTGGCGGCTGTTGCCGCCGCCCCTTCTTCCGTAATAACCGATTGGAAGACGCTGAGTGGCGCGAAGAAGGCCGCCTTCAGCCTGCCGATCTTGCTCGTGTCCACGACGAGGTAGCTCTCGCGCGCCAGCGAGATCGCCTTCTGCTTGACCGGCACCTCATGAAAATGAACGCAGGTCGCGCCCCTCACCGGATCGACGCCGGCCGCAGAGAGGAACGCGACGTTGATGCCGAGCTGATCCAGCGTGTCGAGCCCGGAACCGCCGGAAAAGGAAGCCGAGGACGGGTGATAGACGCCGCCGAGCATGACGATCCGAACATTCGGCTTACGCGTCAGCCGCTCCGCCGCGTTCAGAGAGTAACACACTGCTGTTATTGAGTAATTTTCCGGTATCAAGTCGACCAAATATTCAAGCGTCGTACCGCAATCGATGAAGATCGTCTCATCGGGGCGGATGTGCTTGGCGGCGTGGACGCAAGCCTCCCGTTTTGCCGCCGCATGGCTGTCGGCCGCGCGCGCGAGTTCGTAGGGCGCATCGCCCTCGATCTCCGCGGCCGGAACGATATGGCCTCCAAGATATCCGAAGAGACCGGGATTGTCGGCCACGTCGCGGCGGATCGTCATTTCCGATACGCCGAGCAACGCCGCCGCCTCTTTCAAGTGTAGCACCCGTCGCGCCGCAAGCGCGTCGGCCATTGCGATGATACGTGTCGACTTGCGATTGGCCATGGTCTTTCCGTACCAGCGACTTGCGAATGTGGCGCAACATTTTTTGTGAGAAATATCACAGATCAAGCTCTGGCCGCAAGGCGTGCGTCAGGCGGCACGACGGTCGAGAGAATGCCAATCAAGCAGGCCCGCGCGTTGCGCGTTCCATCACAACTGCAGGGCGTCCCTGAGATCGCCGCCCTTCTTCGTCGTTCGCAAGTCGAGATCCGCCTCGATGTGATCGATATGCTTGAGCATCAGCGCGCAGGCGCCGTCGACGTCATTTTTCTCCAGGGCATCGACGATTTCCTGATGTTCGTTGTGGCCGCAGCTCGAGATCACCGACTGGCCGTAGAGCGCGATCACAAGGGAAGAACGCGCGATGAGTTCGTCCATGAACCGCTTCAGAATGGCATTGCCCGTGATCGCGGCGATCGCCAGATGGAAATCGCCCGACGCCTTGATCTCGGCCCGGCGGGCGGTGGCGCCGCGCTGGTTCGTCAATCGCTCCTCTTGCGCCAGCAGCTCTCGCAGGTCCTTGATCTCAGCCTTTTGAATGTGGCGCGCCGCATCCCGGATCACACTGGGTTCGATAAGCCGGCGCGTCGCGAAGATTTGCTGCGCCTCGGCGACGGAAGGATGGGCGACGAAGGCTCCGCGGTTCTTCTCGACATTGACGAGCCCTTCATATGCCAGGGCCTGAAGGGCGGCACGCACGAGCGTGCGGCTGACATTGAACAGGCTGCCGACGTCATTTTCGGAAAGCTTCGTTCCGGGCGCCAGACGGCGTTCGACGATCGCCTCGCGCAACGCGTCGCGAATCTGCTGGGCGCCGATGTCGATGGCGTTTTCCGCCGCGGTGAAATTGGCTGAAGTCATGAGACTGGGAATCCGAACAGTGCCGACACTCTAGCGCGCGGCATGCTCGAAGTTAACCATTAATTGTGCTCAACTCGCTGCTTAGATTGTATACAATAATAGGCATTCTTTGCTGACAAACGCCTATTAAATGTGCAGGCAATTTCGGCTGCGGGCGGAACGGACCGGCTCGTTCGACGAACTTAGCCGCGAAATCAGCCTTTTAGCAAACTGGCATGCTTGATGCTTCTTGTCCGCTGCAAGGAGAAAGCGGGCATGTCCAAAGCAGCAGAAATCGATATCGCCTCCGTTTCAAAGGTCTATGGCGCCACGACGGCTGTTCACGCCATCAGCCTGAAGATCCCGGCCGGCAGCTATTGCTGCCTTCTCGGTCCCTCGGGCTGCGGCAAGACATCGACGCTGCGCATGATCGCCGGACATGAAAGCATCTCGTCGGGCGATATCCGCCTCGGCAACGTCGTCGTGACCGACTTCCCGCCGGCAAAGCGCGGCACCGCGATGATGTTCCAGTCCTATGCGCTCTTTCCCCATCTCGACCTTGTCGACAATGTCGCCTTCAGTCTGAAGATGATGGGCATTGAGAAGCAAGAACGCCGGGCCAAGGCGCTCGAAATGCTCAAGCTGATGCAGATGGAGGCCTATGCGACGCGCCGGCCGGCGCAGCTTTCCGGAGGCCAGCAGCAGCGCGTGGCGCTCGCTCGCGCGCTCATCACCGACCCGGAAGCGCTGCTCCTCGATGAGCCGCTCTCAGCGCTCGATCCCTTCCTGAAGATCCGCATGCGCGCGGAACTCAAGAAGCTGCAGAAGACGCTCGGCATCACCTTCGTGCATGTCACGCACAGCCAGGAAGAGGCGATGGCTCTCGCCGACGTCATCATCATCATGAACAACGGTCGGATCGAACAGGCGGCAGCACCCCGAACCGTGTTCGAAAGGCCGGCGACCGCCTTCGTCGCTCGTTTCATGGGCGACCACAACGTGCTTTCCGGCCGCGTGGCCGCAATCGAAGACGGCATCGTTACGCTGGCTGTGCCGGAGGGCCAGACGTTCGCGGTTCGCGATATCGCGCAGGAGGTTGGAAAGCCCATCGATATCGGCATCCGTACAGATCGTGTGCGGCTCGGCCCCGCCTTGGAGAAATCGCTCGGCTTTGAGGGCGTGGTCTCGAATGTCGAATATCGCGGCGCCTCCGTGAAGATCACCGTCTTCGGAGCCGGCAGTGACGACTTCAACGTCCTCGTCCCCGACGCCGAATACTTCAAGAAACCCGTGTCGACCGGCGACGCGGTATCGCTCAGTTGGGCCTTGGAGGATGTGATCCCCCTCGGCCGCATTTCAGTCTGAAGCGGGGAGAAGAAGCGGCTAACTGCCCGATCCTGCTCAAATCAGCCCATCAAGCACCACCAAAAGGGGAACGAAAGCATGACCACTGAAACAAAGACTGCTACGCCCGCAAAGGGCATCTCGCGGCGTTCGTTGCTGAAGACAGGGGCGGCCGCCGTCGGCGCCATTGCCGGTTCGGGCGCGATCACCGGCTTCCCGACCATCTGGGCGCAGAACCCGATCACGCTCCGCCAGTTCGGCACCGGCGTCTCAAACATCAATGCGATCGCGGAGAAGTGCAAGGAAGACCTCGGCATCACGCTGGAAATGACGGCGACCGACTCCGATGCCGCGGCGCAGCGCGCCGTCACCCAGCCGGACTCCTACGATATCGCCGACATCGAATATTGGATCGCCAAAAAGGTCTTCCCGACCGGCGTCATGCAGCCGATGGATGTTTCGAAGATCAAGTATTACGACAAGATCGTGCCGCTTTTCATTAATGGCAAGCTGAAACCGGATAGCGTGGTCGCGCAAGGCACCGCTCCGCATACGGTCGGTTTCGTGGATGCACAGGACTCGAAGGCCTTCGCCAAGGAGCCGACGCAGTGGATGACGCTCATCCCGACCATCTATAACGCCGACACGCTCGGCATTCGCCCGGATCTCGTCGGCCGCGAGATCAGCACCTGGGCCGACATCATGGACCCGGCCTTCAAGGGCAAGACGGCGATCCTCAACATCCCGTCGATCGGCATCATGGACGCCGCGATGATCATGGAGGCTATGGGCAACATCAAATATGCCGACAAGGGCAACATGACCAAGGACGAGATCGACCGGACGATCGATTTCCTCATCAAGGCCAAGCAGGACGGCCAGTTCCGCGCCTTCTGGAAGTCCTTCGACGAGAGCGTCAACCTCATGGCCTCGGGCGAGGTCGTCATCCAATCCATGTGGTCGCCGGCCGTCGCTGCCGTCCGCTCGAAAGGCATCGCCTGCAAGTACCAGCCGCTGAAGGAAGGCTACCGCGCCTGGGGCGGCGGCCTCGGCCTTGCCGCCCATCTCCAGGGCGCGCAGCTCGACGCGGCTTATGAATATATCAACTGGTATCTCTCCGGTTGGGTTGGCGCCTATCTCAACCGTCAGGGCTACTACTCGGCGGCCATGGAAACCGCGAAGGCCCACATGTCCGAGGACGAATGGGGCTTCTGGGTCGAAGGCAAGCCCGCCAAGGGCGACATTCTCTCGCCGGAAGGCAAGGTCATGGAGAAGGCCGGCGCCGTGCGCGACGGCGGCTCCTTCGAGGAACGCATGGGCAAGGTCGCCTGCTGGAACTCGGTGATGGACGAAGACCGCTACATGGTCCGCCGCTGGAACGAATTCATCGCGGCCTAACCGGTTGCGCAGGCGGTCGCTTTTCAAGTCGGCTGCCCCTCACCACTAGCCCTCTCCCCGCGCGCGGGGATAGGGGACGAGAATGCCGCCCGCACCTCTCTTCCGCGACGGCTGAGAGGGACGAGAATGCCGCCGCGCGTCCCTTCTCCCCGCCTGCGGGGAGAAGGTGCCAGCAGGCGTGAGGGGCTGCCAGAAAGCTTTTGGAGAAGATGGACCATGACGGCAGTCACAACCTCGGGAGAAATGAAGGCGGGCAAAGCGCCCCGCTCCCTCGTCGCGCCCCGATGGCTCACAGCCTACCTCCAGGCCACGCCCCTCCTCCTGATTCTCGGCTTCTTCTTCATCCTGCCGATCCTGATGATCATCGTCGTCAGCTTCTGGGATTACGATTTCGCGGGCCTCTACCCCGATTTCCTGACGATGAACTATACCGACACGCTCGGCTCCTGGGTTACCTGGAAGACCTATCTCAACACGCTGAAGTTCACCGTCCTTACCTGGGCGCTGACGCTCGTGATCGGCTTTTGGGTCGCCTACTTCCTCGCCTTCCATATCCGCACGACGACGATGCAGATGGTGCTGTTCCTCGTCTGCACCGTGCCGTTTTTCACCTCGAACATCATCCGGATGATCTCCTGGATCCCCGTTCTCGGCCGCAACGGCCTCGTCAATTCGGCTTTGATCAAGCTCGGCGTCATTCCCGAACCGATCGAATGGCTGCTCTATTCTGATTTTGCCGTGGTCCTCGCCCTGGTGCATCTCAACACGCTCTTCATGGTGACGCCGATCTTCAACACGCTGATGCGCATCGACCGTTCGCTGATCGAGGCCGCGCGCGACTGCGGCGCAAACGGCTGGCAAATCCTCTGGAACGTGATCCTGCCGCTCGCAAAACCGGGCATGGCGATCGGATCGATTTTCGTCGTGACGCTGGTCATGGCCGATTTTTCGACCGTTCAGGTCATGTCGGGCGGCCAAAGCGCATCCGTCGCGCTGATGATGAAGAACCAGATGTCCTTGCTGCAGTATCCGGCAGCCGCCGCCAACGCGGTCGTGCTCTTGGTCGTCGTCCTTCTGATGGTCGCGGCGATCCTGAGGATCGTCGATATCCGCAAGGAGCTCTGACATGAGTCGCGAAGCACGATCCAAGGAATTCTACGTACTTGCCGCCTTCTTCGCGCTCTTCGTCCTGTTTCTCTACGGGCCGCTCTCGGCCGTCCTGATCCTCTCCTTCCAAGGGCCGGATGGCGGCCTCACTTTCCCCATGCACGGCGTTTCGCTGCGCTGGTTCTACAATCTTTTCGAGAAGCAGGCGGTCGGCGATTTCGGCGCCTCGTTCCGCCGCTCCTTCATGCTCGGACTGATGGTGATGGTCGTCAACGTCGTCGTGGCGCTGCTGGCAGGCCTTGCCTTCCGCCACCGTTTCCGCGGCTCGACGGCGCTGTTTTACATGACTGTCGCAAGCCTCGTCGTGCCCTCGATCATCATCTCGCTCGGCATCGGCGTCGTCTTTCAGCAGTTCGGGCTGAAGCCAGCCTGGTATTCCTCGGGGTTCGGCGCACACTTGACCTGGACGCTGCCCTTCGGCGTGCTGATCATGTTCGCCGTTTTCAACCGCTTCTCGCCGGCCTATGAGGAAGCCGCGCGCGATCTCGGTGCCACGTCCTGGCAGACCTTCCGCCATGTGGTGCTGCCGATGATCGCTCCGAGCCTCGTCGGCGTCGGCCTCTTCGGCTTCACCCTCTCCTATGACGAATTCGCCCGCACGCTGATGACGTCCGGCACCTACAATACGTTGCCGCTCGAAATCTATGCGATGACCACCAATGTGACGACGCCGGTGCTCTATGCGCTCGGCACAGTCACGACGCTGTTCTCCTTCACAATCATCCTCATCGCACTCGCCGTCATCCTGGTACTCAGGCGCCGGCAGGCAAGAATAAGCTGACATCCATGCGCATTCTGATCGTCAATCCGAATACAACCGTCTCGATGACCGAGAAGGCCGCGGCAGCTGCGCGCGGGGTGGCCGCGCACGGCACCGAAATCATCTCCGCCACGTCGAAGAGCGGACCTGCCTCGATCGAGGGGCACTACGACGGGGCGATCGCCGTGCCCGGCCTGCTTATGGAAATCCGTGATGGTCAGGCGGCCGGGGCTGATGCCGCGATCATCGCCTGTTTCGACGACACCGGGCTCGACGCGGCACGCACGCTTGCCGACATCCCCGTGCTCGGCCTTTGCGAGTCCGCCGTGATGACGGCCGCGCTGCTCGCCGAGCGCTTCACCGTCGTCACCACGCTCGAGCGCTCCCGCGTGCTCATCGAGAACCTGGTCCGCCGCTACGGCGCGGGCGAACGGGCCAAGGTCCGGGCCGCCGATGTTCCGGTGCTCGAACTGGAGGACAAGGCGTCCGCGGCGCTCCCCAAGCTGAAACGCCAGATCGAACTGGCGCTCGATCAGGACGGCGCCGAGGCGATCGTTCTTGGCTGTGCCGGCATGGCCGACCTCGCCCAGTCGCTCCAGCGCGAATATGGAGTGCCGGTCATCGACGGCGTCTCGGCCGCCGTCAAACAGGCCGAGGCGCTGGTGGCGCAAGGGCTTAAAACCAGCAAGCGCGGCTCCTACGCCTCGCCGCTCGAGAAGCCCTATAGCGGCGCAATGAGCGCCTTCGCGCCGGTACTCGCCTAAGCCTCCCCAACGAATGCCTCCGGTTGCAGCGCCGGTCGATCGGCGAGCTGTGCCTTCCTCCTCGCTGCTCGGTTGACAACGCCCGAGGAAGGTTGAAAGAGTGATGCTCAATCGAAACGGGCAGCGTTGGGGAGGACGTCATGTCTATGCGCGCGTTTTTCGGCCTTTCGACCCTTCTTCTCACGCTCGTTTCCCTTGGAACGCCCGCCGCGGCGGCTGAAACCGACCGCAGGATCGAGCTCACGCGCGATGCCGACTATTTCGGCTTCGACCTGCGCACCGAGCAAAACGTCTCGCTCGATCAGTGCCAGAACGCCTGCATTGCCGATCGATCCTGCAGGGCCTTCACCTACAATCCAAAGGTGAAGTGGTGTTTCCTCAAATCCGACTTCAATCAGCTGAACACGTTTACAGGGGCGATCGCCGGAAAGATCGTCGCGACGCCGTCCGGCGAGCCCGACATCGGCGCCCCGCCCAGCCTTTCCTTCATCTCGGAGGAACTCCTGCAGCAGGCGCGCGAAGTCAAGGCGAACCTTGCTCTGACTGAAGACCAGCTTGGTTTCGACGTGAATGGACTGATCGAAACGGCCCGCAGAGAATCATCCTCCGGCAACTTCGTTCAAGCGCTCAAGGCGTTCCGCGGCGCGTTGGCGATCACGCCCGACGACGGTGCGCTGTGGCTGGAAACCGCCCAGACGGCAAACCGTTTCACCAACGGCGCGGACATGGCGAGCGAGGCCGCCCTGGCCGCGCTCAACGGCTACCAACTGGCCCGGACAACCCAAAGTCGCGCGGAAGCGCTCGCCGTTCTCGCTCGGGCGCTCGAAAACCTGCAGAACTATCGCGCGGCGCTCAGCGCCTACAAGGCGAGCCTTGAGCTCGTCCAGGCCAAGACCGTGGAAACCGCCTATCTCGATCTCAAAGCGCGCCAAGGGTTCCGCGTTACCGGGCACACGATCGATGCCGACAGCGCCAGCCCCCGCGCCTGCGTGCAATTCTCCGAGCAGCTCCTGAAGAACGGTCCGGATTACGCCTCCTTCGTCACGCTCGACGGCGCGGCGCCGCAGGCCGTCGAAGCGAAGGGCAGCGAAATCTGCGTCGAAGGCCTGAAGCACGGGCAACGCTACAAGCTTGCATTCCGACCGGGTCTGCCCTCCTCCGTCGACGAAATCATCGAAACGCCGGTCAGCCTCGACATCTATGTCAAAGACCGCTCGCCGATGGTGCGCTTCAGCGGAGACAGCTTCGTGCTGCCGTCCACCGCGCGGCGCGGCATCCCGATCGTTTCGGTGAATACGGAAAGCGCCAACCTCAAGCTCTACCGCATCGGCGACCGCAGCATCTCGTCGCTGCTCACCAGTTCACAGTTCCTGACCCAGATCGACGGTTACGGCGAAGAGCTCATCAAGGACCAAAGCGGCGAACTCGTCTGGCAAGGTGGCATCGACATCGAAACCGAGCTGAACAAGGAAGCGGTCACGAGCTTCCCGGTCGACGAAGTGCTGCCGAAGCGCAAGCCAGGCGTCTACGTGCTGACGGCCACGTCGGGGACCGGCCTCACCCAGGATTGGGATGCACGTGCCACGCAATGGTTCGTCGTCTCCGACATCGGCATTTCGACCTATGCCGGCACGGACGGGCTCAACGTCTTCGTCCGCTCGCTTGCGAGCGCCAAGCCGCTCGGCGATGTCGAACTGCAGCTCGTCGCGAAGAACAACGAAGTGCTGGGCACCGCGACGACCGACGCGGAAGGACGCGCGACCTTCGCCGCCGGTCTGATCCGTGGCACGGCCAGCATGACGCCTGCCGTCATCACCGCCAAGAAGGGCGATGACGACTATGTCTTTCTCGATATGACGCGCGCCGGTTTCGACCTCTCCGACCGCGGTGTCACCGGCCGCGCGGCCCCCGGCGCGATCGACCTCTTCTCCTGGACCGAGCGTGGCATCTATCGCGCTGGCGAGACCGTTCATGCGGCCGCACTTGCCCGCGACGTCAATGGTGCGGCGATCGAAAATCTGCCGCTCACCTTCGTCTTCCTGCGGCCGGACGGAGTGGAGGATCGCCGTCTCGTCAGCGGTGGCGGCAAGCTCGGCGGCCACACACTCGATCTGCCGATCCCCGAAAACGCCATGCGCGGCACCTGGACGATGCAGATCTTCACCGATCCGAAGGGCCCGGCGATCGGCGAGAAGCAGTTCCTTGTCGATGATTTCGTCCCGGACCGGACCGAATTCGACCTGACCAGCCAAGCAAAGGCGATCGAGGTCGGAACGCCGATCGAGGTCGCCGTCGACGGCCGCTTCCTCTATGGCGCGCCGGCCGCGGGCCTGACGCTCGAAGGCGAGATTTCGGTCAAGCCGACACGTGAGAGCGAAGCCTTCAAGGGCTACTTCTTCGGCCTTGCCGACGAGGAGGCGAGCGAGGACAGCCGTTTGCCGCTGGAAGGTCTCGAACCGCTCGACGAGAACGGGAAATCCGTCTTCAACGTGGATCTGACGGAGGTTCCCGCGACCACGCAATTGCTCAACGCCAATGTAACGGTGCGCATGCGGGAGGCCGGCGGACGCGCGGTCGAGCGTTCGCTGACCCTGCCGGTGAAGCCGGAAGGGCCGATGATCGGCATCAAACCGGAGTTCTCCGGCGATCTTGCCGAGAATTCGGTCGGCAAATTCCACGTCATCGCTATCGGCGCGGACGGGGCGAAGGTGTCGATGCCCGGCCTCGTCTGGGAGCTCGTCAGCGTCGAGCGGAACTATCAATGGTATCGCGACGGAACCGCCTGGAAATACGAGCCGGTGATCTCCACCAAACAAGTGGGGAACGGCACGGTGGATGTCGCGCAAGGCGGCGCCGAGATCGCCGTGCCAGTCGGCTGGGGTCGCTATCGGCTTGAGATAGAGACGGCGACAATGGATGGCCCTACCTCTAGCGTCGAGTTCGACGCCGGCTGGTATGTCGCGGCGACGTCGACGGAGACCCCGGACGGGCTCGAGATCGCCCTCGACAAGGAGAACTACGCGGTCGGAGAGACGGCGAAGCTCAAGGTCTCGCCGCGATTTGCCGGCGAGCTCCTGGTCACCGTCGGTACGGAGAACCTGATCACGACGAAAACGGCGTCGATCGCCGAAGCCGGTGGCGAAGTGGAGCTGCCGGTCACCGCCGATTGGGGTGCCGGCGCCTATGTGACGGCGACGCTCTATCGCCCCGGCGACGCTCAGGAAAGCCGCATGCCGATGCGGGCGATCGGGGTCAAGTGGTTGGCGGTCGATCCTGCGGAACGCAAGCTTGCCATAACGCTCGACGTGCCTGAGAAGACGCAGCCGCGCCAGCCCCTCGATATCAGCTTGAAGGTGAGAGGCGCCGGCGCGAACGAGGACGCCTACGTTACGGTTGCCGCGGTCGACGTCGGTATTCTGAACCTGACGCGCTATGAAACTCCCGATCCGGACGGCTGGTATTTCGGCCAGAGACGGCTGGGCCTGGAGATCCGCGATCTCTACGGGCGGCTGATCGACGGCTCGCTCGGTGCCACCGGTCGGCTGCGCACGGGCGGCGATGGAGGCCAGATGCCGCTGCAGGGCAACCCGCCGACGGAAAAGCTGGTTGCCTTCTTCTCCGGGCCCGTGAAGCTCGATGCGGACGGCGAGGCGAAGGTCCGCTTCGATATCCCCCCGTTCAACGGAACGGCGCGGGTGATGGCGGTTGCCTGGACGAAGTCCGGCGTCGGCGATGCGGTTAAGGACGTGGTCATCCGCGATCCGGTGGTCGTAACCGCAAGCCTGCCGAAGTTCCTGGCTCCGGGAGACCGGGCGGAATTGCGGCTCGATATTGCCAATACGGACGGTCCCGCCGGCGATTATCAACTGCAGGTGACGACGAACGGTCCGCTGACCGTCGAACAGACCGGCGCCGCGCAAACCCTGCGGCTTGAAGCCGGCGGCAAATCCGCCGTGAAACTGCCGCTCGTCGGCCAGTATCCGGGCGGCGGCCTGGTGACGGTGACGCTCGCGGGCGCTGCCGGCCCGTCGCTCGAACAGACGCTGGACATCCCGGTGCGACCGGCAACGCTGCCGATCACTGAGCGCCAGGTCGTCAATATCGCCGCCGGCAGCAGCCTGACGGTCGACGACCAGCTGCTCGCCGACAGCGTGCTGCAGGGCGCCTCCGTCAGCCTCAGCGTCACGCGCTCTGCCGCTTTCGATATCCCTGCGCTCCTGATGGCGCTCGATCGCTACCCCTATGGCTGTGCAGAGCAGACGACGAGCCGCGCCCTGCCGCTGCTCTACCTCAGTGAGCTTTCGAAGCAATCCGGACTGGCCGAGGACGAAGCCGTGGCGAAGCGCGTGCAGGAGGCGATCTACACCGTGCTTTCCTATCAGTCGTCTGCCGGCAGCTTCGGCCTGTGGAACCCCGGTTCCGGCGATCTTTGGCTCGACGCCTATGTCACCGACTTCCTGACCCGTGCGCGGGAACAGAAGTTCGACGTCCCGGAACAGGCGATGGTGCAGGCACTCGAAAACCTGCAGAACGCGCTGAGCTACGAGACGAATGTCAAGGACCGGGGCAACGAGATCGCCTATGCGCTGTATGTGCTTGCGCGCAACCGCAAGGCCGCGATCAGTGATCTTCGTTACTATGCCGACACGATGCTCGGCGATTTCCCGACGCCGCTCTCAAAGGCGCACATCGCCGCAGCACTGGCGCTCTACGGCGACGCCGAGCGTTCACAGGAGATCTTCGCGGCCGCGGTCAACATGTCGACGGGTCTCGTCAATGTCAGCCTCGCCCGCTCCGACTACGGATCGTCGCTGCGCGACGGCGCCGCGGTGCTGGCGCTCGCCGCCGAAAGCCGGCCCGTGCCGCCGATCATTCCGGAACTTTCGAAGATCGTCGCCAAAGAGTGGCAGCAGTCACGCTACACGAGCACCCAGGAACAGGCCTGGATGCTGCTTGCAGCTCGAGCCATCCAGGGTGGCGATGAGGACATGAGGCTGGAGATCAATGGTGCGGGACGCAGCGGCAGCTACGCCGCGCGCATCACCGGCGACGCGCTGATGGAACATCCGGTCGTCATCCGCAACAACTCCGCCGATGCTGTCTCTGCCGTCGTGACGACGGTTGCCGCCCCTCAGCAGCCACTCTCGGCCGGCGGCAATGGCTTCACCATCGAGCGGACCTATTACACGCTCGACGGCGGCGAAGCGAATGTCATGGAGGCGCGGCAGAACGAGCGCTATGTCGTCGTGCTGAAGGTCACGGAGAGCAATGACTGGCCGTCGCGCGTGCTGATCACCGATCTCCTCCCCGCCGGTTTCGAGATCGACAATCCGAGCCTCGTGGACAGTGCCCAGCTTTCGAACTTCGAATGGATCGGCGAGGCCGAGGCCGCCCACACCGAATTCCGCAGCGACCGCTTCGTTGCGGCCTTCGACCGATCGACGGGCGACAACCGCGAGATAACCCTCGCCTATGTCGTGCGCGCCGTGACGCCCGGCACCTATGACCATCCAGCCGCAAGCGTCGAGGACATGTACCGGCCGCAATTCTCGGCGCGCACGGCGACGGGCCGCATGGAGGTGCTGGCAGCCCAGTAGACGCGCTATGGTCTTCCGGCGGAAACTATTAGTCGCCTTGCCAATCGGCCTCGTCATGACCGCGCTAGCAATAGCCGGCCTCGAATGGGCGAACCGCGCCTTTCCGCCGCCGCTCGAACAGGCTCAAGCTCTCTCGACCGAAGTTCTCGATAAGGACGGGCAGCTGTTACGCGCCTTCGCGACCAAGGACGGTCGTTGGCGCCTGAGGACGACGGTGGACGATGTCGACCCGCGCTTCATCGAGATGCTGATCGCCTACGAAGACCAGCGCTTTCGCGAACATCGCGGGGTCGATCCCTTGGCGCTCGGTCGTGCCGCGCTGCAGTTTGTCACCAACGGCCGCATCATCTCCGGCGCCTCCACCCTCTCGATGCAGGTGGCAAGGCTGATCGAACCGCGCGAACGGCGGACATGGACCGCGAAGCTGTTGCAGATGGCGCGGGCCATCCAGATCGAACGGCGCCTCAGCAAAAACGAAATCCTCGACCTCTATTTGACCCACGCGCCCTATGGCGGCAATCTCGAAGGCGTGCGCGCCGCAAGCCTCGCCTGGTTCGGCAAGGAGCCGCGTCGCCTGTCCATCGCCGAAGCCGCACTTCTCGTCGCCCTGCCGCAATTGCCGGAAAAACGCCGCCCCGATCGCAACCTCGCCGCCGCCGAAGCCGCCCGTGACCGGGTTCTCGCCCGCGCGGCGGTGGCCAAGGTCATCGGCGAAGGCGAGGCCGAGCGCGCGGCAATCGCCGCCATGCCGACCCGGCGCCTGCAGCTACCGGCTCATGCCGCCCATCTCGCCGAAGCGGCGCTGCGCAAGGATCCGAAGGCGGTGCGGCATCAAACGACGCTCCACCGCGACGTCCAGCGCGGTCTCGAAGCCGCGGCACGCGAGGGCGCCGCAAGGCTCGGCCCCAGGGTCTCCGTTGCCATGGTCATGGCTGATGTCAGAACCGGCGAGATCGTCGGAGAAGTCGGCTCGGCCGACTACTTCGACGCCAGCCGCTCCGGCTGGATCGACATGACTCGGATCACCCGCTCGCCAGGCTCGACTTTGAAGCCGTTCATCTATGGGCTTGCGTTCGAGGAAGGGCTGGTCGCCCAGGAAACGATCATTGAGGACAGGCCGGCCGACTTCTTCGGCTACCGCCCGCGCAATTTCGACATGAGCTATCAGGGCGACGTCAGCGTGCGCCAGGCGCTGCAACTATCTCTGAATGTGCCAGCGATCCGGCTCCTCGACGCGGTCGGGCCCGCGCGACTGATGGTGCGCTTCCGTCGCGCCGACGTTCGGCCGAAGCTTCCTCCCAACGAGGCGCCTGGACTAGCCATAGGCCTCGGCGGCGTCGGCATCACCTTGCGCGAGCTCGTCCAGCTCTATGCGGGCCTTGCCAATCGCGGCTGGCCGGTGCGGCTCGGAGACGGCATAGAGGGCAAAGCGGGATTAATCGATGGCGAGCCGCTTCTCTCGCCCGTTGCCACGTGGCAAGTCGCCGATATCCTCTCGGCAGTGTTGCCGCCGGCCGGCAGCCGCCAGCGCGGCATCGCCTATAAGACCGGCACCAGCTATGGCTACCGCGATGCTTGGTCCGTCGGGTTCGACGGCCGCCATGTACTCGGCGTCTGGGTCGGGCGGCCCGACAATGGTGCGGTACCGGGCTTGACCGGTTACGGCGCGGCGGCGCCGATCCTCTTCGAAGCCTTTACCAAAGCCGGGATTGCGATCACGCCCCTACCCGACGCGCCCGGCGGCGCTGTCCGCCTCTCCCAGGCGGATCTGCCGATCAGCCAGCGGCGTTTTTCCATGACGGCGAGCGGCCTGTTGTCGGCGTCGATCCGCGAGACCGCGCCACAGATCGTCTTTCCGCCGGAAGGCGCCCGCATCGAGCTTGAGGTAAAGAGCGGCAGCGCGATGATGCCGCTGACGCTGAAGCTGCAAGGGGGGCGCGCGCCCTTCCGATGGCTCGCCAACGGCCGTCCGCTGCCGGAAGTCACGCGGCGCCGTGTCAGCCAATGGCTTCCCGATGGCGGCGGCTATTCCACGCTGACGGTCATCGACGCGCTCGGGCGGGCAGCCAGCGTTCGCGTATTCGTCGAGTGAGTGTGTGATGCGCCAACGCCCGGTTTTACAAGCTTTGCGCCATCGGCCGGAAGGCGTAAGCGTGTCCGGCCGATGAAGCTATCCTCGTTTCAGGCTGACAAGGCGGTCTTCGTCGCCGGGTCTTGCGGCTCGCGCGCCGGCGCATTCATGACCAGCGGCATGCCGGCCTCAAGGCAAGCGGCAATGAACGCTTCCCGCGCCACTGCGGCCGGCGTCATGCGGTTAAGCGCACGCCGGCAGGTGCGGACCGCCCGCTCATAGCGCTCTCCCTTGCGCAGCGGCCACTCGTTCTCAAGGAAGTCGAGGGCCTCATAAACGGAGGTGAAGGTACGCGTCAGACCGTTCGAAAGGCGCACCGTGAGGGGGATGGTCCAGGGAATCTCATTGAGAAGCATTTTTCCTCCTTTCACATGCCGTCAATGGATTGACACACAGAGAGATATTGGCGCTCGCAGGGCAAATTCAAGAACCCCGGAAAGCTATGTTGTGCAGCAAGTTATGCCGCTTCTCCTACCGGTTCCGAGAGGGTTTGCAGGTCTTTTTCGGGCCCGTCGAAGGTCAGGCAGGATACCCCTTGAAACCGCGATCCGAGTAACTAAATCGAGGGTGCGAGCCGCCTTTTTAGGGGCTCGCAGTCGGGGAGCGCCGGTCTCTTCGGCGTTCCTCATCGTCCATGTTGCTCAAGGAGGATATGGCTATGAGAACAAGCTTCGATTTCTCGCCCCTTTCGCGCTCCAGCGTAGGCTTCGATCACCTCTTCGACCTGCTTGACTCAGCAAGTCGCATGGCGCCGACCGACAATTGGCCGCCCTACGACATCATGCGCACCGGAGAGAACCAGTACCGGATCGCCATGTCGGTTGCTGGCTTCGCACCCGATGAAATCACGATCACGCATGAACAGCAACTACTGACCGTGAGTGGTGAGAAAGCTGGAGAAGACGACGCCGAATACCTCTATCGCGGCATCGCCGCTCGCAATTTCGAGCGCCGCTTCCAGCTTGCCGACTACGTGACCGTAACCGGCGCGAACCTCGCCAACGGTCTCCTGACGATCGATCTCGTCCGCGAGCTGCCCGAACAGATGAAGCCGCGTCGCATCGAGATCCAGCAGACCGAAAAGCTGCCCTCCGGCGACGGCAAGAAGCAGATCGAGGGCGAAAAGCACGCTGCATAAGAGCAGTGGGCGACGCAACCCCGATCCCGCCGAAGAGCCGGCGGCGGCCGGCCCTTCGGCTCGACAATTGGTTAGGGCGGGATTCTCGATCCCGCTCCAGCGAGAAGAAAGGAACCGACCGATGAATGTACGTGATCTCATTCCGTGGGGCCGCGGACAGGCACAGGTCCCCGCGTCCTATCGCGACAGTGATCGCAATCCTTTCCTGGCATTGCACCGGGAAATGAACAGGCTGTTCGATGACGTTTTCCGCAGCTTCGACACACGCCTGCCCTTGGCTTATGGCGGCCTTTCAGGCTTCGGCGGTTGGCCGAGTGTGGAAGTCGCCGATCGGGATAAGGAAATCAAGGTAACAGCCGAACTGCCGGGGCTCGAGGAGAAGGACATCGAACTCTCCATGGCCGATGGCGTGCTGACGCTGCGGGGAGAAAAGCGGGCCGAGACCGAGGACCAGGAGCATCAGTTCTCTGAGCGCTTCTACGGTCGTTTCGAGCGGCGCATCCCGCTCGGATACGACATAGACGAAGGCAAGGTGAACGCTACATTCAAGAATGGCCTCCTGACGGTCACGCTGCCCAAGACCGAACAGGTCCAGGCCAAGACCAAGCGCATCGCCATCAACAGTAGTTCGTAGTGGGTGAGCCAAAGATGTGGCGGCCCGGTTCACCCGCCACTCGTCGATCTTCCGGACGGAAATACCCTTGCTGCACAGCGCATTAGCACTCTCGACGAGAGAGTGCTAAAATTTTCTGTGCCCCTCTTGAATTCGCTTCCGGGCAAACCAGATCAAAAGTGCCAGTCGCCAGAACAAGGGGGCAGGCCCGTCCGGGCCGGTCAACGGTCCGGCGGAGCGGGTTTTCGCTTTGTTTGTCCAGGAGGAAGACATGAAGTTCCAACCGCTCCATGACCGCATTCTCGTCCGCCGTCTCTCATCCGAGGAGAAAACCAAAGGCGGCATCATCATTCCCGACACAGCCAAGGAGAAGCCGCAGGAAGGCGAAGTGATCGCCGCGGGTCCTGGCGCGCGCAACGAGCAGGGCCAGCTCGTCGAACTCGACGTGAAGGTCGGAGATCGCGTGCTCTTCGGCAAATGGTCCGGCACGGAGATCAAGATCGAAGGCGAGGACTTGCTGATCCTGAAGGAAGCCGACGTGCTTGGCGTCATCGAGGACCTGGGCAGCGAAAAAAAGGTCGCCTGAGACCGCTCGGCCCATCGAAGTCAGTGAAGGAGTGAACCATGGCTGTCAAAGACGTAAAATTCCATACCGACGCCCGTGAACGCATGCTGCGAGGCGTCGACACGCTTGCCAATGCGGTCAAGGTGACGCTTGGACCCAAAGGCCGCAACGTCGTCATCGACAAGTCCTTTGGCGCACCGCGGATCACCAAGGACGGTGTTACGGTCGCCAAGGAGATCGAGCTCGAGGACAAGTTCGAGAACATGGGCGCGCAGATGCTGCGTGAAGTGGCATCGAGAACGAGTGAGATTGCTGGCGACGGCACGACGACCGCAACCGTGCTGGCACAGGCGATCGTCAGGGAGGGCGCCAAGGCGGTTGCCTCGGGCATGAACCCGATGGACCTCAAACGCGGCATCGATCTCGCGGTCGATAAGCTCGTCGGCGAATTGAAGGGCAATGCGCGCCAGGTTTCCAAGAACGAGGAAATCGCCCAGGTCGGCACGATCTCGGCCAACGGCGACGCGGAAATCGGCCGCTATCTCGCCGAGGCGATGGAAAAGGTCGGCAACGAGGGCGTGATCACCGTCGAAGAGGCAAAAACGGCCGAGACCGAACTGGAAGTGGTCGAGGGCATGCAGTTCGACCGCGGTTACATCTCTCCCTATTTCATAACCAATCAGGATAAGATGCGGGCGGAATTCGAAGATCCCTACATCCTCATCCACGAGAAGAAGCTCTCGAACCTACAGGCGATGCTGCCCGTCCTCGAGGCCGTCGTCCAATCGGGCAAACCGCTTCTCATCATCGCCGAAGACGTCGAGGGCGAGGCGCTCGCGACACTCGTCGTCAACAAGTTGCGCGGCGGCCTGAAGGTGGCTGCCGTCAAAGCGCCCGGCTTCGGCGACCGCCGCAAGGCGATGCTTGAGGACATCGCCATCCTGACCGGCGGCTCGGTCATTTCCGAGGACCTCGGCATCAAGCTCGAGAATGTCACTCTCGACATGCTCGGCCGCGCCAAGAGAGTCTCGATCGAGAAGGAGAACACGACCATCATCAATGGTGCCGGTTCGAAAGCCGATATCGATGGCCGCATCACCCAGATCAAGGCGCAGATCGAGGAAACGACGTCGGATTATGACCGGGAGAAGCTGCAGGAGCGGCTCGCCAAGCTTGCGGGCGGTGTCGCAGTGATCCGCGTCGGCGGTTCGACCGAGGTCGAGGTCAAAGAGCGCAAGGATCGGGTCGACGATGCGCTTCATGCAACGCGCGCTGCCGTCGAGGAGGGCATTCTGCCGGGCGGCGGCGTCGCGCTGCTCCGCGTCGTCAAGGCGCTCGACGAGGTGCCGACGGCGAACGACGACCAGCGGGTCGGCGTCGAGATCGTCCGCCGTGCGATCGAGGCCCCCGTTCGCCAGATCGCTGAAAATGCTGGCGCCGAAGGCTCGATCATCGTCGGCAAACTGCGCGAAAAAACGGACTTCGCCTATGGCTGGAACGCCCAGACGGGCGAATTCGGCGATCTCTTCTCGATGGGAGTGATCGACCCGGCGAAGGTCGTCCGCACGGCTCTCCAGGATGCGGCCTCCATCGCCGGCTTGCTGGTCACCACCGAAGCGATGATCGCCGAGAAGCCCAAGAAGGAGGCGCCGCCTGCAATGCCGCCTGGCGGCGGAATGGACTTCTAAGAGAAGGCGCGAAGCCTGTCGATCGCCTGCCGGCCACCCTTCTCCCCGCGAGCGGCGCGCGGGGAGAAGATTAAGGCGAGGGTGTCGACCCTCCCGATGAGTAGGTAAATTCAACGAATTACGGCCGCCTTTTCACCTTCTTGATGAGACGAGCCATCGGCGGCCTCACCTGACGATGCGCTATGCTGTCTCCAGTGCCCGCGGAACATCCCGTCTGACCTCCACCCGACCGCTCTTCATCGGCTTGCCCGCGACATAGACCTCCGTGACTGAGCGATCGTCTCCCATCGTCTGCAGCACGAAGAGTTCTTCTGCCAGAGACGATGCTACCTGCATTCTGAGTTCCATCGCCGGTTTGGCGCGGCTGTCGAGGACGACGATGTCTGCATCTGCTCCGGCATGCAGCGATCCGATCCGGTCTTCGAGGTCGAGGGCGCGCGCATTGCCGAGCGTCATCATGTAGAAGGAATTGAGCGGGGAAAGCCGCTGGCCCTGCAGGTGCAGCACCTTGTAGGCCTCACCCATGGTCTCCAGCATCGAGAAGCTTGTCCCCGCGCCGACATCGGTCGCGACGGAATGGCGGGCGCCGAGCTTGTCGAAGCGGTCGCGGTCGAAGAGGCCACTGCCGAGGAAAAGATTGGAGGTCGGGCAGAAGACGCCGACGGCGCCTGTTTCGGCGAGCACGGATATCTCACGGTCGCTCAGATGAATGCAATGGCCGAGCAAGGTCTTGCGGCCAAGCAGCCCGTAGCGCGCATAGATGTCGGTGTAGTCCTTCGCCTCTGGAAAGAGCGACGTGGCGAAGGCGATCTCGTCCCTATTTTCGGAGAGATGCGTTTGAACGTAGCAATCCGGATGTTCCGCGACGAGCGCCCGGCTCATCTCCATCTGTTCGGGCGTCGAGGTGATGGCGAAACGCGGGCTGACCGCGTAATGCGCGCGGCCGCGTCGGTGCCACCTGGCAATGAGCTGCTTCGTTTCGTCATAGCCCCTCTCCGGCGTGTCGCGCAGCGCGTCGGGGGCATTGCGGTCCATCATCACCTTGCCGCCGATCATCAACATGTTTCGCTCCTCGGCCGCGGTGAAGAAAGCATCGACGCTTTCCGGATGCACCGAGCAATAGGCGACGGCCGTCGTCGTGCCGTTCGAAAGAAGCTCGTCCGTGAAGCGGCCGGCAATAAAGGCCGCGTGCTCTGGCGCCCTGAATTTCTGCTCCTCGACGAAAATATAGGTGTTCAGCCATTCAAGAAGCTGTGCGCCATAGGAGGCGATGGCCTGCGTCTGCGGGAAATGCAGGTGAGTGTCGATCAATCCGGGCAGGACGAGATGCGGTCGATGGTCGGCGATTGGCACGCCGCCGTCCGCCTGTTTCGCCACGTCGCCATAGGGGCCGACTGCGGCGATTTTGCCGCTGCTGACAAGCACGGCGCCATCTTCGAAGAAGCGGTAGGACGCTGTGTCGTCAATGCCCTCGGGCTCCCGGACGAAGGTCAGCACCCGGCCGCGGATCAGCAAATCGCTCATTGAATTTTTCCTTCCTTCACGGCGGTCTCGTACCAGGCGGCGAGCAATTGCCGTTCTTCCTCGGTGACCCCGGTGACATTGGCGGGCGGCATCGCATGCGAGCGCCCCGCTTGGAGGTAGATCTCGCGGGCATGCGCGACGATGTCGTCATCAGTTTCGAGGACGACGCCCTTCGGCGGCACGATGATGCCCTCCCAGCCTGGCTCCCGCGCGTGGCACATGGAACAGCGGCCAAGCACCGTATCGCGGACTTTCGAGAAGTCCGGCGACGCGGCGACGGCCTCACCGGCCGTCAAAGCCCTCGCCTCCCCGCCTTCGGAGAGAACCTTGGGCACGGTGGAAAGCCACATGATGACGATGAAAAGGAGCACCGTGACGAGCCACGTCCAGGTCGGGCTGCCGGCGCGGGCATGCCGCGTGTTGAACCAGTGGCGGATGGTGACGCCCATCAGGAAGACCAGCGAGGCGATGATCCAGCTGTATTGAGTGCCGAAGGCGAGCGGATAGTGGTTCGACAGCATCAGGAACAGGACCGGCAGCGTCAGATAGTTGTTGTGTGTCGAGCGCTGCTTCGCCTGTTTGCCGAGCGCCGGATCGGGCGTGCGGCCGGCGATCAGGTCGGCGACGACCTTTTTCTGGTTCGGAATGATGATGAAGAAGACGTTGGCCGACATGATGGTCGCCGTGAAGGCGCCGAGATGCAGATAGGCGGCACGGCCGGTGAAGAGCTGGGTGTAGCCCCAGGCGACGGCGACGAGCACGAAATAGAGCAGTATCATCAGCCGCGTGTTGTCCTTGCCGAGTGGGGAGCGACAGATCGTGTCATAGGTGAGCCAGCCAAAAGCAAGCGAAGCGAGCGAGATGGCGATCGCCATCGGCTTCGACACGTCGAGAACGTTCGGATCGATCAGGTAGAGATCGGCGCCGGCATAATAGACGAGCGCAAGCATGCCGAAGCCGGAAAGCCAGGTGACGTAGGATTCCCATTTGAACCAGGTGAGGTGCTCGGGCATGTTTTCCGGCGCCACCAGGTATTTCTGGATATGATAGAAGCCGCCGCCATGGACCTGCCACTCCTCGCCATAGGCGCCCACGGGCAGACCGGGGCGCTGCCTGAGGCCGAGATCAAGCGCGACGAAATAGAAGGATGAGCCGATCCAGGCGATGCCGGTGATGACATGCAGCCACCTCACCGCAAATGTCAGCCAGTCCCAGGCGATGGCGTATTCGTACATTGAGGCCTCCCATTTCTCTGGCCTGTATTATGTGTCATTGCTTGCGGAGGCGAGAACGCTGCGAGATCACCAACTCTTTCAAAAAAAACTATAAAATGGTCGAGCCGAGAGCACGGTAATCTGGCCACGAGGAGCAGAGGCGGGAGCATGTCCTATCTCGATAATGTGCGCGTTTTCGTGCGCGTGGTGGAACTTGGAACGCTATCGGCCGCAGGCCGCGATCAGCGCGTGACGCCGGCCGTCGCCAGCAACAGGATCAAGGAACTGGAGCGGCATATGGGGGTGCGCCTGTTCAACCGCACCACGCGCAAGCTGACGCCGACCGAGCACGGCCGCGTCTTCTATGAAGGCGCCGTCAAGATTCTCGAAGCGGTGAACGAAGCTGAGAGCGCCATCGCCGATCTTTCGCGCAATCCCAAAGGCGCGCTGAAGATCACCGCGCCGCTCGGCATCGGCCGGCGGCTGATCGCCCCCGGCATCCCCGAATTCCACGACCGCTATCCCGACATCGAGGTGCGGCTGCGCCTTTCCGACCACAACGTCGACATCCTGAGCGAAGGCGTCGATGTCGCGTTCAAGCTCGGCATTCTCGAGGATTCGAACCTTCGCATGCGCGGCATCATGAATTGCGATCGCGTGCTCTGCGGCTCACCGGCCTATTTCGAAAGACGCGGCGTGCCCGCGACGCCCGACGAGTTGATCACCGAACGTCACGACTGTCTGTTGCTGCGCTATCCCGGCTCGAAGGAATATTACTGGACATTGCAGACGCCGGACGGCGTGCGCAAATTCGAAGTCGCCGGCCCCTATGATTCAGACGACGGCGACGTGTTGACCCAATGGGCGCTCGACGGACGCGGCATCATCAACAAGCCGCTCTTCGAGGTGAAGCAGTACATCGAGGAGGGCTCACTGGTGCCGATCCTAGAGGAGACTCCGCCACTCAGCGCGCAGCTCGCGGCGATCTATCCGCATAAGCGCTTCCAGGATCCGAAGGTGCGGCTGATGATCGATTTCATGGCCGAGCGCTGTCAGCGGCTGATCGGCAAGGTGCTGGCTGAGCCTGCTGCGGCGCGGGTGCAGGAGCCCGTGACTTAGACGAAGTCGAAACAGAGTTCTGAGGCGAATACGCGCTTGAACCCGCGTCAGCAAGGTTTGTATCACACCTCGGAACCAGCGGGCGGAACAAAGTTCGGCCGCTGTAGATTTTCATGTTCATGAAGAACATGACGCTTGTTGCAACATCGCTGATATCGGGGCTCTGTGGTACCGCCAGCGCTCAGGAGCTTCGGCCAGACGCCGTCAACAGGGCTTCTATTGCTTCCATCCCGTCAGAGCGACCGTCTGATGCCCCCACTCAGCCGGACCCCGCCATCGTTCATCTCCAAGTTCTTCTGGATCGCGCTGGTTCATCTCCCGGGGTGATCGACGGCTACTACGGCGAGAATGTCGCCAAAGCGATTGCCGGGTTTGAGGCCATGCAGGGCCTTCCCGCTGATGGAAAGCTGGACCCTGAGGTCATCGGCCGGCTTGCCGACGAAAGGCCGCCAATCCAGCCTTATGTCATCTCTGAAGGCGACGCCAAAGATCTGGTCGATCGCATCCCTGAAGACTACGCCGAGCAAGCCAAGATGAAACACCTCGGATATACAAGCGTCCCGGAGAAATTGTCCGAGCGGTTTCACATGGACATCGACCTCCTCAAGGCGCTCAATTCCGGCTCGGCATTCGCCGTCGGGGACACGATATCCGTTGCGGCGCCCGGCGTCGCGAAGGAAGGCACGGTCAAACTGATAGAGGCGCGGAAGGGAGCGGGGCAGGTCCTCGCCTTTGCCGATAACGGCACGCTGCTTGCGGCATATCCTGCCACGATCGGCAGCAAAGAGACGCCTTCGCCTTCGGGCACGCACAAAGTCAAAGGTGTCGCTCGAATGCCCACCTATACCTACAACCCCGAAGTCAACTACCAGCAGGGCGACAACACCGAGGTTCTGACGCTCCCGAGCGGCCCCAACGGCCCGGTGGGAACCGTCTGGATCGATCTGTCGAAGCCGACCTACGGGATTCACGGCACGCCTGAACCGTCCCGCGTCGACAAGGACCCGTCGCATGGATGCATCCGCCTGGCAAACTGGGACGCAGAGGAACTGGCCGCGATGGTCAAGCCGGGGATTGTCGTCGAGATCACCGAGTAGCTTCGGAGCCGGCAGACATCGGGAAAACAGCGGCCCGATGCCGACGTCCGAACCATGACCAAGAGCGCTCGGGCCGGCGGCGGAATCCGCCGTGATGTGTCTGGGCCGCATGGGCCGATCTTTTGGCTCGGAAGTCGCAAAGTGGTGAGCGGAAGTCTAACACCATCGCGCTGGACGGCTAGCTTGCGCCGATTGCGGCTATCGCGTGATTGGGCCAGGATGCGGTCTTGAATATGTAGCAGGATCGAACCTACGCTCATGCTGACGGGCTCATGTCATTGCGGCAAGGCGAGCTGGACACTCAAAGGTGATCCCGGGCTCGATCACAGCGTGCAACTGCACGCTCTGCGACGCTGCGGCGCACTGTGGGCCTATGATTACGAAGGTGAGCGTATTACGGTCACCGGGCAGAATGCCTCTTACACCCGCGACGGCAGGGACAAGTCGTCTCTCGAAATATTGTTCTGCCCATCCTGCGCCTGTGTATTGAGCTGGCGCGGCTTACGGCTTGAAGAGGATGGCCGCCGGCGCATGGCTGTAAACTTGCGGCTTGCGCCGCCAGACCTCGTTCAGGATCTACCCATTGATCATTTGGACGGCCTGGACACTTTTGAAGACCTTCCTTCCAAAGGGCGCTGTGTGCGCGATCTTTGGTTTTAACAGCATGCCACGTGCCTGCGTCGAGGTGGAAAGCGGCACTTCGCCTTGGCAACGACAATTGCCGCGACAATGCCGGATCACTCCGCCAAGGCCTGGGAAAGTAAGCCGATCAGCCGTCTGAAGCTTTCCGCCTCGTCCGGCGCGTGGTCTGGGTTCACTTCTGTCACAGTTAACACCCGGCGGTTCGGCAATGCACGCAGTTCAAAAAGCGCGGCGCTGAGTTCCTCAAGAGTGAGGCCCAATCCGCGACGCGTGTTCTCCGCAAGAGGAAAGTCGGCGAAGTCCAGCACGTCGATGTCCAGATGGACCAGGATAGTGTCGAATGAGCGTGCCCATTGTGTGGCTCGGCGCGCAGCTTCAATGGGATTTGACTTCACCTCCTGGAGGCCGATCATGGACAGGTTGCGAACTCGAATGGTTTCTGCCTCGCCGTCCGTCACATTAGCGACAGCGAAGAAGAGGATGTCAGCGGCACTCAGCATAGGTCGCCTCGGCGCGAGGCCCGCCAATTCGTTGGCGGCGCCAGGAAGGTCAAGGAGATGGGCGACACCGGTCCAGTCGAGTGCGCCGTCACTCGCGACAGGCGGGTTCAGGTCGGCATCTACATCGATATAAATGAGCCCGAGAGAAGCGTAGCGCGTGAGCGCTCCCGCTACCACCCCGAGTTCGATCGTGCAGTCGCCGCCGACGACGAGGACGTTGTGCTCGTCATCAAGCGCGGTGGTCACGACTGCTGCCAACTCTTTTGCAACGTTGCGCACCGTCTCGAGGTTCATCGCCTTCGAGTTTGATGGATCGGGCCGCCAGCGAAAGCCGCCCACATCACCGCGGTCAACCACATCAAGGCCTGACCGCTCCAACTGCGAGACCAATCCATGATGACGAAATGTCGACGGCGCTTTTTCCTGTCCTGGGGCATAAGCGCCTGCACTGCTGGGAGCGCCGATTATGCTGAGCGTGCGAGCCATTTCCTCTACTTTCAAGATCAGATGAAAACAGCACCACAGTATAACGCCCGCCCGGGACGAAATCTGTGCATTGCCGTAATGTCGGCTCTGGCGTCGCAAGCCGAGGTTCGGCGGCCTGCTCGACTCAGGTCCGGTTCGCGCCGCCACGAGCGCCGCCTTCGACAATGACTCCGCGTTAGATTCGGCTGCAGTCGCGGAGCCCGGCCTTCCTGGCTATATAAGCAATGTAACGAAGTCGTTTGCCCGATTTCAGGTTAGGCCATGAATCAGGAAATCCGACTTTTTGGAGCTGTTGCGGTTCGACCGGCCGTCCTTGCTCTCGTCTCTCAGTTCGAGACGGCGACAGGATACCCAGTTGCGGCCAAGTTCGAGCTCAATCCGACCGTAAAGAAGCGGATTGAGGCCGGGGAGCCTTTTGACCTCGTCATCATCAATCCGCATATGGTTCAGGATCTGACCTCCTTGGGAAAGGTCGAGGCGGGGACTCAGGTAGCGTTTGGCCGAATAGCAATGGGCGTGGCAGCCAAGGCAGGCGGTCGACCGCTCGACATAGGGTCCGTGGAAGCCTTCGAACACGCATTGAAGAGCGCCAGATCAATCGCCTACGCCGCTGACGGAACCAGCGGCGGCTACTTCTCCGGTTTGCTGGAGCGCCTGGGGATAGCGGATGAGGTCAAGCCAAAGCTGGTGAGCATACCAGGAGGGCAGACAGCGCTGGCTGTAGCCCGTGACGAAGCCGAGTTGGCGGTCGTTCCCGTGACTTCAATTCTCGCCGCCGCTCCCGATGTCATGCTTGTCGGTCGTTTTCCGGCGGAACTCCAAAGTTACATCGACTTCGCCATAGCCGTCAGCGCCGATTCAAGGGACACAGAAGCTGCCAAGCAACTGTTGGAGTTTCTGATGTCGGCTGACGTCGATGGCACTTTGGCGGAAAGGGGCGTCGAGCGTCCCTACGGGCACGTTTGATAAGCGGCGATCGGCGCCCGCTCTGGGCTCCATCAAGACAGTCGTCGCGCCCCTCACCGATGTCCGAAAAAGGGGCGATCCTCCCCGTTCCTCAAGCCCTCGCAAAGGTGGCTTGCTGGTGTTGCTTTCGCTCGCCTCCATAGAAGCTCGTCAAATTTGTAACTCCCACCATGTCGACGCCCGGAGCTAAGTCACTCCTGCGAATTGCAAGAAGGGACTCGAAGGAGAGCGACGATGACCAAAGAGACGATCAGCTTTGTTTATATGATCTACATCCGAGCGACGCCGGAGAAAGTGTTCGAGGCGATCACGCAGCCCGACATCGCGCGCCGCTACTGGGGACACGAGAACGTCTCCGACTGGAAGCTCGGTTCAAGATGGGAGCATATCCGCGCCAATGACGAGCGGAGCGTCGAACTCGTCGGCGAAGTGGTCGAGCACACGCCGCCCCGGCGTCTCGTCATCACCTGGGCCAATGCATCCGATGCCAACAACCCCGCGAAATATAGCCGGGTGACTTTCAGCCTCGTTCCGTTTGACGGCATGGTGCAACTGACCGTCAGCCATGACGAGCTGGAAGCCGGCAGCGGAATGGCAGCGGGGATCAGCAAAGGGTGGCCGATCGTGCTGTCCAGTCTCAAATCGTTCCTCGAAACGGGCCAGGCGATCGACGTCTTCGCGAAGCCGCGCCACACCGAACTGATGGCCTGACCCTGAAAAGGAGCCGAGCGGCTGTCGTGTACTGTGATCAGACGCGCAAAGGTCGCTGTAGCACTTAGAATTGCTGCATGTTTCCTTAAATCGGTTACGATTCAAGGAAACATGCAGCAGACGCCATTCGAGGCAACGGAAGAATGCGTCCATTTCAGCCACTGCAACTGGTTCTGTTCACGGTTGTTGCCTGCGGCCTCGTAGTCGTTTCCGGGAGATCCTCGCAAGAAACCGCTGCCGCCGACAAATTCTACCGGGTGATCGACGGCAAGGCCGATGCCCGGACCTACAACGGATACCGGCGTTATCATGGGGGCTGCAGCCATTGCCACGGCCCGGACGGAGTCGGCTCGACCTTCGCCTCCTCTCTTGTCGATCGGCCAATCGACATAGAGACGTTCAGGCGCATCGTTCGCGATGGCCAGAGCAGTAGCGGGAGCTCGGTTATGAAGGGGTTTGCCAACGATCCCAATTTCGCTCCCTACATCGACGACATCTACGCCTATCTGCAGGCCCGCGCCGACGGCGCTCTCGGCCGCGGACGACCGAAAAGAATGGGGCCTTAGACCCGGTGTCGACTATCGAGGTAATTCCATGCCGGCCACTTTTTCGGAAGCCGAGCTTCGTCACCCGCTCCGACTGAGCGGCGCTAACCCTACGCGAAGAGTCTCAGGTGTTACTCCTCTTTTCCTGCGAGCATTTCGAGAGCCGCAACGTCGCAGAGCAGGAGCCGGCGTCCGCGTCTCTCGATGAGCCCCTTCTTGGCTAGAGCGCTCATCTCGCGAGAGACCGCCTCCCTGTGCGTGCTGATTGAGGCCGCCAGTTCGAAATGGGTGGGCGCCGGGTCTATGACGACCGGGCTGGCGGCTTCATGCGGCTTCTCCGCACGGCGCAGCAATTCGAGGATGAGGCGCCTTCGCACGACGAAGGTGCTGAACTCATAGACCCGCTCGGTCATATGCCTTATGCCCGCCGCGAGGTGCTCGAGGAGGGCCCACGAAAACTCGGGATGTTCGGCAATCAGCCTGCGGAAGGCCGGCGCCGGCAATCTTGCCGCACGGGTTGCCTCAAGAGCCACGACACTGGCCGACCGCGCCTTGCCGTCAATTGCAGCCACTTCGCCGACGATGTCGCCAGGGCCGCGATCGCCGTAGACGATCTCGCGGCCGTTTTCGGAAAAAAGCGTAATGCGGGCGTGCCCCTCGAGTATGAAGAAGACGTCGCGTCCGCTTTCGCGATGCGCGATGATCAACTCGTCGGGGGCATAAGTGCGAACGGTCCAATGTTTGGACAAGGCAGCACCGGCTGTATCACCCAGCCTCGAAAGAAAAGTTGGCGAACGCGTCATGGCCCTCATTTCCGTTCGGCCGAATCTACTTCCTTCGGCCCTGGCGGTAAAAGAAAATCCGGCCGCCCCTCCGGACGCGTGGGCACACCGATCGTTTATTGAATTGCGTTGCCGTGCCTGTGCGAATTCTCACAGACGGAGCCTAGCCACGCCTCATATGCTTCGGGCACCGGTCCTGTTCGGGCCCCTTCGGTTGAAGAGGAGAACTTCCATGTACAGATACACAATCCTTGCCGCGCTTTGCTTGACGGCGGGCAACGCCTTCGCAGATGAACTTAAGGCCCTGCAAGGCGGGAGCATCGATCTCGGCGCTTACCATGGCGTCATTTATTACACGGAGGCCGATGGCGGTTTTCGAGTGGTCACCACGATCGCCGATGGGGCGGAGGGCTCGCCCGTTCGCTTCGAGGCAACGCTCGAGGAGGGCCAAAGCCTTGCCATTTCGGTTCCTGGCGGTTTGGGCGAGCCCAGCAAGGCTCTCGAAATCTCGCGTGCCGGCGGCAGGCTCCTCATGAACGGGATCGATACAACCCCCAAACTCGTTCATGCCGGCCGGTGAATCCGTTCGCGGTGATACCCGCGCAGCACGAATTTGATCGTCTACAGCGCCGTGCGTCTTTTCAGACGCACAAGGGACGCTGTAGCATTTTGAATTGCTGCATGTCTTTGTCCCTAAATCGCTAGGATTTAAGGACGCATGCACTAGCGCCGGAATGGATCGAAGCCAGCATTCGATTAAGCGCCAGAGCGTCAGACTTTCACCACTAAAAGGACGAGGAACTGGCCTCTGCCTTTACCGGCTTTTCCTTGTTTCGCGCAGCACTCTTCGGCCGGTCATGAGTGAGTACCGCGGTGAGAACCTCCGCCGCGGCCAACGCTGCAATCACGGCCGGCCGCTTGTCCTTCACCGCCGTGCCGCCGATCGGGCAGACGAGCCGGTCGAAGAGTTCGGGGCGTTCGATTTCACGGGCAAGCCATGTTTTGAAGGTGGCGCGCTTCGTCTTCGAGCCGATCATGCCGACATAGGAGGCATCCTTTCGGCCGAGCGCCTCCGCTGCGATCAGGAAGTCGAGCGCGTGGTCATGCGTAAGGATGACGAAGGCGCTGCCTGAAGGCGCATCACGCACAAGCGCCTCGGGCATTGCCGTCAGGCAGGTCTCGATTCCTAGCACGTCGATCGCCGAGAGCTCGTGCTCGCGGGTGTCGACGAGCACAGTCCGGACGGGGAGCAACGACAGCGCCATCGCCAGCGCGTTGCCGACATGACCCGCGCCGAAAATATAGACGTGCGACCGGCGCGCGATCTCAGCATCGCTGCGTGCGACGAGGGCCGTGCGCGCCTCCTTGTCGACGGTCTTGAAGGAAAGCGCCACGCGGCCGCCGCAGCATTGTCCGATCTCCGGCCCCAGAGGAATTGTCAGCCGCAGGTCCGCAACGGCTCCGTGAATGAGCTTCCGAGCATGATCGATCGCCATATATTCCAACTGCCCGCCGCCGATCGTGGCGAAGGTGCGATCCGTCGAGACGAGCATCCAGGCATCCGTGTCGCGCGGCGTCGAACCGGCCGCGTCCGTCACCTCGACGAGGATGCACGCCCCCTCTCGAGCCAGGAAATCCCGGATATCCTCTTTGTTTGCCATCTCCGTCAGCCATTCGCTGCATCGCGCGCCGCCCCGCGCAGACGCTCGATCGCCATCAGCACCCGTTCCGGCGTCGCCGGCGTATCGATGCGCGGCGGGAGACGATACGCCGCAACGCTCGCCGCTGCCATGGATATAGCTTCAAGGACGGAAATGCCCAGCATGAAGGGCGGTTCCCCCACCGCCTTCGATCGGCGGATCGTCTCTTCCCGGTTGACCGACCATTCCGCCAGCCGCACGTTGAAGACGCGCGGGCGATCGGAGGCAAGCGGAATCTTGTAGGTGGAGGGCGCATGGGTGCGCAGGCGCCCCTTCGCATCCCACCAGAGTTCTTCCGTCGTCAGCCAGCCCATGCCCTGCACGAAGGCCCCCTCGACCTGACCGAGATCGAGCGCCGGATTGAGCGACTTGCCGACATCGTGGATGATGTCCGTACGCTCGACCTGGTATTCGCCGGTAAGCGTATCGACGCTGACCTCCGAGCAGGAAGCACCATAGGCATAGTAATAGAACGGCCTTCCCCTGCCCTCGGCGCGGTCCCAATGGATCTTCGGCGTCTTGTAGAACCCGGCGGCCGAGAGCTGCACCCGCGCGGCATAGGCGGATTTTATGAGGTCGGCGAAGGCGATGCGTTCTGCGCCGATCCTCACCATATTCGGTTCGAACGCGACGTCGGCTTCGTCAACACCGTAACGCTCCGCCGCGAAGCGCACGAGCCGCGCCTTGATCTGCTGCGCCGCATTTGCGGCCGCCATGCCGTTCAGGTCGGAGCCGGAAGATGCTGCCGTCGCCGAGGTGTTCGGCACCTTGCCGGTCGAGGTTGCCGTCACTTTGATGCGGTCGAGATCGACCTGGAACTCGTCCGCGACCACTTGCGCCACCTTGGTGTAAAGCCCCTGCCCCATCTCGGTGCCGCCGTGGTTCAGTTGGATCGAGCCGTCCGTATAGACATGGATCAACGCGCCAGCCTGGTTGTATTCGGTCTTGGTGAAAGAGATGCCGAATTTCACCGGTGTCAACGCGATGCCGCGCTTGATGACGTGGTTCCGACGGTTGAAGGCAAGGATGGCTTGGCGCCGGGCGGCATAGTCCGACGAAGTCTCGAGCTCCTCGATGATCCGGCCGATGATGTTGTCCTCGACTGTCTGGTGGTACGGTGTCAGGTTGCGCCCCTCGCCGCCGTAGAAATTGAGCTTGCGGATTTCGAGCGGATCCTTGCCGAGCGTGTACGCGATGTCCTCGATCATCCGTTCGCCGCCGACCATGCCCTGCGGCCCGCCGAAACCACGGAAGGCGGTATTCGAGACCGTGTTGGTCTTGAGCGGGCGTGAGCGCAGCCGGACGTTCGGATAGAAATAGCAGTTGTCGGCGTGAAAGAGCGCGCGGTCGGTCACGGGACCGGAAAGGTCCGCCGAGAAGCCGCAGCGGGCGGCGAAGACTGCGTCCACCGCCTCGATCCGGCCGTCGTCGTCAAAGCCGATCTTGTAGTCGACGTGGAAGTCGTGCCGCTTGCCGGTCGCCGTCATGTCGTCGTCGCGATCCGGGCGCACCTTGACGGCGCGGCGGTATTTCCTCGCCGCAAGCGCCGCCACCGCGGCAAACAGGTTTGCTTGCGTTTCCTTGCCGCCGAAGCCGCCGCCCATGCGGCGAACATTCACCGTCACGGCATTCGACGGCACGCCTAGCACCTTGGCGACCATGTGCTGCGTCTCGCTCGGATGCTGCGTCGAAGCAAAGACTGTCACCTCGTCGTCCTCGCCGGGAATGGCAAAGGAGATGTGGCCTTCGAGATAGAAATGGTCCTGGCCGCCGATCCGCATTTCGCCCTCGACGACATGCCTCGCCCTGGCAAAGCCGGCGTCGATGTCGCCGCGTTCGAGCTTCAGGGGATCGATCACCAGCGGATAGTTGGCGGCCGCGGCTTCGACGACGTCGGTCACATGCGGCAGATCGCGATATTCGATCTTCACCTTCGCCGCCGCGCGCCGGGCGGCATCGCGCGAAGTCGCGATCACGGCGAAGATCGGCTGGCCGTGGAATTCGACCTTGCCGGTGGCGAACACAGGATCGTCGTGCTTGTGGGCTGGGCTGATGTCGTTCTCGCCCGGAATGTCGTCCGCCGCCATGATCCCGACGACGCCGGGGCTGTTCTTTACCGCCTCGAAGTCGATCGACAGGATTTCGGCGTGCGCGCGCTCAGAGAGTCCCAGATAGCCGTGCAGCGCGCCGGCGGGCTCCGGAATATCGTCGATATATTCGGCCGTGCCCGACACATGCTTGTGGCCGGAGTCGTGGCGTTCCTTTTCGTGGACGCCGCCGCGGATGCGGTCTATGGGCTGCATCACATTCATGGGTTCACCTCCTCTAGACAGCGACTGCGGCGGCGCGAGCGATACGAACGTTGCTCTTGTCCTGCGTTTCCAGATAGAAGCGCCGCAGCAGGTTTTTGGCAACCAGCATGCGGTAGCCGGCCGAGGCGCGCCAATCGGTGAGCGGCGTGAAATCCTGCTCGAAGGCAGCGACAGCAACGTCGATGCTGGGGTCGTTCCACGGCACGCCCTTGAGAGCGGCCTCCACGTTCGACGCGCGCTTCGGCGTGCCTGCCATGCCGCCGAAGGCAATCACCGCATCGGCAACCCGGCCGGTGCCATCGAGCTTCAGCCGGAAGGCACCGCACACTGCGGAAATATCCTCGTCGAACCGCTTCGAGACCTTGTAGACGGCGAAGCTGCCGCCATCGGCGAGAAACGGAATCCGGATACTCTCGACAAACTCGCCGGGCTCACGATCCTGCTTGCCGTATTCGATAAAGAAGGCCTCGAGCGGCAGCGTCCGGCGCCTCGTCCCCTTGCGCAGGGTTATCGTTGCGCCAAGAGCGATCAGCGCCGGCGGGGTATCGCCGATCGGCGAGCCGTTGGCGATATTGCCGCCGACCGTACCCATGTTACGCACCTGCTCGCCGCCGATCCGCTCCCAGAGTTCGCGCAATTGCGGGAAGTGCCGGACGACCACCGGGAAGGCCTCCGTGTAGCTGACGCCGGCGGCAAGCGTGACCCCTTCCGCGTCGACGGAAATCCGCCGCAGTTCGTCGAGGTGCGAGAGATGGACGACCGGCGCGATGTCGCGCATGAACTTCGTCACCCATAGCCCGACGTCGGTCGAGCCAGCCACGATCGTCGCTTTCGGATTGGCCTCGATGACCGCAGCGAAATCGTCGAGTGACGCCGGAAGCACGACGCGTTCGTCTTCGCCGCCGATCTCGACGCGGCGGCCGTCCCTAAGGGCGGCCAGTTGTTGCGTGATCTTCTCGCGTTCGGCGACCAGCGGGTCCTTGCCGACCTCGCCGATCGATGAAATCGCCTGGGCTGCGCGGATGATCGCTGCGTAACCGGTGCAGCGACAGAGATTGCCCTGCAGCGCTTTCTCGATATCCTGCATGCTCGGCTTCGGATTCGCCATCCAGAGGCCGTAAAGGGACATAACGAAGCCCGGTGTACAGAAGCCGCATTGCGAGGCGTGGGTGTCGACCATCGCCTGTTGAACCGGGTGGAGCGGACCATTCGGCTGCGCGAGCGCCTCGACCGTCACGACATGGCAGCCGTCGAGCGAAGCGACGAAGCGGATGCAGGCATTGACGGACTCGTATGTCAGCTTCCCATCGAGAAGCCGGCCGACGAGGACGGTGCAGGCGCCGCAGTCGCCTTCCGCGCAGCCTTCCTTGGTGCCGCGAAGGTTGCGTTCAATTCGCAGGAAGTCGAGCAGCATCTGGACGGGCGAGACGTCGGCGAGCTCGATGAGGCGGTCGTTCAGGAGGAAACGGATCGTGTTGCGGATCTCGGTCATGACCGTCAGCTCCCGCGATAGGTGGAATAGCCGTAGGGCGAAAGCAGGAGCGGCACGTGATAATGCGCGGCACGGTCGGCGATCCCGAAGCGGATCGGGATCAGATCGAGAAACGGGTGCGCGCCGCGATCGCCCGCGGCATCGAGATATTCGCCGGCGTGAAAGTGCAACTCGTAGGTGCCCGTCTCCATCGCGGCCTCCTTGAGGAGCGGCTCATCGCAGCGCCCGTCGTCGTTGGTCCGGGTTGTGGAGAGATGCTCCATCCGATCACCCTCGATGCGGTAGAGATCGATGCGAAGATTGTTTGCCGGTTTGCCGTTCGCCGCGTCGAGCACATGTGTTGTCAGGCGCCCGGCCGTTCCGCCTTGAGATTGCATGCTTGATCGCTCCTCCGAAGTCAGCATCGAGGACGAAGTATCCAAAGCGCGGGCGCCTTTGGGTAGCAAGCTCAACCTTCGAGACTTTCAAATTTTTCGGGGGGAATAGGCCGGCGATTTTCTCGCTACCAATCGTCGTTACGATACAATCACCGGAGGAGCTGTTGCTATGAGATACCCACGCGATCTTCTGGGTCATGGTCCGAACCCGCGTGTCGCCTGGCCCAACGGCGCGCGAATCGCCGTGCAATTCGTGCTCAATTACGAAGAGGGCGGAGAGAATTGCGTCCTTCACGGCGATGCGGCGTCGGAGGCGTTTCTGTCGGAAATCGTCGGCGCGCAAGCATGGCCGGGACAGCGGCACTGGAACATGGAATCGACCTACGAATACGGCGCGCGCGCCGGCTTCTGGCGGCTGCACCGGCTCTTCACCGAGAGGCAAGTGCCTGTCACCGTCTATGGCGTCGCCACGGCCCTCAAGCGTTCGCCGACCCAGGTCGCCGCCATGCAGAATGCCGGCTGGGAAATCGCTTCACACGGTTTGAAATGGATCGAGCATAAGGACTTCGACATCGAGCGCGAGCGCGCCGAGATCGCCGAGGCGATCCGCCTTCACACGATCGTCACCGGCGAGCGGCCGAGCGGCTGGTACACCGGCCGCTGCTCGGAAAACACGCTCGACCTCGTCACCGAGGCCGGCGGCTTCGACTATGTCTCGGATTCTTACGCCGACGACCTGCCCTATTGGCACGAACATGCCGGCCGGCATCAGCTCGTCATCCCCTACACGCTCGACGCCAACGACATGCGCTTCGCAACGGCGCAAGGCTTCAACAGCGGCGATCAGTTCTTCAGTTACCTGAAGGACAGTTTCGACGTCCTCTATGCCGAAGGCGCCGCCGGCTCGCCGAAGATGATGAGCATCGGCCTGCACTGCCGCCTCGTAGGCCGTCCGGGCCGGGCGGCCGCGCTGGCGCGCTTTGTCGATTATTTGAAGAGTCATGAGAAGGTCTGGCTCGCCCGCCGCATCGACATCGCTCGCTACTGGACAGAAACCTATCCGTTCCAACCGAACGAGAACCGTCCCTCGCGGCTTTCCGAAGAGACCTTCGCCGACCGCTTCGGCGGCGTCTTCGAGCATTCGAGCTGGATCGCGAAGCGCGCCTTCGCCGGCGAGCTTGCCCCCGCCAACGATACGGCAACCGGCCTGCACGCGGCGTTGACCGCGGTGTTTCGCGAAGCGAGCCAAGAGGAACGGCTTGCCGTGTTGAACGCGCACCCGGATCTTGCCGGCAAGCTCGCCGAAGCGAAACGCCTGACCGAGAGCTCCACTGAAGAGCAGGCTTCGGCTGGCCTCGACGCCCTGACGGATCGCGAGCGGGAGCGCTTCAGGACGCTAAACAGCGCCTATGTCGAAAAATTCGGCTTTCCCTTCATCATGGCCGTTAAGGGCCGCAGCAAGGATGAAATCCTCGCAGCCTTCGAAACTCGGATCGACAATGATCGTGAGACCGAATTCCACACTGCCTGCCACCAGGTGGAGCGGATCGCACTCCTGCGACTCCGCGACATGCTGCCGGACTGAGGAAAAAGGCGGCATTCTCTAAACGAAGATAGGCCGGCCCGAGTTTCGGGCCGGCCGTTTTGTATGTTCCCCTCATCTATGGAGAGTTTTGGGAGGACGCTGCGGCCTCACCCGCCGAACAAGGCGAAGCGGACGACGAAGAGCGCCGCGACGAGCTGGGTCGCCGGATGGATAACATTCCACTTGCCGGTGCAGATTTTCAGGACGACGTAGCTCACGAAGCCGAAGGCGAGACCGTTGGCGATCGAGTAGGTGAATGGCATGGCGATCGCCGTTAGCGCCGCGGGTGCTGCTTCCGTCAGATCGTCCCACTCGATCTCCGTGAGCTCACGCATCATCAGGCCGGCGACGTAAAGCAGCGCCGGCGCGGTCGCATAGGACGGGACGGCGGCAGCAAGCGGCGAGATGAAAAGTGCCGCGAGGAACAACACCGAGATCGTGAGCGCGGTGAGACCGGTCCGGCCACCGGCCTGTACGCCGGAAGCGCTTTCGACGTATGCCGTGGTGCTGCTGGTGCCGATCAGCGAGCCGGCGATGATGGCCGAGCTGTCGGCAAGCAGTGCACGTCCAAGGCGACTGGGCTTGCCCTCCTCCACCAGTTTCGCGCGTTTGGCGACACCGATCAGCGTGCCGGTCGCATCGAAGACTTCGACGAGCACGAAGACCAGGATGACGTGGACAAGGCCGCCATGCAGGGCGCCCATGATATCGAGCTGCAGGAAGGTCGGGGCGATGCTCGGCGGCGCCGAGACGACGCCCTTGAACTCGGAGACACCGAGAAGCATTGATAGGACGGTGACGACGAGTATGCCGATGAGGATCGATCCCCGAACTTTGAGCGAGTCGAGAACGGCGATCACGAAGAAGCCGAGGATAGCGAGCAGCGGCCCCGTCTGTTTGAGATCGCCGAGGCCGACCAGCGTCGCCGGATTGTCGACGACGATGCCGGCGTTCTTGAGCGCGATAATGCCGAGGAAAAGGCCGATACCGGCCGCAATGGCGCTGCGCAGCGAATGCGGTATCCCGGCAATGAGCCAGCTCCGCACACCGGTAACCGTCAAGAGCAGAAAGATGAGGCCCGAAATGAATACGGCGCCGAGCGCCTGCTGCCATGTGAAGCCGAGGGCGGCGACCACGGTGAAGGCGAAGAAGGCGTTGAGCCCCATGCCCGGAGCCATACCGATCGGCCAATTGGCGACGAGCGCCATGACGGCCGAGCCGAGGGCGGCGGCGAGACAGGTCGCGACGAAGACGGCGTCGCGATCCATGCCCGTCGTCGACAGGATATCCGGGTTGACGAAGATGATGTAGGACATCGTCAGGAACGTCGTGACACCGGCAATCACTTCCGTGCGGACGGTCGTGTCATGTTCTTTCAGCTTGAAGAGTCGTTCAAACATATTTCCTCCCTGAGACCACCATGATCTTGGATAAACCCGAGATCATGACGTGATCGCCTCTCTTTAAGTTGGAGCGGGATGCAGCCGGAAAACCGCTCACATTTTTCCGCATCCCGCTCTGGCGGCGTCATCGCGACGCAGCCGAACGACAGAGACCGGATAGCTGCTCCTCCAACTTCCGGCCGTTGCATTTCGATCGCCCGCACCCAGCTTTCTACAGGCGGTGATCCAGGCCGTGCGGCCTCGCCGGATGGAAGCCATCACAAGCACACCGATTGTGCGGCCTCGCGCGCAGGATCGCTAGCCGCTGATTTCGACGGCGAATGCGAAAGACTTTCAAATTTTCCAGTGCATTCCGGCGGGATTCCCTCAGGAATCGCCGTGTCTCCGGTGTCGGACCGGTCGTCGTGATGACGAGCCAGAGCCTCTGTTTTAACGATAAGGTGCATCATTAGCCGATCGGCCGATAATGCTGCCGTGGCTGTCATCCTTCTCGACATCCACAGCGGTGTCCGCTTTCTTGCACGACTTAAGCCGCGCGGGCGCCGAACTTCGGCTTGCCACCTTCCGTGACCTTGCTCATGAGGCGCCATCGTTCGCTTTTTGATCTTGCCATCGCATGTCCGTGCCCCTTTAATGTTGAGAGGTCTCTCTGGCGGCCAACCGGCTTAGGAAAGCCCACCCCCATGAAGGCAATGAACGAAACGCACCTCGGAGTTCTGCGCAGGCACATGGTCGAGGTGATTGCGATCTATGCCGACCTTGCAAGCGAAGAACTCGGTAAAGCAGCGCTCGATGAAAGGGTGATGGCGGCGATGCTGCGGGTGCCCCGGCATCTCTTCGTGCCGGCTCCGGTCGCGCCGTTTGCCTACCAGGACATGCCGCTGCCGATCGGCTTCGATAAGACCGTGTCGCAGCCCTTCATGGTCGCCCTCATGACCGATCTCCTTGCTCCCCAACCGCATGAGGCAGTGCTCGAAATCGGCACCGGTCTGGGTTACCAAACCGCAATTCTCGCGCAACTCGCCGGGCAAGTTTGGAGCGTCGAAATCATCGAAGAGTTCGCAAGCCATGCCGAGGCTCTCCTGCAGGGCTTCGGCATGTCAAATGTCGGCATTCGTGTCGGCGACGGGTCTCGCGGATGGCTCGAGCACGCGCCATTCGACAAGATCCTGGTCACCGCCGCGGCCGAGGAGGCGCCACCCGCTTTGCTTGAGCAACTCAAGCCAATGGGCCGCATGGTTCTTCCTCTGGGATCTGAAGAACAGGTGCTGACCGTCATCGACAAGGATGAGCAAGGACAAGTTGACGAGCGGAAACTCATCCCGGTTCGGTTCAGCCAACTCGAGGCGTCGTAGACTACTTTGGCGAGAACCGCTTCCAGCCCAGAGCGAGGACACCAACAAAGGGCCGCTTTGGGTCGTAGTGCTACGTGATGCCCTTGGTGACCTGGGTGGAGACGATGTGTCGCTGGAAGAGCACGAAAAGGATAACGACCGGCACGATCGAGATGAACGCTCCTGCAAGAACAAGTCCCCAATCGCCCTGCGCGCCCCCGTAGGAACGGCGCAGGCTGAGAAGCCCGACTTGGACCGTCAGCGCTTCGGGCGGGCTGGTGATAAGCACGAGTGGCCAAAAGAAGTCGTTCCAGGCGCCTTGAAAGGCGAGAATCGCATTGACCAACAAAGCCGGCTTTGCGTTTGGCACAACGATCTTCAAAAACACTTGAAAGCGGTTGGCGCCGTCGACGATTGCAGCTTCCTCTATCTCTCTTGGAAACCCCTCGAAAAATTGCTTCATCAACAGGACATTGGCTGAGGCGACGAACACGACGATTACGCTCCAGGGGGTGTTCAAAAGCGACAGATCCCTGAAGATGAGATAGTTCGACACGAAGGTCACTTGCGCCGGAATCGTCATTGAGAAGAGCAATGCAGCGAACAGTAAGCGGCTGCCCCTGAAGTCGAGCCGCGCAAGCACATACCCGGCAAGGCTGGCGACAACGAGCGTCAGGACCAGGCGCCCGATGGCGATGGCAAGACTATTGACCAGCCAGCTTCCAAACAGGCTTTTCCCGGTCTGCAGGTCAGCCGTCTCCTTTATCACCCGCCGGTAGTTGTTGAAGATCAACCCGAGAGCACCTGGTGTGATGTTGTCCCAACTCAGCAGGCGTCCGCGACGCTCGGATCGCGATGGCGAAATCGGACTGTCGATAAGCGTTTGAGAGGGCGGAGCGGTCAGATTGAGGGGCGTGCGTTCGATCCAGGGCCCGTTCCGGCGGTCGGTGCGGTAGGTGATCTCATAGACGAATGTCCGCGTCTGCCACTCCTCCCAAACTCCCGTCTCCTCGTCACGAACCTGCATCGCCGCCGAACTGGAACTCTTCAGCGCAATCGACGCATAATCCGCGGCATAATCCCGCATGAGCGCAGCGGCGATGCCCGAGCCCGGGCGGCGACGAGGAATCTCGGCGTTCGGTTCGACGACGGTGGTGCCGACGGGCGCTGCGTAAGTGACACTGAAGTCAACTTTGGCGCCAGGAGAAAACCCTCCCCACAAAGCATCACCCGTGCCCTCCTGCCCCAAACGGGCGGCGGCGATCCATGCGGCCGGGTTGAGCTGGTCGAAATAGAGACGGAACGGTCTTTCCAATGGGTCGACCTTCAGGCTCGCCATGAAGGCAAGAACGAATGTCCCCGCCAGTATGGTCGCGACGGCCAGAAAGGTCAGATACAACCACGCGCTTACCGCAAGCTGGCGGCGGCGAAGCGCGCTAGCCGGCAGGCGGCGACGCGACGGCACGGCCTCGGCAGCGGTTAGCCTCGCCATCATTCGGCCCTTTCCTTCACACCGACCGATTTTTGAGCGTAGACGACAGCAATTGTGAGAATGCCAAGAACGAGCGCCGCAGCACTTGCCATGCCGATCCTCGAAGAGGCGCCTGCCGGAAAGGCACTCTCATAAACGTAGTAGGCAAGCGTTACTCTACTTGCGAGTGGCGCCGCATCTCCCAGAATCGCGACCTGGTCGAACATCTGCAAGGTACCGATGACGCCCATCGTAACGACGGCAAAGGTTACCGGCCTGAGCGCCGGCACGGTTATGTGGCGAAATCGCTGGAAAGCGTTGGCTCCGTCGATCTCGGCCGCGTCGTATAACGCGCTCGGGATCGACTGCAGCCCCGCTAGGAACAACAGCATCAGCGTCGGCACCGTCGTAAAGATATTCATCAACGCGACGGACCACAGCGTGACCGGCATGAAAAGAAAATGCCGCTGGGTATTGAGCCAGGAGATCAGCAGATCGTTATCGAAAACAGGCAGCAGTCCCGCAAGCGCACAGGCAACGACAAGCGCCAGCGCGCCGAAGGCCGCTGCGAGCAGAAAGAAGGGATCGAAGATCGAAATGCCTTCGTAGCTCCGCCGCGCGTTGAGAACGAGTGCGCCCTGCAACGCAGCCATGCCCACGAAGAACAAAAGCATGTGCCGGCGATAGGCTAGCACAGTGCTGACGATCGCGGTCATGAAGCCGTCTCTCTGAAAGAGCCAGAGAAAGATGAGCGTCATGGCCGCACTGGACATTATGGATGGCAGGTAAAACACCGTCCGAACGAGTCCCCTCACCCGGACGGCGTGGTTCACGAGAACCGCAAGGGCAAGCGCAAGCACGGTCTGGACCGTCGTGACGATGAGCGAGAAGCCGATCGTGTTGCGCAGGGCGATGAGGAAAAGTTCATCGGAGACGAGTGTAGTGTAATTGGACAGCCCGACGAAGCTCGGAGCCGTGAACAAGTCGTATTCGGTAAAGCTGTAATAAGCCGTCCGGACAATCGCGTAGATGAAAAACAGCGTCATCGAGATTGTGAAGGGCAACACGAAAAGCCAGCCGCTCCTCTCGTCTGAACTAACTCGCGACATGCATGCTCCTCCCGCGGGTGCCCTGCTTCACGCGTCCTCTAACCGTTCGACCCGAGAGCAATTCAGCCTTATTTTGCGAGCATCCGGTCAAAGGCGCTTTGTGCGGATGCCAAAGCTGTGTCTGCATCCGCCTCCCCGAGGATCACAGAATTGAGCGCAGCATTAATGGGCTGCATCCAACTTCCCCCGACGTCTCCGAAGAAATACGGCGTGACGTGATCGTCCGACAGGCCCTCGAGAATTACTCGGCTTGTCATCTGCTCGGGCTGGCCGCCCCGCAGCCAAGGGTTGTCAGCGAGACCCGTCCGGCTCGGGAGAGCCAGCCCCTGCTCCAAAACCCATTGTTGGGCTTCCTCTGCCGTCAGGAGCGTGGCTACTCTTGCAGCAGCCTTACCGACCTTCGAGGCCGCGTTGACGGTCCAGCCGACCGTAAAAACGATATTGCCTCGTTTGCCGCTTTCAGGGTCTTTCGGCATCCGGACAGTGCCGAGATTCATATTGGGAGCACTATCGCGCAGGGAGCTGATGATCCAGGCACCCTCGATCGCTATGGCAGCCCGCTCGGACGCCAAGCAACCCCCGGTCCAGCTTTGACCTGCATCGGCGGCCATGACGGCAGCCCCGGACTTCACGAGGCCGGTGTAGAAATCGAAAGCCCGACGAAAACGCTCGTCGAGCACGGTTTTTCCCTGACGATCGAAAGGGGACCAGCCTGTCGACAATGCAAACGCGCCGAACCGGGCGTATTCCGGAACGATGCAGAGGCCATCGACCTCCGGAAGAGCCGTGTGCACGGCTACCAATTTCTCCTGCAGGGTCGTCCACGTATCGTCGTCGCTCGGATAGGCAACCCCCGCATCGTCGAAGATGTCTTTGTTGAAATGGACGGCCAGCGTGTTGAAGTCCTTTGGGATGGCATAAAGCTTCCCGTCATAGGTGAAGGCCTCGAGGAGATTGGCTGAAAAGCCAGAAACGTCCTGTGTCACGGGGGCCGCTTGACCGGCGCTGAATATGGAGCGCGCCCAGAAGACATCGACGTAAAAAAGGTCCGGAGCGGTGCCCGCCGACAGGCCGTTGATAATGAATTGCGAAAAGTCGCCATCAACGGGCTCGTACTTCACCGTGATGCCCTCTTTCGCGAGCTTTTCGGCAAGAACGTTGGTCAACAAGCCATTGACAATGGCGACCTCGGACCCGCCCCAACCGGATATCCGCACGGTCTCGTCAGCCAACGCCGGCAAGCCGAGGAGCATGGTCGCTGCGGCGAAAGCTTTCGCAGGACGGAACAGCATATCGGCTCTCCCTCCGATCAGATGGCCACGGAGCGGCAAGTGCAGGACTAAAAGGCGTCCCGCTGCTCAGGAGGTAGATAGCTTCGTAAGCGAAAACGTCGAGCGACACTCCGCTACGATGCAGCGGCCAGGGCAGCGTTTAGCCGGGATGCGCGACGCATTCACCCGCTCAGTGTTCCACTGGCGAATTCTCACGGCATTTGGGCACCGGTCGCCGTGACATAGATCGAATAGAGCGAAGTGGTTGCAGTGATGAAGAGGCGATTGCGGCGCGGCCCGCCGAACGTGAGGTTTGCAACGGTCTGCGGCACAAGGATCTTGCCAAGGAGTGTGCCGTCCGGCGCAAAGCAGTGGACGCCGTCGCCGGCGCTCGACCAGAGATTTCCCGCCATATCCGTCCGGATACCATCCGGAATGCCGTTGTCGATCGTCGCGAAGACGCGGCCGTTGGCGAGCCCGCCAGAGGCAACGTCGAAGGCACGGATGTGGCGCGGCAGGCCCTCGTCATGACTCGCGCCGGAGTCGCCGACATAGAGGATCTTCTCGTCGGGCGAGAAGGCGAGGCCGTTCGGCTGGTTGAAGTCGGTGACGACGGCTTCGAGCTCGCCGATCTGCGGATCAAGCCGGTAGACATTGCGGGTCTCCTGTTCCGGCTCGGCACGATAACCCTCGTAGTCGGAGAGAATGCCGTAGGTCGGATCGGTGAACCAGATCGTTCCATCGGATCGCACGACGACGTCGTTCGGCGAATTGAGTCTTTTGCTCTGGTAGCTTTCCGCAAGCACCGTGATCGAGCCGTCGATCTCGGTGCGGGTCACCCGCCGCGCCCCATGCTCGCAGGAGATCAAGCGCCCTTGGCGGTCGCGCGTATGGCCGTTGGCGAAATTCGAAGGCTGCCGGAAGACGGAGACGCCACCCTCCGGCGTCCAGCGCAGCATCCTCTGGTTCGGGATGTCGCTCCAGAGGAGCTGGTTGGCATCGCTAAACCAGACAGGGCCCTCGGCCCAACGGCAGCCGGTATAGAGCTCCTCGAGGCGGGCACTGCCGACGATCATTCGGGCGAAGCGCGGGTCATGAATCTGGTAGATCGGGTTCTTGGCCATGAATGGTGCTTTCTTTATCCCGCTAGCGCGCACCCGGCTGGCGACCGCCCGCCAGCATGATGACGCTGATGATGATGAGGCCGGTCATGATCAGGCGGATGCCCGCGCCGAGCCCGTAAGTGTTGAGCATGGAAACGACCAGGAACATGAAGAGCGAGGCACCCCATATGCCCGGCACGTTGGAATCGCCGCCCGCGACCGCCGTACCGCCGAGGACGACAACGGCGATCGACATCAACAGGTATTCGGAACCCATGTTGAGCGCCGCGCCGCCGGAGAAACAGGCAAGCAGATACCCGGCCAGCGAGGCAAGCACGGCGCAGAAGACGTAGGTGACGAAGCGGGTGCCGTCGACCGGAATGCCTGCCATCTTCGCCGCCGGCGTACTCTGCCCGATCGCCGAAATCCAGCGCCCGTAGACGGTCTTCTCGAGCAGGAACCAGGCGAAGATCGAGATGATGAGAGCAATGATAGCGACGTTGGGAAGCCCGAAACTATTGGCAGTCGTGAAGTCCGCAAGGAAGCTCGGCGGCTTGATGCGCAAGCCGCGATTGGTCCAGATCGCAGCCGACTGGACGATGAAGCTCACCGACAGTGTCGCGATGATCGGCGGGATGCGCAGTGCCTTTATGAGGGCATAGTTCAGCATTCCCACTCCTATGCCGATCAGCACGGCGACGACCAGTCCCGGTACGATCATCGCATTGTCCACGTCCATGAGCTTCAGCGCCACCGTTCCCGCAAGCGTCATCGTGGACGGGACCGAAAGGTCGACATTGCCGGGGCCAAGTGTAATGACGAACATTTGGCCGATGCCGACGATGATCGAGAAGGCGGCAAAGGTGAGCGCTGCCTGGGAGAGGTCGAGCGTGCTTGCGCCGCCCGTCACCATGATAGTGGCGAACCAGACGACGAAGGCAGCGAGCCACGACCAGATCCACGGCCTGCGGGACACGCGATCAAGCATCCTCATCGGCCCTTCTCCCGTTTCTCGACCCTGTTGAGCAGCAAGCGCAGCGCCAGCACGATGATGAGGATCGCCCCCTGTGCGCCGATCTGCCAGTCGGGCGAGATGCGCAGGAACGACAGGAACGAACCGGCAAGCGTCAGCGTCAGGGCGCCGATCACGGCACCGACCGGCGAAACGCGCCCGCCGATGAATTCTCCGCCGCCGAGGATCACGCCGGCGATCGAAAGCAGCGTGTATCGAAGCGCGATATTTGCGTCCGCCGAGGTGGTAAGCCCGACGAGCGCGATGCCGGCGAGAACCGCGAAGAAGCCGGCAAGACCGTAAGCCGCCGCCCGGGCGGCAAGCACCGACCAGCCGGCCCGTTCGACCGAACGCTCATTGCCGCCGACGCCGCGGATCAGTACACCGAGCGAGGAGCGCATGACGAGAAGATGGGCGGCCGCGGCGATGGCGACGCTTACGACGATGGCCATCGGGGCAAAGGGCGGCTTCATCGTCATCAGCGCGCGCACCCAGTCCGGCGCCTGCCCGCCGGGTGCCGGCAGCAGAAGGACGGCGAGGCCGGCCCAGACAAAGCTCATCCCCAGCGACACGACGATCGACGGAAGATTGCGCAGGTGGATAACGACGCCGAGCACGGCGTAGACCATGACTACTCCGGCAAGGATGAGCGCTCCGATCATCGGCGCGTCTCGCAGGAAGGTCGCCGTGACACAGGCGACGAAGCTGACGAACGTGCCCATCGAAAGGTCGAGGTCGTTGACCGCCATGATGAGCATCTGCGCGATCGTCGCGAGCGCGATCGGAACGGCGAGATTAAAGAGGAGGTTGAGCCCGACATAGCTCATCGCGCGCGGCTGCAACCAGAACACGGCGGCAAGCAGCATGGTCAGCGAAAGGGCTGGGATCGCCAGCCGGATCGCGTCCGCGGAAATCGTCAGCCTCATGCCGCTGCTCCCCGGAACGAGGCGGCGAGAATATTCTCCTCGGTGACGGCACCACCCGCGAGTTCCGCGACGATTGCGCCCTCCCGGAAAACATAGACGCGGTCGCAGAGACAGACCTCCTCCATCTCCGTCGAATACCAGACGAAAGTCCGGCCGCCCGCGGCCTGCTGGCGCACGATTTCGTAGACCTCCTGCTTCGTGCCTACGTCGACGCCGCGCATCGGATCATCCATCAGCACCACCGGGGCGCGTGTCGATAGCGCCCGGGCGAACAGCACCTTCTGCTGATTGCCGCCCGAGAGCGAGAGGATGCGATTGGCGAGATCCTGGGTCCGTATGTCGATGCGGCGCTTCCAGTCGGCGCCTCGCTCCGCCTCGGTTGCCGCATTCACGACCCCGCGCTTGGCGAGATCACCGAGCGAGCCGATCGAGAGATTTTTCAGGATGCTCCAGAGTTCAAAGACGCCGTTCAAGCGCCGGTCCCCCGCCACGAAGGTCACGGCAAGGTCGCGGCGCGGCAGCCAGTCGCTAGTTTTGGCGGCATGAAGTTTCATCAGCATGCGCGTCTGGCCGTGGCCGGCGAGCCCGGCAAGCCCGACGATCTCACCGCGCTTCGCACGGAACGGGATGCCGCGGCCGCCCTGCTCGATAACGACGGGCCCGGCGGCGAGATCGCGGGTCGCGCGGCGATGCGCCTCGCCTTTCACCACACTACCCATGGCTTCAACGAGGCTTTGATCGGTCCAATCCGCGGCAGGCCTGTCGGCGACGATGCGACCGTCCTTCATGACCACGATGCGGCTCGCCGTCGACAGGATCTCATTCAGGATGTGCGAGATCACGATGACCGATCCGCCGGCGGCGACGAAGTGGCGGACATAGGTGAGCATCTGCTCCGCAAGGCTGGCGTCGAGGGAGGAGGTCGGCTCGTCCAGGATGACGAGCCGCGGCGCGACACCGGCATCGGAGAAGGCCATGGCGATCTCGACCATCTGCCGCTCGGCGATCGAAAGTTCGCCGACACTCCTGTCGCTGGCTATTCCATGCCCTGGGAAAACCGCATCGAGACTCCGCTCGATCACCTCCTTGGCACGTTTTCGCCAGCCGAAGCCGCCGAGATGACGGTGCAGGATGCGGGTATTCTCGACGACGGTTAGATTGGGGCAGAGCGACAGTTCCTGGAAGACGCAACGCACGCCGCGCTCCCGGGCGGCATTAATGCCGTAATGCGCCAGGATGTCGCCGTCGGCCGAAATACTGCCCTGATGCGGCGTCAGTCCGCCATTGATGACGCTTACGATCGTCGATTTACCGGCGCCATTATGGCCGACGAGGCCCACGCATTCGCCGGGCCTGATGGCGAGCGTCACGCCGTCGAGCGCCTTGACCGCTCCGAAACTGACCTTGGCGTCCGCGATCTCGACGATCGCCTTCGGCTTATCACCTGTCATTGATGCCGTCTTGCTCCAGGAAATTCGCCGCGCGGCCCTACAGCGCCGCGCGGCATGCGAGGCACCCTTACTTGGCCGCTTCGATGACCTTGATCGCGTCTTCCTGCGTATACTCGACGTTGGCGACGCCGCCAGCCTGGGTGTTGGCAAGGTTCTCTTCGAGGTTGGCCTGGTCGATGCGCAGGAACGGCACCACGAGGTCCTTCTTTACTTCCTTGCCGTCGAGAATCTGCTGCGCGACCCAGAAAGCGAGCGTCGAGACGCCGGGGGCGATGGAGACGGACATGGTCTCGTAGCCGCTCGCGTCCTTCTGCTCCTTCCACCATTTTAGCTCGTCTTCGCGGTTGCCCATGACGATCACCGGCATCGGCCGCTTTGCGGCCGCAATTGCCTGCGCCGCGCCGTATCCGTCGCCGCCTTGCGTCACGACGCCTGCGATCTCCGGCAGGCTCGGAAGAATGCCCGCGACTGCCTTCTGCGCGACGTCCTGTGCCCAGTCGCCATGAACGGAGCCGACGATCTTGAACTGTGGGAACTGCTTGACGCCCTCGTGGATGCCGGCCGAGATCTCGTCGTCGACGAAAACACCGGCAAGGCCGCGAATCTCGAGCAGATTGCCGCCCTGCGGCAGCTTCTTCGAGAGATATTCGACCTGGCTGCGGCCCATTTCCTTGAAGTCGACGGCGATGCGCCAGGCGCAGGGCTCGGTCACGATGCCGTCGAAGGAGACGACCGTGATCCCCGCGTCGCACGCCTCTTTCACCGCACCGTTGAGCGCGGTCGGAGACGCGGCGTTGAGGACGATCGCGTCATAGCCCTGCAGGATCATGTTCTGGATCTGCGCGGCCTGCTCCGTCGCCTGGTTCTCGGCCGTCGTGAAAGCGTCGGCGGCAGCAACGACACCGGATTTGACCGCCTCGCCCGTCACCTTGTTCCAGCTCGTCAGCATGGCCTGCCGCCACGAGTTGCCGGCATAATTGTTGGAAAGGGCAATCTTCTTGCCCGATGTATCGGCGATAGCCGATACCGGCATGGCTGCGCACGCGACGGCGACAGACGCCAGAAGCATCTTACGAATTGTCATGTCTCCTCCCTTCGAATCCGTCCTTCGATCGGATCGCTTCATTGCCGCGGCTGTTCGCGCGCGGCTGAAATTTATGCTTGCACTACAGCCCAGTGCGTCTTTCAGACGCACGAAGGTCGCTGAGCATTTTGAATTGCTGCATGTTCCCTTAAACCGGCTACGGTTTAAGGGAACATGCACTGAGCTTCCTCCTCTCAGCAAGGGCAGGATGAGCGAGAACGGGGCGGCTGTACAGGCGGCACAAGGCAAGACGTTTGCGGGTTCTGCACGAGGGGATGCGGGTTTACGCAAGACGCGAGGCCGTCTCGGGCGCTTAACTGGGCAGACGATCGCGACTTGGAGGAGCACGGAAGCGATCGCGGGAGGAACTGCGGACATGCCGCATCTGGCGCCGGCCGCACTGGTCGATCATTATCTCGGTATTTCGCGGCTGCTAGCCGGCCAGCTCGATTTCCGTTCCGCTATCCGTGCGGTCGCGGCCGAGATTGCGCACATCATCCCACACGACCATCTCGACGTTTGCATGCTGATGGTCGACGGCAATTACCACACGGCCTACGAAACCGGCATGGACACCGCCTGGGGAAATGTCGCATCGGCGCCGGTCGCCAACAGTCCGATACGTACCCTGCTCTGGGGCGAGGTGGACCATCTGCTGACGGATGATGCCGTCAACGATCCGCGCTTCCACTTCGAGGGTGCCTTCAAGCGGCCGATCATCGAGCAGTCGCTGCGCAGTCGCGTGCACGTGCCGCTGAAGGTCCAGGGAGCAATCATCGGGGCGCTGAGTTGTTCGTCGCAGACGCCGGGCCTCTATGCCCTGGAGGATGTCGACCGCGCGCGCATCATCGCCGACCTCCTGGCGCCCTATTTCTTTGCGCTGCGCGCCGCCGAACAGGCGCAGCAATCGGCGATCGTGGAGGCAGAAGCACGGGCACGCGAGGAAGGCTTGCGGCAGGGGGCGTTGAAGTTGACCGAGGCGCTTGAGCAGGAGCGGCAGCGCATCGGCATGGACCTCCACGATCAGACGCTCGCTGACCTCACCCGCCTCTCGCGTCGCATCGACCGGCTGGCGCGCTCCGGCGAGTTGACCGGCGAAGCGCTCGAGCCGGTATCGCGCGGGCTCCAGCACTGCATGCAGGATCTGAGACAGATCATCGAGCAGGCGAAACCGTCGATTCTGCAGCTCTTCGGTCTCGCCCAGGCCGTCGAGAACCATCTCGACCGGTCGGTCCGCGACAGTGCCACGCCGATTGAATGGGCCCTCGTCGACGAGACCACGGGCACCCTCGACACTCTGGAACCGACGGTCAGCGTCGCGCTGTTCCGGATCGCCCAGGAAGCTATCAACAATGCGGTGCGTCATGCTCAGCCACTCGCGATCACCGTCCGTCTCAAAGTCGAGGCCGGGCAGCTCGCGATCGAGATAGCGGACGACGGATACGGTATTGCCCGGCACCGCGGGCGCATCGGCGGCGGAATCGACAACATGAAGACACGTGCGCGGCTCATCTCGGCGAAGTTCACGATCGGCCCCGGGCGCAACAATCGCGGCACCACGGTAGCCGTTTCGTTGCCGCTCCACCGGAGCGTGGAAAGGCCAGCCATTCAGCGGGAGGAGCAGCGATGAAGGTTCTGATCGTGGAGGACGACCCCTTGCACCGCTCCTACCTGCACGAAGCGGTCTGCTCGGCGCTCCCCGAGTGCGACACCGTCATCGAAGCGGAGAATGGCATCGCGGGCGAGCAGCTCGCCCGCGATCATAAATCCGCACACATTGTCATGGATCTGCAGATGACGGGCCGCAACGGGATCGAGGCTGCCCGCACGATATGGAAAGAGCGCCCCGACACGCGCATCCTCTTCTGGTCGAACTATTCCGACGAAGCCTATGTGCGTGGGGTGTCGCGCATTGTTCCCGATGGTGCAGCCTATGGCTACGTGTTGAAGTCCGCTTCGGACGAGCGACTGAAACTGGCCCTCCGTTCGATTTTTGTCGAAAGCCAATGCGTAATCGATCGCGAAGTGCGTGGGCTCCAGCAGAAAAGCATCGGGCACGCCAACAGCTTCACCGATTCCGAGTATGAAATCCTAGTCGACATCGCGCTCGGTCTGACCGACCGGGCAATCGCGAAACGCAGGAATCTGTCGCTGCGCAGCGTGCAGAATCGATTGCAGCACCTCTATGACAAGCTTGACGTTTATCAGACCAGTCCCGAGGATCGCCTCGACAGCCAATTCAACCTTCGTGCCCGCGCAGTGACCGTCGCGTTCTTGCGCAAGTTGCTGAACTACAGCGCTTTGGAGAGAGCCGAGGCGGAGTTGCAAGACTGGCTCAACGATCAGTCCTGAATTCCGATAGCCGAAGACAGTGTTGGTTGCGGCTCGGGAGCGGCCGCCACTCGGTTCCAGCAAGCCGCACCTGATTTGCTTCAGCCCTACTTGAGAAAACCTGGTGAGTAGTCCTTGTGTCGCTCATTCGTGGTTTACCGCGTCGCAGGGCGGACAGCCTCGACCCGGGCGTTGAACAACCGTTTTGACCTGTCGGCGAGCTTCTCCATGTAGAGATAGATCACCGGTGTGACGAAGAGCGTCAGCGGCTGCGAAACGAGCAGGCCGCCGACGACGGCGACGCCGAGCGGCTGGCGCAACTCCGCGCTTGCGCCGCTGCCGAGCGCGATCGGCAGCGTCCCCATCAGGGCAGCGAGGGAGGTCATCATGATCGGCCGGAAGCGCATGAGGCAGGCGCGGTGGATAGCCTCTCCGGCAGACATGCCGGTGCGCTGCAAGGAGAGCGCCACGTCGATCATCATGATCGCATTCTTCTTCACGATGCCGATCAGCATCAGAAGCCCTATGACGGCGATGATCGAAAGGTCGAAGCCGGCGAGGCTGAGCGCCACCAGCGCTCCCGATGCCGCCGAAGGCAGGCCGGAGAGGATCGTCAGCGGATGGATGAAGCTCTCGTAAAGCATGCCCAGAACCATATAGATGGTGAGGATCGCTCCGAGGATGAGCCAGACCTGATTGGACATGGCATCCTGGAAGAGCTGCGCCGTGCCGTAATAGCGGGTCGTAACCTCCGACGGCATGCCGATCTCAGTCTTCAGGCGACTGATCTCGTCGACGCTGTTGCCGAGCGCCACTCCTGCGGGCAAGTTGTAAGAGATGGTGACCGCCGGCAATTGCCCAAGCTGGTTGACGGTGAGCGGCCCGGGAGTCCTGTCGATACGCGCAAACGCGCCGAGCGGCACCAGCGTGTTGCCGCTGGTCGGCACCTGCAATTCGGCAAGTGCGGCCGGAGACCAGCTCCTCGCCGGATCAAGCTCCATGATCACCTCGTAGCTGTCGCCGGAGGTGTAGATGGTCGAAATCTGTTCCGAGCCGAAACCGCCATAGAGGGTCGAGCGCAGCACGTCCGCGGTAATCCCGAGTGCCGCGGCCTTGTCGGGGTCGATCACAAGCCGGGCCTGCGGCGCATTGTTCTCAAGGTCGCTGTCGACATCGGTGAAGAAGGCACGGTCCTCGCGCATCGCTTCCGTCAGCTTGTCCGCCCATTCGTTCATCAAGCCCTGATCGAGACTCTGGACGACGAGCTGATATTGGCTGGCGGAGCTGCGCGCACCGACGGAAAGATTCTGGACCGGCGTGATGTAGCTCCTGATGCCTGCGATCTCAGAAAGTTGCGAACGCAAATCCGAAAGGATCTTGGGCAATGCCGGCCGCTCGCTCTTCGGCTTCAATTCGACGAAGAGCCTTCCGGAATTCAGCGCCGACGAGCCGCCGTTGCCGACCGAACTTGCCACATGCGCGACATAGGGCGAGCGGGCGAATACGTCTTCGACCTTGGCTTGCAATGCCGACATCGCCGCAAAGGAAATATCCGGTCGGGCCTGCGTCGTCACCTGAAGCTGACCGATATCCTCCTGCGGGAAGAAGCCCTTCGGCGTCGTCCGCACCTGATATACCGTCAGGCCGATGGTCGCGACGAACAGGACCAGGACTGCGAAGCGATGGCGCAGGCAGAGCGTCAGCAAACGATCGTATCCGCTGAGAAGCGCCTCGAAACCGCTTTCGAGCAGTCCATCGAGGCCACGTCTTTCATCGTCATGCGCTGGCGCCTCCGGCAAACGTGCCGCGAGCATCGGCGTCAGCGTCAGGGAGACGAATGCGGAGGCGAGGATCGCGATCGTGACGACCACCGCGAACTCGTTGAAGATTCGGCCGATGACGCCGCCCATGAGGAGGACCGGAATGAACACCGCCACAAGCGACAGCGAAATCGCGATGATGGTGAAGCCGATCTCCCGCGAGGCCGAGATCGCCGCTTCGAAGGCGCCCTTTCCCTTCTCCTCCATATACCGGACGATGTTTTCCAACATCACGATAGCGTCGTCGACCACGAGGCCGACGGAGAGGGTCAGTGCCATCAGCGAGATATTGTCGATGGAGAAGCCGAAGAGGTACATCACCGCGAAAGTGGCGATGATCGAAATCGGCACTGCAAAGGCCGGGATGAGCGTTGCCCAGAGCCGACGCACGAAGAGGAAGATCACCAGGATCACCAGGCCGATCGTGATGGCAAGGGTGAACTCCACATCGTCGACGGCGCCGCGCACCGACTGCGAACGGTCGTTGAGCATTTCCAGCGACGCCGCCGCCGGCAGGGACTGGCGGAAGGACGGCAGCATCGCCTTCACCTTGTCGACCACGGCCACCGTATTCGCGTCCGGCTGACGCTGGACGGCGAGAATGATCGCGCGCGAGCCGTCATGCCAGCTTGCGGTCTGAGTGTTCGCGACCGAGTCGATGACCTTGGTCACGTCGCCGAGCCGAACGACCTTGCCATCCGCGCTCTTGATGATCAGCTTGGAAAAGGCGGCGGCATTATCGAGTTGCGTGTCGGCGATGATCGTCATCTGCCGCCCGGTCGACTGGACCGTGCCGAGCGGCGAATTGTCGTTTGCCGCCGCGACGGCCGCTTTCAGTGCGTTGAGGGAGATGCCGCGGGCGGCGAGCGCGTCGGGATCGATCTCAATGCGGACCGCAAATTGCTGGCTGCCGAAGATCGAGACTTCCGCAACGCCGTCGAGGGTCGAAAGCGCCGGCGAGATCACCTGCTGCGCCAAGGCGTCGAGCTTGGTGAGCGGTACCGTCTCGCTCTTCAGCGCCAGGAGCAGTACCGGCGCATCCGCGGGATTGACTTTGCGAAAGCTCGGCGGCGAGGGCATGTCCTGCGGCAAGATGCGGAGTGTCCGGGTAATGGCAGCCTGGACGTCGGCGGCAGCGGCGTCGATATCGCGGTTGAGTGCGAACTGGATGGAGATCGACGTCGAACCGAGCGCGTTCGTCGTCGATATGCTGTCGATTCCGGCGATCGTGTTGAACTGTTTGATGAGCGGCGTTGCAACGGACGTCGCCATGGTCTCGGGGGATGCGCCCGGCAGGGTCGCGGAGACGTTGATCACCGGAAAATCGGTCCGCGGCAGCGCGGCGACTGGGAGCGCGGTATAGGCAAAGAGGCCCGCGGCCACGAGTGCCAGCGACATCAGCAGCGTAGCGACTGGGCGGCGAATGCAGAATTCTGAGATCGGCACGACCGTTTTCCAGGTTAGGCGGCGGGGGGTTTCACGGATGCAGCCGCCGCATCACCAGTCTCGTTCGCTGCAGGCTCTGCGAATTTGTTGGTTATGGAGACCTTGTCACCCGCTTTGAGATTCAGCTGACCTTCCGTCACGACCCTGTCGCCGGCGGAAAGGCTGGAGGTGATCGCCGCGTTTTCTCCATTCTCGGCCGCCACGACGACCGGGCACACCTCCACCGTATCGTCTGCTTTGATCCGATAGACGAAAGAGCCATTCTGGCCCGGCTGGATAGCGACCGCTGGAATGACGGCCGCATGAGAGAGCGTGCTCTCCGCGATGTCGACGTCGAGATATTGACCCGGCCAGAGCCTCTGCTCCCGATTGTCGAACCTGGCCCGCATCATGACCGTGCCCGAGGCCGTATCGACCGCCGAATCGATGAAGTCGAGCACACCCTCGCCGATCACCTCTTCCGTGCCACTGACCCGCGCGGTGACGTGAGGCGGGGTGCCGGTATCGAGCCGGCCCTTGAACGCCTGTAGGTGTTCTTCCGGCAGACGGAAAGCGACCTCGATCGGATCGATAGCCGTAATGGTGACGAGGGTGGTCGGCGAGCCGCTTGCGGCGGCGCCCACCAGGTCCCCGACCGCCACCTGCACCACACCGAGGCGGCCGCTTATCGGGGCGACGATGCTGGTTAGGCTGAGTGCGACTTTGTCGGAGTCAACCGTCGCCTGGTCCGCCTTCACTGTAGCATGCGCGGACCGCTGCGCCGAGAGAGCAGTATCGTAGGCTTGCTCGGTGCCAGTCTTGTCGTCCCGCAGCGTTTTTGCACGCTCCAGTTCGACTTCGGCGTCGGAAAGCAAAGCTGAATCTTTTGCCAGAATCGCTTCGTCGCGGCTGAGCTCGGCCCGCAAGGCTCGGTCGTCGAGTGAGAACAGAAGATCGCCGGCTTTCACCAACTGCCCGTCCTTCACATGTATGGCCGTGATCTGGCTTGAGATGCGTGCACTGATTGCAACGGTTTCGGGCGCCTCAACGTTGGCGAAAGTGCTGATGACGATGGGAAAGGCTTCCGTCTTGGCTTCGGCAATCTCGACGGCCGTTGCGGCACCTGAGGAACCGCCGGTCGCTTTGCGCGCGGGATCGCTGGTCCTGCCGGAGGGGTCGACGCTCGCATCGGCATGGATGTTCGACAGCGCCAATGCCGGCAATTTCGCCACGACCGGCGAAACGACCATCCCCCCCAAGGTGCAGACAAGAGCGACTATGGCTATGACAAACCGGCTAGGCATTCCATGCGCTCCGCTTTTCCGGGAGGGAGACATGAGGCGATCATCCTCGCTCGTTCTATGAAAAGGACCCTGGTTCCCATGACCCCGCAAAGCTGTCCCCAAAACAGCTGGATCCGCAGAGCGGGGGGTTGGCGCAGCCCGCTTGCGGCGGGCTGCGGCTCCGTGGAGTCGGCGTCAGTGCCAATGTGCCGGCGACAGGCTTACACGTGCTGCAGTGGCAGTGCGACGAAATGGGTCGTGTCGCCCGACTGGAGCCGTACCAGCGCCTCAGACTTGCCTTCCTTGCGAAGCGAGACAAGGTCCTGGCGGAAGTCCTTGGCATTCGATACGGTCTTGCCTCCAACGTCGAGAATGATGTCGCCAACGCTGAGACCATGCTGGGCGGCCTCACCGTTGGGATCAATGGCGACGACGACCATGCCTTTTTGGCCAGGACCCGCCACCTTGCTTGCCGGCGCAAGCAGCATGCCGAGATTTTGCTGGTTCTGGGCTGCGCTGCTGCTGTCGCTTGCCGCCACGACCTCGGGAGGACGATCGATAGGCATAGTTCCGAGAGTCAGTGCGATGTCCTTCGTTGCGCCATCGCGCAGGACGCTCAACCTGACCGAACTGCCTGGCGCGATCTTGGCGATTTTCTGCGCCAGTTCGCGCGGGTCAGTAATCGCTGTGCCGTCCAGGGCGGTGATGACATCGCCCGGCTTGACACCCGCCTTCTCAGCCGGGCCTTTCGGCTCGGCCTCGTCGACGAGCGCGCCCTTGGCCTCTCTCAGCCCGAGGCTCTCAGCGATATCCGGAGTAATCTGCTGTTGTTGGATGCCGATCCAGCCGCGGGTGACATAGCCCTTTTCCTTCAGTTCGGCGATCACGGCTTTGGCGGTGTCGGCAGGAATATCGAAGCCGATGCCGACCGAGCCCCCGGAGGGCGAGAAGATAGCCGTGTTGACGCCGATGACATCGCCATTGACGTCAAAGGCCGGCCCGCCCGAATTGCCGCGGTTGATCGGTGCGTCGATCTGAATGAAGTCGTCATAGGGTCCGGCGCCGATGTCGCGTCCCTCAGCGGAGACAATGCCGGCGGTGACCGTGCCGCCCAGGCCGTAGGGGTTGCCGATCGCGATCACCCAATTGCCGACACGCGGGCGCCCTTCGGCAAATTTGACATGCGGAAAGTCGCTGCCGTCGACCTTGATCAAAGCGAGGTCGGTTTTCGGATCGGTACCGACGACCTTTGCGCTGTGGCTCTGGCCGTCGTTCGTCGTGACCTCGACCGATTTCGCGTGATCGACCACGTGATTGTTGGTGACCGCATAGCCGTCCGCCGAGATGAAGAAGCCGGAGCCCTGGCCGATCATGACTCCGCCTCCGCCGCCGCTATCGGGAGAGCCGTCCTGACCGTCGTCTGCGGTCTGTTGAGTTCCGTCAAGCTCAACCCGCACGGAAATGACCGCAGGCTTCACCCCCTCGACGATGTCGGCAAAATCGGGCTCCGCCGCAGTTTGCCGCTGGGCGGGGCCGGTCGCCGCCCGCGCAGCAGCATTCCAGCTTTGCGCAGCCGGATGGTGCAGGGCGACGGGTTCCATCACGATCGCCGCCAAGCTCAGGACGGATACGGACGAAAGGGCCGCCAGAGCCGCCGTCAACCGGCGAGCCCGCGAATTCTTGGCTTTTACAGATCTGGCCATGACGTGTTTCCTTCTAGTAAGTCGAAGTTGCCGATCGCGGCTGTCAAGGGCGATGCACACGGTGTGCCAGGTACTAGATGATTGATTTTACGTGATGTTTTCCCACTTATGGGCGAATAGCAGTGGATATCAACCACTCGGATCAGGCTAATCCACCACTCGTGTGGCCTCGGCTCCGGTAAAATCGACAAGGACCCGCGTCCCGCGGTCGGTTGCGTGGACGGTGACAACGGCCCCGAGCTTCGCCGCCATCGCCTCGATGATGAGCTGTCCAAGCCCTGTGGAACCCTCTGCGGAAAGCGATCGGCTACCTATGCCATCATCCTCGACGCAAAGGCGAATGTCGCCTCCGGATGGCGCATGCAAAGTCACGCGAACGGGACCCTTTCCTGAGGGGTACGCGTGTTTCATCGCATTGATGATCAGTTCGGTAACGATAACGCCCACCGCGACCGCGCGGTCCGGGTCAATCGCGACCGGATCCGCCGCAAGCGAGAGCCACCCGTCGTCGGCCGCGGAGGCGCCAATATCTGCGACGAGCGCATGGAGGTAGTTGTCGAGCGCGACGGTGCGCACATCGTCTGAGGTATAGAGGCGCTTGTGCACCTGGGCGATGGCAAGCACACGGCCATAGGCGGACGCGAGAGCCCCCTTCACGTGCGCATCAGGGCTCACGTCGCTTTGCATCAGGAGGAAGGAAGAGACGAGTTGCAGACTGTTGCCGACCCGATGGTTCACTTCGCGAAGCAGCACGGCTCTTTCGGCCGCGAGCGACTCGAACCGGTCCCGCGCGGCGCGAACCTCCGCTTCCGCCTCCTCCTTCTCGCGCCGCAGTTTCGCCTGAGCCAGGGCGCCCTCGATCGCAACCCGCAACAGTGCGAGAAACTCGCCACCGACATCCTTGATGACGTAGTCTGCCGCGCCTGCTTTGAGTGCGGCGATTGCCACACGACCCTCGTCCGAGCCGGTTACGTAGACCACCGGCGGCGCATCAGGATCGGCGCGGATGGAACCGAGCGTCTGAAGCCCATCCTGGCCCGGCATGTAATGATCGAGCGCCACCACATCTATGCCGCCTGCGCGCAAGCGGCGAAGCCCCTCCTCTCCTGTCGCTGCGAGCTGGACGCTATAACCGTGCCGCTCGAACTCCTTGCTGACCAGGCGCCGGAGAGCAGGATCGTCGTCTATGTAAAGAAGCCGGATCGGCGCCATCACGAATTCTCTGCCACTTGGATAACCGAGAAAAAGAGCCCCAATTGCCGGATGGAATGGGCGAAGCTTTCATATTCGACCGGCTTGGTGATGTAGACGTTGCAGCCAAGATCATAGCACCGCTTGATCTCGTCCTGATCGTCCGTCGTTGTCAAAATCACCACGGGCGAGCGCTTCAGATGCTCGTCTGCCTTGATGCGTTTCAGAATGTCGACGCCCGACATGTCCGGCAGGTTGAGGTCGAGCAGTATGAGCAGTGCCCGGCGGGTATGCGCGCGGCCCGCGCCATCGCCGCCGAACAGATACGCAATCGCGCTCGTGCCGTCGCGGAGCGCGACGATGTCGTTGCGCACGCCGGCCCGCTTGATATTTTTCTCGATGAGGCGCGCGTGGCCCTCATCATCCTCGATCATGACGATCGTGACGTGCGCAGTCATGGGGTTTTCTCCGGCAAAGCGCCCGCGTGGCGCGGCAGCGTCACCGTGAAGGTGCTCCCCCGACCAGCATCGGAACGGACGGTAATCGCGCCGCCAAGGCGACGGACAAGAGTTCGTACATATGTGAGGCCAATCCCCTCCCCCGGCCGGTCCTGAGGGCCCGAGCGGCGGAATATCTCGAAGATCCGTTCGCGGTCGTTGGGATCGATGCCGCGTCCGTTGTCATTCACCTCGTAGACGACCTCCGACGCCGTCGCTCGACCGGCCACACGGATCTGGCCAGGCGTGTCGTCGCGCAGGTACTTCAAGGCGTTCTCCAGGAGATTGGCGAAAATCTGCTCGAGAGCAAGGCGGTCGCCGATGCAGGACGGCAGGGGCTCGATGGTGATTGAGGCTCCGCACTCCTGGGCCTGGTAGCTGAAGCCGTCGGCCGCGGTTCGGGCCAGATCCGTCATATCAATCAGTTCCAGGCGGAGCTCGCGGCGGCCCTCGCGGGTGAGCTTGAGAATGGCCTTGATCAGCCGATCCATGCGCACGATCGAGTTCTTGATGAAGCCAAGCGCTTCATCAAATTCCTGCGCAAGCCGCTCATCCGGTTCCGGGTCGACTTCGAGGCGTGCCCTGAGCAAGGAAATGCGTCCGAAGAGCTCCTTGCGCAGCACTTCCAGCTCACCCGTAAAGCCCATGATGTTAACGAGCGGCGAGCGCAGGTCGTGACTGACGATATGGGCAAAGTGTTGGATTTCCTCGTTGGCTTCCCGTAGTTCGGCAGTGCGTTTCGCCACCGTGACTTCCAGGGACTCGTTTGCCTCTTCCAGCGCTCTCTGGGCGGTCTTCAGCCGGCTCGTCGAGTGACGCACCAGGGCAACCGACGTCGCCGCCAGGGCAATGATGAGCGATGCGCCGAAGAGGCTGGCGACAAGGAGCAGGTGCGCCGTGCTCTGCGAAGCGCCGATCGCCTGTGACAGCAACTGCTGTTCGTGCCGGACGAGCTGCGCAATATTTGTCCTGATGTCCTCAGCTCGCGACTGTACCAGCGCATCACTTCCAAGAGAGGGGGAACGCTCGAGCCCGCTGCTTTCCAGTTTGGCAACGGACTCTTCGAGAAGAGCGAGTTCCGCCGTTACGGCCGCATCAAGCTTTGCCACAAGCGGCAGACGGCTTTCCTCCCCAACGTGACTGGATAGCGCTGCCTTGGCTTCAGCCAATGCATTTTTCACGGCCTCCACGTCGGCGAGAAAGGCATCACGATAACGTTCGGCTCCGGTAAGGAGCAATCCACGCTGATCGCTTTCAGCGCGCCAGATCTGACCCTGCAAATTGAGAAGTTTTTCCTTGGCGTTGAGCGTCCAGATCACCTGCCTGGAATCACCGCGCGCCTGGGCGACCAACCATACGGATGTTCCGCTGATCATTGCCAGGATCGCGAAGCCGAGCGCGAGAAGAACGGGCTGGCTCACGGTGAAAGAAGGAGAAAATCTCGAGATCATGTTGGCACTCGCCTTCAAATCGCCCGATGCAGACTGCCCCGACTCATTGTTGATCGGGCGGACGGTCGAGCCGCCCGATCGGCCATAAGCTGGACCGGAAATCATAGCAAACATGTTCCCACCGGTCCTCTGATCAGGGCGATACAACGGGGTCCCTTTCCAGCCAGCCTCTGTCCCCGTTCCTACTCTCATCCCGCGTTTTTCCGAATTCGACTCCTTTCGCCTCCACACCGAAGCCGGCCAAAAGCGCAACAGCGATGGCGACGACGCCGACGACCGTGGCAAGGGCGAAAGCATAGTCACCGTTATAGCGCTCGGCCAGTCCGGCCTGCAGGGTTGCATTGGCGGAGGCGAGGAGGTTGCCCAGTTGATAGGTGAAGCCCGGGAACGTGCCGCGGATTTCGTCGGGCGAGAGTTCATTGAGGTGCGCGGGGATGATGCCCCATGCGCCCTGGACAGCGAACTGCATGAGGAACGCGCCGAGCGCCAGCATCAGCGGACCGGATGAGTACACCCAAAGCGGAATAACGGGGATGGCAAACAGGGCTGCGAGCACGATAGCGCGCCGGCGGCCGATCCTTTCCGACAGGAGACCGAAGGTGATGCCGCCGAAAATTGCAGCGAGATTGTAAACGACGGCAATCGTTCCAACGGTCGTAGTTGAGAACTTTTGCTGCACCTCGAGGAAGGTTGGGTAGAGATCCTGCGTGCCGTGGCTAAAGAAGTTGAAGGCTGTCATCAGGAGGATCGTATAGATCGTCAAGCCCGCATGCCGCCGCAGTGTGCGCCACAAGGCGCTCCGGTCAGGATTTCGGCGGCGCGCCAGGAAGATGGGCGATTCGTCGATATTCGAGCGGACATAGAACACGACGAGCGCAGGCAGCGCGCCGATCATGAACATACCCCGCCAGCCGACCAGCGGAAAAAGCAGGAAGAAGGCGAGAGAGGCGAGGAGATAGCCCGCCGGATACCCGGCCTGCAGGAGCCCGGAAACGAGGCCACGCGTCTTCGGCGGGATCGTCTCCATCGTCAGCGACGCCCCAACACCCCATTCACCGCCCATCGCGATGCCATAGAGCGCTCGCAGAATGATGAGCACGGTCAAGGTCGGTGCGAAGCCGGAGGCGAATTCGAGTGCCGAATAGAGGAGGATGTTGACCATCAGTGTCGGCCGGCGGCCAAAGCGGTCGGCGGCGTAGCCGAAGATGAGCGCTCCCAGGGGGCGCATGGCCAGCGTCAGCGTGAGAGCGATGGTGACCCGTGCGATGTCTGTCCCGAATTCCTCAGCCACATATTTCATGACAAAGACAAGGATGAAGAAGTCGAATGCGTCGAGCGTCCAACCAAGAAAACTCGCGACGACGGCGTTGCGCTGCGGCGAGGTCAATGAGCGCAGATCTGATAGTATGGACATGTCCTCCTCCTTGGTCTCGGCGGTTCGCCGCAACACTGACTGTCTCGCGAACATGCGAGGCAGATCCGGCGCGCCGGTTTTTCCAGGACGATGGGCGCGCCGCCCACTAGCGCTGGCGCCTGGACCAAGTCCACCAATCAAGGAATGGGCCAACCGCGCGATCGGAGACTTTCGATCAGCGTTTCCAAGGAAAGCCGCATCGCCGGACCTTCACAGTTCCGGCTGTTGTGGTTTCGGATCTGGGCCACCTCAGCCAATTGGTGGTTTTCGACCACCTCTGTAGTAGCGTAAACAAATCACAGCCAGGATCGCGCAGCCGCTGAAAGTCGAAGTACGATGAGTGACGAGCTTCTGATCATCGAGGACGACGCCATGCTCGGCACCGACCTCAAACGGTATTTCGAACGCGTGGGCTGGAGGACGCGCCTTGTCCGGAGCCTCGAGGAAGCGGGCTCTTTCGTCTTCGGATCTGGCTATGAAGGGCTCGTCGTGCTGTCGGATCTGCATTTGCCCGACGGCAACGCGCTCGACCTTCTCGAACGCGCCCGCGGCGAGGGCGATAGCCGGGAATGGATCTTTCTCACCGGCTTCGGCGAGGCGCCGGATGCCGAGCGGGCGAAAAATCTCGGCGCCTTCGACTTTCTGACCAAACCGATGGATCGCGAGCGGCTCGAGCGCATCGTTGCCGCAGCGCGGCGCGGCGCGCGCGCCCAGAGGCGGATCGCCGACGAAGCCTCGCAGCAGCGCAACCGCTACAGCCCGACCGCCTTCATCGGTCGCAGCAAGGATGCCGCGCGCGTACGCGATACGCTTGAAAGGCTGTGCCAGATCCCGCTCAGCAGCGTCATCATCTCGGGGGAGACCGGCACCGGTAAAGGCCTTGCGGCGCGAATCCTGCATCACAGCGGCACGCGCGCCGACGGCCCCCTCGTCGAGGTTAACTGTGCAGCTTTGCCGCGCGACCTCGTGGAATCCGAGCTCTTCGGCCATGAGGCCGGTGCCTTTACCGGAGCGAAAGGCAGCCATCGCGGCTTCATGGAGCAAGCGAGCGACGGCACGCTGTTTCTCGACGAGATCGGCGAACTCGATCTCGACCTTCAGGCAAAACTCCTCAAGGCGCTCGAGGACAAGGCTATCCGGCGAGTCGGCGGCGAGCGCATGATACCAGTGGACGTGCATGTCGTGGTGGCGAGCAACCGAAATCTGCCGGAACTCGTGGCCGAAAAAGCCTTTCGGGCGGATCTCTATCACCGGCTCAGCGTCTTCCAGCTCGATCTGCCGCCGTTGCGGGCCCGCAAAGCGGATATTGACGAGATCGTCGACGGTCTGATCCGCGAGTTCAACGCGATTGCCGGCAAGCGGGTTAAACGCGTTCCCGAAGCCGTGCGCGCGCTCCTTGCCGCATACGACTGGCCGGGAAACGTGCGCGAACTGCGCAACGTCGTGGAGCGGTCGGTGCTTCTCTCCACCGGCGAAGAGCTGCCGGCCGAATGGCTGCAGATCGCGCGGGGCGGTGCCCCGGCGAAGACGACGGCTTCAGGCGACGTCATCTCTCTTCCCTTGGACGGCTCCATGACATTCGACGCCATGGAGAAGTTGATCGTGGAGTTGGTCCTGCAGCGTGAAAACTACAACGTCATGGCGGCAGCGCGCAGGCTTGGTCTCACGCGCGAAACCCTGCGCTACCGCATGGCTCGCCATAACCTGCAGCGGCAGAGCCCGCCGCGCTGAGAGCGAATGCATGCCACCGATGCATGGTGGATATCGACCTTCCGCGTCCCCTGCCGTCCCCCAATAGCTTAGCTGAGACGGCAACCTCTCTGCGAAAACAAGGTGTTGCCGTGCTGGCACGTGACTTGCTTGATCATGATGGCGCCAACTCTCCTAACCACAGGGAGCGATCATGCGAGCTTCAGATATTCCGAAACTTAACCGTCAAAAGAGCGCTTACGCCCAGACCGCGCTTGTCCTTCAGGGCGGGGGAGCCCTTGGCGCCTACCAGGCTGGCGTTTATCAGGCCCTCTCGGAGGGTGGCTACGAGCCCGACTGGGTGTGTGGCGTCTCGATCGGCGCGATCAATGCGGCGATCATTGCCGGGAATGAACCCGAGGACCGCCTGCCTCGTCTGAAGGCGTTTTGGGAACGCATCACCTGCGCTTTCCCTTGGCCGGCGCCCGCATGGGACACGACCGCGCGCCGGTTCTTCAACGCGGTCAGTACCGGTGCATCGGTGCTTGCTGGGCAACCCGGTTTCTTCCAGCCGCGCCTGTCTCCCGCCGCATGGCTGCAGCAATACTCCCCGGATGTCGTGAGCGTCTACGACACCAGCCCTCTGCGCGAGACGCTCGAAGAGCTCGTCGATTTCGATCGGATCAATGCGGGCAAGACTCGCCTCTCGCTGGGAGCGGTCAGCGTCAGCACCGGCAATGGCATCTACTTCGACAGTGCCGAGCGCGCGATCACCGCCGATCATGTGATGGCCAGCGGAGCGCTTCCGCCCGGCTTCCCCGCCATCTGTATCGACGGCGAGTTCTATTGGGATGGCGGCCTGATCTCCAATACGCCTCTCGTCCATGTTCTCGACGAGGGGCCGAAGCAGGACACGCTCGTGTTTCAGGTGGACCTCTTCGATGCGCGCGGGGCTTTGCCCGGCGACGCGATCGAAGTCGAGGAACGCCGAAAGCACATCACCTTCTCAAGTCGAACGCGGTTCAGCACCGACCATTTTCAAGAGTTGCATGCGCTGCGGCGAGCGATCGTCAAACTGTTCGAGCAATTGCCGTTGCGAGCCAGACAGGATCCAGAGGTGCAGCGCCTCAGAGATCTTGGCACGTCTCATGCGATTTCGATCGTGCACCTGATCTATCGCCGCAGGGACTTTGAATGCATGGCGATAGATTACGAGTTCTCGCGGGCTTCGATGGAGGAGCATTGGCGCTCGGGCTATGAGGACGGAAACCGCACACTCGAACAGCCGCTCTGGCTCTCACCGCCGGCGGAAGAAGACGGTGTTCGGATCATCGACGTCGCCGGGACGGACCTCGACTGAAAACGAGTAAATAGTGTGCTTGCCGTCCGCGATGCCGCGAGATGTATGCAGAGCGATCCCATCACTTCCTCGGCGACCGATATCGCTACCTCGAAGCGCGGAGATGAGAATGCAAAACAAGACTATTGCCGAACTGGCGGACCGCTGGCTGGATGAGGATCCAGGCGATCTCACTGAACTCGAGCAGACGGTGTTGCGAAGTGCCATCGAGAAACGCGCAGTTTCCAGGGATCGCAATGAGGCCTATGAGAAGGAGCTCACATTTGGCGAACGCGTAGCGGACGAAATCGCCCGGGTCGGCGGCTCGTGGACCTTCATCTTCGCCGCGTTGGCGTTTCTGTTGCTGTGGACCGTCGGAAACAGCCTGCTGCTCGGGCGCGACCAGTTCGATCCGTATCCTTACATTCTGCTCAACCTTGTACTGTCGATGCTCGCAGCACTTCAGGCGCCGGTGATCATGATGTCGCAGAACCGGCAGGCAGCGCGCGACCGTCTGGATGCCGCGCACGATTACCAGGTCAATCTCAAGGCTGAGATCGAGATTTTGGCGCTGCACGACAAACTCGATGAACTGCGCCGTAAAGAGATCCTGCAGATCCGCGACCAACTGACTGAACTGGCGAGCCACCTGCAGCGCGTCGAGAAAGGTGCGGTTGCCGAAAGCCGGCCGGAATAGCGAGAGATGAGAGACTTATGCGATCTCTTGAGCACAGAAGGAGAGCATCCACCGTCTGTCGACCGTAATCGCTGCTCGCCGTGGCGCTGCTCAAACCATCCAGTCTGACGCATGCATGAAGACGCACGACAGAAATCGCAGTCTTGCGCCGGAAGACAGAAAGGTCTCTGTCAATACAATCGAATTCGATTCAAGTCGAATATATCTGCAGTCGTCTGTCTGGAACACGATTACGCAATGTTTACACATACAAGGAGGAATATCCGGCAAGAACTTTGTTGAGATGATGGCGATATTATTAATTATTATTAAGATGACTATCGGTATAATGGGACGCATTATTCTCTTGAGGCTGAATACTGCTGGCGACCGAAAATCGCGACGCGCAGTAAGAGACAGCCCCGACTGGAAGCTCATGCTTCCCCAATTCTAGGAGACTTTAAAATGCGCTCGTTTATCAAGACATCTGCAATCGCAGCAATCGCCCTGTCACTGGCCGCAGGCGGCGCTTTCGCAGCCGAACATCACGGGCACGAGGATCGTGGCATCTCCTCGAGCGGCCCCTACAATGGCGACTACTACCAGGGCATCCTCGGCGACGATGGCGCTGCGACGGCTGCGCAACCTGTGTTCCGGCCGACAGCTACTGTGCTTCCGAGGGGATACCATGCGCAGCTGCAAAAGGATGTACATAGGCTCGAGTGGGACCTTGCACGGTCGGGCTGAAAACTAAGCGCCGAGGCGGATACCGCCCGCGAAGCTGGGCTGTTTCGTGATAACAGTGCAGCGCCTCAGAGCATCGCCGCAGCTGAACTGCGGCGATGCTCTCGCAATACGGAACAGCATATCGGCCCTCCCTCCGATCAGATGGCCACGTAGCGGAGCGGCAAGTGCAGGATGAAAAGGCGTCCCGCTTCCTATTCTGCATGTTTTGCATGGCGTCCAGATGTGGCCCGTTGAGTTCAAGGACGAAAGCAGCGGAGTCGCCACATCGGCCGGTAACGGAGTGCCGCTCGACGTTTTCACTTATGAGCAGAGAAACTGAGTTCTTCACCCATACCTGCCTCCGGAACCTGCGGCATCGCGGATAATCGGCGCGAGTTGGCGGCCGAGTTCGTCGCTCAAGGTGCGCATGTAAGTCGCTGTCACGTGATGCCTGTCGTAGTAGACCAGCACATTGCCGATGACCGGCGGGCAGGCTTCGGAAGTGCAGAAGAAATCCGTGAAATCCAGAAAGTGCAGCTTTTCCCCAGGGGGAAGTGCCGAGGCCGGACTGGAGCGCGACAGCACCAAATCGCGCTTCACGACGCATTTTGGTGAGAAGCGCCCATTGATTTCGACGCACTCCGGTACATCGAAGCCGAACCAGGGCGTGTCGCGCATCGCCACCACCTGGATTCCCGCCCGGGTGAGCCTCTGCCATTGTTGGCGAAAACCAGCCGGGGTGTCTTCGATCCCGCCCACCACACGTGTCGAAGTCGTAAAAACCAGATCCGGCTTTTCCGACAGGAGTCGTTTCATCAACTGCTCCTGCCATTTCGCACAGGCTTGGCGATACTCCGGTGATTCCGACATTTCCTGCGCGCTCAATACGCAACTGCTCTTTGTATAGGTAACGATCTTCCAGCCGGGATACCGGGAGAAGACGCGCTGGAGGGCTGGTAGCCAATGCACACTGTGTGATCCGCCGACGAGCGCCAGCACATGGGGCGCATCTGCCGGGCCGAAAACGCACCTAAGCAAGGAGGTCCCCAGCAAAGTCTGATGGCAACCCAGGCGATACACATCTGCATCATCCCACCTTGCGGTCAGCGGGCCGGGGTGGACGGGGATCTCACTCGATAACGGGAACGGTTCGTTGATGGCCGCTGCACCGGGATAATGTGCGGCGTCAGCGACTCGCAGCCGCTCCTCGTTCATCATTCGGCTAACCTGACCGTTCCAGATCAGCAGGCCGGTGGCGATCGCAGCGAGGGCACCGGTCGCGGCGATCGCCGTCGGCAACGGGCGATCCTTGCCTGCCGAAAAACGTGGCTCAATAAGCTGCGTGGTAACATGAGACAGGAGGATTGAGACGAGCAAAACGCCCGTGCCTCCAACGATTCCCGCCGATGTCTGATAGGAGAGGGTCAGATACAAGACCAGGATCGGCCAGTGCCAGAGATACAAACTGTACGAGATGTTCCCCAGCCACTTCAGAGGGCGCGCGCCCAGCAATCTGGCAACACCAAATCGCAAAGGCGGACCATCGCCGCAAACGAGAATTGCTGCCGCAGCCAGCGTCGGCCAGAGCGCTGCGTAACCGGGGAAAACTGTCGAGACTTCGAGCAGAATACCGCAGCTCAAAATGGCCAGTAGACCAATCCACCCGCCGATGGTGCGTTGTATTGACGTGAGTTTGATATTGGGGAGCAGCCGCGAAACGACGCCACCGAGCGCGAATTCCCATATTCGTGCAAAAGTATCGTAATACGCGAATGCCTGATTTCGCCACGTCGCATAAACCGAATAGGCGAGCGACAGCGCGAAGGTGCCCGTAAGAAACGCCAATAGGCTGACCCGCGATGGTCGCCGCCTGATGAAAGTGAACACGGCGAGTCCAACAGCCAGGATCAGCAGCGACTGAACCTGCGCGGAGAGTGCCCAGTAATGCTGGAGCGGACTTCCGACTTGATCTCGTGCGAGGTAGTCGATCGCCGCGTTCGCCAAGTACCAGTTTTCGACGTACGCAGAGCTTGCGGCGAGCTGGTCGATAACGGTCTCCCATCGCATCCTCGGCAGCCAGAACGGCGCCGAAAGAGCGATAACTGCGATCACTAATAAGGAAGCAGGTAGAAGCCGGCGAGCCAACCTCGTGGCGACGAGAACAAGGTCGACGGCATGCCCAGCTTCCGCCTGGCGAGCGAGCGACCCGATGACCAGATAGCCGGATACGATGAAGAACACATCGACACCTCCTGAGACCCGGCCGATCCATATGTGATACACCGCGACCAGCATTACGCCGATCGCCCGCAGGCCCTGAATGTCATCCCGTCGCGCTGCCATTGCGTGGAGCCACCCCAGCCACGTCTACGAACGTCTTAGAATATCACAAGCCGAAATTGAGTAACGTCGCGGTTTCGCTTCCTGAATCGGCGCGAGAACTGCTGACGTCACAACGCACTTGAGACGGCCGGCCCCTCCAAGCCCTAACCCGAAGGGCGTACATCTAACGGGCGATTTGATACTATCTCTCAACTACTTTAGCGTGCTCTTCGCCCGCAATCAAAGGGTGGGTCGAATGCGAACTTTAACTCAGACGGGTGCAAGCTGCGGTTCGACAAGGGTGGGCGGAATATAATCTTGTCCCTGTCGCTTGCATAATTGCCTGATCGCGGCGTCCCGGAAGCGGATCCTCGCAACAGTACAGTTCAAAAGCAAAAGAGCGCCAAACACGAGGGAGAAGATTCATGGCAAACCTGATCGGTGGAATCCCGCCTTATCGTGGCATCAATAACTTCATCACCGGCACGTTCGACGGTGACTTCATCTTCGGTGATCCCTATACGACTGGTAACACCCTTGGCGTGCGTGAGATCGGCGGTCCGTTAATCGCCGGCAGTGGCGGCAATGACTGGCTCATCGGTCTCGGCGGCCACGACTGGCTCTTTGGCGATGCCTGGGAGATCGGCGGTACGGGCCGGGGCGGCAACGACTGGCTCATTGGCCTTAGCGGCGACGACTGGCTCTTTGGCGACGCTTGGGAGATCAGTGGTGAGGGCGAAGGCGGCAACGACTGGCTCGCGGGCGGCAAGGGGGATGACACGCTCTACGGCGATGCCAACACCATGTCCGACCGCGCCGACGGGGGTGACGATCAACTCTTCGGTGGTGATGGGAACGATACGCTCTACGGCGATGCAGAGGTCATGGGCCCAAATACTGTGGGTGGCGACGACCATCTCGTCGGAGGCTCAGGTGACGATCGACTTTTCGGTGATGGAGCTCAGGTGTCTCAGTTCCCCCTATTTGGCGCCACCGGCGGCAACGACCACCTCGAGGGTGGCGCGGGAAACGACACCCTTCTTGGCGATGCCGACACTTCGGCCGGCATAAGCTTGGGCGGCAACGACTGGCTCGAGGGCGGCTCGGGGAACGATCTTCTTGTCGGTGAGGGCGGCATCTACCCATTCGGCGGCATAGGCGGCGACGACCGGCTCGATGGCGGCGCAGGAAACGACGCTCTCTACGGCGACGACTTCGGTGGCTTGGCCGAAAGCGCCCAAGGCGGCAACGACCAGCTCAACGGCGGCGCGGGGAACGACATCCTCTACGGCGAGGGCTTATTCATGTATGACCACGCCTCCGCCGGCGACGACCGGCTCGACGGCGGCGCGGGAGACGACATCCTCGTCGGCGATGCCGAGTCGGTGGGTCTCGCCTGGGCCGGCACTGACCTCCTGATCGGTGGGAGCGGTAACGACCACCTGTACGGTGATGAGATCGATTTCTCTTTCTTTCAGGGCACCGCCGACCAGTTTCTGTTCGAGCAACACAGCGGGCAAGACACAATCCATTTCTTCGAGCTCGGCATCGACACCATCCTGATCGACAGCGGCTACGGCTATACCAGCTTCGCGGAATTACAAACCAACATTAGCGATGACGCAAATGGCAACGCGGTCGTGCATCTGAACGGCACGGTCGACCAAATCACTTTGACTGGCGTTCAGGCCGCCAATCTCACGGCTGCCAGCTTCTTCTTCGTCTGATTGGCACCGCTTGCGAATGCGGAGAAGACGGGCAGAACGCGCTCGACATGATCGTTTGCGGGAGACGGCGTGACAGCGGAGCGACTAGATCCGATTTTGACCAGCCGCGCCACCGGCTGGTCATCGGAAGCGAGGCCTCCGCAGCGACCTGCTTGGCCTTGGCCACCAGGCTAACTATTGCGGCCGCCTCGGCGAGGCAGCAACAAGACGTGCGTAGGCGATCGCTGACAGCATATTGACGTGGTTGGCCTTGCCGGTTCCGGCGATGTCGAAGGCGGTTCCGTGGTCGACCGAGACGCGATCGATCGGCAATCCGAGCGACACGTTCACCGCCGTGTCGAAGGCGACGAGCTTGATCGGGATGTGACCTTGGTCGTGATATTGCGCGACGACGAGATCGAAGGCGCCGTTATAGGCGCGCGCATAGACAGTGTCGGCAGAAATCGGGCCGGAAACATCGATGCCCTTGGCCTTGGCGAGCTCGACGGCGGGCGCCAGGAAGCGCGTGTCCTCGTCACCGAAAAGGCCGTTCTCGCCGCAATGCGGATTGAGGCCGGCGACGGCAATGCGTGGCTTCCGGCCGAGCCGCTTGAAATGGTTGTGGCCAGCCTCGATCGTCGCCAATACCCGCTCGACCGTCGCCCGCTCGATGGCGCCGCGGAGCGACACATGCGTCGAGACGTGGATGGTGTTGAGCCGCTCGGAGGCAAGCAGCATGAAGGAGCTCTTGGATCCGGTCAGGTGCGCCAAAAGCCCGGTATGACCGTCGAAATGATGACCGGCGAGGTTCATCGCCTCCTTGTTGATCGGAGCGGTGACGATGCAGTCGGCCTTCCCCGCCAACGCCATCTCGACAGCGCGGCGAATATAGCGGACCGAAGCGTCGCCGGCCGCGGCACTCACCCTGCCGATCTCCGGCAAAGCCGCGTCGAGAGGCACCTCCTCGACCAGAATGGCGCCATCCGTCCTGCTCGTCGTAAGGCTTAAGGAAACCCCGGTCGCTTGCTTGGCGCGCTCAAGCGCCTCGATATTGCCGATCACGGTGAAATTCGCGCGCTCCTCGTGCGGGAGCGTCGCGAGCGCCTTGACGATGACTTCCGGCCCAACGCCGGCGGGATCGCCGAGCGTGATTGCGACGCGGGTGTCCTTGCCCATTTTTTCTCTCCCTCAAGGAACGCTCATCGGTGCCGCGCGTGTCCGAAGCCGTGCGCACACCGGGGGGCATGCATCAGTAAGCCGCCTCGTAGATCGCGAGAATGTCGGCGCGCGAGAGGTCGCGCGGATTGTTGTCGAGCAGGCGTCTGATGGCAAAGGCATCGTCGGCCATCGTGCCGAGATCATCGGCCGGGACGCCGAGCTCCGACAGCTTCATTTCAATGCCGAGCGCCGCACAGAAGGCATGAGCTCCCTCGAACACGGACCCGACCTTGTCCGTGACGGGCAGGTTCAGCGCATCGAGCACCGCTTTCGTCTTCTCAGGCACCGCCGGCGTGTTGAAGGCGAGCACATGCGGGAAGATCAGCGCATTGGCCGCGCCATGCGCCACGTGCCAGCGGGTGCCGAGCGGATAGGCAAGGGCGTGGCCGCCGGCGGTGTTGACAGGTCCGAGGCAATAGCCGCCGTAGAGCGAGGCCAGCGAGAGCCCGGCGCGCGCCTCCGCATCGCTGCCATCGCGCACGGCCCGCGCGAGATAGCGCCCGACCAGCCGCGCGCCCTCGATGGCATAGATGTCGACTGCGGCGTGCGATTTGCGATTGGTGAAGGCCTCGACGCAATGCGCCAGCGCATCGACTCCGGTCGCCGCAGTCACCTTCGGCGGAACGGTAAAGGTCAAAGCCGGATCGATGACGGCCATTTCGGCAAGCATATGGATGCTTTCGACCGCCAGCTTGGCCTTTGTTGCTGGGTCGGTGACGAGCGCCCGGATGCCGGCTTCGCTGCCCGTCCCGGAAGTAGTCGGCACTTGCGCAAGCGCCGCCTTGCCTGGCCCGGCGACCTTGCCGGCGCCGACGACGTCGACGAGCCGTTGGGACGATCCCGACAGGACCGCCGCAAGCTTGGCGAGATCCATGGCACTGCCGCCGCCGAAACCGACGATGAGATCGGCATTCGCGCCCTCTGCCGCCTCAAGGACGCGGTCGAGATCACCCGTATCCGGCTCGGCCTTGACGTCGCCGTAGACGGTGATCTCACCGGCGAGCCCGAGAGCCTCGATACGCGACGCATTGAAGGCATCCGAGATGACGAGAGCACGCCGATATCCCTTGCTCTTCGCCCATGCCCCCAGCCTCGCCGCCACGCCTATACCGAATTCGATCAGGCCCGGCCTCACCATGGAAATGGGCGCTTCCAGATTGTTCATCCGATCGATCCTCCCTGAGCGTGGCAGCGGCAACGGCAATCACTAAGATGTAAAGTTGTTATCGCTGATAACATCAAATGGCAAGTGCATCTTGCGATTTTCTGTCCCGCCCTTGCCGTTTCATGATCCTCGACGACGGGCGCAGCACCTCGTAACCGAGGCATATCTGTTTGAAATAAAATGCGCGTTCGCGGTTGCAGCCCGGGTCGGCATGCCGCGTCCTGCAACCGCCGGATCGCGCGACCTCGAGCGAAAGAGTTGTCATCTTCAGTAGAAGGTGGGGCGGTTGCCCGCAAGTTCACCTTGTCGCTTCGAAGAACTCCGGCTCCAGCCGGACATATTTGATCGCCCGACGGAAATAGGTGTAGGCGATGTGCAGCCTGCCCTCGCCGTCCTCGACGATCGACGGATAGGAAAATTCGCGGTTGAGCGAGTCTTTGGAATTGTTGCTGAGGCAGAAGCCGTCGCCGGTGTCGAGATCGATGCGGCGCGGGAACGACCGCCCGTTATCCGTCGAAAACGCGAGGCTGAGCGGCGCCCGGGGAACGCCCCAGACGGCCGAAAGAGCGGAGGCGATCGCCTCGCCTGAAGTGCCGCTGACCTCCCCGCCCTCACCCTCGATCTCGTCATAGAGCGAGTGGCGGCGCGCATCCGACGTGGATGCATTGCTGTGGTTGTAAACCATTGCGATCGCGCCGTTTGTCAGGCGCACCGCCTGGATCGAGGAGTTGTTGTTGGGCAGATCCACGGGCTCGGGCGGCGTCCAGTGCAGCCCGCCATTCTGCGAGCGACTGCTGAGAACATTGGTCGCGAAGCGGTTGCGGTAGAAGGCAACCATGGCGTCACCACCGCTCGGCACGATGTTCATGTGCACCGCACCTATACTGTCCGGAACCTCCTCCATCGTCCAGCTCTTGCCTTCGTCGCGCGAAATCAGGACGGCCGCACGGTCGACGTCGCCGGTCCAGCGCCGCCCGGGCTGGCTCACGCAGCGGAAGACCGGCAGCAGCCAGTTGCCGGCGCCATTCACGACGACCGGCTGGCGCACGAAAGTTCCGGGAATGTCGCAAAGCACGTCCGCCGGGCCGAAGGACTTGCCGCCATCGGCGGAAATCCGGCGTTTGACCACGGCCCCGTCCTGGTTGCCGGAGGTTTGTGAGGTGAAGAGCAACCACACGCGCCCGTCGGGTGCCGTAAAGATGAGCGGATTTTGCTCTGACTTTTCCCGATCGTCTGACATCTTTTCCGGGTCGGACCAACGGCTTGTACCGGGCTCCAGCCGCGACATGTAAACGGAGATGTCGCCCATCCCCTCCATCGTTCCGCCGAACCAGACGCAGCTCAAGGCGCCGTCGGGAAGAAAGCCGAGATTTGCTGCATGGTTTTGCACCGAGGGCGAGGGAAGAAAAGCCTCGTACCGGCCGGGCTCCCCGGGGATTGCTGCCACCTCCCCCGTCATGCGGGGCGGGACCTCATGCGGCTCCAGAGCGGAATACGCCATGCGACCCTCCCTCACGCCAAAGCCGCAAATTTAACCGCGAGGTCCGCGCGCTCGCTCGCGCTGAGCGGCATCAGCGGCGGCCGCGTCCGGAACCAAGCATTCTCGCCGTGTCGCAAGCCGAGCATCGCCTTGATCGTCGGGATTTGGACATAGGAGTTCGACAGCGTCCGGTAGGCATTGATGCGCGCTTGCGCCGATTCCACCTCTGCCGTCCTGACCGCGTCTGACACGTGATCGAAAATGAATCTGAGCGAGTCCGCAATGAGGTTGGATGTGGCGGTGATGCAACCTGCGCCGCCCGCTTTAAGGAGCGGCAGCAGCAGCGGATCGGCACCGGCAAGTATCGAGAAACCCGGTAGTTCGGCCACCAGAGCCTCCATGTTGGCGAAATCGCCGGCGGAATCCTTGATGCCGACGACGGTGTCGGGAAATGCGGCGGCGAGCCGTTTGACGAGCGGAATCGAAAGCGGAATGCCGGAGACCTGGGGAATGTGATAGAGCACCACCTTCAGCCGGTTGTCGCCGACGGCTTCAATGATTTGCGAATAGGCGGCGAAGAGCCCCTCATCGCTCACGCCCTTATAGTAGAAGGGCGGCAGCATCACGACCCGGTTCACGCCGAGGGAAAGCGCATGCTTCGTCAGCGCGATCGTTTCTGGTATCGCCGCAACGCCCGTTCCGGGCATCAGCCGGTCGGGCGCAATGCCCGCAGCAAGAGCGCTTTCCAGGATGGACCTTCGCTCATCTTGGGAAAACGAATTGGCCTCGCCCGTCGTGCCGAGCAGGGCGATCCCGTGACATCCACTACCAATGAGCCGCCGGCAATGATCTGCGAAGAGTGCGAGATCGGGGTCGCCGTTTTCCTTGATCGGCGTCGCCGCCGCTGAATAGACGCCGGCCACCGCATGTTTCATCTTCATGTGCATCTCCTCCGGCCGCTCTCGGCAAGACGTTTTTACAAGATCACCGGCTGGCGCCTTCGACCGCCATGCGCCTCGGCTCGTGCCTGCTCCGCCTGCGCTTTTGTCTTCAACATCAGCTTTGTTGTCAATATGAAAATCCTGGCAGAAAATTTGGTAGTCAGCTAATATATTGACATGTATGCATTATTGCTCAAACGAAAATTCGGAGATGCCGGTTCTCCGCATTTTTCGTTGACATATTTACAATATAAGTGAAGTCTAAGGCCAATCAGAGCGCCGCTATCCGGGGAGAGCGGAGGCGCTCGATTTCACGCACGGGAGGAAGAAATGACCAAACGGAATGATCTCGAGGTTGCCGGCATTTCGCGGCGAGAGGCGCTGAAGCTCGGATTGGGCGCCACCGTAGCGCTCACGATCGCGGGCATGAACGCACGCATCGTCATGGCTCAGGAAGGCCAGGTGCTGAAAGTCGCCAATCCGGCCTTCAACCAGGATTGGTCGCCGCTGCGCGGGGGCGGCGTGCCCTACCGGTGGAATTCGGCCTGGTGGGCCTCGCCGATGTATTTCGACAGCGAAGGCAAGATCCATCCTTATGTCTTCGCGAGCTGGGAAGCTTCAGAGGGCAACAAGGTCTGGACCTTCAAGATCGACCCGAAGGCGACCTTTTCCGACGGCAGCAAGATCACGGCCGAGGACGTCAAGGGTTCATGGAACGTCTCGGCGATGCCGAACACCAAGAACCAGCGCGCCGACCAGGTCCTGAGCAAGGTTGCGGGCTACGCGGATGTCAGCAGCGGCAGCGCCAACGAGCTTTCAGGCGTGGCGACGCCGGACGAAGGCACTGTCGTCGTGACGCTCAGCGAAGCCGATCCGATCTTCTTCATGCGCCTTGCCAACCACATCGCCCCGATCACCAAGGCCTCGCAGTCCCGCGGCGAGGACGGCGAGGAGATCCAGGATTGGTATATGCCGGACAGCGGCGCGGTCTATTCTGGGCCGTTCAAGCTGACGGCAATCGACCTCGACGCCGGCACCCTGACATTCGAGCCGAACGAGAACTTCTTCGGTCCGAAGCCGAAGCTTGCCCGCATCGAGATCGCCTCGATCGAAGATAACGTCACGGCGACGTCGCTCATCAAGTCCGGCGAGTTCAACGCGCACACGGAACTCGTCACCTCGACGATCATCCAGGATCTCGGCGCCGAGTTCGCAGCCGGTCCGATCATCCCCACCAGCCAGCACTTCTGGTTCAACACCGCGCGCAAGCCGATGGACGATCCGAAGGTGCGTGAGGCGCTGATCCGAGCGGTCGACCGCGACGGCCTCATGAAGGCATCCTTCCCGGACGGCCCGCACAAAAAGACGGATCAGATCCTGAACTCTGTGCCGGGCGCTGACAATTCCGGCTTCGAGCCTTACCCCTATGATCCCGAGGGCGCCAAGAAGCTGCTTGCCGAATCGAGCTATGGCGGGCCGGAGAAGCTTCCGAAGCTTCTCTTCGTCGGCATTTCCGGTCCGGCGATCGAGGCGGCGGCGCAGTTCATCGCCGAACAATGGCGCCAGAACCTCGGCATCTCGGCGGTCGACATGAAGCCGCAGCAGGATGCCTATGCCGGTCCCGACCAGAACGCGGTCCAGATTTTCCGCGACGACGTCGGCACGCGCGTGCCCGATGCCGCCTCCTATCTGCAGGGATCAATCGCCTCGACCTCCTCGAATGCGCAGAACAAACTCGGCGGCTACAAGAACGAGAAGGTCGACAGCTTGCTCGCGGAAGCCGCCACCAAGGCAGCCGACGATCCTGAGCGCATTGCTCTGGCGCAGGAGGCACAAAAGGCCTTCCGCGACGACTGGGCCTTCATCCCCTGGTATGCTCAGGCGATGTCGCGCTGGGCCACCGCCGACGTGAAGGGCATCGAGAAGAACCTCGACTGGCAGGTCGCAGAGCCCTGGAACATTTCGATCGGCTGACGCCGACGACAAGATTGCTCGCGTGCGAGGTCCAAAGCGCCCTCGCACGGGAGCGGATGCATGGATCGAAAGCGACGTTCTCGAAGCGGTCCGTGTTGAGAATAGCCGGTTCAAGCAGCCTTCGGACGCTTGCACCGGCCACGAGTGAGTATGGCGTTCGGGACCCGATCGGGGCCCGCCGGCGTCATGCGGGAGGATTTGCGGCATGCTTCGCTACATCGCGACACGATTTGTCATCTGGGTACCGTCGGTTCTTCTGGTGATGATGGCAGTCTATGCCCTGGCCTTCTATGGAGCCGGCGACCCGATCAAACTGATTTTCCTGAGAGCGCCCGGCGACGTCGCCTACAATCCCGAGCGCATCGAGGCGATCCGCGAGAGCGCCGGGCTGAACAAGCCCTTCATCGAGCAGTTCGGCTATTACATCTGGAACCTTCTTCAAGGGGATTTCGGCAACTCGCTGAGTTCCGGGCGCTCGGTCTGGGCGATGGTCAAGGCGGCCGCCCCCGTGTCCTTCAAGCTGGCGCTTTGTTCGATCGTCCTGACGGCACTCGTCGCGATTCCACTCGGCATGATCGCCGCACTCAACCAGAACCGCCGCCTCGATTACATCATCCTCGGCTCGGCGCTCTTTCTCTGGGCCATTCCGGCCTATGTCGCCGGGCCGCTACTGATGGTCGGCCTGATCGTCCTCCTTCCCGACGTCAACGTCCCCTATGGCTGGGGCGGCGTCTTCGACATCCGCATCCTCCTGCCCTTGATCGTGCTCTCGTTTCAGCCGATCGCTCTCATCATCCGGCAGACCCGCGCGGCGGTCATCGAGGTGCTCTCCGAAGATTTCGTCCGCACCGCGCGGGCAAAGGGCGTGCCCGAGATCGTGGTGGCGCTGAAGCACATATTGAGGCCGGTGCTGACGCCCGTCGTCACCCAGCTCGGCCTCATCATGATCACGATCGTCAATGGCGCCATCTTCGTCGAGCTCGTCTTCGGCCTGCCCGGTCTCGGACGCCTCACGGTCAAAGCGCTCACCAATTCCGACTATCCGGTGATCCTCGCGATCACGCTCATCGGGTCGTTCCTTGTGATGATTTCGAACCTGCTCGTCGACATCCTCTATCCGCTGCTCGATCCGCGCGCGGCGGACGCAAGAAGGAGCCGCTGACATGTCCGCCGTTCAAACCGAGCCCGCAACGCTTTCCGAGGAGCCGCCCGTCAGCCTGTGGCGTGATGCCTGGTACCGGCTGAAAAGAAACCGGCTCGCGATCTTCGGCCTCTGCGTTATTGTCCTGCTCGCCTTCACGGCCATATTCGGCCCCTATCTGACGCCTTACGACTTCCTCGGTCAGGATCTGGAGGCGCGTAACCAGGCGCCGTCGTTTGCGCATCTCTTCGGCACCGACGACCTCGGTCGCGACGTCTTCAGCCGCGTCGTCTATGGCACGCGGACAGCCTTTCTCGTCGCCGTCGTGGTTACCGCCATCGCACTTGTCATCGGCACGGTGCTTGGTGCGGTCGCCGGCTTCTTCGGCAACCCGTTCGATCGCGTGATCATGTGGCTGACCGACGTGACCATGTCGGTGCCGAACCTGCTTCTCGTGGTCGTCATCAACGCGTCGCTCAAGACGCCGATCGCGCAATGGATGGAGGCGCGTTATCTCGAAACGCTCAACCCGTTCTATCGCGAGACGGTTTGGATCGACTTCCTGCTCGTCTTCGGCTCCATGGCGCTGATCTCCTGGCCGCCCTATGCGCGGCTCGTGCGCGCCCAGGTGCTGTCGATCCGCAGCCGGCCCTATATCACGGCCGCGCAGGCGCTCGGCCTTTCGAACCGGATCATCCTCACTCGCTACGTGATACCGAATGCGCTGGGGCCCCTGATCGTCGCCGTCAGCGCCGGCCTCGGCACGGCAATGGTGCTCGAGAGCGCCTTCTCGTTCCTCGGTGTGGGGGTCAATCCGCCGACACCGAGCTGGGGCAACATGATTTCGGACGGACTGCGCGTCTGGCAGCACTACCCGCATCTGCTTGCAGCACCGGCAGCCGTTCTCGGTCTTGCGTCTGTCGCCTTTTCCTTCCTCGGTGACGGCCTCAATGACGCTCTCAACCCGCGAGGCAGCAAATGACCGGCACGAAGACGGAGAACCGCCTGCTCGACGTCAAAGGCCTGACGGTTGAGATCGAAACCCGCAGCGGCCCCGCAGTCATCGTCGACGGCATCGACCTTCACGTCGACCGGGGCGAGACGCTCGGCGTCGTCGGCGAGTCGGGTTGCGGCAAGAGCCTGACGATGCTGAGCCTCATGCGGCTCCTGCCCAATAAGATCCGCGTCGCCAAGGGCGAGGCGCATTTCGACGGCCGCGACCTGCAGAAGATGTCCAATCGGGAGCTGCGCAAAGTCCGCGGCGGCGACATCGGCTTCGTCTTTCAGGATCCGATGACCTCGCTCAATCCCGTAATGCGGATTGGCGAGCAGCTTGCCGAGCCCTTGATCTACCATCGCGGCATGAGCAAAAAGGAAGCGCGCGCGCGAGCGGTCGAGCTCCTGCGCCTCGTCGGCATTCCAGGGCCCGAGCAGCGAATCGAAGCTTATCCGCACGAGCTCTCCGGCGGCATGCGCCAGCGTGTGATGATCGCGATCGGCCTTGCCTGCGAGCCGAAGCTGTTGATCGCCGACGAGCCGACGACGGCGCTCGACGTGACGATCCAGGCGCAGATCGTCGATCTCGTGAAGGGCCTGCGGGAAAAGCTCGGCATGTCGGTGGTCTGGATCACGCATGACCTCGCGCTGATCGCCGGGCTCGTCGACCGCGTCATCGTGCTTTATGCCGGCACCGTCGTCGAGGATGCGCCGGTCGACGAGCTCTATGCGCATCCGCGCCATCCCTATACGCGCGGGCTGCTCGCCTCGATCCCGAAGCTCTCCGATCAGCCGGCATCGCGGCTGAATTCGATCGGCGGAACGCCACCCGAGCCCGGCCGCAGGCCTCAGGGTTGTCCCTTCGCGCCCCGCTGTCCGCTGGCCATGGACATCTGCCGCACACATGTGCCGAAGCTCGAACCCGTCGCCGCCGCGGGCAGCCATCGCACCGCCTGTTTCGCCGCCGAGAAAGCCCGGGAGGCCGCCTGATGGGTGCAGAACCTCTTCTGAAGATCGAAAACCTGGTCAAACATTTCCATGTCCGCCTCGGCGCCTTCGGCGAGCGGGCAGCGACGGTGCACGCGCTCGACGATTTCACCCTCGATATCGAGGAGGGCGAGACCTTGAGTCTCGTCGGGGAATCGGGCTGCGGCAAGTCGACGACCGGTTTCACCATCCTGAACCTGCACCGGGCGACCGCCGGCAAGGTTCTCTACAAGGGCCAGGACCTGACCGCGCTCGACGAGAAGCGCATGCGACCGTTCCGACGCGATCTGCAGATCGTCTTTCAGGATCCCTATTCGACGCTCAATCCGCGTATGACAGTCGGCGAAGCGATCGGCGAGCCGATCCTCTTCCACAAGCTCGCCACCAAGACGGAGCTCGAGGGAAAGGTGGCGGCACTACTCACGGATGTCGGGCTGCCGCCGCGCTTTGCGTCGCGCTACCCGCACGAGCTTTCGGGCGGGCAGCGCCAGCGCGTGGTAATCGCGCGGGCGCTCGCCTGCCAGCCGAAGTTCATCGTCTGCGACGAGGCGATCTCGGCCCTCGACGTGTCGATTCAGGCCCAGATCATCAACCTGCTCCTCGACCTGCAGGAGAAATACGGCCTCACCTATCTTTTCATCGCCCATAACCTCGCCGTCGTGCGCCACATCTCGACCCGCGTCGGCGTCATGTATCTCGGGCGGCTGGCGGAGCTCGCCAGCCGCGACGAGCTCTTCGACACGCCGCTGCATCCCTACACCAAGGCGCTGCTGTCGGCAGTGCCGGAGACCCACCCGCAACATGAGCGCGACCGCAAGCGGCAGATCCTTCAGGGCGACGTCCCAAGCCCGCTCGACCCCCCCGCCGGCTGCCGCTTCCATACACGCTGTCCGATCGCCATGGAGGTCTGCCGCCACAAGGTCCCGAACTGGAAGGAGGCGCGCCCGGGGCACCTCGTGGCCTGCCATGCGGTGAACGGCGAATAGAGCCATGACCATTCGCGTCGCCATTGTCGCTGACGATTTGACGGGCGCTCTCGACACGAGCGCGCCCTTCGTCGATGCCGGCTTGAGCGTTGCCGTTGCGCTGGACGTCGAAGCCGTCGAGGAGGCGATTGGGACCGGGGCGGACGTCATGGTCGTCAACACGCTGTCGCGCGCGCTTGCTCCCGTCCAGGCGGCCGAGCGCGTTGTGAGAGCGGCAATCCTGCTTAAGCGGGCCTCGCCTGAATTTGTCTTCAAGAAGATCGACTCGCGACTCAAGGGCAATGTCGCGGCGGAGACCGAGGCGCTCGCCGCTTCCTTCGACCGCCGCCGACTCCTCGTCGCGCCGGCCGTTCCGGACCAAGGGCGCCACACGCGCGCGGGTCATGTGGTCGGTTTCGGTGTTGCCGAACCGCTGCCGATAGAGCCGCTTTTTGCCGGCTGTGAGGCGAAGGTACGGATTGCCGACGCGGCGTCCGACGCAGATTTGGATCACATCGTCGCGAGCGTGGATGGGTCCAAAACCATTGCCGTCGGTGCGCGCGGCCTCGGCTCGGCACTTGCGCGCCGCTTGGCGACCCGGTCTGCGAAGAGCCCTTTCGGGCCCTGTGAGCGAACCCTGTTCGCCTTCGGTTCGCGCGACCCGATCACGGGCGCGCAGATGGACGCACTGCTCGCAAGCGGCCTTATACGCGACTATCGCGAAGCGCCATTGGGGGAAGTTCCCGCCGACGGCAGGCCTGCGATGCTTCCGATGCTGCTGAGATGCTCCGGCGAGCTGAGCGATGCGGCGGACGAGGTGGCGCAGCGCTTTGCCGCTGGCGCCTCGCGTATCGCGAACGACACGGAGCCCGACATGCTGATGATGGGCGGCGGCGACACGGCATATGCTATCCTGCGCTCGCTGGGTGCCCGCGTGCTTGCGCCGAAAGGCGAGATCGAAGCCGGCATTCCCTGGTTCGAGGCGGGGTGCTCAGCCGGCAGGCGAATGCGCTGCGCGGTGAAGTCGGGGGGCTTTGGCAATCCACAATCTCTGATAAAGATCTTGCAGGATAGGCCGGAGACACTGCAAGTCGGGCAATGAGAAGGATGGTGAATCGCATGACCGACAGGGCCGAGACGGGCCGGGAGATGGCAACCGAAGCGAAAGCGGAGCGTGGCAGATCGGTGAAGCTCGTCGATCGCGTCTTCGACAAGTTGCATGAGCGCATCCGCACCGGCAACTACGCCCCCGATTCACGCCTGCCCGGCGAGCACGAGCTCGCCTCCATGCTCGGCGTCTCCCGTCCAGTGGTCCGCGACGCGCTGAGCCGTCTGCGCGAACAGGGGCTCATCTATTCGCGCCAGGGTGCAGGCACCTTCGTCAGCGCCCAGGTTTCGGCGGCCGCCCAGCTTGCCTATTCGCCCGTCAAATCGATCGCCGACATCCAGCGTTGTTATGAGTTCCGCCTGACGATCGAGCCGGCCGCCGCCTACTACGCGGCTCAGCGACGAGACGAGGCGGCAATCGCCCGGATTGCAGCGGCCTTGGCCGAACTGCGTGAGGCGACGAGCCACCAGCTTCACCGCACCGACGCGGATTTCCTCTTCCACAAGGCCGTGGCAGAGGCGTCGAACAACCATTACTACACCGCCTCGCTTGAAGCCTTGCGTGCGCATATCGCCGTTGGCATGCATCTCCATGGGCTTTCCCTCATGGGCCCGCGGCCGGGTCTCCAGCAGGTCTATGAGGAGCACAAAGCGATCTTCCGCGCGGTCGCCGATGGGCGCGCAGAGGATGCGCGGGACCTGATGCTGAAACACCTGGAAGGTTCGCGCGACCGGCTTTTCGAGGGAAAGGTGCTGGATCTGTCCTTCTGAGGCGGGATCAGGACAAGCGCCGGCGGGTCTTAGTCCACATCGGGCCCGAGCACGCGGGCAGCGTGACCTATCCGAAACCGGAAAGACGAATTTGCTCGACACGGCATGTCGACGAGCACGATCCGATCCTCCTGATCAATGGCTTCCCCAATTCCGCCCAGCGGCGCACACTACGCAATCATCAATGTGATTCGGGCGGGGAACGGAAACAGAAGTTCTCGCAGTCGATCGGCGAGCTACTTCAGGAGGTCTCGATGAAAGAGATTCCCTGGCGTGCACCCCTCGCGGTGACGCTTCAAAGCGGTATTCAGCGGCGGTTCTGCGGACCCTATGACGCGCTGGACTTCCTCGAGCACGAGTGGCCGACCCACGGCAGTCGCTACCAACGGGCCGTCAGCGACTGCCGGGCGGCGATATCGCGGGCGCAAAGTCCCGATATCTCGAGGGCATCGTTCATCGGCGCATGCGTGGAGGCTTCGCTGATGTTTACGGATTTACGAGCCCGCACTCCACGAAGCAAGCGCGCCAGCGCGGGATGAGGAAAGTGTGTGCGGTTTTCCGCCCGCGTCCCGTGCTAACTTATTAGAATCGATCACGATGATTTTAGGTCGGATCGACCTAAAATCATCGTGATCTAAGAGCGGTTGCGGCGTCACATCTGCCCGCCCGCTCCGATCAAGGCCCCGTCAGCGACTGGACCTGGATCAGATGCGTCCTGAGCGTCGGGTAAGTGGCCTCGGCAAAGGCTTTCAAGGCACCGGCCTGTCCGTGTTCCGCGTAATTCCTGAAGAGTTCAACGGCTGATTCATGGGCGGTGACCTGGGAAGAGAGGTATGCCGGATCGAAGTCGCCGCCTTGAAGCGCACTCAATGCCGCCAGTTTCTCCTCGCTCTCCTTGTCGAGCGTATCCGCCAGTTGGACGCCGTCCTTGCGGGCAGCCTCGGCCAGTTCCTTGCCGGCCCTGGCATGATCCGCCCGCATCCGCTCGGCGAAATCGAGGACCTGCTTTCCTCTGCCCCGCTGCCGCGCCAGTTCCGCGGCTTTCAACTCGAAGAGATTGCAGATCGCTACCTGCCGCGCGAATCCCTGGGCATCGACAGGCAGCTTTTCCTGTTGTGCGAAGCCTGTCCCCAGCGAGGACAGCAACAGCAATGTCGCGGCAAGGTTGAGATTGAGCGATTTCATGACGCACCTCCGAGCGCAACGCAACCAGCGGCTCGACTTATCGTTCCGGCACTTCAGGATGGTGTTGGAGCGACCGCAACGGTCTGAAGAGACGACTCTATTCGGGCGCGTCGAAGTCGGGACGAGCCGGAACGCCCGCCGCAGGAGAGATTAAATCTTCGTAAGCTGTTGAAATAGCACTAGACCTCGCGACCGCTTGCCCCGATGCTTCCCGCTATATCGGCGGCTGCAATCCACGCCGCTGCTCAAGATGGTTCTGGAACGCGCGTCCGTTCCCCGAGCCCTCGGCCGCAAGGAAATTCGCGGAGGCGCCGCCCTTCTCATTCTCCTCGCTTCGCTGCTCGGCAGCTATCTCAATCTCCCTCTGGCGGAATTGCCCGGGCAGCCCGTCCTTTCCGGACAGGTGGTCGATTATTTCGGCATGCAATATGTCGTGCCGGTGGTCGTCGATTGGCCCGGAACCGTGATCGCCGTGAACGTCGGCGGCGCACTGATCCCCAGCCTGATTTCCATCTATCTGCTCGCCAGAAGCGGCCTATGGGGCCGCGGCCTGCTCGCTACGGTGGCCGTGGCTGCGGTGTGCCACGCGCTCGCCCGGCCGGTACCCGGCCTCGGCATTGCCCTGCCCATTCTCGCTCCCGCCATTACTACAGGGATCGTCGCCCTGTTGCTGTCGCGGCCACAGGCCGCTCCGCTCGCCTATATCGGCGGCAGCCTCGGCACACTCATCGGAGCCGATTTGCTCAACCTCGACAGTCTGCAAGAGCTGGGAGCGCCCGTCGCCTCGATCGGCGGCGCCGGGACATTCGACGGGATCTTCGTCACCGCCGTCCTCGCCGTGCTGATCGCCAGCATCCCGGGCACATTCCGTCGCGCGCGCGGAGAACGCCCGCCCGCCGGCGTGCCGGAGGATTCGGAGACCAAGCCCCGCGACGCAGGCCATCATCAATGACTAGTGCCATTGAACCGGATCGGGCCGCGGGTCAGCGCTCGACCTTCGAAAGCGGCTTGAAGGCAGGACCCTGCAATGGTTCGCCGTCCGCGGAAAAGTGGGATCCATGGCAGGGGCAATCCCAACACTGTTCGAAGCGGTTCCAGCGCACGACGCAGCCCATATGGGTGCAGCTCGCGCTGCATAGTTTGAGATCGCCCTCTTCGGTTCGAAAGGCGGCAGTCATTTTGCCGTCGAGCTTCACAAGGGCCCCTTCGCCGGGACGGATGTCATTGAGCGAAGCAACCTCGCCGCCGCCAAGACGCGCCGCCCAGTGCTTCGCAGCGTCCACATTCTCCCTTGCGAACTCGATGGCGCCGAGCAGCATCAAGCGACCGGGGTCGTAGACGTCGGCCCAAGGGCTGACACCGTCGTCGATCAGGTCCCGGATCAGCAGTGCTCCGGCCACTCCCGTGGTGAGGCCTTCTCCACTGTCCCCGGTAATGACGTAGACCTGGTCGTATCCCGGGCTTCTCCCAATGAACGGCACGTAATCCGAGGGCTCGAACACCTGTCCGGACCACCTGTGGCTGATTGGGCCGAGCCCCGGAAAGCGCTCCCGCGCCCACGCCTCAAGCCGGGCCAGGCGCTCATCCATGTCGTCCGCCTCGCCGGTCTTGTGATCCTCACCGCCGATGATGAGCGTGTCCTCGTCACTTCCCGGCTGAACACGAACATAGTGATAGCCCGGCTCCAGGGTGTCCCAGATGAGCGCGTCCGGGGCCGCGCCCTTCGCAATGGGGCCGGCGATCACATAGGTGCGGTAGGGGGCCTGTTTCGTGTGGATGGGAATACGAAGGTGAAATGGCGAATTGGTCGCCACCACGACCCTTGCGGCTGTGATGGTCCCGCCGGTGCCGGTCTTGGCGTGCACCTGATGATCCTTTTCATCCAAGCCGACGATCGGAGTTTCAGGATAGAGTGCGGCACCGCGGCGATGCAGACTTCCGACGAGCCCATCGAGATACTTCAGCGGATGGAATCGACCCTGGCGCGGAAAGCGGAGAGCCGGGCCGGAGCGCCAGGCGCCCGGGCCGTTGTCGACCCATTCCGCGTCTGGGAAGCCTGCGGCGCGGGCTGCGTTCAGCTCCTTGCGCAGATATTCGGCGTCCTTCTCTTCCGCCGGAACGAAATAACCATCGATCCGTGCAAAATCGCAGTCGATCGCTTCCTGGCGACAAATCTCCTCGATGCGATCCACAGCCGCGCACTGGCTTTCATAATATTGCCTGCACGCATCCGCTCCGCGCAGCGAACGCAGCTCTTCGAAATAGTCGTCGAGTTCGAAGGCCAGGTGAGCGCTGGTGCGCGCGGTCATGCCGCGGCCGACAGGTCCGCGGTCTACGACTGCTACCTGATGGCCCGAACGGGCCAGTTCGTAAGCACATGAAAGACCGGCGATTCCAGAACCGATGACCAGTATTTCCGTTGTCAGATCGCCCGCCAGTGGCGGACCGCCGTAGTCCATCGGGTGCTCCATCCACAGCGAGCGGCTACGTTCCTTCCCGGCATTCATGGCGAACCTCGACGGATGCGGTTCTCCCATAACGCGCCTTTGCGGGGCGAGTTCCGGTGACCAGCCGAAGATACGCCGGCAATCGGCTATCCCCATGTCGGCGGGCTGCCGACTTCACGAGACTCGGAAACTTCCTCGGGTTGCAGGCGTTCTTTGCAGAGATCTTTTACATGCCCCTATTTGACACTTGAAAAGCACAGTCGTATGCCCATCAGGGTCCACCATTCGGGGAGAACCCATGACCACCTCCCTCGACCATGCGCCGGCACAGGCGAATAATCTGCGCCAGTTCCTGGTACTCACCCTCGGATCGGTGGGCGTCGTCTACGGCGATATCGGGACAAGTCCGCTCTACGCCTTCCGTGAGGCGCTTCGCCCGTTTTCGGAAGGCGGCGTCGCGCGCGAAGAAGTCGTCGGGCTCATCTCGCTGATGATCTGGACGCTGACGATGATCGTCACCTGCAAATACGTCCTCTTCCTGCTTCGAGCCGACAATGATGGCGAGGGCGGCACGCTGTCGCTGCTTGCCCTGCTCATGAAGAGGGCTCCGCGCTATACGACGGCCATGTTCGTGGCAGGTATCCTCGGCGCCGCCCTTTTCATTGGCGATGCGATGATCACGCCGGCGCTTTCCGTGCTCTCGGCCGTCGAGGGACTGAAGCTCGTCACGCCGGCCTTTCACGATTACGTCCTGCCGATCTCGGCCGCCATCATGGTGCTGCTGTTTGCAGTGCAGTCCCGCGGCACTGGAGCCGTGTCGAGCTTCTTCGGCCCGATCACTCTCATCTGGTTTTTGGTGATGGGAGCCGCCGGCGTCGCCCATATTGGTGACGATCTGGCAATCCTCGCGGCATTCAACCCCGTTCACGCAGTTACCTTTTTGTGGAATGCCGGTCTCATCGGCTTCATCGTGCTCGGCGCCGTCTTCCTCACGGTGACGGGAGCCGAGGCGCTTTATGCCGATCTTGGCCACTTCGGCCGTCAACCGATCCAGGCGGCCTGGTTTGCAATCGTGTTTCCGGCTCTGGCCCTGAACTATCTCGGACAAGGTGCGATGGTGCTGTCGCATCCCGAGGCCATCTCCGATCCATTCTTCCTGATGTTCCCGAGCTGGGCCCTGTTGCCGGTGGTGATCCTTGCCACTGCCGCAACAATCATCGCCAGCCAGTCAGTGATCACCGGAGCGTTTTCGCTCGTGCGGCAAGCGATCCACCTCGGCTTCCTGCCAAGATTCGAGATCTGCTACACCTCGGAAACGCAAACGGGCCAGATCTATCTGCCATTGATCAACACTGCGCTGTTGATCGGCGTGCTTGTTCTCATGTTCGTATTCGGTAGTTCCGAGTCCCTTGCCCCGGCCTACGGCATATCGATCACCGGCGCCATGCTGATCGACACAATTCTCGCCTTCGCCTTCGTGCGCTATCTCTGGAGCTGGTCTGCCTGGGCAGCGACCGCATTCCTGCTTCCTCTGTTCCTGCTCGAACTGATTTTTCTCGGCGCCAACCTCTTCAAGATCCACCATGGCGGCTACGTACCCATCCTTTTCGCCGGCACCGTGATGACGCTGATGTGGACCTGGCGCAAAGGCGTGAGGCTCCTGCGGGAGAAGACGGCCCGCCACGAGATCCCGCTCGATCAGTTCATAGCCGCAGTGGAGCGAAAGTCCGAGCATGCTCCCGTTGTCGTACCGGGTACCGCAATCTTCCTGACCGCAACTCCAGACACCACTCCAGCGGTTCTCCTGCACAACATCAAACACAATCATGTGCTGCATGAGCACAATGTCATTCTCACCATCAAGACGGCCAGGGTGCCTTATGTCCCGGAAAAGGATCGCTACACGCTGACAAAGCTCTCAGACCGCTTCAGCAGGCTGGAGCTCAGATTCGGCTTCATGGATGACCAGAATGTGTCGCAGGCGCTCGCGCAATGCCGCAAGGGAGGGTTCAAATTCGAGATCATGACCACCTCCTTCTATCTCGGTCGGCGCAAGCTGGTTGCAGACCCTCAGTCGGGCATGCCCAGGTGGCAGGACAGGCTGTTCATTGCAATGGCGGACTCGGCGATCGATCCCACCGACTACTTCCACCTGCCCGCGAACCGCGTGGTCGAGCTCGGGGAACAGGTCATCATTTAGATGTGCCGACTCGCTGCTGCCCTTCGCCAGCGTGACCTCAGACGGCGCGACGGAATTCGTCCTTTTGGGCACGCAGACCTTCGATCAAGGTACGGAAGCCGTCCACGGCTCTCCTGGATGTTTCCTTCGGATCATCGGAATTGGCGATCCATTGTGCAGCGCCGCTGCTCGCCGCAACAATGAGCCGAGCGCCCGCCTCCGGATCGATGTCTGCAATAGCCCCCTCGGACTTGAGCGCGCCGATGGTTCGCGCAACAGCGGCGATGCAGCCGTTGGCGTTGGGCCATGTCGACGGATCGCCGAGAACGGAAGGGCCGTCTCGAAACATGATGCGCTGGATCTCCGGCTCGAGAGCCATCTCGACATAGGCGACGTTCTCCGCGACGAAGCCTTGCCACCGCGTCGGCGCGTCGGCTGACACCTTGTTCAACCGCTCCGTCATTTCGGCGTCTATCTCCTGGATCACCGCCTGCAGCAGGCCCCTCTTGTCGCCAAAGTGGTGATAGAGCGCACCGCGCGTGAGGCCGGCCTCGGCGGTGAAATCATCCATTGAGGCTTCCGCGTAACCGACGGTTCCGAATGCCCGGCGCGCCGCTGCAATCAGCTTGGCCCGAGTCTCGGCGATCATTTCCTTGCGTGGCTTGGCCATCGAGTTCCCTTCCGCATACGTCGCGTATGTTTTTTCGCATACGCCACGTATTTTATTTGACATACGCGACGTATGCAATTAACTATTCACATACGCCACGTATGTGGGAAGCATGTCCGAAGTCTTAAAGGAGCGTCGCATGTCAAATCCATACAGGGAAATCTTCGCCGCGCCAGGCGCCAAAGGCTTTTCGTCCGCAGGCTTTTTCGCAAGACTGCCGCTCGCCATGGCGCCGATCGGGATCGTCGCGATGCTATCTCAGACCCATGGCGAGTATTGGCTCGCAGGCGCGGTCTCGGCCACTTTCGCTCTCACGAACGCGCTTGTCTCGCCGCAGATATCCAGACTGGTCGACCGTTTTGGCCAGTCGGCCGTCGTCACGCCGACCACGATCGTTTCGGTCCTGTCATTCCTCGCACTCATCGTGGCGGCAAACCAGAGGTGGCCCGAATGGACGATGTTCGCCGCCGCATTCCTCGCCGCGAGCATGCCGAGCATTCCGGCCATGGTCCGTGCTCGCTGGACGGAGCTTTTCCGTAATAGGCCGGAGCTGAACACCGCCTTCGCATTCGAGTCCGCTGCCGATGAGCTCGTCTATATCGCGGGCGCATCTCTTTCGGTGGGGCTGGCGGTCGCGCTTTTTCCTGAAGCCGGCATGCTGATCAGCACGCTGTTCCTTGCCTTGGGAACTGCGGCTTTCATACTGCAACGTTCGACGGAACCCAAAGTGCGGCTTGCGGAAGGGCACGCTACTCAGGGCTCGGCGATCTGTCAGCGCCCCGTACAGATCATCACGCTGGCGCTCGTATTCGTCGGCTCGATCTTTGCAACGGCGGAGGTAAGCGCCGTGGCGATCACCAAGGAGCTCGGGCAGCCGGGTGCAGCAAGTCTGGTGATCGGCGTCTACGCGGTGGGTTCTTTCATGCTCGGGCTCATCCTCGGCGCTCTTAATCCAAAAACGCCGTTGCACCGGCAATTGCTCATCGCCGTCAGCGTGCTTGCCTTCACGTCCTTGCCGCTCCTGGTGGCGGGCACATCCGTACCGCTGCTCGCGCTCGCCGTTTTCCTCAGCGGCATCGCGATCTCGCCGACCTTCATCACGGCCTTTGGATTGATCGAGCGCCGCGTGCCGGAGACAATGCTGACCGAAGGCGTCACCTGGGTGATGACCGGAATAGGCATCGGGATGGCGCTTGGTGCATTCGTATCCGGCTGGGTCGTGGACAATTTTGGCGCGCAGAACGGCTTCTGGGTATCGATTGCAGCCGGCGCAGCGACAGTGGTGACAATCGCTCTGGGCCAGCCCACCCTTGCTGGTGAACGAGCTGCGCATTCAAGCGGTGAACTCCCCCAGCCGGCGGAATAAGTCGAAAGCCGGCAAGCACTCGTTACTGCGCTGACTTCTATACATGGGCACGCCGCACTTCATCTGTGCGGCGTGCCCTTTAAATGCCCGACAAGAACCAGGCTCCACGCGTGGCCTGGACAGGATGCAACCTGGCATCTTCAGCCGTGGTTCGTCGCACGATTGGAACTCGCCTGCGTGGGCGCCTCCAATTCCTCGACCGAATCCACCCGATCCGGATAGAACGCCATGTGGTCCTTGATTTTACGGACCGCTGCATGCGGGTTTTCATAGGTCCAGATGGCGTTCTTCGAGCGCTCGCCACCGGGAATGATGCTGTAATAGGAAGCATCGCCCTTGTAAGGGCAATGCGTCGAATGGTCGGTCCGGTCAAGCAGCGACATGTCGACGTCTTTGCGCGGAATGTACTGCACCGGCGGGTATGAGGCCTCTCGCAATGTCAGCGCCTCGCGCGTATCGGCAACGACGTGGCCGTTGAGTTTGACGACGACGCGCGCCGGATTGCGATTGATGGTGATCGGATGGTCGGGCCCGGGAATTTTGATCGGCTTGTCTGACATGAGCGATCGCCTTCGGAGATTGCACCGGTTTGTTACATAAGGCTCATGTGTTTCTTTCCCAAGGGGAGGCAGCCGCTTCACGCGCGCCGTCTTCAAGGACTCCTCGGATCGCCCATCTGCCCTAAATCGAGGGACAGGGCTGGTCACGGCAGGAGATTGGACATGGTTACGAGAACCGGCGGATGCCTGTGCGGCGCCCTGCGCTACGAAGTAAGCGGCGAGCCCTTGCGTGTGGGACTTTGCCATTGCGCGGACTGCCGAAAGGAAAGTGGCTCGTCCTTTACGACCTTCGCCGTCTGGCCCACACGGGCTTTCAAGAGCAGTGGCGAGGTGAAGGTATTCGCCGGCCGCGGCTTTTGCCCCGCTTGCGGATCGCGGCTGTTCAACCCGGGGGAGGAGGAAACCGAAATCCGCGTTGGCTCGCTGGATGACGCCCCGACCTCTCTGGTCCCGGAGTACGAAATTTGGGTCATCAGACGCGAGACCTGGCTCCAACCTCTCGCGGTGCCGCAATATCCCAGAGATCGAGACCAGTCTGCCGAGGGGGCTGGCTAACCATTCTTCGACCTCCGGGTATTCGTCGAGTCACTCTGCCAAACCTCGCCTTCATCTCCAGGCCTGTTACTTCCACGCCTCCTATCGAGCGAGCGCATTGCCGGCGTGACGGTCAGCCCATGCATGACGATGGAAATCAGTACGATCAGGGCAACCGCAGACCAGAGCACGCCGAGTTCTTCGAAATTGGCCATCCCCGTTGCAAATGCGAGGTAGTAAATCGAGCCTAGGCCGCGGATCCCGAATACCGAGATTGCCGCTCTTTCTCCTTTCGGCAGGCTCGAGGGAAGACTTACCCAGGCGGAAGCCGGCCGAACGACCAGGATGACGAACAGCGCGAATGCGACCAAGCGCCAATCAAGTTCGTCAATAAGCTGTCCGACCCTGACGGCCGCCCCGAAACAGACGAGAAGCACCATCATCAGCAGCCTTTCGATCTGCTCGGAGAAGTCGTGAAGTTCCTTATGAAATTCGTGATGGCGCTCGACCGTGCGGAAGGAAAGCGCTGCGACGAAGACGGCCACGAATCCATAGCCGTGCGCGAGTTCGGTCAAGCTGTAGGCAAGGCAAGTGATGCCCAGGGCGACGAAGCCGTCGCCAGTGCGCACGAGTGCGGCACTTTTCGGAAGGCGGAACGTCGCGAAGCCAAGCACCTTCCCGACGAGCCATCCGGTGACGATGCCGGCGAGAAGCCGCCACAGCACATCGATGAGGAGCCAGTTCGTGAACCAGTCCGGCTCGTCGGGCGCGAGCGCGATTGCAATCGCCAGATAGACGAAAGGAAAGCTCAGGCCGTCGTTCAAGCCAGCCTCGGATGTGAGGGTGAAGCGGACCTCGTCCTCCGTCCCGGTCTGCGGCGGCCCTACCTGTACGTCGCTCGCGAGCACCGGATCCGTCGGTGCGAGTGAAGCGGCAAGAAGGATCGCCGACGCAGCTCCAAGCCCCAACATCCAGTGGGCGCCGACCGCCATCAGGGCAATCCCCACCGGCATTGCGATGCCGAGAAGGCGCCACGTGAGAGCCCAGCTAAGGAGGCCCAATCGGCGGTCAATCTTCAGGCCGGCGCCCATCAGCGCTACGATAAGGGTAAACTCCGTCATACGCTCTATAACAAGCCGACTGTCGAAACCGGTCAGTTGGGAGATCGGGTTGAAGATCGACTGTCCGGCCAATATGCCAATAGCGATGCAAAAGATGGGAAGGGAAAGCGGCAGGCGACGAAAGGCCATGGGAATCCAGGCCGTCAGCAGCACCACGATGCCGAATAATCCAAGAGCTATATGGTAACGCTCCATCTCCAGTCCATCAGGGCTTTCCACGGCCCCCGTAAGGTTCGGACCACCGATGCTGGGAAGAAGGAGTTGCGAGCAGTATGGTTCCGGAACGAGCGGTCAGGAGGGGCCAATCATGCCCACCCGGCACCTTGGTGTCGTTTCAGCGCAGCAGATGATGCTTGGCTACAGCCGCGACCTCGCGTGTCAGGTCAACCAGCCGATCGGCGGCAAGGCGGTTCATCTGCCAATACAAGGGAACGTCCAACGGCGTTTCCGGGATCAGCTCGACCAGCCGCCCGGAGTCCAAGTGCTCGCGCACAAGGGGGGCCGGGTTCATGCCCCAACCCATGCCGGAAAGGCTGGCTTCGACGAAACCTTGCGTCGAAGGCAGCCAATGGGTCGGAGGGCTTAGGTCTTTTGCGAATACCTGACGTATCCACCGGCTCTGGAGCCTGTCCTTCTGATTGAAGGTCAAGGCCGGCGCATTGCCAATGGCCTCCGACGTGACGCCCTGCGGGAAATGCCGGGCGATGAATCCGGGGCTCGCCGTTGCATGATAGCGGAGCGCGCCGAGGAACATGCGCCGGCAGCCCTGAACCGGCTTCTCCACGCTCGTGACGGCGGCGATTACCTGCCCTCGCCTCAGCCAGTCGGCGGTGTGGTCCTCGTCATCGATCGCGATGTTTAGCAGATGCGAAGAGCGGCTGGCGAAGCTTGACATGGCCGCCAGGAACCATGTTCCAAGACTGTCGGCATTGGTCGCAATGTGCAGCGTCACCCTCGGTTCGGGGTCCGCAGGATCGACAAGGACGGGCAGATGCTCGAACAGCTCGGCTTCGAGCATGCCGACATTCTCCATGTGCCGGCAGAGCCATTCTCCCTTCTCCGTCGCGGTGCAGGGATTGCCCCGCGCGATCAGAACGACGCCAAGACGTTCCTCAAGCTGTTTCACCCGCTGCGAAACGGCCGAGGGTGTCACGTTGAGAAGAGCTGCGGCCTTTTCGAAGCTGCCTGTTTGAACCACCGCCGAAACGGCGCGGAGAGCGGAATAGTCGAGCATGCCTTAGTTTTGCTTAATCAGGGTTAGCAACATTAACTATCCTGAATCCGCGAAACGCGATAGCGGAAAGGCTCACGATATTTCAGGAGCCCGGTTCGAGGCATGAATTTTTCGGTTTTCGGCACGGGCCTGATGATGGGGCTCAGCCTGATTGTCGCGATCGGCGCGCAGAACGCGTTCGTGCTGCGCCAGGGCCTGCGCAACGAACATGTGTTCGCCGTCTGCCTCGCCTGCGGATTGTCCGACGCCGTGCTGATCACGCTAGGCGTGACCAGTTTCCGGCACATTGCCGCATTGCTCCCGTGGCTCGATCCGGTCATGCGCTATGGAGGAGCGGCGTTCCTGATCTGGTACGGTGCGAAAAGCCTGTATTCCGCCTTCCACTCGTCGGGAGCTTTGGCGGTGCAGGAGACGGCCTCCTCGACCTTCCGGGTGACGCTTGTCACCTGTCTGGCTCTCACTTGGCTCAACCCGCACGTCTATCTCGATACGGTCGTGCTGCTCGGTACCATCTCGACCCGGTTTCCGGGACACGAGGTGTCGTTCGCGGCGGGAGCCGCAACGGGCTCGTTTCTTTTCTTCTTCTCGCTCGGCTACGGCGCGACCTGGCTGCGGCCGATCTTCTCGAAGTCGGCGTCCTGGCGGATTCTGGAAACGCTCATCGCTCTTACAATGTGGATGATTTCCTTCAATCTATTGAGAGCGTTATAGTCGCCACTCGGCCGGCGTTCCGCTTCGACCGACCCTCGTTAACAACCGACAGCATGATTGGGCCTCAGATTGTCCACCGAACTCCACCATCTCCTCATCGTCTATACCGCCTATGTGATCGCAGCCGGCAGCCCCGGTCCCAGCAATATGCGGATCATGGGGGTGGCAATGCATAACGGAAGACGCGCAGCCCTCATACTCGCTGCCGGCGTCGTCAGCGGTTCAATCTTCTGGGGCGCGATGGCTGCAATGGGTGTCTCCGCAGTCCTGACCCGCTATGCGGAAGCGCTGATCCTTCTCAAAATCTTCGGCGGCCTTTATCTCCTCTATCTCGCCTTCAAGGCTGGCAGGGCCGCGCTTGCTTCCGACGAGAAGGCTGCTGCACACGCGGGTCCAAACGGTGCCGCATTGTCGGGAGCAGACCTCTACCGGCGCGGATTGCTCATGCATCTTAGCAATCCAAAATCGATCCTCGCCTGGATCGCCCTTGTAACGCTTGGGCTTGGGCCGGACTCGTCATGGCATACGCTTGCAGCGATCCTCGGCGGTTGCGCGGTTTTAAGCGTCGTCATCTTCTGCGGTTATGCGATCATCTTCTCTACCACACCCATGATACGCCTGTACCGTCGCGCGAGGCGCTGGATCGAAGGGCTCCTGGCCGTGTGTTTTGGCTTTGCCGGTCTCCGGTTGCTGCTGTCGCGCGCATGAAGATCAGGGAGAGCACCATGAAACTGTTCGCTGGCCTTTCGGCTTTTTCCATCACGCCCGCGGATGCAGCGGGGCATGTCGACACGGGAGCGCTCGCGCGTCTCCTCGAACGAATATCTGCGGCCGGCGCCGACTCGATCGGACTGCTCGGGAGCACAGGTGGTTACGCCTTTCTTTCGAGGCACGAGCGACAGCGTGCCGTGGAAGCAGCCATGGAGTGCGTCGGCGGCAAGTTACCCGTCATCGTCGGTGTCGGCGCGCTTAGAACCGACGAGGCTCAGGCGCTCGCCCGCGATGCAAGGAAGGCGGGGGCGGATGGCCTCCTATTGGCCCCGATGTCCTATACCCCGCTGACGGAAGAGGAGGTCTTCCAGCATATTTCCGCCGTTGCGGAAGCGGGTGAACTGCCCCTGTGCATCTACAACAACCCGAGCACCACCCGCTTCACCTTCACCGACGATCTGATCGTCCGCCTGGCGAGCGTGCCGAACATTGCCGCCGTAAAAATGCCGCTCCCCGCTCAGGGGGATTTCAAGGGTGAACTTCAGCGCCTGCGCTCGCGCACACCGGCCGGTTTTGCGGTCGGTTACAGCGGCGATTGGGGCGCTGCGGATGCGCTGCTGGCAGGCTGCGACGCCTGGTACAGCGTGATCGCCGGCCTGTTGCCTTCCGAAGCCATTGCTCTCACGCAGGCAGCCCAAGCTGGCAACACGTCCGAAACCGAACGCCTCGACCGGGCCTTTCAGCCGATGTGGGGTCTGTTCAAGGAGTTTGGCAGCTTCCGCGTCATGTACGCGATAGCTGACGTGCTTGGCCTTTGCCACGCCGCGCCACCACGGCCAATCCTGCCCTTGCCGTCCGCCGACATGCCGCGAGTGAAAGACGCGCTCGATCGCATTGCCGCCGCCGCAGCTTAGTGGAGGAGCCGGACGCGCGCCGCCCCATTGCGAACTCCGGCAACAAGCGCGATCATCGGCCAGGTGCTTTGCTTCATCCAAGGACGGAGGCAGCGCAATGGCAGGAAGGGGTGAAATCGGCGGCGGACAACGCGGAAGCGTTTGGCGGATGGTAGGCTGGACGATCGCGGCGCTCGCGCTCCTGCTGCCCTTGGTCGCGATGCGGTTCACCGATGAAGTGAACTGGGATGAGACCGACTTCGCTTTCGCCGGTGGTCTGATCGTCGCCACCGGCGTCACCTTTGAACTGGCGGCAAGGATGACGAACAATAAAGCGTATCGGGCAGCCGTCGGCGTTGCGCTCGCGGCAGCATTCAGCCTCATCTGGATCAACGCTGCCGTTGGCATCATCGGGTCCGAGAACAACCCCGCCAACTTGATGTATGGCGGGGTGCTCGCCGTCGGAATCGTCGGCGCCGTTATCGCTCGTTTCAAGCCGAGCGGTATGGCGCGCGCGTTCTTCTTGACCGCGCTCACTCAGGGGATGGTCGGCGTCATCGCGCTCGCCGCGGGGTTCGGTTCCGCGGCGCCGAGCTTTCCGGAAGCCGTCGTGTTCCTGACCGGCTTCTTCGTCGCCCTGTGGCTCTTATCGGCCTACCTGTTCCGGAAGGCCGCGCAGGAGCAGACGTCCGCGGTTGCAGCGCCGTAGGTCGACCCGCCATGTCCGCTTTCGAATCCAAGAGTACGTCCCCGGGAGATTATGGGTTCCACCCACCGCTGCCGTATTGACGGGTAATCACCTCGAGAAGATGACCGTTTGGGTCCTCGAAATACACTCCGCGGCCGCCGTCGTGGTGATTGATCTCCCCCCGCTTCGTTCGGCCGGGGTCAGCCCAATAAGGGAGTTTCCGCTCGCGAATCCTACCGAAGATCTCGTCGAACTCGGTTTCGCCGACCAGGAACGCATAATGCTGCGGCGTGATTTCGCCGTCGGTATTCATGTAGTCGAGATTGGCGCCGTTTTCCGTCGTGACCATCTGAAAAGGCCCCCAGCGCCTCGGGGCTGGAAGGCCAAGCATTTCCGCCAGGAATTTTGCCGACGCCTCGCTGTCACGGGTCGACAGTATTGTGTGGTTGAAATCTACAGCCATGCCATCGCTCCTTGTGACCTCGTCTTGCCATCGCTGCGAATTGCTCCGTGAATGTACCGATGCTGCAGCACGTGACGGGACGAGCCCACAGAATAGAGATGGAAGTTACTCAAATTCGGGCCGAGCGAACCGAAACCGAGCATTTTTACTTCCGCCGCTTCCCGCCCGCGGGCATGCTCCCCTGTCGAGTGACTCACGCTAGAGGCACATTTCGGTTCCCGTTGAATCGTGACCCGCCTTACGGCGATGGGCCGCCGGTAAACTGCCAGAGACGACTCCTTCCATCGGCCTTCCTGTGATATGTTTCCGGTTTGGTGCTTCCTCCGGGAGGGATGGGAAATGGAAGCCACAGCCTTGGCGAGAAGCTGCATTTTCGCAATTTTCTCCGGTTTTATTCTCGTTTCGTTTCCAACGGCGGCTGACGAGCGCGCTGACCTGGCGACCGGAACGCGGCTCGCCGAACTGCTCAGGGCGGCCCGAAGCGTCCTTTCGAACTACCAGACGCTCATCAATGATCCGGCGGTCGGAGATAAAAATCTCGATGGCGAGCGCTTCACGAAGGAGGCGATTGCCCTCTATGCCAAGCGCACCGGCGGCCAATCGATCTCCGATGATCTGGCTGAGCGCGACCGCAAGCTGCTCCAGGCTCAGGTCGAGGCCATGCGTGAGGTCGTCGACGAAGAGCAGGACGACATAAACCGTCCCGGCATCGGCTTTAAGGGTTTCGTTCCAGCCGTTTTCGCGCGCTTGATGAACGAGAAATTCGCCGCCAAAGTCGGACACGAGGCGCTGGTTCGAGTGACTGCGCCGGAAGCCCTGGTGCGTAACCGAAAGTCGCTCCCCGACGCCTGGGAGACACGGGTCATCAATGAAGTCTTTTCGGATCCGAAGCGGCCGAGGGGCGAAATCTATACGGAAGTGACCGAGGTGAACGGCCGTCCTGCTTTCCGGATGCTGCTGCCCGAATATTACACGGAGTCCTGTCTTACCTGTCACGGCGTGCCGAAGGGCGAAATCGACGTCACCGGCTATCCGAAAGAGGGAGGTAAAGCGGGTGATCTTGGCGGTGCGATCAGCATCGTCCTGTTCAAATGAGCGCGCTGGGACAGCAGCTGGAGGCAACCGGAGCGGCCTCTGCGCCGACGAAGGGGCTCGCCAGCCGGCTCGCCAATCTGCCGATTTCCGCGCGAGTGGCGGCGCTGACCGCCGCAGGTCTGATCAGCCTTGTTCTATCATCCGTCTTTCTCACTCAGGCGCTTTATCGCAGCGCCGAACGCATGGCCGAAACCAGGGAGCTGTTCGACAGAGCAGCATCGGCGGCCGCGGCGCATGTCGCCTTCGGAGATCTCAGATACTGGCTCACCGACCTCTCCGTCAGCCTGCTTATGAATTCACAGCGCAATGCCGACGACGCTCGCGAACGGTTGCAGGTCCAACTGGATCGCCTCGCACAGCATGCGCCCGATGCGGTCGAGGAAATCCGCACCGAGGTCGACGCCTATGTCGAAACCGCGTTGCAGGCGACGGACAGCTATACCCAGGACAACCGCATTGTCGGCAACGCCTTGCTGGCGAAGGCCCGTATTCACAGCGGCAAAGTCGATGCCGATCTCAACAAGCTTGTCGACCAGGTAAAGGCCGAAGCGGAAGCCGCCCGCAACGAGGTCGTAGCGCAAACCGAGAAGACCGCCACAGGCGCCGCAATCCTCGTCGGCCTCCTGGTCCTCGTCGGCTCGCTTCTCACGCTTCTCGTCCTGCGCTCGATCGTCGGTCCGCTCCGGCGTCTCAATCGCATAATCGAGGACCTCACGGAAGGCCGCTACGACGTCGAGATCCCCCAGGAGGGCGGCGACGAACTCGGAGCGATGGCGCGGACGCTCACGCTTTTCCGTGAAAGCGCGATCGAAAAGAAAAGGCTCGAAGACGAAGCGGAACGTCAGAGGCGGACGATCGCCGCGGCGCTCGAGGCGATTTCCGACGGATTCGTCCTCTATGATCCGGATGACAGAATCCTGGTCGCCAACAGCAAGTATTGCGAAATTTTTCCGAGCCATAGGCCCAACGAACTTCGCGGCAAGAGCTTCCGCGAAATCCTGGAGCAGAACCTCGCAAACGGGCAAATAGACCTCGAAGGCAAGTCACCGCAGGAGTGGATCGAGGACCGCCTGCGCCGTCACAGGGATCCGGCCGGCCTGGTCGACGAGAGGCGGTTCGGCGACAAATGGGTTCGCATCAGCAAGCGCAAGATCCCCGATGGCGGGACCGTTGCCGTCTACACCGACATAACGGAACTCAAGCAGCGCCAGGTCGAACTCGAGCGGGCCAAGAGCAAGGCCGAATCCGCAAGCGAGGCCAAGAGCCGCTTTCTCGCTTCGATGAGCCACGAATTGCGCACGCCGCTGAACGCCATCATCGGTTACAGTGAGATGCTGATGGAGGAGGCGCGCGATCACGACGACGAAGAGCTCGTGCCCGACCTCGAAAAAATAGCCGCAGCCGGACGGCATCTCCTGTCGCTCATCAACGACATCCTCGACCTCTCGAAGATCGAGGCGAACAAGATGGAGCTCTTCCTCGAAACCTTCGACGTCGCCGAATTGCTGCGCGACGTGAGTGCTACCGTCGCGCCGCTGATGGCAAAGAACCGCAACGAGTTCATCAAGGACATCGATGGCGATCTCGGGGAGATGCACTCCGACCAGACCAAGCTGCGCCAGAATCTCTTCAACCTGCTCAGCAACGCCGCCAAATTCACCAATGGCGGCAAGGTGACGCTTTCGGTTCGGCGTCAAAGAAGAGCGGGCGGCGATTGGCTCGTGTTCAAGGTGTCCGATACCGGCATCGGCATGACGCCGGAGCAGCAGGAACGGCTCTTCAATCCCTTTACGCAGGCCGATGCGTCCACCACACGGAACTACGGCGGTACGGGGTTGGGGTTGAGCATTACCCGCAGCTTTTGCCGCATGATAGGCGGTGTCGTTAAAGTCGAAAGCGAAGTCGGAAAGGGCTCGACCTTCACCATGGAGGTACCGGCGCAATGCAGGCGGGAGAGCGAAGAACCTCAGGCAGCCGAACTGCCGCTGATCACAGAGGGTCGAACCGCGCTGATCATCGACGATGATCCGGCCGCCCGCAACCTGATCGCAAGGGCGCTCGCGGAAGCAGGCCTTGCCTCGATCGAAGCCGCAAGCGGACCGGAAGGCATAGCCGCTGCTCGGGAGCATCGGCCCGCCGCCATCATTCTCGACATCATCATGCCTCATCAGGACGGCTGGTCGGTGCTGCGCACGCTGAAGAGCGATCCCGAACTGTGCACGATCCCCGTTATCCTCGCGACGATCCTGGCGGATCGCGAGCTCGGCCTCTCTCTCGGAGCAGTCGAATATCTGACCAAGCCGATCGACACCGACAAGCTGATCCGGACCATAGAGGCTTATGGCGGCGGCAATCGCGACGTGCTGGTCATCGACGACGATCAGGCTTCCCGCGAGTTCCTCCGGCGTATTCTGGTGAAGAGGAAATGGACGGTCCACGAGGCGGCCGACGGCATCCGCGGTCTCGAGCTCATGAAGCGGCTTAAGCCGCGTCTCGTCCTGCTCGATCTTCTGATGCCCGAGATGGACGGATTCCAGACGCTGAGCGAGATGCAGAGCGTGCCGGAACTCCAGAATATTCCGGTCGTCGTCGTCACTTCGAAGGACCTTTCTGCAAACGAGCTGAGCTGGCTTCGCGACCGAGCGGTAGCCGTCGTGAACAAGGGCGCGAACAGCAGGTCGCAACTGGTCGCGGCCCTCGAGCGCCAGATAGGATGACGCGAAACGGCCGGTACGGTCGTCGCCGACGGCTGAAGGCACTGCAATAGACCGGAGGAGAAGCGCAATGACGAGAATCCTTCTGGTGGAAGACAATGAAATGAATCGCGACATGCTTTCGCGGCGGTTGTCTCGTCGCGGTTTCGACGTGCTGATTGCCGAGAACGGAAAGGCCGGCGTCGAGCTTGCCGCTTCGGAAAAGCCTGATTTGATCCTGATGGACATGAGCCTGCCGGTGATGGACGGCTGGGAAGCGACCAGGCGGATCAAGGCCAACCCGGTCACGTCCAAGATACCGGTCATCGCGCTGACTGCCCACGCCATGGCGAGCGATCGGGACATGGCGCTCGAGGCCGGCTGCGACGACTATGACAGCAAACCGGTCGACCTTTCGCAGCTCGTCCGGAAGATCGAGCAACTGCTGACGGCACCCCATTGAGCGGCCATTTACGAAAATGAGTATCGGGAACGAATTTCAGCGCCAGGCCATCGCCGCCCATGTGGTGCAGCGGCTGGCCGGTCCGGCGCGGGCGATCCTGGGATTTCAGGAGTTGTTGGGAGAGCAAGCGCGAGAGCTCGGTTTAACCCACATTCAGACGGACCTGGAGCGGATCGGAGCCGCCGCAAGGCAATTGAACGGCCTCATAGATAGCCTGATCGAAGGGAAGGACTGCCCTTCGCAGGAAGGGGGAGCAGAGGCGGAGGCAAGGCTCCGCCACGATCTGCGCACGCCGCTCAATGCCATCATCGGCTATGCGGAATTGATCCTCGACGAGGTCGGGGATCAGCATCAGCACACGCTGAGGGAGGATCTCGGTGAGATACTTGCAGCTGCGGCCGAGCTCCTGAAACAGGTTGATGCCATTGCCGGCCTTTCGCGCGGAGGAGCCCTCATGCTGCAGCCGGGCGATCAAACCGAAATCGACGCAGCGGAGCTCGAACGCCTCCTCTTCAGGACCGAGCATGAGCCGTGGCCCGATCAGGGTGGCAGGATCCTCGTCGTCGACGACGTCGCCAGCAACCGCGATCTTCTCTCCCGCCGCTTGCGCCGTGAAGGCCATCGCGTCGTTACCGCCGATTCCGGTCTGTCAGCGCTTCAAAGACTGAACGAAGACGAGTTCGACGTCATTCTGCTCGACATATTGATGCCGGACATGAACGGCATCGAGATTCTCTCGCGGCTCAAGACGGAGAACCGATGGCGCCACGTTCCTGTAATCATGATATCGGGCTTGAGCGAAGTCGCGGCCGTGGCCCGGTGCATCGAGGCGGGAGCCGATGACTATCTCACGAAGCCCTTCAATCCGGTCCTGCTGCGCGCCCGCATCAACTCCGCGCTCGAGAAGAAGCGCTGGCTCGACCGTGAGCACCGCTATCTGCAGCGGATCGAAACGGAGAAGCGGCGTGCCGATGCGCTCATTCACGCGATCCTGCCCGATCAAATCGTCGCCCGGCTGCAAGGCGGCGAAGAGATCATCGCCGACCGCTTCGAAGCGGTTTCCATTCTATTCGCGGATATCGTCGGCTTCTCGCCCATTGCCGCACGGCTGCCGCCGTCCGATCTGGTCAGGCGGCTGGACGGGATGTTCCGCACGTTCGATCTCCTGACCGAGCGGCATGGCGTGGAGAAGATAAAGACGATCGGAGACGCCTATATGGCCGCCTGCGGCATCCCGGAGCCTTGCGCCGATCACGCCGACAGGATCGTAGCTCTCGGAAAGTCCATGCTGGAATCGTTGCGCGACACGTTTCCCGACAGCGATCGCTTTCGGGTTCGCATCGGAATCCATTCGGGGCCCGTCGTCGCCGGCCTGATCGGGCGGCATCGCTTCGTCTACGACGTGTGGGGAGAAACCGTGAATATCGCAAGCCGCCTCGAAGCCCAGGGGGCTGCCGATCGCATTCAGATCTCGGAGGCAACCAGGCGCGCCCTGCGGGGCCAGTGGACCCTCGAGCCGCGATGCGCGCTGGACCTGCGAGGCATCGGCGCGATCGAGGCCTATTTTGTTCGATAGAACCGTTGCGGTCATCAAATCACGCGGCCTCACAAGTAGCAGTGTGTGTACTCGCCGATCCGGAAGTCCTTGAAGCCTTGGGACCAGCGTTTCCCCGGCCAGATATAGTCCACTGTTCCTTCTGCGGGTCGGTAGACGGCCGTGTAGAGCGTCCGGTAAGGATCCCGCCCGGAATAAAGTGGTGGCAGAAGGAACAGGTCCGTCAGCCTCGAAAGCGACATGGAAGGCTCCTCCAGCGCTTGCAAGAGCCGGAGCTGCCGCGCCATCGAAGACGATGAGGGTCTTCCCGTCCGCTGATGGTTCGTACATGCCCTCACGCGCGAGATGATCGGTCGCTGGCGGGGGCCGAGGAACAGGGTAGCGTAGCGGCCCGAGCGATCGAGCACTGTCACGTTCTGCGGAAGCGCAACCGGTATCCGGCACAAGGCCGCCACCGCCTGGTTCACTCGATGACAGGTCTCGAGCACGTAGCGGAGCATGAGAATGATCGAGAAGCCGACGCCCTGAACACGGCTTCCGCCGAAAGTCACACTGGCGACCAGTCCCTCCTCGTTCATCCCGTCGAGGCAGCCTCCCCAAGGCCGCTGTGCCTTCGAAATCACCTTCAGGCCCGACCACTCGGTCAACTCGAAACGGTCGGACACGATGTCGGGTGGATAGTCGAAGTTGCGGATGAGTGCCGGGCCTTCTTCTCCGAGCCAGACGGCCTGACTGCAGCCATAGTTTTCCGGCGCGGGACGGTAATGGCTCAGCATCCGGTGAGCGACCTCGTCATCTCCGACGAGGGCGCAGGCGCGCTCATAATGAGGAAACAGCTCGGGCATGTGTCGCTCGAGAGCGGCGCGACAGTCCTCGGCGCTTGGGGTCGGCACCACGGCTTGCCCGAAATACCAGCTCTCGGCCTCCGCCCGGCCGGCGACAAAACGCGCTAGCCAAGCCTCCCCAGGCCAGTCCTCCCGCGTTGCAACGAACGTCTTGTACATAGCGAACAGGATTATAGGGTGGGAGGCGTTCGGGTGGCAACGCAGCCCCGATGTCGGCGCTCCTACTCCATTGCTGGCATCCTGAATTGCCTCGATGTACGGCGAATCCCGGGCCAAAGCGCAGATCAGCCGGCAGCGTCATTCCCCGCAACCGAGTGTCGTGGCTCCACCGAGATCGACGATCCGGCTCGAAATGCGCTCGGCTAGATGGCGATCGTGGGTGACGAGAAGGACGGCTAGTCCGGTCTCGCGGACGATCTCGAGCAGGAAGTCGATGACTTCCTTCTGGCTGAGCGGGTCGAGTCGCGAGGTGGCTTCGTCGGCGAACAGGAAAACGGGGTCGAGCAACAGGGCACGAAGGATTGCGAAGCGCTGCAGTTCACCCCCGGAGATCTGATTGGGCAAGCGGTCCAACAGGTTGCCCTGCAACCGGAGCCGGGTAAGCAGCCTCTCCACCTCGATCCACGTACGCCCGTGCAATCTCACCAGATCGACAAGCCCCTTTCGGATGGATTGATGTGGAGCGAACGCCGCCGGAGGGTCCTGATAGAGCTTCTGGTAGCGCAGCGGCGATAGATCCTTCCGTCGCTCGACCGTGCCGGAGTCGGGTCTGGCGAGCCCGAGAAGTATGTTGCCGACGGTAGTCTTGCCGCAACCGCTGGGGCCGACAATGGCGACGATCTCGCCGGCACCAAACTCGATATTCAAATCGGCGAACAGCACCCTTTCCCCGTAGGTTTTCGCAAGCCGGCGTCCGGCCAGCGCGATCTCGCCCGAGGTCCTCGGCGCCCGTCCCTCCCAGCCTTGTGGATCGGCGGCAATTAACGCACGGCTATAGTCGTGTTCCGGCGCCGCCAGCAGCCTTTCCGCAGGTCCGCACTCAACCAGCCGCCCGTCCAGCATCACGCCCACCGTGCCGCCGAGCGCCCGAGCAACGGCGACATCATGGGTGATCGTCAACAGCAAGCGCCCGCGGTCGACCTCTTGCCGCAGCCGCGCAACAATGGAATCGCGCAAGGCCGCGTCGAGGCCTTTCGTCGGCTCGTCGGCGATCATCAGATCGACGTCGGCCGCATGAGTAATGGCGATTGCCGCACGCTGCGCCATGCCGCCCGACATTTGGAACGGGTAGAGCTCGCCGGCGCGCTCCAGCCCCACTTCGGCAAGATTGTCACCGGCCAGCTGCCGGCTCCGCCGCGCATCTCTGTCTTTGACGAAGCGATGCACCTCCGACACCTGCGAGGCGATTCGCATCGTCGGATCGAGCGCGAGCCAGGGCTCCTGCGGGAGAAGCGAGATGCTGCGTCCCCAGCGCGCACGCCGTTCAGCAGGCGAACCCGCCAGAAGATCGGTGCCGTCGAGAAGGACCTTTCCCGTGGCAAGCAGTTCGGCTGGCAGATTTCCCATGATCGCTTGGGCCACAAGCGACTTGCCCGATCCGCTCTCGCCAAGCAGTGTCAGCGGCCGACCCCTGCTGATCGTGAAGGAGATGTCGGAAACGATCCGTCCCGCTGCGGACTCGACGGCGAGTGCGCTGATCGAAAGTTCCTGTATTCCCGCTCGCTTGTTCATGCGCGGTCTCCCTCTGCGACGAGTTGAAGGCCGAGCACGAGAAGGAAGATCAGCATGGCGGGTAGAAGCACATGCACCGGCGCCTCGGCATAGTATGGCAAGAGCTCGACAATCATGCTGCCGAGTTCGGGCGTCGGTGGTTGCAATCCGACGCTGATGGCGCTGAGCGTCGAGACGGCGATGATGGCCGTTGCCATGGCGAAGGCGGCAAGTGTCGCAATCGTCGGAGCGATCACGGGCAACACACAATTGCGCAGAATGTACCCCGACCCGAAGCCGAGCATTCTTGCGGCTTCAATGTGCGGCTGAGCAAGCACGGTCTTCGTCGCAGCTCGGGTCACCCGATAAAATTCCACCCAAAGGGTCAGCGAAAGCCCCAGGAAGAGCGGACCATAGTTGCCTGGCGAGAATGCGAGCAGCAGCAGCACGAGCATCAAGCCGGGAAGCGCCAGAACGACTGTCGCCAGCAATTCGAGGAGCCGCTCCGTCCATCCGCCTCTCCAGGCGGCGGCAAGACCAAGCAGAACGCCGGGAACGGCGGCTGCAAGCATGGTGAGGAAGGCGAGCCCGAAGGAAAGCCGCCCGCCATGGGCAAGTCGGGCAAGAAGGCTGCGGCCATAGTGGTCGGCTCCCAACGCATAGTCCCCCCCGATGGGCGCGAGGCTCGCGCTGAAATCCTGCGCCGCCGGATCGGCCGGAATGAGCACCGGTCCCAAGAGCGCAAAGGCAGCGAGCAAAAACAGAAGAGCTGCCCCGGAGGCGCGGCTGCCAGAAAGCCGGGCGCGCCCTCGAGCGGGAGAGACATTGTCGATCGTGCTCATGCAGCCCTCCCGAAGCGAGGGTCGAGCCAGAGGGAAATCGCATCGACGAGGGCTGCTATGGCAACGAACATGAGGCCCATGACGAGCGCCGTTCCCTGCACCATGGGGATATCCCGCTCGACGATCGCATGCACTAAAGCGTGGCCGATACCCGGATAGGCAAAGAGGGACTCCACGACCACGACGCCTTCGACCAGATAGACGGCCTGAAGCCCGAGATAGGATACGACCGGGATAGCGGCGTTGCGGATCCCGTGTCGGCGCACGACAATCGCTTCAGGCAGGCCCTTGTGCCGGGCGAAGGCAAAGTAGGGCGTCCTCGCGACCGCAGCGACCGAATTGCGGGTAACCCGGCTCGACATCGCCGCAAGCCCCAAGGCCAACGTCAAAGCCGGCAGCACGATCTCCCGCGGCGAGCCGAACCCCGCCGGCGGCAGCCATCCTAGCTGCTTTGAAAGGATAAACATGAGAATGAGCCCAAGCACGAAGGGAGGAATGGCGCGGAAGACCACGGCCCCAGCAAGACCGGTTCGGTCGGTGATGCCACCCGGCTTCATGCCGGAGAAGACGCCGATCACAGGGCCGATCAGCAGAGAGATGAGAAGTGCCGACGCCGCGAGCCACACGGAAGCCCCGAGCTGCACCTGCAACTCATCGACAACAGGTGCTCCCGTGACCAGCGAATGACCGAGATCGAGGCGCAACAAACCGCCGAGCCACTCGAGGAACTGCAATAACACCGGTCGATCGAGCCCGAGCTCCAGCCTGACCTTATCCGCCGCTTCGGCGATGCGTGCATCCGGCCCGTATCGACCAGCGGCAATTCGCATGGCGGCATCCCCCGGCAGAACCCGCATGAGCAGGAAGCAGAGGGCGCCGACGACCATGGCGACTATCCCCGCCTGCATCAGGCGGGCGACGAGAAAGTTCCTCATTGCGCTCTTCCTGTCACTTCGCCCAGCGGATCGCTGCGAGGCCGTAGTTCACCTCAAGCGGGTCGACCTGAACGCCCGTGATCCGCTTGCTCGAGACAATCGCCAGTTCGGACCAGGTGACGGGAATGCTCGGCAGTTCCTGCTGCAGGATCTCCACGGCCCGGCGCTGCAGCGGTGCGCGCTCGGCGGGGTTGGTGGTCACGGCAAGCTTGGCAACCAGGCCTTGGATTTCCTGATTGTCCCAGCCCATCGCGCCCCAATCGCTGCCGCCGGGACCGTAGTCTTGCAGCAGCGTACCAACGGGGTCCGGCACGATCGAATAGAGGCGTGAGACCAGCCCGATCTCCAATGTGCCGTCACCATGGCGGGCGGGGATTTCAGAGCTGTTGCCGACCGAGACCTTGATCTCGATGCCGACCTCTCGCAATTGAGCCTGGAGGGCGGTTGCAATCGGCGGAAGCTCCGGCCAGCTGGAATAAGTGAGCAGAGTAACGCTGAAGCGCTTGCCGTCCTGTTCCAAGACGCCGTCACTACCAGGCGTCCATCCCGCCTCCGCCAACAATTCCTTGGCGCGTGCGACGTCACGGCTGAGTGGCGGGAGATCCGACGCGTACCAGCCCTTGAGGGCCGGCGGGAAAATTTGCGTTGCCGCAAGTTCGGGATTGCGCAGGATGACTTTCGTGATGCCTACCCGGTCAATTGCATAGCTCAACGCCTGCCGCTCTTCGATATCGTCGAAAAAGACGGACGCAGCATTCACTTTCAAAATGCGCGTACGGGGAATAGTCGCGATTTTGACGTCTAGCCCCGGATTCTCCTTCAGCCGGTCCACCGACACCGGCAGCATTGAAAAGACCAGATCGGTCTCGCCGCTTTCTGCCATCAAGGCGCGCGTCTCCCCCTGCCCCACGGCGAGATAGCTGACTTCAGCGATGCCTGGCTTGCCACCCCACCAGGTTCCGGAATCCTTCAGTTCCAGCTTTGCGGGCGGCGTCAGGCTCGTCACCTTGTAGGGGCCGGAACCGACAATCTGCCTCACCTTCCCCGAAGCGTCGAACGAGGACGGAGCCAGAATGATGGTGCTGAAGTGGACGAGATAGGCCGGCAGGGCCGAGAAGGGCTTTTCCAACCTGATGACCACATCACGACCTTCGCTGACGATTTCGGCAACGGGTGCCTGCGACAGCACGCCGACGCCGGAAAGCGCCCGTTTAAGGCTCGCTGCTGCGGTTTGGGCAGTGACGGGCGTGCCGTCATGGAAGCGGGCTTTATCGCGCAGCGTAAAGCGCCATGTCAAAGCGTCCTCGCTGACGCTCCATCGCTCTGCAAGCGCCGGAATGAGCTTGCCTTCCGGATCGGCCGTCACCAGCGTTTCGGCCACCTGCAATCGGCTGAAGACATAGCCGGTCTGGGCCGGATCGATGCCGGTTACCTCCCATGGGCCTGCAACCTTCAGGACCTCAGCATGCGCCGAATTATTCGTAACGGCGAGACCTAGTGCGAACGTGATGAACAGCGCGCGTAGCATGCGAATTCTGAGCTCCAATCGATGGTTGTTGCGGTGGTGAGCGAAAGCCAGGAGAGCCCCTGGCGTGGGATGATCAACCCTCCATATGTTACGTTATTACATTCGTCAAACGGAAAGTTACGTAATAACATCTCGCCGCGATGCCGACGAACTCCGCTCCGCGGGTCGACAGCAGGGGTCAAGGGATGGTTCCGAAGCTTTATCCGGCGCCCCGACGGACTGAATGCATCGCGCAGTCGAAGTGATCGGAGCTATCTTTGAAGAGCGAAGCGAAACAGACTGGCTCAATGACGGGCGCGGTGGACCCGCTCGCGATTATTGCTCCGGGAACCCGTGAGGCGTAAAGCACGGCGGAGTCGCGGTGCGCCGAGCCGTAGAGGCTCGAGCTCGAGTTCGACGGCTGCCATCGAGGAGACGGCTATTCCGATGCGACCGAGGCCTAGACGTCTTCGTCCGGAATGCGCGCATCCACGCCAACGGCCCGCAATCTGTTGCGCACGTGCCGAACTCCCTTGAAAGACAAGACGGCCAGCTCGATTTTGCGAGCGATGTCGACCGTTTCGACGGCGCCTTCGAGAACGACCGTGCCCCCGTGTGCGCGGACATCGATGTTGTCCGTATCGACGCCTTCCATTGTCTCAAGAAACTCAGTGACACGAACCTCAAGATCGTCGTCGTCGCTCTGCCGGGCCGACTCCTGCTGCGATGAAAGCTGGCTCTCGTTCGTTGCCTCTTCCATCGCTTCGACGTCGAAGCCGGGGTTTCGCTCCCGGTCGAAGTTGGCAGCGGGTTCACCATAGGCCCGGTTCCTCGGGCTGTTCGAGGTGGCACCGGGCTTGTCCGAATACGGCCAGCCCTCTCTGATGTTGCGCTCTTCAAAATCTCGGTAGTCTTCCTCACGCGGCAGGGAGGTGTTTTGTTTCTTCGAAGGCATCTCGATCCTCCTTGTTTATATCCCCAACTCGCAGGCAGGAGTTTTGTTCGCAGAACATCTCTGCGCGTCGGCACTACGACTTGGCGTTTGGCCGTGCACCGATGTCGACGCGCGGTTTAGACGGGGACCGCCACAACCGCACAGCAGTCGCCCGGCTTGATCAGCCCGGGATAGTGGCGGGCCGTCAGAAGACCCTTCATTTTGGAGCGCACCTCGAAAGGTTTTACGCCGGTCCGTCCGACGGGATAAATTCGTGCCAGCACCGTATCCCGCTCCACCGCCTCGCCGAGATCCACCAGGAACTCGATGAGCCCTCCATCCTCGGCGAAGGCGAAGCAATCGCCGCTCGGCATATCCAACCATGTGGTGGGTTCCGCCTCGATTTCGCCCTGTACGATCCCTGCATGCCTCAACACGTTCGCCACCCCGCGTTTTGCGATCGCCGCAGTCCGGGCCGTCGCCGAGCCACCGCCTCCGAGCTCCGTCGTGACGAAGACCTTGCCCATCTCCTCGGCCGCCGTGTCGTACATTCCGACCGCATCGATCTCCAACATCTTCATCGAATAGGGGGCGCCAAAGGCCTTGACGAATTCGAAGGCTTTCGCCTCCTGCGCCTTGTCGGGAAGGATGTGCGCAGCGCAGAAGGGCAGAAAGTCGAGCGTCTTGCCGCCTGAATGGAAGTCGAGCACGATGTCGGCCAGCGGCAGCAGGACGCGCTGGAAATAGTCGGCGATCTTCTGGGTCACTGTGCCGTCCGGGCGGCCCGGAAAGCTGCGGTTCAGATTGCCCTTGTCGATCGGAGAGGTCCGCGTCTCAGCCTGGAACGCCGGATAATTCATCGCCGGCACGATGATCACCCTGCCCCGGACCTCGGCAAGGTCGAGCGTCCGCGCCAGGTCGAAGAGCGCGATCGGCCCCTCATATTCGTCGCCGTGGTTACCGCCGGTGAGGAGGGCTGTCGGGCCCTCCCCGTTCTTGACCACGGTGATCGGTATCATCACAGAGCCCCAGGCGGAATCGTCCCGGCTATAAGGCAGGCGCAGGAAACCGTGCTGGACACCGTCGGCCTCGAAATCCACCGTGGCGCTGATCGGCGAGGCCCGCAAATGCTGCTCGCTCATGGCTCAATCCTTGACCATCAGCTTGCGCGGCACGGAGGCGAGGCATTCGACACCAGTCTCGGTAATCACAATGCTCTCGGTCGTCTCAAAGCCCATGTCTTCGAGCCAGAGCCCCGTCATGAAATGGAAGGTCATGCCCGGCTTCAGTTCCGTCCTGTCGCCCGGGCGCAGGCTCATGGTGCGCTCGCCCCAATCCGGCGGATAGGAAAGACCGATGGGATAGCCGGTGCGGTTGTCCTTGACGATGCCGTATTTCTTGAGGACGGCGAAGAAGGCGTTGGCGATGTCCTCACAGCTATTGCCTGGCCTCGCGACCGCGAGCCCCGCCTCCATGCCCTCGAGCGTCGCCTTCTCGGCGTCGAGAAAGGCCTGGGTCGGCTTGCCGAGGAAAACGGTGCGCGAAAGCGGCACGTGATAGCGATTGTAGCAGCCGGCGATCTCGAAGAAGGTGCCCTCGCCCCGCTTCATCGGCCGGTCGTCCCAGGTGAGGTGTGGCGCAGACGCTTCCACGCCCGACGGCAGCAGCGGCACGATCGCCGGATAGTCGCCACCGATGCCGTCCACACCACGCGTGCCGGCGTCATAGATTTCGGCGACCAGATCGCATTTGCGCATGCCGACCTCGATTTTGTCGAAGATGCGCTGATGCATCGCTTCGACGATGCGGGCGGCCTTGCGCATGTACTTGATTTCCGTCTCGCTCTTGACGGCGCGCTGCCAGTTGACGAGCGCGGTCGCGTCGATGAAGCGGCCATTCGGAAGGTGTTTCTGCAGCGAGGCGAAGGCTGCCGCCGAGAACCAGTAATTGTCCATCTCGACGCCGATCCGGAGCGAACCCCAGCCGCGATCGGCAAGGATGCCCGAGAGATAGTCCATCGGGTGGCGCTCGGTCGACTGCACATAGTGATCGGGATAGCCAATGATGTTCTCGTGCTTAAGATAGGCGGTGAGCTTGGCCCCATTGGCGTCCTGGCCGCGACCGAACCAGATCGGCGCACCCGAAGGCGGCACGATCACCGCTTGATGCACATAGAACGACCAGCCGTCATAGCCGGTAAGCCAGGCCATGTTGGAGGGGTCGCTCACGATCAGGAGATCGACGCCTTTGGCTTCCATCGCCTGTCGCGTCTTCCTGAGGCGCGCTTCATATTCCCCAAGGGAGAATTTGAGGTTGGGTTGGGTCATGTTTCTTCCCTCGTTTTTTCCGGCCGCGCCGGCTTCAGCTCTCGAAAGTGGTCCCGGCCTTTGCGGCGGCTGCCCGCGCGAAGGCGAGCGTGGCAATGGCGGTGTCTTGGATGCCGGTGCCCGTCAGGTCGGCAATGGTGATCTCGTCCGCGCGCGTCCGCCCAACCTTCAGCCCGGCGATCACCTGGCCGAGCTCCGCGAACTCGGCATCCGGCGCGACGAGGCCGGCGGCAATCGCGTGATGCAACTCGCCGAGACGGCGCGTCTGCTTGAGGCTGTCGGCGACGTAAGTGCCCCGGGCAATCACCTGAGGGTCGACTTCGTTCTTGTGTTCGGCATCCGACCCCATGGCGGTGACGTGCTGCCCCGGCTGCAGCCAATCGGCCTCGAGGATCGGCTTCTCGGACGGCGTGGTGGTGACGATGATATCGGCGCCCGCCACGGCCGCTTTCGGATCAGATGCCGCTTTGACCGGAAAGCCGAGCGCTTCGGCAAGCGTACCTGCTGTCGCTTCGGCCTTTGCCGCATCGCGCGCCCAGAGCCGTGCCTCGCGGATCGGGCGGACGAGCGCGAGCGCTTCGAGCTGGAGCTTTGCCTGCATGCCGGCGCCGAAGATGGCGGCGACAGAAGCGTCTTCCCGCGACAGATGCTTGGCCGCGACCGCGCCGGCTGCCGCCGTGCGCACGTCGGTAAGATAGCCATTGTCGAGCAGCAGCGCCTGGACCAGGCCGGTCCGGCTCGACAACAGCACCATCATGCCGTTGGTGCTCGGCAGGCCGATCTTCGGATTGTCGAAGAAACCCGGGCTGATCTTGATCGCGAAGCCGTCGAGGCCGGGCACATAGGCCGTCTTCACGTCCACCTCGCCGCGATGCTCGGGGATATCAAGCCTCAGGATCGGCGGCATCGCCACCGTCTTGGTGGCGAGCGCACGGAAGGCATCCTCGACGCAGGCGACCGCCTCACGATCGAGCGGCACGATCCGGCGTAGCTCCGCCTCGGTCAGAATCGTCATCCGTGTCATGGCGCCTCCTCGGGAAACGGGTCCATTTCGCCATTCATCACACGCAGGTGCAGGTCCATGTCGATATTGCGGCCGGAGAGAATGACCGCGATCGGGCCCTCGATGTCCTTGATCTTGCCGGCGAGAAGTGCCGCAATGCCGACCGCGCCGGCTCCCTCCACGACCTCACGCTCTTCAGCGTAGGCGTGGCGCATGCCGGCGGCGATTTCCGCTTCCGTCAGGAGAATGATGTCGTCGAGGAGCTCCCGGCACATGCGGAATGTCACGCGATTGTCGAGCCCGATGCCGCCGCCGAGCGAATCCGCAAGGCTCGGTTTTTCCTGGACGAGCACCGGCTGTCCGGCGGCGAGGCTCGCCTTCATCGCCGCGCCGCGCTCCATCGTCAGACCAATCACCCGCGTTGCCGGCCTTCTCGCCTTGACGGCTGCCGCCACTCCGGCCGCGAGCCCGCCGCCCGAAACCGGCACAAGCACCATAGCGACATCCGGCATCTGCGCGACGATCTCAACTCCGAGCGTCCCCTGCCCCGCGACGATCGCCGGATGGTCGAAGGGCGGCACCATCACGAGACCTCTTGACGCAACAAGCCGTTCGACCTCGTCTTGCGCTTCGTTCTGGGACCTGCCGATAATCCGCACATGGGCGCCAAGGCGCCTGATCTCGGAGACCTTGTTCACCGGCACGAGCTGCGACATGCAGATCGTCGCGACCGAGCCTTCCGCCTTTGCCGCATGGGCAAGTGCCCGGCCATGATTGCCGGTCGAGGCCGCGATCACACCGAGCGCCCGCTCGCCGGCCGAGAGCGAAAGCACCGCATTGGTCGCACCACGCAACTTGAAGCTGCCGGTCGTCTGATGGTGCTCGAGTTTGAGGCCGACCGGCACGCCGCAAAGCTCGGTGAGCGACGCCGACACAACGAGCGGTGTCGTCAGCACGCGGCCGGAGATGCGCCGTGCCGCCACCTCGATGTCGTCTATAGTCACCGGAAGAGAAGCACTCATGGCCAATCCCTCTCGAGCGGCAGCGTCATCAGTCGTCCAAGCTCCGGCCGCGCCGACTGGTCGCCGCAGAGGCGCAGGCAAGCCCAGGCTGTAGCGTAATTGCTGCTGACCACGGGCTTGCCGATCGCCGCTTCGATTTCCGCGATCACGCCGGCCGCCCGCACGGCCGTGCAGGAGATGAAGAGCGCGTCCGAATCCGCCGCCGCCGCTTCCTTTGCGAAAGTCACGATTTCCTGAGGCGCAATCCGCGCCATCTTCCGATCGTCGGTGAGCCCAAGACAGGTAAACCTGTCGATTGTGAAGCCGAGCTCGGCGAAATAGTCCGCCATGGGCCGGCTGGTCTCGATCGTATAGGGGGTGAGCACCGAAATGCGCCTCACATCCAGCCTTCTCAAGCCTTCGGCCGCGGCCGCCGTCGGGGTCACCACCGCGGCCTCTGGCTTCGCAGCCTTGATCGCTGCCACTACCTCCTTGTCGCCGATGACGACGGAGGCCGAGGTGCAGGAATACATCACGACGTCGAGAGCCTCGTCCGGCAGGATCAAGCCCGCCGCCGCCGTCAGCGAAGGCTGCATCGCCCGGAGATTCTCCGGCGTCACCGGATTGGCATAAGGAATGCGCGCGACATAGACCCCGATCGAGTCCGACGCCACCAAGCGCTGGAAGTCCACCTCGGTCGTATGGTCGGTGGCAAGGATGACGAGACCGATGCGCTTTTTCATCGGCCGGTGGTCGAGGCGCGGGGTGCGCTGTGCGAGGGAAAGGGCGACAGGTTGTTCCATCAGCGCTCGTCCACCCGTGCGTAGCGCTCTTCCAGCCAGCGCAGGAAGAAGACCGAGATCAGGCTCATGATCAGGAAGAACACGCCGACCAGCGTCATCGGCTCGATGTAGCGATAGTTGCTGTTGGCGATGCTCTTTGCCTGGTTCATGAGTTCGAGCACCGTGATTGCCGAGAGCAGCGGCGTCTCCTTGAACATCGCGATCAGGTAATTGGCGAGCGCCGGGATCATCGGCGGGATCGCCTGCGGCAGGATCACATGCATCCAGGTCTGGCGCGCCGTGAGGTTCGTAGCCTTGGCCGCCTCCCACTGGCCGCGCGGAACGTTCTCGATGCCGGCGCGGTAGACCTCGGCGGCATAGGTGCCGTAGTGGATGCCGAGGCCGATGACGCCGGCGAGCAGCGCTGGCAGACGGATGCCGATGTCCGGCAGCACGTAGAAGATGAAATAGAGCTGCACCAGCAACGGCGTGCCGCGGATGAACTCCACCGCAAAGCTCGTGGCGCGCGCGATCGGCGCCGGCGCTGTCATGCGAAGGATGGCGAAGACGAGGCCAATTACGGCGGCAACGGCGGCGCCGAGGATGGTGGCTAGGATGGTGATCTGCAGCCCCTCGATGAGGGTCGGCATGATCTGGCGGACGAATTCCCAATCCCATTCCATGGTCAAACCCTCAGGCCGTCGAGGCCACGGCTGACGCGCCGCTCGAGCCAGCGCATGCCGAGCGAGATGAGCCAGGCCATGACGAAATAGAGTACCAGGATGGTGGCGAACGGGATCAGCGTGTTGCCCGTCTGCGCCCTGACCACCTGGGCCTGGAACGTCATGTCGGTGAGCGAGATCAGGGAGACGACGGCGGTTCCTTTGAGGAGCTCGATCGCATTGTTGCCGAAGGTAGGCAGCATCAGCGGCAGCGCCTGCGGCAGGATGATGTGACGCATCGCCTGATAGCGCGAAAGATTGAGCGCGATACAAGCTTCGCGCTGCTCGCGGCCGATCGCCTTCACGGCACCACGCACCACTTCAGCGCCATAGGCGCCGACATTGAGCCCCAGCGCGAGCACGCCGGCCTGTAGCGGCGTCAGGGTGATCCCGGCAAAGGGCAGGACGAAATAGGCCCAGAAGAGCTGGACGAAGATCGAGGTGCCACGGAAGAACTCGATATAGGTCGTGGCAAGCGCTCGCACCGCCATGAAGCGGCTGAGGCGCCCGAGCCCCGCCGCAAAAGCGACGACGACAGCGAGCGCCGAGCCCATCAGGGTGAGCTGGACCGTTACCCACGCGCCCTCAAGGATCAATCCGATATAGCCGGACCAGTCGATCATCGTTTCGTTGTTCCGTTCAGAATTTTCGGCATAGTGCGCCGCCCGCCCCATGCCGCCCTCCCTTCGCATTGATGGCGAATGGAAGGCGGCGGGAGCCCCAGCCCGGGCTTACTTGGCGGCGCAGAGCTTCTCACGGGTCGTCGACATGGCGGCCTTGGCCGAGAAGCCATAAGGTTCGATGATCTTGGCGAACTCGCCGGATTCCTTCATCTTGGCGAGCTCGACGTCGAATGCGTCGCGCAAAGCCTCGTCCCCCTTCCGGAAGGCGGCACCATCGCAATAGACCGGCGCCCCTTCGACGGGAGCCACCACTTCGATATTCGGATCATTCGCCTTCGAGACGAGATCATGGATTGAGAGAACCGGCAGCGAATAGACGTCGATGCGGCCGTCCTGCAGCATCTTCAATCCGCTCTGCCCATCCGGCACGACGATGACGCGGTCGCGCGGCACGCCGGCTTCAAGCGCCAGCTTTTCCTCGGTACCACCGCCGGGCGCGCCGATCTTCGCATCCGGATTGTCGGCAATGTCCTTGTAGCTCTTCAACTTGAGCGGATTGCCCTTCTTCAGCGCGAAAGCCTCGGCATCGCAGAGGATCGGCTGGGAATAGGCGACCGCGGCGCAGCGCTCCGGCTTCATGAAGAGACCGGCGGTGATCGCATCATGGCGCCCGGCCTGCAGGCCCGGGATCATTGCGCCATATTCGGAGATGGAGGCGACGATTTCCGGAACGCCGAGCCGCTTGAAGATTTCCCGGGCGACATCCGGCGCTGCACCGGAGACCTTGCCGTCGGCGCCGACCGCGGTAAACGGCGGCTCGTTGGCGATCGCGACGCGCGCGAAGCCCTGTTCGCGGAGTTCCTCGAGCTTGTTTTCATCCGCAGCGGCGGGGCCCGCCGCAGCAATTGCCATCAGTGCCGTGGCACCGGCCGCCATTGCCATTAAAGCTGTCAGTTTCATCGTTCCCAACTCCTCTGTTGTTCTCTTCGTGTTGTTGTTTGAGGCAATGTCGGCCGTAAGGCTCAGACGCGGTGCCCTGCCGCTATGATCTTTCGCAGGAAGGTCTGCGTGCGTTCCTGTTTCGGATGCCGAAAGATGTCCTCGGGCTTGCCCTCTTCGACGATCTTGCCGCGGTCGAAGAAGAGCACCCGATCGGCGAAATCATGGGCAAAACCCATCTCGTGGGTGACGAGCAGCATCGTCATGTCGGTCTCGGCCGCAAGCTTGCGCATGACGTTGAGGACTTCCTCGACGAGCTCGGGATCGAGCGCGGAGGTCACCTCGTCGAAAAGCATGATCTTGGGCGAGAGCGCCAGCGCCCGGGCGATGGCGACGCGCTGCTTCTGGCCGCCGGAAAGCTGTGCCGGCATGCTTTTCGCCTTGTCGGCCAGGCCGACCATGTCGAGGAGCTCCATCGCCCGCTTTTCGGCCGCGGCCCGCGGCATGCCCTTGGTCAGGATCGGCGCCAGCGTTACGTTGTCCAGCACGCATTTGTGCGGAAACAGGTTGAAGTGCTGGAAGACCATGCCGATCTTCTCGCGCATCTTATGGAGATGGCGCTCGTCGGCCGGGACGAGCTGGCCGTTCTTCTTCACGTGATAGAGCTGCTCGCCGTCGACCTGGATAAAGCCGTCGCTGATCGTCTCCAGCGTCATCAGAATGCGCAGGATCGTCGTCTTGCCGGAACCGGACGGTCCGATGAGAGCGAGCTTCTCGCCCGGCATCACCTCCATCGACAATCCGTCGAGCACGGTCAGCGGACCGTATCTCTTGACGATGTTGTCGATGCGGATGATCGGCTCGGGCATTCGCGTCTCTCCTCATGAGACCCCTAATGTCCTAACGATGATCCGGTTCCAAAATCATGTCAATGTGAATAATAATATCATGACAATTATTCGGGCGCTGCCGAAAAGCTGAGCATTTGAATTAGATCACGAGCAGCAATGCCTCCGGATCGCCGAGCGCCAGCGACGCGACGATGCCGAGCCCGGTCTTGAGCTCCTGTTCGGTAGTCGAGCCGAGCGATATCCGGACGGCCGGACGCCAGCCGCTGTCGGCGGTGCGGAAGGAAGCGCCCGGCGCGATCGCGACACCACGCAGCCGCGCCTGGGAAACGAAGGCGTCTTCCGAGTGCCCCTCGGGCAGTGGCAGCCAGACGTGCAGGCTCTGCGGATGGGTGCGGTGGGGAAGTCTGCCGAACGTCTCCGTAGCGATCGCATGGCGCGCGGCGAGAGCCCGACGCTGCCAATCAACGAGTTCCATCGCGGTGCCGTCGCTTACCCAGTGAGTCGCGATTTCCGCGATCGACGGCGTCGCCATCCAGTTCGAGACGAGGTGTCGATTGGCGACCGCCGCGACATAGCGGTCTGGAGCCGCGAGATATCCGATCCTCAGGCCCGGCACAGTGATCTTGGTGAAGCTCGTAACATAAAGGGTGCGCTCCGGCGCGAGCGCTGCAACCGGCGGCAGGTGCTCCTCGACCAGAGGCCCCAGAATGTCATTCTCGATGATGGCGATGTCGTGCCGACGCGCCACTTCAGCGAGCGCGGTCCGCCGCTCGGCGCTCATCAAGGTGGCGGTTGGGTTGATGACAGAGGGCTGCAGAAATATTGCGCGTATGACGCCCTTGCGGCAGGCGTCGTCCAACGCCTCCGGAACCATCCCGTCGTCATCGATCGCGATGCCCTGGAGATGAATGCCGAGATATGTCGACAGCGGCACCAGCGTATGATGGCTGATCGCCTCCGTGGCAACCGTCGAACCGGGCGGCGCGACGCTCATCAGCGCCACGGTCATAGCCGAGGTTGCGCCGTTGGTGAGGCTGATATTGAGCGGCGAAACGGTAAGCCCGCAGCGCGAAAGCCATTCGGCCGCGACATTGCGATGGCGCGGGAAGACCATGTTCGGGCGGAAGGAGAGCGCCGAACTCGCCGGCAGGTTCTCGGCAAGCCAGGCGAAGGCCTGCCGCATTTTTTCGAGATGGATCTGCTCGCATACCGGCTTGAGGATGGAGAGGTCGATCAGCTCGCCAAGCCGCTCCGGCAGATAGGGCGGCTCCGGCTCGCGCGGCTGCGTCTGGACGAAGCTGCCACGCCCGACCTCGCCCGAGATCAGGCCGCGCCGGATCAGTTCGTCATAGGCGCGGCTCACCGTCTGCACCGAGAGCTTCAAATCGTCGGCAAGCTTGCGATGCGTCGGCAGTTGCGCGCCATTCTGAAGCTTGCCCTCCTGAATGGCGCGGGCGAACTGATCGGCCAGCGAGAGATAGGCCGGGCGGCGCAGGAGTGTTGTGTCGGGCATCCAATTTGTCATGATTTGAACAGTGATCAAAATCATCTCAATTGACAATGCAAAAGTGAACACCCAATGTCTTTTCCCGGACTTGACGCAAGGAGGATGACGAAAGGACCCCGCATGAAGCTCGACGCGATCGATCTGCGCATCCTGGAGGCGATCCAGGCCGACGGGCGCATCACCAAGCTGGCGCTCGCGGAAAAGGCGGGTCTGTCGCCGACGCCTTGCTGGATGCGGCTCCGGAAGCTGGAAAAGGCCGGCATCGTCACCGGCTATCACGCGCGCGTGGCGCTGCGCCGGGTGGCACCGGTCGCGAGCGTTATGATGGAGGTGACGCTCGGCAATCACCGCCAGGCGGATTTCGACCGCTTCGAGCGCGCCATCGCCGCAATGCCCGAAATCGTCGCTTGCTGGTCCGTCGGCGGCGGCGTCGACTATATCCTCAAGGTCGTGACCGCCGACATCGATGCCTATCAGCGGCTGGTTGACGAGCTACTCGGGCGTGAGCTCGGCATCGACCGGTACTTCACTTACATCGTCACCAAGACGGTCAAGGAGGAAACCGTGCTGCCGCTCGGCTCGCTGTTGCCGCCGATGAATTAGATACGGCAGCGCAAAGCGGAGCGGCCCGCCGAGAGGGAGGAAATTGGCAAGCGCAATGATGGCTGTGTTACACCGCCGCTGCGGGGGCGCTCTCCCTACAGAAGGGAGGTCTGTTAGTCTTCCTCGCCGACCATCGACAGAACTTCATGCCGCTTCAATTCGTCGATGGCCTCGAGCGCTTCGTCAGCGGACCAGCCGGCGGATACCGCTGCCTGGACCAGCCTGGTTTCTACCTCCTGCTCAAGTTCCATATACAAAGGCTCCAAAGCCTCCTGCGCAGTCAGGACGTGTTCACCAGCCGTCACGACAGGGCGATGTGGCAATGACCCGGTCATAGCACAAACCTTCCTCGTTCACGCGGACGTGTTTCAATCAACGTGCGAGTCGAGCTTCTGTTCCGCACGCGCCCATGGATATTTAGGCAGGGCACGGAGTGGGTGGAAAACTGCACGCGCTTCCCTCCCCGTTGCAGCACCGGCTCCAGACAATCTCTCTCGCGGACGACCCTCCTTTGGTCAAAGTCTCTCCTGCCGAGCGGCTGAATGGACAATCTCTCGCGGTGACGGTGTCACTCTCCTCGCATCGGACGAGGATTACGACCATGACCGCTGTCTTTGCACGCACCACCTTTCACGACGCCTTGAAACACCTCAACGATCGGCAACTGCTGCGGGAGCTCGCCTATGTCGGCGGCCGTTGGCTTGCCGGGCGCGACGGTAAGTGCTTGGAAGTGAGCGATCCCGCAAGCGGTGCCGCCCTCGCTTTCGTCGCTTCGCTTGATGCGCCCCAGACTTCCGAAGCGATCGATGCGGCGGAAAAGGCATTCAAATCCTGGCGCAATATGCTGCCGCAGGCGCGCGCAGCTATCTTGCGCAAGTGGCAGGAGCTGATGCTCGCTGCCCGCGAGGACCTGGCTCTGCTGATGACGCTGGAACAGGGCAAGCCGCTTGCCGAGTCGCGCGGCGAGATCGACTACGCCGCTTCCTTCATCGAGTGGTATGCCGAGGAAGGCAAGCGCCTCAATGCCGAAAACGTGACCAGCCACCTTGCCCACGCCGAGATGATCGTGCGACGGGAGGCGCTCGGCGTTGTCGGTATCGTCACGCCGTGGAACTTTCCCTCGGCCATGATCACCCGCAAGGCGGCCGCCGCACTTGCGGCTGGCTGCACCGTGGTTGCACACCCCTCCTCCGAGACGCCGCTTTCCGCTCTGGCCCTTGCCGAGCTCGGCGAGCGCGCGGGTCTGCCCGCCGGCGTCTTCAACGTCGTGACCGGCAATGCCGCAACGGTCGTCGGGCGCATATGCTCGGATGCACGCGTGCGCGCCATGAGCTTCACCGGGTCCACCGAAATCGGCCGGCTGATCGCATCGCAATGCGCGCCGACGATGAAGCGGCTGGTGATGGAGCTCGGCGGTCACGCGCCGCTGATCGTCTTTGCCGACGCCAATGTCGAGAAGGCGGCCGATATTGCGATTGCCGCGAAGTTCGCGACCTCCGGCCAGGACTGCCTCGCCGCCAACCGCATCTACGTCGAGCGGCCGATCCTAAAAGCCTTTGAGGAGGCTTTTGCCGCTCGGATGGCTCGCCTGAAGGTCGGAGCTGGGCTCGAAGCTGGCACGGATATCGGTCCGCTGATGCACGAACGCGCCGTCGCCAAGGTCGAGGAACAGGTTACGGACGCGCTGAGGCTGGGTGCCAAACTTACCATCGGCGGCAAGCGCCACCCGGCCGGGTCGCTGTTCTTCGAGCCCACGCTTCTGACCGATGTGCCCGACGAGGCGCTAATCATGCGAGAAGAAACTTTCGGCCCGGTGGCGGCCGTCACCGCCTTCGACAGCGAGGACGAAGTGATCACGCGTGCTAACGACACGGAATATGGCCTCGTCGCCTATGCCATCACGGAAAACGGCGCCCGCCAGATGCGGCTCGCCCGCGCGCTCGAATACGGAATGGTGGCCATCAACCGGGTGAAGATCACCGGCGGACCGGTTCCCTTCGGCGGCTGGAAGCAGTCCGGCCTTGGCCGCGAAGGTTCGCGGCACGGCATGGAGGCCTTCACCGAGCTCAAATATCTCTGCATCGACACCGCCGCCTGAGAAGAATTTCACGAAAGGAAAGACCATGCTCGAAAGAAGCAACGAACTCGCCGCCTGGGATCGCGATCACTTATTCCATCCCTCGACCCATATGGGGATGCATGCGCGCGGCGAGAGCCCGACGCGCGTCATCGGTGGCGGTGAAGGCGTCTACATCACAGATGTCAGCGGCAAACGAAGCCTCGATGCCTTCGCCGGTCTCTACTGCGTCAATGTCGGCTATGGCCGCCAGAAGATCGCCGAGGCGATCGCCGAGCAGGCCAAGAATCTCGCCTACTACCACGCCTATGTCGGTCACGGCACGGAAGCCTCGATCCGCCTCGCGAAGATGATCATCGAGCGGGCGCCGGAGGGCATGAGCCGCGTCTATTTCGGCCTTTCCGGTTCGGACGCCAACGAGACCAACATCAAACTGATCTGGTACTACAACAATATTCTCGGCCGGCCTGAGAAGAAGAAGATCATCTCCCGCTGGCGCGGCTATCACGGCTCAGGCGTGATGACCGGCTCGCTGACGGGCCTCCATCTCTTCCACAATGCCTTCGACCTGCCGCGCGCGCCGATCCTGCACACCGAGGCGCCTTATTACTTCCGCCGTCCCGACCGCTCGATGAGCGAGGAGCAGTTCTCAGAGTATTGCGCCGACAAGCTCGAAGAGATGATCCTCGCCGAAGGTCCCGACACCGTGAGCGCTTTCATCGGCGAGCCGATCCTCGGCACCGGCGGCATCGTGCCGCCGCCGAAGGGCTATTGGCAGAAGATCCAGGCGGTGCTTCAGAAATACGATATCCTGCTCATTGCCGATGAAGTCGTGACCGGTTTCGGCCGTCTCGGCACGATGTTCGGTTCCGACCATTACGGCATCAAGCCGGACCTGATTACCATCGCCAAGGGGCTGACCTCCGCATACGCGCCGCTTTCCGGGACGATCGTCTCCGACAAGGTCTGGCAGGTGCTGGTGAAGGGCTCCGACGAGCTTGGCGCCATCGGCCATGGCTGGACCTATTCGGCGCACCCGATCTGTGCCGCCGCCGGTATCGCCAATCTCGAACTGATCGACGAACTCGGCATCGTCGAGGATGCGGGTTCGACAGGTGCCTATTTCCGGGCGGAATTGCAGAAGGCCCTCGGCGATCACCGTCATGTCGGCGAAGTCCGAGGCGACGGGCTGATGGCCGCGGTCGAATTCGTCGAGGACCGGGACGACCGCAAGTTCTTCGATCCGGCATGCAAGATCGGGCCGCAGGTGGCGGCAGCGCTCCTCGAACGCGGCGTCATCGGCCGCGCCATGCCGCAGGGCGACATTCTCGGCTTCGCGCCGCCGCTCTGCCTGACGCGCGAGGAAGCCGACATCGTCGTCACGGCGGCAGCCGACGCGATCCAATCCGTGCTCGGGCGCTAAGGGGGAAGCCGGATGATGCATTCCGTTCCGAAGACCATGGCAGCCGTCCTGCTCACCGGCCACGGTGGCTTGGACAAGCTCGTCTATAGCAGGGAAGTCCCAGTGCCGGTTCCGGCCGCCGGCGAGGTGCTGCTCAAGGTCACCGCCTGCGGCATGAACAACACCGACGTCTGGGTGCGCGAAGGGGCCTATGGCACTGAGGACGACCCCTCTGCCGTCTCGACCTGGCGGCGTCACGGCAACACGCTGACCTTCCCGCGCATCCAGGGTACGGACACGGTCGGCCACATCGTCGCGGTCGGCGACGGTGTCGACAAGGGGCGCATCGGCGAGCGTGTCATGGTCGATTTCTCGATCTACAACCGCGACGACGACAGCTTGGCCGATATCGACTACATGGGCCACGGCCGCGATGGCGGTTATGCCGAATATATGGCGCTCCCGGCGGAGAATGCCCATGTGGTCGCAACGGACCTCACCGACGTCGAGCTCGCCACCTTCTGCTGCGCTTATCTGACCGGCGAGCGCATGCTCGAAAGAGCGAGGCTTGCGGCCGGCGAGCGCGTCCTGGTGACCGGGGCTTCGGGCGGCGTCGGCTCGGCGATCATCCAGCTCGGGCGCGCTCGGGGCGCCATTCCGATCGCCATTGTGGGTCCGGGCAAGGAAGCCGCCATGCTCGATATCGGCGCCGAAGCCGTCGTGACCCGCGGCCGGGGTGATCTCTTCGAAGCCGTCAATGAGGCCGTGCGAGGCGCGCCGATCGACGTCGTTGCCGATCTCGTAGGCGGTCCCCTCTTCAACGATCTTCTGAAGATCCTGCGCCCCGAAGGTCGCTACACGACCGCCGGCGCCATCGCCGGCCCGGTCGTACAGCTCGATCTCCGGACGATGTATCTGAAGCAACTGGAGCTGCACGGGTCGAGCCAGGGCAGCCGTGCCGATTTCCGGCGGCTGGTGCGCTATATCGAAGCGAAGAAGATCCGCCCGCTCGTCGGCGGCGTCTATCCGCTCTCGGAATTTCACCGGGCGCAGACGGACTTCATGGCGAAAAACTTCGTCGGAAAGCTCGTGGTGGTGCCAGACTGACAGACCGCGGTTTTGCCACCTACAGCAATGGTCTGGCGCGCGGGTCCAGGAGGCCGCTTGTTACGTCCGGCGCTCTGGCTTGTGCAAGCTGCGAGAGGAACTGGTCCATCAGCGGAGAATTGCCGAAGCGCCGATTGGCGCGCTCACCTGCAAGCGAAAATTCAGGATCCACGTCCGTCAGGCGCGCCATCGTGCGCTGCGCTCCCTCCACGTCGCCGCGCTGGCTCTGGACTGCCGTGTGTATCAGCAGGCAGTCCGCCTCGCGCGGCGCCCGCATCAGGCATTCCCGCAGGACCTGATCGGCCTCTTCGAGGCGGCCGGCAGCATAGAGTGCCTGGCCGTAGACATAGGTATAGTACTCCGGTGCCATGGGATGCAGGCGGCGCGCCCGTTCGGCATTGTCCACCGCCTCGTCATAGCTGCCGAATCTGACCTGCGCCTTTGCCAGCGCCATCAGGCTGTCCGGATCGTTCGGATTGAGTTCGACCGCCCGCTGCGCGGCCTGCATTGCGCCCGGATAGTCGCCGCTCATCGAAAGGCCGAAGCTCAGGACCTGGTAGCCGACAGCGAGATTTGGATCGAGGCGAACGGCCTGGCGCGCCTCACTGAGGCCCGTTTCCACATCGGTCCTGGTCGCCCTGCCGCTGAGGTTCTGCGCGAAGTCGACGATATAGGTCATTCCGAGATTGGCACGCGCCGTCGCATAACCGGGATCGAGCTCGAGGGCCCGATGAAGCAGCGCGCGCGCGGCAAGGAGCGCCTCGGCATCCTTCGAGCCATGTTTGTAGCGGTCGCGCGCCTGCAGGACAAGGTCGTAAGCCTGAAGGTTTTCAGTCGGGCGCTCGGCCGCGTTCGATACCTCCGACTCGCGCACATAGGACACGAGATGCGAGACGATCTCGGCCGTCAGCTCGGTCTGGACCGCAAAAATGTCCTCGACGCGGCGGTCGTAACTGCGTGACCAGAGATGCGCTCCGCTGCGCGCGTCGATCAACTGCGCCACCACACGAAGCTGGTCGCCGGCGCGCCGGGCACTGCCTTCCACCACATAGCCGGCACCCAGTCTTTCCCCGATCCTGCGTATGTCCTCCGCTTGACCGCGCAGCGCAAAGGTCGAGTTGCGTGCGATCACCTGAAGCTCGGGATTTCGCGCAAGGTTGGCGATGATGTCCTCGGTCAGCCCGTCGGCAAAATAGCCCTGGTCGGCTTCGCCGCTCATGTTGTCGAAGGGCAGCACCGCGACGGTCGGCCGGGCATCGGCAGGCTCGACGCCCGACAGACGCACGATGCTGTTGGTCACATCGCCGGCGACGACTCTCAGTGCGGGCATCTGGGTGAAGGCGGCGACTAGGACTAGCCCTGTGGCCCCCACCGCGTAAGGCAAGATGGCGCGCCGGCGGCGCGCGATCCGGCGCAGCCAGTCACGGCCGCTCACTCGGCCGGGCTCGACACGAACGGCATAGACGGCGAGCGGCTCGGGTATGTTCTTGGCCTGCCTTCGTCCGACACTGTAAAAAAGGTTGCTGCGGCTCTGGCCGGCGCTGCGGACCACCGCCTCGCTGACGAAGATGCTGGCGGGCTCCGCCATGGCTTCCAGTCGGGACGCGACGTTAACGCCATCGCCGAACATGTCGCCATTGTCTTCTATGACGTCGCCGAGGTTGATTCCGAGACGCATGTTGAACGGCCGCTCGACGAATCCGTTCTGGATCTCGATCGCCGCATCGAGAGCCTCGTTGACGCTCGGGAATGTCGCGAGAAAGCCATCGCCGGTGGTCTTGAAGGTTCGACCGCCGTGCTTCTCGACGGTGGGTATTATCAGTTCGCTGAAGGCGGCGCGCAGTGCCGCATAGGTCGAGGCTTCGTCCTCGGACATCAGCCGGCTATAGCCGACGATGTCGCCTGCCACGATTGCTGCGAGTTTGCGTTCCATCACGAGCCTCTGCAATCCCCATGAGCATCTATATGGCGCAATCCTTGTCCGTCCACTCAAAACTCCGTGTGCTGGCGTGCGATTTGCTCTGGGCCTGCGACCGACGCTTGCACTCGCAACTGACGCTGACGCAAACTGAAATGCTGGTGGGATGAATGCCGAACAGGCGGGCAGCGCGACTGGGCTCCCTCCCCTGCTCATCGGACAAGAAAATTTTCGGCGCGAATGTCACACCGCCGGATCCTGCCTCGTCATGGTAGTGCAACCAACAAGAGGAAAGCAACCATGACTGCAAAACTTGATCCTTTCGCCGCTGCTCCTTCGCTGATGAAGAACTGGATGGGCACTTCGGTCGCCGTCGCTTCCAGCCTCGAGCCGACGCTCATTGAACTGGTGAAAATCCGTGCATCGCAGATCAACGGCTGCGCCAACTGCATCAATATGCATACAGTGGAAGCGCGCGCGAAGGGCGAGACGGAGCAGCGGATCTATCTTCTGTCGGCTTGGCGCGAGGCCCCTTGCTATTCCGAACGTGAGCACGCCGCGCTCGGCTGGACGGAGGTTCTGACGCGGCTATCAGAAGGACACGCGCTCGAAAGTGCCTATCAGGCCTTGAAGGCTCAGTTTACGGAGGAGGAACAGGTGAAGCTCACGCTAATGATCAATGTCATTAACGGGTGGAACCGCCTCGCGGTCGGCTTCGGCTTGTGGGTCGATCCGGCGGCCGCAAAGGCCGCCCAGGCGGCCGCCTAATGTCGGACCCCATGCACGAGGATGCAGCGGCGAGGTTCGATCCGCTGCGTCCCAAGCTCATGCGCGTCGCCTATCGAATGCTCGGCTCCGTCGCCGACGCAGAGGATATGGTACAGGAGGCCTTCATCCGCTGGATGAGGGCCGACCGCGCCGCGGTGCGCGAGCCCGAGGCCTTCCTTCGCCGAACCGTCACGCGGCTCTGCCTGGATCAGCTCAAATCAGCGCGACGCCAGCGGGAGACCTATGTCGGTCCTTGGCTTCCCGACCCTGTGGTGGAAGAGGAGGACGAGGAAGACGTCACCTTGCCGCTGATGCTGGCACTGGAACGGCTTTCTCCACTCGAGCGAGCGGCTTTCCTGCTGCACGATGTATTCGGACTGGGATTCGAGGAAGTCGCAGCGACGATCAAGCGCGATCCGGCTGCCTGCCGCCAGCTCGCCACCCGCGCGCGTGCCCATGTCCGCGAGGCGAGGCCTCGTTTCCGGATTGAAAAGGAGCGTGGTCTCGAGTTTGCGGAGGCCTTCTTCACCGCGTCCCGCAGCGGCGACATGAAAACGCTTGGTGCGATGCTGGCGGCAGACGTCAGTGTCCATGCCGACGGCGGCGGCAAGCGGGCGGCAGCAATCGAGCCGATCATCGGATTCGATGCCGTCATCAAGGTCCATGAAAAGTTGGCGGCTCTGTTCCAGGCGCATGGCTCGAAACTTCTTCGCGTCGGCTTGGTCAACGGACTGCCCGGTTTCATCACGCTGGAAGCCGACGGCGAACTCCAGACGACCGCGCTCGAAATCGAGGATGGCAAGATCGCCGCTATCTATGTAGTCAGAAACCCTGACAAGCTGAGGCACCTCCACTAACGGGCCAGCTTGACCGGGGGCAAGGAGTTTACGCCAAAGCGGCTTCTAGGACATGGCGGTTGCGCAGCAACCAGGCGACGCTGCGCGTCTGCCACGCGATCCCCCAGACACGCGGCACATGTTGCGATTCGGGCGTGATCTGCTGTTCGATCACTTCGTTGGCCGCGCTCTGTGAGGCAAACTCGATCACTCGGCACACGAGATGGCGCCGCTCATGCACCGGCAGCCCATAAGCATCGGCGAATATGCGGACCTGCCGAGCGCGCTGTCTGGTTTCGGGCAGCCCGTTCATTTTCGCGACATCGTCGTCGTAGAGTTGGGCATTGTTCCAGACAGCCATGGCAATCTCGGTCAACCGGTCGACAGGACCTGCTACCTCCCAGTCGATCAGTGCGACAGGCTTGCCATTCCGCGACACCACATTCCAAGGAGCCGCATCGCAGTGGCCGATAATGTCGGGCACGCCAACGTCCCTGCCGAACCACGGGCGCCACATCGCGTCCGCCGGCGGCCGGAAGCTAGCGGTCGCGGCATGTAAGCGACGCATCAGGCGTCCCAAAGCGTCCATAGCTTCGTCGGACCATGGCGAAGGATTGATGACTTCGCCATCGACATAGGTCAGAAGCTCGCGGCCATGCTCGTCGAACCCGTCTCCGACGACGCGCGGCGCGCCTTCGAAATCCATTTCCTGCAGGTGGCGGAGCAGGGCATGGACGGTAGGCGTCCACGGACCAGTCTCGCGAACGACGATGCCACCACGCCGGACAACAGCCGTCCTACCTCCACCTTCAAGCGGTATTTCGTCGGATTGCTCGACCATGGACCAAAGATATCGGCAACCGCGGGTTCAACACAACCGAGGTTTCATGCGGGCAAATCTCCCGCTGAAGACCCATCCGGCCTACGGGAAACCGAGGGCGCAAGCTCCTTGGGGTCATCGTCCTCATCATCGATTTCATCGACCCGCACCTCGTCCAGGCGATGCTTGATCGCCAGGGCATAGCTGAGAATGTTGCGGTCCTTCAGGTCGGGATCAGTCAGAGCGAGCAGCGAGGCGCGGACAAGCTTCTTGCTGGAGGTCTTGGGGCAGCGACTCCGGACGAAATCATAGAGGCTCCTATCGGAATGGCCCTGCGTCGCGCCTTCCACCAGTGCTTCGTACACCTTCTTTCGCTTCTCACCCATATTGACCCCCTTCTATGGCGCGGCGACTATCCGTCGCAAAACCGTCATAAACAAGTCACTGCCAGCTTTTCGAAAGCCGCACGCGCACAATGTCGTCGAGAAATTGACCTAAGTGTGGAGCAGTCAGAACTTGCGGATCATCGCCAGAAGGCCGTCGGCATCGGTCATGCCCGTGCGATGCAGATCGACAATCCGAGCAGCCAGCGCATTTGCCGACTGGCAATTGCGACTCCACCGACGCTCCACCAGCACTGCATCGAAAATTTCGCGCAGCATGAGCAATTCGTCCGGGTGAAGAGAGAGCTCATATCTCGCGCCGTCCATATACATCGCGCGACCCTTCCGTGTGACAAAGAACCAATTCGCCGGGGGCATCAATTAAATTCTCGCATGCGCTGATGACACGCTTGTGTCGGCAGCGCCATTCCCTACCGGCCGTTAGACCTGGGGGTCCGGATTTCCGCCCGACCGTTCCGCAGGCGCTGGCTTGCCGGCGGCGGAGCTGGAGAGCTGACCGACGACGAACGCATAGAAAAGGAGCGAAGTCGCCGATCCCGCCCATCGGCCCCTCGTCAATTGCAGCATTCCGAGACCGCAAAAGAGGAGCGCAATCCATGGATTCTTGAGAATTCTCAACCCGCCATACGCGTTCCAGAAATTCTCGGTGGCGGGACCCAATGCATTGCCCCGTATCGCCTGATAAAGAGCCAAACTCGTCAGGCCAATTGTCGTTGCGCCACCGCCAGCCAACACAGCGGTGCCGTCCGCCGCCTGCGCTTTCGCAGGGGGCGATGCACGGCGGGGCCGCGGTGGGGGCGCCTCCCGCAGATCGAATATCTCGCTCTTGGCTGCGATCTCGCGGATCTTCGGCAAATCCGTCTCATGCTGGATGAGGATACTGCCGGTCATAGGATTCGCCCGTAAACCGGCAATCTCCGGATGTTCGGAAAGTTTCTCGACTGCCGAGCGGAAGTAGGAGACGTCGCCACGGCGATGGGGAACTTTCACCCGCAGTCGCCCCGACATGAAGTGTTCAACATTCGCTGTGGGAAGCATGTCCGCCTCCTGTTACAGACACTCTCCACGCCGCTGCCGCTGACGCTTCCGCCCTCCTCGCGTTGGTGCACAACGGCGGAAAGATAGGCCTGAATTTTCGCGCAAATCAGATGCGTCGCGAAGAGAGCGCGGTTCCGGTTCAGTGTCTCACAATGACAGGTCATCCACCAGTGCAATTGCACTTGATGAGGTCCGGAAGACCCGCGATTCCGAATATCCCATCGCCCATTTAGCGGTTTCGCGCGCTGCGTGAACGGCGGCTCGCGCGACACTGACAATCACACGGCTGCCCGTGTCTGTGACTGTCATCAGGCCTTCACGTGTAGGCTCTATTGAGGCCGCGAACGGCCGCCTCGAGCTGGCCTGGTGCATGAAGCAAGAGGTATCGACAATTGAACGCCGAGATCGTTCACTACACACCGGGCCGTCTGCGGATCAAGATCGCCGGCGCGCGCCATCAGACAGCCTTTTTCGCTGATCTGCGGCGAAAGCTCCTTGCTGTCGAGGGCGTGTTGGACGTCACTGTCAATCCAACGGCGGCAAGCCTGGTGATCGTGCACGACATTGGCATCGATCCGCGCTCCATCTGCCGCGAGGTTCCGGGATTGGCGGTTCCGTTGGCTGCTGCTCGACCCGCGGCCGACCAGGGCAGAGGGAGCGAAGCAGAGGTCATATTCCTGCTGGCGAAGCTTCTGCCTATTTTTTTCGCCCACCATCCTGTTGCGCAACTGGCTGAGGTCCTCGGCGAACCGATACTTCGCGCGGTCGTAGACTCCATGGCGCGGCCAACATCCTACCCGTTGCCGGTAGCCGCCAGCAGGGAAGAGAAAGAACTCATCCCGCTCGCCGCTTAGTCGCTGGCGCTCGCAAGGGCTAACGATATGAACAAAAAATGACCTAAGGCGCGTCGCGTGAAGTCGATTGAAGGCGACGCGCCTCCGTAAGCATCGCCTTATCGCGCGGAACATCTGGCGCCGCTCGGCGAGCCCATACCAGATCGCTCTCGTGGCCATCGCCCCGTGACTTCATCCATTCCATCGCAAGGAATGGGAGGGTCCCACCGGCAAGCGTAACGACCGCATCCATTCCGCTAATTGGCGCGATTCCGAGCAGCCTTCTCACAAACGGCAGGAACAGGCCCGCGGTCTGGACGGCCATTGATCCGCCGATGATCCATGAAAGCGCATGGTTGGGCGGCCTCGACCCTGGCTCAAAAATACTCTCGGTGTCGGATCGCGACGTGAAGGCGTGAAGCAACTGGGCCACGACCAGGCTTCCGAAAGTCATGGTTCTCGTGCGCGGGGAGTCCAGTCCGTAGCGCGATGCCCCGAAAAGACCCGCCGTCATCGCGGCGCCGCCCATGATTGCGGCTTGGGCGGTCAAGCTGCCGAGTTCCCGTCCCTTCAGGATCTCAGAGCCGCCTTCCTTCGGCGCCTGCCGAAGAATGTCGGGTTCAGGCGGTTCCATCGCCAGTCCGATGCCGGGCAACACGTCGGAGATCAGATTGATCCACAAAAGCTGCATCGGCGTGAAAGGTGCGCGCATACCGATTGAAGTGCCCGCCAGAACCAGCAGGATCTCGCTCAGATTGGTGCTGATCAGATAGCGAAGAGCCTTGCGGATATTTCGCCGGGTCGTGCGCCCTGTCTCGATGGCCGGCGCGAGGCCGCCAAGGCCGTCAGCGTCGATGATGACGTCCGCGATTTCCCTGGCTGCACTCATGCTGTCCTGCCCGATGGCTATGCCGACGTCCGCAGCCTTCAATGCAGGTCCGTCATTCACTCCGTCGCCGATCATCGCGACCCTCGCCCCTGCTTTTTGAAGGGAGCGAACGATTTGCAGCTTCTGGGAAGGGCTGACCCTGCTGAACGCCTGCGCGTGGCGCGCGCTCAGCACAAGCTCCTCCGAGCTCATGCCCTCGATCTCCGTCGAATCGACAATCGCCAGTCTGCCTCCGCCGTTCAGTCCGACACGCTCGCCGACAGCGGCAGCTGTCGCCTTCTGATCGCCGGTCAGCATGATCGTGTGAACACCAGCCTCGTGCAGTCGGCCCATCAGCCTGCTGACGCCTGGCCGCAACCGGTCGGCCATCCCCACCAGCCCCAGCCAGACCAGATTCCGAGTGTCCTCTGCACTCGGCTTGGAGCTTTTCGTTTGTTTGCGCGCTACGCCGAGGACGCGCAGAGCCCGAGATGCCATTGCGAGATTTGCTTTTTCTATGGCGGCGCGTCGATCCGGCGTGAGCTCTCGCTGGATGCCGTCCGGCAGGATTTCCGCGCCGCAGCGCCGGAGGACCTCGTCCGGACTTCCTTTTATGGCGATCAGCATCCCGTCTTCCGTCATATGTCGCGTTGCCATGAGGCGAGATGCTTCGCTTCGTTGCTGGACCGATATTCGGGCAAAACGCCCTCGCAAGGAGGCAACGTCCACACCGCTATCGAGAGCAGCCTCAATGAGGCAGCTCTCTGTAGGCGAGCCGTTCAAGCGCAGTCCTTTGTCAGTGCCGACAACCTCCGTATCGTTGCAAAGGCAGCAAGTTTCCAACAGGCTGCGCATTGGGCCCTCTGGGTCCGTGCCGCTTCGCCTGACGTCATTGATGCGGTAAGCCTTGTCGCCGATCCTAATCGTCTCGACAGAGATGCGGCCGAAGGTGAGTGTGCCTGTCTTGTCGAAACACGCAACGCGTACCGCTGCGAGCGTCTCGATGCCTTCCAGCTTGCGAATGAGGACGCCTTCGCGTCTGAGCCTTTCAACGCCGAGTGCGAACGTCGTGGTCGCAACCATTGGCAGGCCCTCAGGAACTGCAGCAACGGCAACGGAAAGCGCCGAGCGCGCCATCTGGAGAAGACCCAGGCCACGCAGCCCTCCCACTAACATAATGAATGCGCATGCGCCCAAGGTCAGCCATCCCAGGCGCCGTCCGAGATTCGTAAGCTCCCTTTGGATGGGCGTCTCGGGGGTGAGTGTTGCTCCGACAAGCCGCTGGATTCGTCCCGCTTGTGTCACGGATCCCGTCGCGACCACGATCGCTCGTCCGCTGCCGCCCGTCACGATCGCTCCGCGGTAGATCATGTTCGAACGCGCACCGAGAGGTACCTTCGACTTCCTGATTGTGCGGATATTCTTAGCAATCGGTGCGCTTTCACCCGTCAGCATCGCCTCGCTGACGCTCAAGGCCTGTGCATTGATAAGGCGCGCATCAGCCGGGACTACGTCGCCCCGTTGCACCGAGATGATGTCTCCAGGAACGACCTGCTGAACCGGGCTCGTGGTCGCGACGCCTTCACGTATGACCTGTGCGGTTCGCGGCCCACCCGCTCCCAGCCCCTGCATCGTCCGTTCGGCGCGACTTTCGGTTTGATAGCCGATGACGGCGTTCAGGCCCACGACCGCCAGGATGGCGGCAGCTTCCAGCACGCCGCCCGTCAAAATAGAGACTGCGGCCGCGCCAAGAAGCATGGCCACCGGCAAGCTTTCAAACTGACCGGCAAGGATGGTCGCACTCGACCGTGGCTGGATGGAGTCGAGGAGATTGGGGCCGCTGCTCGCCAAGCGTTGGCGGGCATTAGCTCTCGATAGTCCTCCGTCCGCCGAAACCTCGAACATGGAAATCAAGCGCCCGGGTGACAGTGTGTGCCACTCGGGATGTGGCGCATCGTTCGGCGGGACGATTTCGCCACGCAAAAGAGCTGCCAGATGCTCGACGATGGCGTCGAGATCTGACGCTGCCTCGAACTCGACGAGGACGGTTCCGGTCAGATCGCTGCCGGTAATGCGCGACACGCCCGGAGCGGCGCGACCTCCCCGCTCCAGTAGGTCTTTGACCGCGCTCGAGCCTTGCAGGCCGCCGATCTTCAGCCGAGCGCGCCCCGGCACGGACGTGTGGATCGGGACGATGGAGAGCGAGATGCTGGTGCTGGGTGCTTTGGATTTCCCAGGCTCGGCAAAGGTATGCATCGCGGGCTTCCCCGCTGCCTTGCTTTACAGCGAAACGACGTCGGGCCCCGCAAGAGCCAGAGGTCAACGCTCCACCCGCCGTGCTGGCTCGAGGCCATCACGGCGTGTTGAAATCGTACTTCCTGGCATTCAGGTTAGCTGGTGGAAGTCCGCGCAGGTTTGGTCGCAGGCGGAGGCGAAGGCGAACTGCCCGCAGTCTCGGCCATTTCAGACCTGGCCTCCGCGACCAGATCGGATGTTCTTTCGTTCATCTCGGCCCATGCAACGCGGCCTTGATCGTAGGCGACCAGACCCGCCTTCAGAATCGTTTTGGTGATAGGACGCAGCAAAGGAGCCGCGAGGGGCGCTAAAACGAGAGCGCCGACTCCGATCGCGAGTCCCGTTACCACGTTCCCGCCTTTCAGTGCGTCTTCGAGTATTGCCATCGAAGTTGCCTCCTTGTTTCTTGCCGTCCCGTCGTCAGCACGACCGGACCCTCATCGGGATCGTCGCCTTGCGCCGATCAGGAACCAACCTGGACCCGGCGTTGCCCGGCGGCCGCTTTGCGCTCTTCTTCTATCTCTGCTCTGACCTCGGAAAGGGTGTCTTCCGTGCTCTCGTTGAGTTCGGCCACTGCGACCCTTGCCTGATCGTAAGCTATGACACCGGCTTTGATCACCGATTTGGCGTACGGTCTCAAGATGGGAGCGACTTTTGGCGCAAGTAGACCCGCAGCGACGCCGAATACCAGGCCAGTGACGAAATGCAGCGCCATGTCGCGCTCCTTTCGGGGACGTCTGGGAGCATTCTGCTGAGAGCTGACAGGATGAATAAAAATCTTGTCGCAAGTTTGTCATCAGACCGTCACAATCGCTGCGGCGCCATGAATGCAGCCATTGCTTGCAGCGCCCGCCGCGACGTCTCGGCAAGAGAGAGAGGGGGGCCTTGAGATGATCGACCCCGCCGGCGACTGGGGAGAGATGTCGCTCGCAACCGGCGCGTTCGGCGGAACGGGGCGGCTCCACTTGACTGCAGTCAACCGAAAAGCTGCGAAACCAGGAAGATGAGACAGCCGGCAAATGCGCCGACCACCGTGCCGTTCATGCGGATATATTGAAGGTCACTGCCGACCACGAGTTCCAGGCGATCTACGAGCGTGTGACTGTCCCAGCTTCTGACTACCTCCGCCACGAACGCGCCGATCTCGTGACGCCAGGAGACCAGATAGACGGCGAGTTTCTCGATAAACGAGTCGATGTGCTTCAACATCGCTTCGTCCGTCGCCAATGCCCTGCCGACCAGAAGACAAAGTCTCTCCACCGCAATACGCGCTTTCGAGGCCGGCTGCGACAGGTCTTCCAACATTGCCCGTGAGGTCTTGCGCCACACCACTGCCACCCATGCATGCACCTCCGGGTGCTCGAGGATACGGTTCTTGAAGGCGTTGATCTGCTCGCGCTGCTCCGGCGAGTCGATCAGATCATCGATCAGCCGGGCGAGAGCCTCACGGAATTTCAGCCGAACCTCGCTGTCGGGTTCGCGCAGCTTGCTCAAAAGATCGGCCACCCCGGTGACGATCGCCTCGGCGATCTTGCGGTCGATGGTCCGGGGAATCCACCAGCGGCTACGTTCCCGAACCAGCTGGAAGATCTGCTCGCGGTTTTCCTCCAGCCATTCGGAGGCAACGCCAAGGGCTCGCTCGAACAGGACATCCGTCTCGCCGCTCGCCGTCATTATACGGATGGCGCGGCCTATCACGGGCGCTATATCGGCCTGCCGCACCTGCTCGCCGAGGCTCCGGCGAGCAAATTCCTGCAGGTCCTTGTTGTCGAGCGTTCGGATGACATGCGGCAGTGCCGAAGCGACAGCCTCGGCGAGGACCGGCGCCGTCGCCGGAGCCGCGAGCCAGGTTGCGAACCGCCCAGCCACGTTGGCGCTTCGCAGCTTCCGCAGGAGCACCTCCTCGGTGAGAAAATGCCGCTCCAGGAAGCGCCCGAGCGTTTGACCGATGCGTTCCTGGCTGCTCGGTATGATCGCCGTGTGCGGTATGGGCAGGCCGAGCGGGTGGCGGAAGAGCGCGGTGACGGCGAACCAGTCGGCAAGCCCGCCGACAATTCCCGCCTCGGCAGTGGCACGCAGCAGCCTCACGCCGAAACCGGGATCGGCAACGAAGTGGGTACCGAGGAAGACCGCTCCCATGGCGACGAGGAGCGACGTCGCCAGAGTGCGATTGCGCCTGAGGCGACGGCGCAAACCGTCCTCGGCGACAGCCGGAAAGGCGCCCGGCTGTGGCGACGGGGCGAGAGTGTCCAACGAGCGAGAACGATCCGGTGACATGTCTCAACCTCCTCGCGTCAAACGCGCCCGGCCCTACAGCGCCGGACGTCTTATCAGACGCGCAAAGTCGCTGTAGCACTTTGAATTGCTGCATGTTTTTATCCTTAAATCGGCTACGGTTTAAGGAAACATGCGATTCGGGGTTCCGAGGAGCAGAACCTTCCACACCGTTGCACGGAAATCTGGCCGATCATGGGTCATCGAAGCTGCGAGGAACAGACCTGTCCCTGCTTCCTGAAGCTATGCAACCGGGACTGCTCGTGACACCGAGGGCTGGGGGATCCGTTTATCTCAACCCGTGGTACGGCACGGCTCATCGCCGAACATTCAGTGGTCGACAACGAATCGGTGGAAGGTCCGGCAATGGCCTCCTACCCTCACGAACGTTTGCTCAAAAGCCGCCCATAGATCGGGTGAGATAACGCTCGTTCGATGCCGCGCAGTTCCGCCAGGCCCTTCAGGCGGCCGATCGCCGGATAGCCTGGCTGTGCGCCGCGGGTCAGATCGTCGAGGATCTCCTGGCCGTGATCCGGGCGCATCGGAATCTGGTGGTCCGCACGGCCCTCGGCGCGGCGCCGCTGCTCCTCTTTGAGCAGCTCGGCGATCACCGCCACCATATCGGTACCCCCCTCCAGATGCTCGTCCTCGTAGAAGGAGCAAGGCGTCCGCTCCTCCTCGCGGCGGACATTGCGGAGATGGACGAAGTGGATGCGCGGGGCGAATTGGCGGGCCATGGCCGGCAGATCATTTGCCGCCAGGGCGCCGAGCGAGCCGGTGCAGAAGGTGACGCCGTTCGCGGGGCTATCGACCTCGCTGAGCATGAAGGCATAGTCTTCCGCCGTCGAGAGAATGCGCGGCAGGCCGAGCAGCGCCCATGGCGGATCGTCCGGATGGGCGCAGATGTTGATGCCGACCCGTTCGGCGACCGGCGTCACCTCGGCAAGGAAATCGACGAGGTGACGCTGGAGCTTTTCGCGCCCGATCCCTGAATAGGTCTCAAGGTGCTCGCGGAGCTGCGGCAGGCTGTAGCCGTCGGCCGAGCCCGGAAGCCCGGCGCCGATGTTGCGGGAAAGCGCGAGCCGCCGCTCCTCCGTCATCTCGCCAAAGCGTCGCGCCGCCTGTTCGAGCGTCGCTTCGTCATAGTCGTCAAGCGCGCCCGGCCGCTGCAGCAGATGGAGATCGAAAGCCGCGAAGTCGATGCGGTCGAAGCGCATGGCTTTCGCGCCGTGGCGGGCGGTCCAGCGCAGGTCGGTGCGTGTCCAGTCGAGGACCGGCATGAAATTGTAGCAGACGGTGCGGATGCCGGCGGCGGACAGGCGGCGCAGCGTCTCCTGCCAGTTGGCGAGGTGCTCGCGCCAGGGGCCTGTCTGGGTCTTGATGCTTTCGGATACGGGAACGCTTTCCACCACCTCCCATTCCAGGCCGCCCTCGCGGACCTCCCGCTGCCGCTTTTCAATTTCCGCGACTGGCCAGACAGCCCCGGTCGGGATGTGATGGAGGGCGCTGACGATGCCCTGCGCGCCGGCCTGCGCCGCATCCTGCACGCTCACCCGGTCCACCGGTCCGAACCATCGCCATGTATGTCGCATGTAACTCAAACTCCTCTAAGGCAGAAACGTCAGTTGCACCTTGCAGGCAACCGAGCGGTCGCCGGCCTGCTCGAAGGCGGTGACTGCCTGATCGACCGGAAACGCATGGGAAATGATCGGCCGGACGTCGATCCGGCGGTGGGCGATGAGCTCGACCGCAAGCGCGAACTCGCTGTCGAACCGCTGCGAGCCGACGAGGCGCAATTCCTTGCCGACAAGCGCATTGAGCGGAAGGATGATATCGCCCGTGACGCCGACCTGCACGATCAGCCCGCGCGGCTTGACCGTCGCGATCGCGTTGCGCAATGCCGGCGCTGCCGCCGAGCACTCGAATGCGACGTCGAACCGGCCCTTTTCGGCCTCATACTCGCTTAGACCCGCAGGATCGCGGCGGATGTTCACGACGCGCGTCGCGCCCATTGCCAGCGCCCGGTCGAGCGCCGCATCGGCGAGATCGGACACCACGATCGTCTTTGCCCCGGCATGGCGGGCAGCCGCGACGACGAGAGCGCCGATCGGCCCGGCGCCGGTGACAAGCACCTGTCTGCCCTTGAGATCGCCTGCCCGTGCGACGGCATGGAGCGAGACTGCCAGCGGTTCGGCGCAGGCCGCTTCTCCGGCGCTGACCGACGTGCCCGCCGGGAAGCACTGACACGCCGGCACGACGAGCCAGTCGCGGAACATGCCTTGCGTGTGAGGAACGCGCATGGCGCTGCCCATGAACTGCATGTTCAGGCAGTGGATGGGAAGCCTTTCGCCGCAAAAGCGGCAGTTACCGCAGGGTTGGCTCGGATTGACCGCGACCAGCTCGCCGACGGCAATGCCGGAGACACCGGCTCCGAGCGCGGCGACATGTCCCGAGGCCTCGTGGCCAGGGATGATCGGCTCACGCACCCGAATGGGGCCGAAGCCGCCATCCTGGTAATAGTGAAGATCGGAGCCGCAGATCCCGGCGGCGGCCATCTTCAGGAGAACCTCGCCTTCGCCGGGCTCCGCGACGTCCTGAGCTTCCAGCCTGAGATCGCGTTGACCATAGAGTCGGGCGAGACGCGTGCGCATGGTTGCCGGTGCCATCAGCGGATCAGCCCTACCGCGCCCGGCAGCCACAGGGTGATCGCGGGAACGAAGGTGATGAGGATGAGTGCGATGAAGAGCGGCAGGAGCCACGGCAGGATCGCCATGGTCGTCCGTTCGACCGACAGCTTCGCGACGCGCGACAGCACGAAGAGCACCATGCCGAGCGGCGGATGCAAAAGACCGATCATCAGGTTGAGCGTCATGATCAGGCCGAAGTGAACCGGGTCGATGCCGAACTGGGCCGATAGTGGCAGGAGGATCGGCACCAGGATGGTGATCGCGGCGATTGTATCGAGAAAGCAGCCGACGAAGAGCATCAGGAGGTTCACAAGGATCAGGAAGACCCACTTGTTTTCGGTGATCGTCAGGATCGCGCCGGAGAGCATCTGAGCGGCCTGGCTGACGGTCAAAAGCCACGCGAAGATCGACGCGGCCGTGACGATGAAGAGCACCGAAGCCGTCGTCTCGATCGTGTCGAAGGTCGCCCGCGTCAGCGTCGCCATCGTCATCGTGCGATAGCGCACCAGCCCCAGAAACAGGGACCACAGGACCGCGGCGACGGCGGCTTCCGTCGGTGTGAACCAGCCCATGGTCATGCCGCCGATCAGGATCACCGGGGTCATCAGCGCCATGACCGCGGAAAAGTCGAAATACCAGTCGAGGGCGAGCAGCACCACGAGGGCGATGCCGACAGCGACATTCATCGACAGGCCAGCCGACATCAGAAGGTAGACGAAGACCGGCACGGCGAGCACCACGACGACCTCGAGCGATGCCGACAAAATCCGCTTCATCTCGAATGGCGTGTCGGAGCCCCAGCCGCGCTTGTAGGCGAAGATCGCGACCGTCAGCATCATCAGCACCGTCATCACCACGCCCGGCACGATGCCGGCCATGAACAGGGCGCCGATCGAGACATTCGCCATCATGCCGTAGATGACGAAGGGCAGCGATGGCGGAAAGATCGGCCCAAGCGTCGCCGATGCGGCCGTGACGCCGACGGCCGCCTCGACCGGGTAGCCGTGATCCTTCATAGCCTTGATCTCGATCGTGCCGATGCCGGCGGCGTCAGCGAGCGCGGTGCCCGACATGCCGGAAAAGATCACCGAACCGATGATGTTGACCTGCGCGAGCCCCCCCTTCATCCAACCGACGAGCGCGACCGCGAAGGCATAGATGCGGCCGGTGACGCCGGCGGAGTTCATCAGATTGCCGGCGAGAATGAAGAACGGCACCGCAAGCAGCGGAAAACTCTCGACACCGGCAATCATCCGCTGTGCTGCGATAATGTCGGGGGCGACATTGTAGAAGACCAGATAGAGGACAGATGCCACGGCCATGGAGACGGCGACGGGAACCCCTACCAGCATGAGGAGAAGAAACGATCCGACGAGCAGCAGCATAGGTTTCAGCCCTCGACCTTCTGGAATTCCTCCGGCTTTTCGAGAACCGAATAGCCGCGGCGTTGATTGGCGATGAAGACCTGAATGGAGCGGACCAACATCAGTACGAAGCCCGCCATCACACTGTAGAAAACGATGCTGCGCGGCAGATCGACCGTCACCATGCGCTCATGCGCAACGATCGCCACATAGCGCCACATCAACCAGCAGGCATAGGCGAAGAAGCCGATGCGCACGAGATCGACAAAGATCGCCATGGCCCGCGCCGCAGGCCTTGGCAGATAATGATAGAGCACGTCGACCTGGATGTGCCGCGAAACCCGGACGCACATGACGGAACCGAGGAACACTACGCCGATCAGGCAATTGGTGGCGATCTCCTCCGTCCAGGCATAGGAGTCGTTGAGCACGTAGCGGGTAAAGAATTGCAGGAATACGCATCCCGTCATCACCCAGAAGATGGCGAGCGTCACCCAATCCTCGAAGGCATAGCTCGAAATATCCGCGGCTGGCGGAGCCTCGTCGAAGGAATGGGCGATTTCCTCCGGCGTCGTCTGCAAATGGACTTCCTGTGACATGGCGTTCATCCGGCGAAGGTGGACAAAATGCCGGCGGCTCTACGTGCCGCCGGCATCTACAATTCACTTGACGGCGCGGATTGCCTCCCAGTCTTCCTTCTTGTAGCCGAAGTCCTCGAGCGACACCTTCTCCATGACGTTCGACTGGAAGTCTGCTTTGTCGACCTCCGTCACTTGGATGCCGCGCTCCTTGAAGGTCTCGACGAGCTTCTTCTCACGCTCTTCGATGATCTTGGTGGCGCGCTCCGCCGCCTGCTGCATCACTTCGGTGAAAATCTGCTTGTCCGCATCGGAGAGTTGCGACCAGAGATTCTTCGACACGACCGTGTTCAGGTGATCGACGATATGGCCGGTCAGCACGATATGCTTCTGCACCTCGAAGAACTTCTTCGCTTCGATCGTCGTCAGCGGATTTTCCTGGGCCTCGACCGTGCCGTTCTGGAGAGCGAGATATACTTCCGCGAAGGCGATCGGCGTCGTATTGGCGCCGCAGGCGCGCGGCATGGCGAGATAAGCCGGAACATCCGGGACGCGCATCTTCAGCCCCTGCATGTCGGCACATTTGGCGATCGGCCGGTTCGATGTGGTGTGGCGCGTGCCGTAGTAGGTGACGGCGGTGATATGGTTACCCGAAGCCGCCTCGTACCCCTCGGCCAGTCGCTTGAAGACATCGCTCTTGGTATAGGCGATCAGATGGGCCGGGTCGCGGAACGTGTAGGGGAAATAGGTCACTCCGATCGGTGCATATTCCCGCGCGGCGAAGCTCGAGCCGGAAATGATGATATCAACCGTGCCGAGCTTCAGACCCTGGTTGATATCCGCCTCCTTGCCGAGCTGCGAGGCCGGGAAGACATCGATCTTGTAACGCCCCTCGGTGCGCTTGCCGATCTCTTGCGCCGCCCAGACGGACTCGGTATGGAACGGTTCCGAGGTCTCGTAGACATGCGCCCATTTGAGCGCGGTCTGCGCCTCGGCGGCGAAGGCCGAAGCGAGGATGGTCGCGGTTGCACCGAGTAGCGTCAGCAGTTTGAACTTCATCTTCCTTCTCCTCCCAAAGTGATTGCTCAAAGCGGGTTATGGAAATGCGCGGCTTTCGGCGCGAATCCCGCTTTCACCCGTCAATTCCCTCCGACGCGCCTCCACGCGGCGGGTATCGTGCGGTCGGACGACTCCTCCTCGAAGCTTGCCGAGAGGCGAAGCTGAGATTGATCGAGATGCGCGCGCATAGCGGCGCGTGCGGCTGGCGGATCACCCGAGGCGATCGCGTCGCGGATCACGCGATGCTCTTCCATCGCGGCGCGCCAGGTTTCGGTGTTTTCGAAATAGCTCGCGAGCTTCTCGAAATAAGGCGTCATGCGCATGTCGTGGATACTGCCGACGAAACGGTTCAGCGTCTGATTGGCGATGATGCTCGCGACAATGACGTGGAACTCGCGGTCGAGCGCGAGCGCCAGGCGGCGATCCTCGAGTGCCGCCGCCATGCGCGTGAGATTGTCGTCCAGGACGGCGATATGCTCGGGGCGCGCCAGCCGGGCCGCCTCCTCGGCAATGGCGCACTCGACCACCGCCCGCGCCCGCAGCAATTCGAACGGACCTTCGAAATCCTCCGGCGGCGTATCGGACGCGGGAACCTTGCGCGTAGCGACATAGATGCCGGATCCCATGCGGATATCGATGAAACCCTCGACCTCGAGCACGATCAGCGCTTCCCTGATGGTGGGACGGGAGACGCCGAGCTTCTGCGCGAGTTCCCGCTCGGACGGAAGCCGAGAACCGGACGCCAGCTCGCCGCGTTCGATCAGCCCCCTCATCTGGTCCGCCACCTGACGATAGAGGCGGCGCGATTCCACGGCAGAAAACATCATGCTCCCCGATAGAGCTTCTGCGGCCAAGTGGCCAAGTGGTCATACCAATTTGACTCAGGATACTCGCTATCGCAGTTGAGTCAACCACCGCCACCACCGTCGATCGCACGAAGCCATCAAATGGGTGGTCGACAATGGAAGCTGCCACCAAGACGGATGGCGGAGAACCAAGCCGTCAAACTGAAGCGTCACCGCCTGAAGACGTGAATCGCGCCTGCGGCGTCGTCGGATACGAGGATGGAACCGTCCGGAGCTTCCTTGACGTCCACCGGCCGGCCGACGTTTCTGAGGAAAGTCGTCGCCGAGACCGGGCGGCCGCCCTGGAAGCGCACCCGCACGACCTGGTAGCCGACCGGAACAGATCTGTCCCAACTGCCGTGCTCGGCGACCAGGGCGTCGCCGCCGAGGCTGCGGAAGAAATGGATTCCGAGCGCTGCGACATGCGCCTGGAAGTTGAAGACGGGCGGAATCTGGCGCGCGGGCGGCGTCGCGTCTTCGAACCCTTTGAGCCGGATTTGGCCTCCAAAATAGGGAAAGCCGTAAAAGCCGCCCGGCCGAAGCGCGTTCAACTCGTCCGGCGGGATGTCGTCGCCCATTCGGTCGGCGCCGTTATCGGTAAAGAACATCGTGCCGCCGCGCCAGGCGAAGCCGACCGAATTGCGCACACCGGAGGCCACTCGTCGAAGATCGGACCCGTCCTGGTTCATGCGGACGATCGTGCCTTGCAGCCCGCGTGGCTGGCAAATGTTGCAAGGCGATCCCAACGAGACATAAAGGCGGGAATCGGGGCCGACGGCGATATAGCGGAGACTGTGGGCTCCCGAACTCGGCAAATCTCGGCGAATATCGCGCCTGCCGCTCAGAGCGCCCTGAGGCCCGATGTCGAACGCCGTTATTCTGTCCCTCGACGCGACGAACAAACGACCGCGGGAGCATGCGACACCGTTGGGAGCGGAAAATCCGGATGCAACCCGGCGGGCGCGGCCGCCCGCCAGCGGCACGGCATAGACCGAGGATCCTTTGGTTCCAACGAACAAGATGCCGCCGCAGACCGCCATTTCGCGCGCCGCGGGAACGCGGGCGAGCAGCTCGGCGTGCGCCGGACCGAGAGCCACGCTAGAGGCGACCGCCGCGACCGAGGCGAGCGCGAGAAATCCGGCTTTAGGAGAAAAGACGTCCATCGGCGCCCTCCGAATGCAAGCTGAATTTGCTGGAGGGAATTGGAGCGGTTTGTTCTCGTTTCAAGCCGGAGCCCGCGCCTCACGGCGAAGTGATCTCCTCCACCCATGGACCGGCTCGGCCGCTGACAATGCTCCGGGTTGAAACCGGCACTGTTACTACAGACCGTGGGTGCGATCGTAGCCATTGGGCGCGGGCGAGGCCCAGCCTTGAGGCTGACGAACGGGTCGGTAGACTTCGACCTCGAGCGGGTAGCAGGCCGCCGCATCCGAGGAGTGCTCCGACGAGCAGTCGCCGCCCGGGCACGCCGACATGCATCCCAAGAGGTCGATCTCGGCGAAGAACTCCAGATAGTCGCCGGGGCGCACGGGGCTCGCCTTCATGAAATACTGCCCGGTCTGGCGGGTGAAGCCGGTGCACATGAAGACGTTCAGCACGTCATGGATATAGGGCTCAGCCTCCGCCAGCCCCTTGCCGGTGTGCTTCGCAAAGGCGCGGGTGAGGTTGGAGTGGCAGCAGTAGTGATACTGGCCACCATGGCTCAGCAGGTTGTGCGTATAGGGATCGCAGCGCGTACCGATGACATCGTGGACCGAGCCGCCGAATTCGTCGAAACCGTACCAGTCGAGCGTATCGTGCGTGATCGTGGCGATCGGGCGCAGATAGGGCATATTCGAGAAAAGCTGATCGCCGAGCCCGACATGGGTGCCGTTCAGCGCACGCGTCTTGCCGGTGTAAAGACGTTCCCTGAAGTCATGCGCGTTGAACAAGTTGAGATCGCCCACCTGCGGACCCTCGCTGCAGAGGATGCGGCAGAAGTGCCCGGCGGGAACCAACCAGCAGGCCGCATCGCGTGCAGGAACCGTGACGCGATCGACGAGTTCGAGATCGTCCCGCACGGCGCGATAGGCGGCGAGATCGGGGCGAGGCAGGGTCTCGACCGGATAGCAGATTACCGGCGCGACCGCCTTGCGGCCGGCGGCATCCCGGGGGGCTGGCGTAATGGCTTGCGGCTTCATCCCTGTTCTCCGTCTCCTATCACTACGCCCGCTTCCGCCGGCTGGCCCGCGTATAGAACATCCTGTTCCGCCGGTGCAACGAGCATCTTGCCCTGGCAGATCCCGTCCGTGATGCCGTGTCGGCCGCACAACGTGACAAACGAACGCACGTTCCGCGGTCCACCTCAACGTCCTGGCCGCAACACCTGTCTTGCCAGGTCGATGAAGGCGCGCAGCTTCGGCTGGGTCTGCGCACGTCGCGGGAAGTAAAGAAAGAGGCCGGGCGTTGTCGGCAGGAAGGGTTCGAGAACTGGAACGAGCTGGCCGTCGCGCAATTCGGCCTCGACCGCGATGTCGGCGACATAGGCGAGGCCGAGGCCGGCGCGCGCCCAGGAGACGAGCAGCGCACCATCGTTTACGATCAAGCTGCCGGGCGGGTCGACGGAGAAGGCACGACCGTCCCGCTCGAACTCCCACCGGTAGAGCGCGCCCGAACGCGGGAAACGATAGCGGATTGCCTCATGAGCGGTCAGCTCCTGCGGTGTCTCCGGCGTACCGCGCGCGCCGAGATAAGCCGGGCTCGCCACTACCGACCAGGCGATGTCGCGCGTAAGACGCACCGCGACCATGTCTTGTTCGATATACTCACCGATGCGGATGCCGGCATCGAAGCCGCGCCAGGGCAAATCGACCGTCGCATCCTCAACCGCGATCTCGATGGCGATCCGCGGATGAGCGCGTCTCAGCGCGGGGATGACCGGTTCGACGACAAGCGGCACCGCCATCCGCGGCACGGTAAGGCGCAGCAATCCCGAGGGCTCGTCCGTTGCCGCCGCCTGCTCGACAGCGGCGATAATTTCGGCCGCAGCGGGATTGACGCGCGCCAGAAGGGCCGCACCCGCCTCGCTCAGACCGACGCGCCGTGTCGTGCGGATGAACAAGGGCGTGCCGAGCCTTTCTTCGAGGGCCTTTACCGCCTGGCTCACGGCAGCCGGCGAGACATCCAGTCGCGCTGCCGCCGCAGTGAAGCCGCCCGCCTCCGCCACCGCGAGGAAGGCCGAAAGGCCAGAGAATGGATCCGGTCGCAGGTTCATGTGTCGATTATAAACTCAGTCTTTAAAATCCTGAAAGCAGACACGGATTTTTCCGGCAAATACTCTCGGTTAGCCTTTCCTCAATCCCTGGCAGACAGAGGAGACGAGTGATGACCGACGAGATCACATCTGACGCGACGATGATTCCGCGCAGGCATCTTATTGCCGGCATGCTTGCCACTGGCGCAGCGGTCGGCGCCGCCCTTACAGCGGCACCCGCGATGGCGCAAAACCCTGGCGTTCTCGAGGGCAAGGTCGCAATCGTGACCGGCGGCACGTCTGGAATTGGCGCGGTGACTGCCGGCGCCCTTGCCCGGGCCGGCGCCAAGGTCGCGTTCAACGGTCGGCGGGAAGCACTCGGGCGGGAAGTAGAGAGCCGCCTGCGCGCCGCGGGCGGTGATGTTGTCTACATCAAATCGGACGTGCGCGATGCGCTTCAAGTCGAGCGTTTCGTGGCCCAGGCCGTCGAGCGTTATGGCCGCCTCGACATCGCCTTCAACAATGCCGGCATCGATCTGCCGCCGGCACCGATCGCCGACACCGACCTTGCTGGCTTCGACGACCAGATCGCCACCAATCTGCGCGGCGTATTCGTCGCGATGAAATACGAGCTGCCGCATCTCGTGCAGTCACGAGGCGCGATGATCAACACGGCCTCGATCGGTGGCCGGCATGCCTTCCCGAACATCGTCGCCTACGGAGCTTCCAAGGCCGCCGTCATCCACATGACCCGCGCCGCCGCTCAGGAGTACGGCCGGCACGTGCGCATCAACGCCATCGCGCCCGGACCGATCGAGACACCAATGCTGGAGCGGGTGCGGCGCGACTGGAAGGTGACGACGGAACAGCTCGTTGGCCCATACCCCATGCGCCGCGTTGGTACGCCGGAGGAAGTGGCTTCCCTGGTAGTCTTTCTCGCCAGCGACGCAAGTTCGTACATCAGCGGGCACGTCATCGGGATCGACGGCGGCGATCTTGCCTAGCGCGGAATGAGGAAGAGTGTGCGCAGTTTTCCGCCCGCATCCCGCGCAAGCTTATCAGAATCGATCACGTTCATGATTTTAGGTCGATCCGACCTAAAATCATCGTGATCTAGTGCATGTCACCCAAAAGTGTGCAGCGGTTTTGGGGCAACGACATGCATAAAGACAAGAACCTCAAGCGCGTTGCATGAATTTGATTGAACGCGACGCGCTTTAGACGATTGCGGGCCGAATCGGCCCATCTCACCGGGGACTAACGTGCCGAAAGCGGAGGCGCGTTGTAGTAGACTTCGCTTCGCACGATGGCCCCGCCCTGCACGGTATAGACGTCGAGCTTCCGAATCGTCGCACGTCTTCCGGTTGGCGTGAAAGTCGCATCGATGGAAAAGCCGACGGCAAACCGCATTCCTCCAACAAATGGGCCGTCGACCTCCACGTCGTGGATTTCATGCTGTTCTGCAAATTCTCGACTGCGTTGCCTGATCCCTTCCATGCCGTGCATTTCTATACGAGGCTCCCGCACGTCGAGAGGTTCGAAACGGACGTGATCCGCCGAAAAGAAGCGCGCCATCGCTTCATCGAACTCTCCCCGGCGGTATAAGGATACGTATCCTTGCGCCACGTCAGCCGTGGTCATAGCGACATCGCTACGCCCGCCGGCATCGTGATCGAACGATCCTTCACCGGGAATATTGCGAACAGTCAGATTATCGATTTCGAGATTTCTTATCCGTGCCTTGCCGATAGCGAGACGGCCGATCGCCAAAGCGCCGATTGCGTAAGCTCCAACGGCGAGAGCTCCGGCGGCAAACGCGCCTATTGCGCCCCAGGAGTGCCGCCCTCTGAATTGTTCAATCGATCTGGTGCGGTGGTGTTGCATGAACTGCGAGTGGTCGCGAACACAATCAGGTCGAGCGTGGCGGCTTCCGCCACAAGTCCCACAAACAGGTTCATGACGCAAATGTTCCGAACGCTACAGCGAGGGTCAGAAGGGCGCAAACCGCTTGCTTCAGGAGACCGAAGACTCGAAGCGGTGCTCATTGTGCCGCTGCAAGTGAAACACTCGCCTACTCATCGTTGAGCTCGATGGGCCATATCTGGGCGCCGCAAAATACGCAGAATGCGAATGCTGTCCGCCATCACGACGTAGGCTCCAATATAGGGCGTGCGCGGCACAACAAGCTCGCGTGTTCCGGCAATCCGGCCAGGACGACCGCTTTCGGGAAAGTCGAGAAGGCGGCGTGCAGCGCGGACGATCTCCTCGTCAACGTGGACCGCCGCCCTCGGATTCTCTCGTTCAATGTAACTGAAGATGCTGTTGCGATCGTCGAGCGCGTATTGCGCAGACAAGCCTCATCGCTCACCCGCCGCGGCGTTGCGCAGGGCCGCTGTCCGGCGCTCGCGAAAATGCGCATCGGCATCCGCATCTTCGACGTCGGGTCGCGTGTCCTCGAGTGCCTGCAAAACCTTGGCACGGAACCACGCATCATGGGCCTCGCTATGGCTGACAAGCTCCAACGGCAGAGCACCTTCATTCGCAGTTCGGGTTAAGAGGATTCGAACAGCATCGGCGACGGTCAGACCCATGCTTTCCAGAACCGCTGCGGCGCGCTCCTCGACGTCGGCATCAATCCGAGTCTGGACCAGTGCATTTGAAGCCATATGAGAGTCTCCTTCACGAACGGCTAGTGTAATGCACTTGCATGATAACTTGCAGTGTAACGCGAACTCTGTTCAGCCCCAGCGCATCGAGAGAATAATTCAGCTCTTCTTCTTGGCGGTCGCGACCGGCCCCGTGATCAGCTTGAAATCAGCCATCTCCTTCGCCGTCAGATAGTAAAGCCGGTCCGGCGGCGTTTCGAGCGCATTGATCCAGAGCCCGGCGTCGATGCCCATTGCATCGAGATGGCGGGCGACCCGAGCGGTCGTGGATTGCGCGAATGACGCGGCCTGTTCTGCCGTCGGCCTCTCCCTGCTGCCGTTGAAAACCTGGTGCACGCCGACGATTGCATCCTCTTCGGCCAGGCGCCCCACACCGCCGGCAAAGATGATCGGGCAGGAGGAGGCGCAGAGCGCTTTTGACGCCACCTTGGTATTGAGCTTCTTTTCGCGGATCAGCTTCGAAATGGCGAGCGCGTCGTCCACCGAGCCCCCGGGTGAGTTGAGCGCCACCGTCGTTACATATTCGCCGCGCGTTTCGATCTCCTCAGCAAAGCGCGCACCTGCCCCGAGATCGATGGTGCCTTCGGCGAGCAATATGCCGCCGGACGTGAGCTCGAATTTCATCGGCTGACGCAGCACTTCATCGGGGCTTGCCGGCTGTACTGAAGGACCGTTGGGCACGCCCTCGGTCAGTGCCGGAGGCAAGACCGGCTGGTCCTCTAGCATCGGGTCGAAACCCGGCAGTTCGGCGTTCATTGCCGTGATATCGCGCACGTCGATCAGCAGGAAGACCGCCGCGGCCGATAGCAACAGGAAGAAAGCGCCGCGCATCAGCGCACCGTCGTCGAGCCGCAGCAGCGCTTTGAGTGGCTCATCGATCCTCATGCGACCGATCCTTTGCGCGCGTTCTCGGGTCGAGACTGGTGATGTTGTTCAGCTCCTCCGCTTTGCCGTCGGCTTCCATCTGTGAGCCGATCTCGCCGAGGTTCACGCCGTTTGCCGCTAGCGCTCGCTGCACTTCCAACGCTTGCAGCAGTTCGGCCGCCGTAATGCGCTCGGCAAACGGCAGCCTCTCCTCCTGTTTGCGGATCGCGCCGTGCACCGCTGCGAGGATGAAGACCAACACGCCCGGCAGCAGATCGATGGAAATGGCGCCGGCCCAGGCCGGAATGAAATCAGCCGCATAGCGCAACACGGCTTCGGCGGAGGACAGCGGAACGAAGCGTCGCTCCGCCACCGGCGTACGGGCAAGGATTTCGTCGGCCGCTTCGGAGAGGACCTTGGATTGCGCCGCCACCGAGGCCCGCACCGTCTCCATCACTCGGTCCTGGCGGTTGATGAGATCGGCATCGCCGCCGTCAGCCACCGGTGCGATGAAGCCGAGGGACAGGTCGTCTGCGGCGCGACGGATCGAAGGCGCGACCGAAGTCTGCCCGAGCGAGGCTATCACGCCTGTGAGCGCCACCACTTCGGAAGAGAACTGGTCGGCACGCGGCTCGATCGCACCCGGCGCGGAAACCAGCGTGCGCATGGTTTCGAGCCGCTTCTGCCCTTCGTTGAACAATGTCGTGACCTGCTCGCGGGAGGCGTTGATGCCATTTTCGAGCTCCTTCATCTGCGCCGACATTTGCGACAGAAGCTGCACCACGCTCCCGGATCCCGTCGTGCCGGTGAGCGCTCCCGATTGGCGCTCGGAGGCGGCAAGCTGGGCGAAGCGTTCGGAGGCGCGCTGGATGTCGGGCAGCAGGCTTTGCGCCGCTAGCGCATTCTGGTGCGCCTGGTCGAGGTCGGCGGTGTAATCCTCCACCGTTTCCGCTAGATGCTGTTCGAGCGCGGCCGAACCTGCGAGCGCCGCCGCATTGAGCCAGCTCGACATGGCGATGATCATGGCAGCGCCCAAGGCCATCACGCCCAACATGGCGGCCCGGCCCGTATGGGTGGTCACATGCGGATAGAAGCGGGCCATATAGGACCAGAACGCGTAAATGCCGACAGAGACCGAAGCCGAGTAGATGATCGCCGCGAAGAAGACCGCAGTCGGAGAGCCGTCGAGAATACTGCGCACGCCGAGATAGGTATAGACACCCGAGGCAAGCGCCAGCACTGCAAGCGCGAAACGCGTCATGGTTTCGACGGCCGCGACGCCGTCATATAAACGCTGGGATGCGCCGACCGACATGGACAAGATCTCCGCAAAGGAATGTATTCCTTAACAGAGAATTAAGAAGCGGGCGGAATAAAGGCCGATTGCGACATGGCGTACCTCCCCCTGCGCCCGCTCGCAGGACCCGCGGTTGCGTGGCCCGGTCATGATGACTTTAGGGCCGGAAAAGCCGCTTCAGCACGAGATGGACCGGCAGATAGGCGACCACGGGAAGCAACACCATATAAAGGCCGAGATAGGTGCCCGGAGAGAGCACCTTTTGCGCCTCCGGCCCTGGGCCGAGCCCGTGCACCCAATTGATGTTCTTCTCGGGAGGCGTGAGCCAATAGCTCGCGAGAAGCACAACCCAGGCGAAGACGGTCTGCGCCTTGAACGCCCGGCGGTCGTAGCCTTGCCGCATCAGCATGAATAGGATGAACACCGGCAGGAAGAGGTGAAAGCCGGACAGCAACCGCATATGCAGCGGCTCCTTCGGATCGAACATATAGGCGGCGAGCCCGATGAACCTGCCGCCGGTGGCGAAGTCGACGCACCAGGCGAGCTCGAGCGGCAGAACGCCGACCGCCATCATCGAATAGAAAAGCCGAATGCCTGTCCAAAGTGCAATGAGCACGGCAAACAAGGCGAGATCGGAGAACCACAGGAAATTGCCTGGGCCGTATCGCAGCCAGTAGAAAGGCGTGAGGACGGCGACAAACAGCGTATACGGCAGGGTTATCCAGAGCGGACAGGCGGGGATCGGGTCTTTGCTCTGCTGTTTGGCTGTCATCGCTCGCATCGGCCGTCGCGGAACCGGCACCAGGGCGCCGGCAAAGGCCTAACCCGGCAGCCGCAGGGCTGTTCCCGAGTCGAATGCCCACATCCTCGGTGCCCAACGGTCTTAAGCGCCCGATTACCCGGGCGCTTAAGACGTTTTGCCTCACCGAGCTCAAGTCTCGCGTCTTGATTCCGGACTCGTCGCGCTGGTTCCGGCCGTCATTCCCGCTCCGGTTGTTCCTGTCGTTCCGGTCTGGGATTTTCCGCCGGCAGTCCAGCCTTGCTGGCTTACGCGCAGATTATTCTGCACGTTCTTTACGCCTGAGACTTCTTCCGCGCAGTCTTCGGCGCGGCGCTTTTGCTCCCGGCTTTCGACGGTGCCGCTCAGCGTCACCTCGCAATTGCTGACGCGCACCTCGATTTCCGAGGCATCGACCGAACGGTCATCGCTAAGCCGATCACATACGTCTTCGCGGATGCGCTCATCCGACCGCTGATAGCCTTTCGGTCCCCGACCACGATATTGTCCGAAGCGCTCGCTGCGGGGCTCTCCATAGCCACCGCCGTACATCCCACCGCGATATCCCTCGCCGCCATAGCCGCCGCCGTGCGCGCCACCATATCCTTCGCGCCCGTAGCCGCCACCGTATCCGCGGCCGAAGCCACGGCCGTAACCGCTCTCTCCGCGACCAAAGTCCTGATCTTCAAACACCGCCTCCGCACTCTCGCTGCCGCCACCGAAGCGCTCGGCACCGAAGCCCCGTCGCGATCCCCACTCACGGCCATATCCGCCCATCCGTTCGTTCATTCCGCGAGCGCCGTATTCGCCGCGGTAAGCTTCGCCGGCCTCTCGTTCGCGCCCGTAACCCTGCCCCCGCGAAGGATAGTCGCCGCGATACCCCTCGCGACCGCCATAACCGCCTTCATAACGCTCATCCCCGTAATCGTCCTCCCAAGATCGGCTGAAGCGCCCGTATCGGCCTCGGGGCTCGTCGGGCTCGCGCCCGTAGCCGCGGCCGTATTGCTCTCTCCGTCGATATCTCTCGTCGGCCATCTTCGTTTCCTCCATTCGGCTTGTTGGCTGTCAGAAGCTCTGCTTTGGTCTCTGGCTCCCCTCGACGTAGAACCAACTGACGGCGCGGCTGTTCCCACGGGGTTTGCTCCAAGTCGGAGTTTGCCCAACGGATCAACTGCTAGGCTCACTTCCCGACGGCGAAACGGTCATGTGGACGATCCGATATCTGCACAGAGTTGAAACACTTCGGCCCCAGCGAACGGGAGCCATTCTCCCGTCCGCCGCATCATCGCAGCAATTCCGCGGCACTTCCCTGGACTTTTTTCAGCGCAGTGCCGTGCTCTGCTCGCGAGCCCGGTCGAGAACGAAATCCATGTCCGGAAGCATGAAGCCTTCGGACATGAACGCCTCCGATGCTTCGCGCTGGACCGGCAGCCCGATCAGACCAGCCCAGGCACGACGAACACCAACCAGGCCACCACAGGACCGATGATGGCAATCAGTGCGCTGTAGACGAGGAGTTGCCGCAGCACTTTCTCGCGCTGATAATCCGGCGCATTGGCGATGACGAGTGCGCCGTTGGTCGAGAATGGGCTGGTATCGACGATGGTCGTCGAGATCGCGATCGCCGCGACGACTCCGATGGCGCTGATGTGTCCTTGAAGGAGGAACGGCACGGCGAGCGGGATGATGGCGCCGAGCAGCGCGGTCGAGGATGCAAAGGCCGACACAATCGCGCCCGTGAAGCAAAGCAGGAGCGCTACCAGGAGCGGCATGCCGAGGCTCGATATGCCATTGGCGACATAGTCGACCGTACCGGCCTTCTCCATGACGCCCACATAGGTGATGATGCCGGCGATCAGCAGCACGGTCGACCAGCTCACCTTGTCGATCGCCGCTTTCTGCGTCTTCGGCGACAGCAGCGCCAGGGCGACGGCGACGGTCATTGCGACCAGACCGACATTGAACTTGAAGACCAGGGCGCCGATCCCGAGTGCAGTCAGGCCGATCAAGGTGATGACCCTTTCATTCGTCAGCCGCAAGCTCGCTGCGGTGTCGGCCGCGGTGCCGTAAGCATGTTCCCTGATCGGCTTGGCAGGCGTGCCGCCATGGCCTCTGATCGACGCCGATACGCCTTCGGGATGCAGTTCGGGCAAGGGGCCGGACGATGCGGATCCCTGCCTCATCACCCGCGCGCCGCCGAAGACGAAGAAGACCAGAACGGCGATCGCCAGGTTGAAGAAGAAACTGGAGAGGAACAGCGACGTCGGGGCGAAGGGCAGACCGGCCTTGGCAACGATCTGGTTGGTGATTCCGCCATAGACGCTGATCGGCGAAAAGCCGCCGGCTTGCGCGCCGTGGATCACCATCAGGCCCATCATCACCGGGTGAATGCGGTATTGCACGGCAAAGCTCAAGGCGACGGGTGCGAGGATCGCGACAGCCGCGGGGCCAAGAGCACCGAAACCGGTGATAACGGCGGCGACGAGGAACATCACCCAGGGAATCCAGGCGACATGCCCGCGGACCAGCCGCACGGCACCTTCGACGAGCCAGTCGATCGTGCCGTTGATCTGCGCGATGGCGAAGAGGTAGGTGACGGCGACCAGCGTCAGGAACAGGTCACTCGGAAATCCGGCGAAGATGTCGCTGGTTTTCATTCCGATGATCAACGAGCCGAGCACGAAAGTGCCGCCGAATGCCAGCGCGCCCATGTTGATCGGCTGGATCGTCGCGATGACGAACATCCCGACCAACAGCGATATGGATAGTACTTCGATACCCATGATTCTCCTCCCTCCGGCGCCTCCAGCGCCGCAGCTGTCGTCTTCAAGATTTGAAAATGATGGCGGCGCCTTCCTCCCAGAGGGCGCGGTCACGTCACGTCCTGGCGTATAGATCGGCGTATTGCTGCCTGAGGACATTCTTCTGGACCTTGCCCATCGTGTTGCGGGGCAGGTCCTCGGCGAAGATGATGCGCTTGGGCTGTTTGTAGCGCGCGAGCCGGTCCTGAAGCGCGCCAAGAATCGCCGTCTCATCCAGAGCCGCGTCGGGCATGCGCACGACGATCGCAGTCACGCCCTCTCCGAAATCGGGATGCGGGACACCGATCACGGCGCTCTCGGCGACGCCCTCGAGCTGGTCGATCTCGCCCTCGACCTCCTTCGGATAGATGTTGTATCCGCCGGAAATCACCAGATCCTTGCTGCGGCCCACAATGTGGACATAGCCGCGCCTGTCAATTTTGCCGAGATCGCCGCTGATGAAGAAGCCATCGGCGGTGAATTCGGCTGCAGTCTTTTCGGGCATGCGCCAGTAGCCCTTGAAGACGTTCGGTCCCTTGATCTCGATCATTCCGGTTTCTTCGGCAGGCAGCACGGCTCCGGTGGCGGGATCGGTCACGCGCACCGTCACGCCCGGCAGCGGGAAGCCGACCGTTCCGGCGATCCGTTCTCCGTCGTAGGGATTGGACGTGTTCATGTTGGTTTCGGTCATGCCGTAACGCTCGAGGATGGCGTGCCCGGTGCGGTTTTGGAACCCGACATGTGTCTCGGCCAATAGCGGTGCCGAACCGGAAATGAAGAGGCGCATATTGGAGACGGCCTGCCTGTCGAGACGCGGGCTCTGCAGGAGGCGCACGTAAAACGTCGGAACGCCCATCAAAAGGGTCGCCCGCGGCATCAGCGAAATCACCTCGTCCGGATCGAACTTCGGCAGCAGGAACATCGAGGCACCCGCAAGCAGCGTGACATTCGTCGCGACAAAGAGCCCATGCGTATGGAATATCGGCAAGGCATGGATCAGCCGATCCTGGGCGGTGACGTGCCAGAAGTCGCGCAGCGCCATGGCATTTGAGAGCAGGTTCCCGTGGGTGAGCATCGCCCCCTTGGAACGCCCCGTCGTGCCCGAGGTATAGAGGATCGCCGCCAGGTCATCGGCCGAGCGCGAGGCATCGACAAAATCGGCCGGCTCGTCGCGTGCGAGATCGAGCAATGAGCCGGTGCCGTCGGCGTCCAGCGTTTCAACGATCGCGCCATGAGGCTTCGCTATTTTTCCGACGTTTTCCCGCGCGGCGGAGGAAACAACCACCAGGCGCGGCTCGGCATCACCGATAAAATAGTCGAGTTCAGTCAGCGTATAGGCGGTGTTGAGCGGCAGGTAGACCGCGCCGCTGCGCAGACAGGCGAGATAGAGGATCAGGGCCTCGGCGCTTTTATCGACCTGCACCGCAACTCGGTCGCCCGGGCGAATGCCGAGTGTATCCATAGCACTGGCAATGCGGTTCGAAAGATCGAGCGCGTCGTCGTAGGTCCAGATGCGGCCACCCTCGATCCGGATAAACGGTGCGTCACCCGGTGCGGCGGCCCTTATGGCGTCGAAAAGATGGTTGCTCACTTTCGCCTTCCTCCGATCCTTGAATTGACCATTTGTGCGAATGGCCGAGAGCCTTGCTGGCCGTTGACGCCGCGCCGGCCTTCGCCGTTCTGATCGAGCAAGCTCTTGACCTCGGGCGAGGCGATCACTTCGCCGCGCTGGGCGAGCGCTTCGTGGTTGGCCACGATGTCCTCGAGCTTGTAGAGGTAATTGACCATCAGGCCGTGTGCCTGCTGCATCGCCTTGGCCGAGCGGTCGCCGAGAAAATTCAGTCTTTCCAGCCGAGCACCGTTGCCGAGATGGAAGCGGGCGACCGGATCGACCGGGCGGCCTTCCGGCGTCCGTTCGACCAGGAAATAGCGCGCCGCGAGCGGCAGCAACACGCGCTCCATCTCCATTGCCATGCTCTCGTCCTCGGCCCATGCCGCATTGTCGAGCAGCGTCAGCACCTTGCTCGTCTCCTGCGACAGAGGCGGGTTGCTCTCCGCGTCAAGCGACTTGAGCCAACGGGCAAAGCCCGGGACGGGCGACAGGGTGACGAAGTTCTTGAGGCCGGGCAGATCCCGGCGGAGGTCTTCCACGACTTGCTTGATCAGGAAGTTTCCGAACGAGATTCCGCGCAAGCCATCCTGGCAGTTGGAGATCGAATAGAAGACGGCGGTCGTCGCCTCGGGGGCATCGATCTGTTCCCTACCCTCGTCGAGCACCTCCCTGATCGCGCCGGGGATGGAGCGGGTGAGCGCCACTTCCACGAATACGAGCGGTTCGTCCGCGAGCCTTGGATGGAAGAAGGCAAAGCAGCGACGGTCGGCCGGCGCCAGACGGCGGCGCAGCTCCTCCCAGCCGGCGATTTCATGCACGGCCTCGTATTTGATGATCTTTTCCAGGATGTGCGCCGGTGTCGACCAGCCGATCGGCCGGAGCGTGAGAAAGCCGCGATTGAACCAGGAGCCGAACAGATGTGCGAAGTCGGCGTCGAGCGCGTGAAATTCAGCGGATTGCCCTTTCATTGAAAGAAGCTGCTGACGCATCCGAACGAGCTTGGCCGTGCCGTTTGGCGCATGATTCAGTCGGCGCAGGAGCTCCTGTCGACGCGGTTCCGCCGCCTCGTGAAGAGCAGTGATCGCTGCGGAGCTCTTTTCCGTGCGGTAGTTTTCGATCGCCTGATCGAGCCTCGTCGTTTCGGCCCCGAACTTTTCATGCAGCATGTGCAGAAAGTTCTGGGCACCCTCGCTTCCCAGTGCGCTCCAGCGCTCGAGAATCTCGGCAGCAAGCGCCATGCCTGAGGCTTCGCCTCGGCTCGACAGCAGCATTTCACAGAGTGTTTCGAGATCTACTTCGGCTGCGACCTGCGTCGTGCGCGAGCCGGAAAATAAAAGCTTGCGCCCGCGGTCGGTGATGCTCTGCAGCATATCCGTGAAAAAAGAGGTCTCAGGCATGCCGATTCTCCTCTTCTCAGTCTCCGCCTTAGCGCGGGACGAGGAAAAGTGTACGCGGGTTTCCGCTCGCATCCCGCGCTAACTTGTTAGAATCGGTCCGACCTAAAATCATCGCGATCTCCTTACGCGGACCAGGCGCGGCTGCTTCCCATCGCAACGTTTCGCCAGTAGTATGTAAACTGTCACAATACGTACACGACGTCAAGCATCGTGTATACAAGAAGGGCATTTTTGTATGAAAGAGGCGTCGCAAATGTCCGAAAATGTCGGTCGGTGGCTCCGGGACGAGATCGAAAACGCCATTCTTTCCAATGAGTTCTCTCCTGGGGAGCGGTTGGACGAAATGGTTCTTGCCAATCGGTTCGGAGTCTCCCGGACGCCCGTGCGCGAAGCGCTGATGCAGCTCAATGCGATCGGGCTGATCGAAATCCGCCCGCGCAGAGGTGCCGTCGTCATCGATCCGGGGCCGCACCGGGTCTATGAGATGTTCGAGGTCATGGCGGAACTGGAGGGGCTTGCCGGATCCCTGGCCGCCCGCCGGTTGAACGATGAAGCCCGCGAAGCCATCACGGCCGCCCACAAGCGATGCGAGCTCTCGGCCAAGGCCGGCGACAGCGATGAGTATTATTACGCCAACGAGGAGTTTCATAAGGCGATCTACGCGGCGAGCCGAAGCGAGTTTTTGCAGGAGCAGTGCACTCAACTGCACCGTCGCCTTCGACCGTACCGCAGACTGCAACTGCGGGTGCGCAATCGCCTGTCGACATCCTTCTCTGAACATTGCGCCATCGTCGATGCGATCTTCGCCGGAAACGGAGACGAGGCCCGTCGCCTGTTGCGGGCACATGTCGGCATCCAGGGCGAGAGGTTCAGCGATCTGGTCGCGAGCATGGCGACCAGATGACAGCCCAAGCGATTGCCTCAAGATCTTTGTTGTCGTCGGTTGAAGCCCGTTTTGGGCTGCAGCATGTTGAACCGCTTGCCGAAGGCCGCCGCGGAGTTCGGCGCGCTAAATCTGCCCTCCGTCTCCGTTCTCCCGTTCGGCCGTCACAGCCGGGAACACGGACCAAGCCGCCAGGAAAAGCGCTGCAGTTACCGGACCCACAACGAGGCCGTTGGTGCCGAAGGCGGCGATACCGCCGAGCGTCGAGACCAACACGAGATAATCCGGCATCCTGGTCTCCTTGCCTATGAGGACCGGCCGCAGAAGATTGTCCACAAGCCCAATCACCAGGATGCCGAAGAGAAGCAGCACCGCACCCTGCCAGATGGCCCCTGATACGAGCATATAGACGCCAATGGGTCCCCATACGAGCCCCGTGCCCACCACGGGTAGCAGCGCGAACACCGCCATAACCGCACCCCACAGTGCCGGCGCCCTGACGTCGAGCGCCCAAAGGACGAGCGCACCCAGCATTCCCTGCACGAGCGCCACGACGACGCTGCCTTTCACGATCGCATTGATCGTTAGCGCGAAGCGGCTGAACAGCGCCTGGCGCAGCCTACCGCTGAGCGGCATCGCCTCACCAATCACCCGCGCCAGTTCGCGCCCGTCGCGCAGAAAAAAGAAGAGCAGGTAGAGCATCACGAAAACGCTTACGATGAGGTGGAAGGTCGATTGCCCGATGTTTATCGCCTGCCCCGCCAAAAACTCGCCGCTCTGCCCGAGCGCGTTCAGCAGTCGCGTGCGCAGCGCATCGGCATCCGGCACGATGTCGTCGACGAGCCCGTTCAGCCAGTTCGGCAGTATGTCGCGCAGCGCCTGTATATCGATACCAAGGTCGATCTGGCCCGCCGCGACGCTCCTGTAAATGGAGGCAGCTTCGCGAAAAACGAGGTTCGCGACGATCAGGAAGGGGAGGATCACCATCACGAGTATAACGACCAAAGTGATGGTTGCAGCGAGGTTGCGCCAGCCTGGCATGCGTTTGAGCATGCCGCGGTTCACGGGAGCGAACAATACGGCCAGTACGGTCGCCCAGAGGATGGCGCCGGACAACGGCCACAGCACCAGCACAAAGGCCAGCGATACCGCGGCGGTCAGCCAGATGAAGGTTTTGTCCTTAAGTTGCCGCACGGCCAGCTCTTCCGGTTGCGCGCGCACAATCGACCAATCCGAGGCCAAGTCAATTCCTGCCGCCACTGGTAGGAGGCCGGCGCTTGCGATCCATGCGCTGTCGTCAACTCTACCATAAGACCGCATAACTCCCTTCGGCGGATCGTCTTTCCGCCGGACCGGAAAACGCCGTCAGCTTCAGGAAAACCACTCAAGTAACCTCAATGCGTCATCAATCGGACAAGATTCCCAGTTGAGCCATCCCTTCCAGGGGGATAGGTAAATTCTATGGCAGAGCACAAGCATGAAACCCATCCCGAAATCGTCAAGCGGCTGAAGCGTGCCGAAGGGCACTTGAAGAGCGTTATCGCCATGATCGAGGGCGGCAGGCCCTGCCTCGATATCGCCCAGCAGCTCCACGCGGTGGAGAAGGCGATCACGCAGGCGAAGCGGACGCTCATCCAGGACCATCTGGACCACTGTCTCGAAGAGACCGTCGGCGTGCTTCCGCGCGACCAGCGCCAATCGATCGACGAGTTCAAGTCGATCACCAAATATCTCTGAGGTCATGCCGATGGCCGCTTTCGCCGATCTGATGCAGCAGGGAGCGGCCCATGCCTGGCTGTTCGTCCCGAGCGCCATCCTGCTCGGCGCCTTGCATGGCCTGGAGCCCGGTCATTCGAAGACGATGATGGCCGCCTTCATTGTCGCCATCCGCGGGACGGTCACGCAGGCCGTCCTGCTCGGCATCGCGGCGACGGTCTCGCACACAATCGTCGTCTGGGGCATCGCGTTTGCGGGCATCTATCTCTGGCGGGGCGTGGATTCGGAAGCCGTCGAGCCGTATTTCCAACTCGCGTCGGCCGCCATCATCGTCGCAATCGCGCTGTGGATGCTGTGGCGGACATGGCAAGACCAGCAACGCGCGAAAGCAGCGGCCGGCCATGTGCACGGCCATGGCCATCGCCACCATCACGATCATGACCCTTCCCATGGCCATAGTCACGGCGACGCTCCCCGGATCGACACCGGGCACGGTCACGATCACATGCGCGAGGAGCTTCGCGGGCTCAATCTGGCGACCGACGGCTACCAGGACGTCCATGAATTGGCGCATGCCGACGACATCCGCCGCCGGTTCGCCGACCGGAGCGTGACCATCTGGCAGATCATTCTGTTCGGCCTCACCGGCGGACTGATTCCCTGCCCGGCCGCTATCACCGTGCTCCTGCTCTGCCTGCAACTGAAGGAGTTCACGCTCGGCTTCGTGCTTGTCCTGTGCTTCTCGGTCGGCCTGGCGCTCACCCTCGTCACCGTTGGCGCGGCAGCAGCCTTGAGCGTGCGCCATGCGACGAAACGCTGGAGCTGGTTCGGCACGTTCGCGGGCAGGGCTCCCTATTTCTCGAGCATCCTGATCATCGCCGTCGGCATCTATGTCGGCTTCCAGGGGTGGTCGGGCCTGCCGGCCGCCCACGCAGCCGCGGCTTCGTCCCTGACCTCCTCCGCTGGCGAAGGAAGGAGTTAAGGTCGGACCAAGAAAAGCGGCCTTGACAGCACCCAGCAATGGGAGGAAAACATCGCGCATGGGGTTGCGATCACCCCACGAGGCGACAGCCGAAGCATCGCGTCCATTTCAACCGCTCACACGGGAGGACGCGCCATGTCGTCACTTCTTGAAATTTCCCCCGAGAAACTCGCACGCCTTGTCGGCACCCCAAAATGCCCGGAGCTGATCGACGTTCGGATCGACGAGGACTTCGATGCCGACCCGCGTCTGGTGCCCGGCTCCGTTCGGCGCGATTATCGCCACGTACAGGAATGGATTGCCGACATCGCCAGCGAGTCCGCGGTCGTGATCTGCCATCGCGGCAAGAAGCTCAGCTACGGCGTCGCCGCCTGGCTTCGCCACTATGGCATTGCCGCCGACGTATTGGAGGGCGGCTTCGAAGCCTGGGCAGAGGGCGGCTATCCGGCGGTACCCGCCTCCGCGATACCGGAACGGGACGCAAGCGGCCGCACCGTCTGGGTGACGCGGGCGCGCCCGAAGATCGACCGCATCGCCTGCCCCTGGCTGATCCGCCGTTTCGTCGATCCGCGGGCAGTCTTCCTGTTCGTGTCGCCGTCCGAAGTCGAGGTGGTTGGGGACCGCTTCGCTGCGACCCCCTTCGACATCGATGCCCCGATCCGCTGGAGCCACAAGGGCGAGCTTTGCACCTTCGACGTGATGGTCGACGAGTTCGGTCTTTCGACGGAGCCGCTGCTGCGGCTTGCCACCATCGTGCGGGGCGCGGATACCGCTCGGCTCGATCTCGCTCCGCAAGCGCCGGGTCTTTTGGCGGCATCTCTCGGCTTGTCGCGCATGTATGCCGATGACCTTGCGCAACTGGAGGCCGGGATGCTGCTCTACGACGCCTTTTATCGCTGGTGCCGGGATGCTACGGACGAAACCCACAACTGGCCATCGCCGAAGAAGGATATGTGAATGACCGAGATCGCAGGCAAAGCCGCGCCGGACACGGCGCGGCAGCAATACACTCACGGTATTCCGTTCGGCGAAGCGGTCCGGATGTGGGCGAGAATTGCGGCCCTGAGCTTCGGTGGTCCGGCGGGGCAGATCGCGGTGATGCACCGCATCCTCGTCGACGAGAAGCGCTGGATCGGCGAGCACCGTTTCCTGCATGCGCTCAACTACTGCATGCTGCTGCCCGGACCCGAGGCACAGCAGCTCGCCGTCTATATCGGCTGGCTCCTGCACCGCACCGCCGGCGGCCTCGTCGCCGGAACACTGTTCGTGCTGCCTGGCTTTCTCGCTATTCTCGGCCTGAGCTACATCTACGCCGCCTTTGGCAATATCACCGTTGTCGAAGGACTGTTCTTCGGCCTGAAGGCCGCAGTGCTCGCCGTCGTCGTCCATGCCGTGTTCCGGATCGGCGGCAGGGCGCTCAAGAACCAACTGATGATCGGCATCGCCACGGCGGCCTTCATCGCCATCTTCTTCTTTCGCGTCCCCTTTCCGCTGATCATCCTGGCGGCAGGCATCCTCGGCTATATCGGCGGCCGCTCCGGTTCGCCGGTCTTCCGGATCGGCGGCGGTCACAAGGCGGGCTCGGGTCCCGTCCTCAGGGACGAGGATTCGGTGCTGGGCGAGGAGATCCCCGCCCACGCGCGCCCGAATCTCGCGTGGTCTCTCCGGGTCTCGGCAGTGTTCCTGGCGCTGTGGCTGGTGCCATTGGCGTTACTGATCGCCTTTCTCGGCCTGGATAATGTCTTCACGCAAATCGGGCTGTTTTTCAGCCAGATGGCGGTCGTCACCTTCGGCGGGGCCTATGCCGTGCTCGCCTATGTCGCCCAGGAGGCGGTGCAGCATTACGGCTGGCTGAAGCCGGGCGAGATGCTCGACGGGCTCGGCATGGCGGAGACGACGCCGGGGCCGCTGATCATGGTCGTGCAGTTCGTTGGCTTCATGGGAGCCTACCGCGATCCGGGTACCCTTCACCCCATGACGGCGGCGACGTTCGCCGCGATCCTGACGACCTGGGTGACGTTCGTACCTTGCTTCCTCTGGATATTCCTCGGAGCGCCATTCATCGAGCGGCTGCGCAACAATGTAGCGCTTACGGGCGCGATGTCGGCGATCACCGCCGCAGTCGTCGGCGTCATCCTCAATCTCGCGGTCTGGTTCGGTCTGCACACGCTGTTTGCAGAGGTGGTGACGTGGAGGCTCGGGTGGTTCGCCCTCGATATGCCCGTGGCGGCGTCTCTCGTCGTGCCTTCCCTGCTTTTGACGATCGCTGCCGCGGTCGCGATTTTCCGTTATCGCGCATCGATCCTCGCGACGCTTCTGGCCTGCGCCCTGGCGGGCCTCGTGTGGACGGTGTTTGCCCACGCCTAACGTCCCACGCGCCCGGCCGGCGCGTGGGGACCAACAGCAACGTCGATCAAGCCGGACTATTGTGCAATGGCGCCGGCCGGCATGCCTTCACCGGCACGCCGCTTGATCTGCCGGATCGAGGCGTTCATCCAGATCATGGAGGCGGCGACGATGACAAAGAGCAGCATGAAGCAGCTCGACCACAGGCCCGTCACATCTTTGAGATAGCCGAAGGCAATCGGCAGGACGAAACCGCCGAGCCCGCCCATCATGCCCACGACGCCACCGACGGCACCGACATGGGAGGGATAATAGGCGGGTATGTGCTTGTAGACCGCTGCCTTACCGAGGCTCATGACGAAGCCCAGCACGAAAGTGACGGCGACGAAAACAACAGGCGTCACGATGATCGGCATCGCGCCGCCTGCGGGCACCGAAAGGATTGCCGTTGCCACCGCGGACACGGCAAACATGGCGTACATGATCTTGCGCGCGCCGATCTTGTCCGACAGCGCGCCGCCATAGGCGCGGAAGATGCTGCCGGGGATCGAATAAGCGGCGGCGATCATGCCTGCCGTTTCGATGCTGAAGCCGTAGACGCCGACGAGGTAGCGCGGAAGCCACAGCGCAAGGGCGACGAAACCGCCGAAGGCGAAGAAATAATAGAGGGAGAAGCGCCAGACCTGGACGTTCTTCAGCGGCTCGAATTCCTTGAGAAAGCTCTTGCGGGGCTGACGAGTTTCACGGCGAGCACGGAACTGCGGGTCGTCTTCGGTCGAGAACCAGAAGACGATCGCCGTGAGCAAAAGCACGACCGCCCAGATTTCCGCAACAGCCTGCCAACCGAAGGCGACGAGAACGAACGGCGCGAGGAACTTGGTGACGGCCGCTCCCACATTGCCGGCGCCGAAAATGCCGAGCGCCGTGCCCTGCTTTTCCGGCGGAAAGAACGGCGAGACATAGGCAACACCGACGGCAAAGGAGCCACCCGCGAGGCCGACGCCGAGGCCGGCAAGGAGCATTTGCGGATAGGTGGTCGCATAGGCCAACAGGAACGTGGCAAGCGCCGCTGCCACCATCGTCAGCGTGTAAACCAGGCGACCGCCATAGCGGCTGGTCCAAATGCCGAGAAAGATGCGGACCAGCGATCCCGTGAGGATCGGCATGCCGATCAGAAGCCCGAACTCAGCTTCGCTGAGGCCAAGCTCGTCCTTGATACGCACGCCGATGATCGAAAAGATGGTCCATACGGCAAAACAGATCGTGAATGCAGTCGTTGAAATCCACAGGGCGCGCGCTTGCTCGCCTGCACTGGTGGGCTGTGTTTGGTGAAGAGCGGACATAACTTCTCCCGGCGCGTGCCTGCGCCAATCCCTGTCGGTTGATCCTGGAAAAGCCGCAAACAGGGGTCCGCGCTCATCGGGGATGCGCGCGTCGATCCTCTTCAGCAACCTTGCTTCTGGCGCGCGACATTGGGCGCCATTGGGGTCTGCCTGGGCTCAAAATAATGGATGCAAGCAGCGTGCCAAGCTAGGTGTTTTGAGATAAACGAAGAAATTCAGGCGTCTAGGCAAAGAGGAATGCGTAGGTCGCTTTTGGGGATGATCAAATATTAGTCCGCCGCAGCCGCATTGCTCAATTATCGTGCACCGGCGCCTCCCGCACAAAATCTTTGCAGATAGATGCCGGCGTGAGAACCCAGGAGCCCGTCCGCGAAGGTCTCCGCTCAGGCTCCTCTGTCGCGTGAATTCTTGCTAATCAGTGAAGATCAGCGGTCGGCTGGTTCAACCGTTGCGACAACGCGCTCTATCGCTGTCATCAGAGAAATCGTGCCGCGCCGGTGTTCACTGCCGTTCTGGTGCATGAACAGGCCCTTGGCGATTCCCTCATACATGCCGAGAAGCGCGTTCGCCACCTCACCGGGCACGCCTTCCTCGGCGAGCAGCGCGGCGCGGCGCTCCGGCGGGACCGGTACCGGCACCACCGGGCGGCCGAGAACTTCCGCGAAGGCCGACGCCACATCGCCGGCGCTCCAGTCTTCCGGTCCGGCCAGCTCAACGACCCGCTTCCCGGTCCACTCCTCGCACAGCACGGCTGCCGCAGCGCGCCCGACATCGATCGTGCTCACCATCGGAATTCTCTGAGAGGATTCGATAAAGGTCGGCAGCACGCTTTCCGACATGACAGTTTGCGCCACCTCGCCCCAGGTCTCGACAAAATAGCCCGACCGCAGGAAGACGGTCGCCGGTGCCACCCCGTCAAGCAGTGCCTCGAACCGGTTGAGGGTGGCGATGACGCCGGTGCCGGAGGCATGCTGCGCTCCGATGGACGACAGGACAACGGCCTTTGGCAGACGCGCCCGCCGTGCTGCACCGGACAGCGCCGCACCGAATTCTTCGGTGCGCGCATAGGGATCACCGCTCACCGGCGGTGGATTGAGCAGGAACGCTCCCGACGCGCCCTTCAGCGCATCGGCCATCGCGTCGGCATCCTCGATGGTCGCGACGGCCACCTCAGCGCCAAGGGCTGTCCATTTTTCACCCTGTTCCTTGCTACGCAGGACGACACGCACGGCCTCGCCGCGTTCGATAAGGGCGCGCGCTACCTCGCCGCCGGCCCGTCCGTTTGCTCCAAGTACAACATACATGATTGCTACTCCGTCAGTTCGCCTTCGATAAAGGAACTAATAGGCGGGGGATTTCCATGCGTCCAATGCATGTGATACATAGCCAATATGCGCGAAGTGAATTTACGCCGGATCGACCTAAACCTGTTGGTGGCGCTTGAGGCGCTGCTGGATGAGAAGAGCGTCACACGGGCCGCCCACCGGCTCGGCATGAGCCAGCCTGCCGCGAGCCGTGCCCTGGGGCGATTGCGCGCGCTGTTTTCGGACGCGCTACTGGTCGATGGACCGGGCGGCTACGTCCTCAGTTCCCGTGCCGAAGAGGTGCGCCCCGTCCTGCGCAGGATACTGGCAGGCCTAGGAGAATTGTTGGAAGCGAACTCGTTCGATCCCGCGACAGCGACAGGTCGAATCCGGCTTCTTATGCCCGATCTCCAGGCCGCCGCGCTCTCGCCGCATTTGCTCGCCCGCCTCGCCCGCGAGGCACCGTCCCTCGATCTCGATATCGTCGCGCCGGGCACGAACGGGATGGAAGCGCTGGAGCACGGTGTCGCGGATGCGATGGTGGCGCTGCTCGACGAAGCGCCGGCCGGCATCCAGCGACGCGGCCTCTATGACGAAGAACTCGTGACGCTCATGCGGGCGCATCACCCTGCGCTCGCCGGAAAACTCACGCTCGACCGCTTTCTGGCGCTCGAGCATATCGTGGTGAGCGTCACCGGAGTTGGTCCTGCACCTGTCGATGAGGTGCTTGCGCGAATGGGGCGAACGCGGCGAGTGAAGCTGCGCGTGCCGAACTTCTTCGCGGCGGTCGAGATCGCCGCCCGCTCCGACCTGATCATGACCCTGCCGTCGAGCCTGGCACGAGCGGCCGCCAACATGAGGCGCTTCGTATCGTTGCCGCCGCCCCTCGATCTTGGGAGCTTCACGATGAGCCTCGCCTGGCACGCGCGCCAGCAAGACGCGCCCAGGCACATATGGTTGAGACGTGCCATTGTCTCGGCCGCGAAGGATATGTCATCGGCGATTAACGTTGGAAGCTGAGGCCGCGAGGTGGGCTATCTGTCGGACAACTCCTCAAACCGCCTCCGCGTTCATCGAAGATACTCTACAGCGCCGCGCGTCCAATCGGACGCGCAAAGGTCGCTGTAGCACTTTGAGTTGCTGCATGATTTTGTCCTTAAATCGATTCCGATTTAAGGAATCATGCAGTAGCCGGGGCGGCCGTCGCGGATCATCGAGAAGTAATCGTCTAGGCCGACCTGTCCGCCCTTTAGCGCCACCTCTATCCCGTCCACTCGAGGATCCGCGCTATGCGCCGTGCAGAGGGGCGAGCCGGGCGACTGCGGCAAGGGCAGCCGCAAGTTCAGCGCATCGACGGAAAGCTGGCCGAGCGCGTGGCTGGATGTGTCCCCGCCGGCGATCACCGCGCGGCGGAGCCCGGCGCGTATCACCAGCTCTTTCAGAAGCAGCCCTAACCGTTCGCCGATTCTATGACGGGAGCCGTCCTCGAGGGGAATGGCATCGCCTCGATCAGCCGAAGGGCCAAGAGCCGTGTAGAGGATTACGCTGCGGCCTTCAGCGAGGCTGGACAGTCCGCGCGCGACCGCATCCTCGACCACAGACCCCTCCTCCGCCGCGGCGAAGGCGACCGCGTCGAGCGCGATTCCGTCGAAGCCGTGCTCGAGCGCGTGGCGGATCTGCCGTTCCGTCGTCGGCGACACGCTGCCGGAGACGACGGCGATCCGATCGACCGGCCCCGGCGGGGTGAAAGCGGGCGCGTCGTCGACAAGCCCGAGGCGGCGCCATTCGCGAACGAGCGCATATTCGAGGCCCGAAGAGCCGCAGGCGAATTGCCCGCCCGCAACGCGCCTGCGCCAGAGCTGGCGCCCTACGACCGCCTGGCTCGCCTCACCGGCGACGTCGAGAAGGACGATATCGTTACCTTCGGCAAAGGCCTTATCTGTGAACGCGTCCGCGTCCGGCGACGAAAGCTGCGCGAGATCGATGAGCCCCGCGCTGAGCGATGTCTGCCGCGACAGGTGAAGCCGGATGTCGGCCTCGTCCATGGGTGTGACGGGATGCCGGCTCATCACCGGGTGACGATCGATGCGATAGGTGTCGCCGCGATAGGCGGCGAAGAGATTGCCGAAGGCCGTATAGCGGCGGATCTGCGGCGCGCCGACGACGAGCGGAACTGGTGCTTTCCCGAAGACCGTCCGGCCGATCTCGATCGCCTTGCCGATATTGCCGACTGTGGGGCTGGAATCGAAGGTCGAGCACACTTTGTAGTGCGCGAAGTCCGCCCCGAGCGATTTCAGCCACAAGAAGGCCGGCAGAAGGTTCTCCGCCATCCAGGCGGGAGTCTGGCTGCGGCTGGTGCCGGCGAGTCCGAAAGCGCGGCAATGAGCGAAGCGTTGAAGAAGCGCCGCATCGGGAATTTTGAGGAACAGTGCCGTGTCGACTCCCTGGGAAGAAAGCGCCTCCATGACATCGGTGGAACCCGTCAGGTCGTCTCCGTAGTAACTGAGCAAAGCTTTCTGCATTCGAGGTCTCCGGCGCTCGGAAGTCAGGCGCCCTGGCCGTCGGCGAATTTTTTGAGCGACTGCGCGAGTTCAGGATGTTCGCGCGCGTAGTCGGCGAGCGGAATGCCAGCGACCGCAGCCTTCCAGGCCTGCCGAACGGCCCTGACGCCGGCGCCCGCGCCGCCCGGATGGCTGACGATGCCCCCACCGCAGAGATAGAGGAGATCGGTCGATCGCCCGGTGCGAGCATAGGTCTCCGGCGCCTGCCCGCCCCATTGGCCGGAACCGACGACGGGCAGCGGGCAATCCTTCTCGGAAAAGAGCGGCGTGCTCACCGCCTTGAACGATTTCACGAAGCTCTCGTCCGGCTCCCAGTATTTGACTCGGATGCCGTTGATCTGGAACTGATCGACGCCGATCAGCCGCCAGAATTGCTGCCAGACCGAAAACTCCATGCCAAGGCCGCCATGGCGGGTGAGAATATCCCAGCCATTACGATGGGCATGGAGGACGAGGCGAGAGCGCTTGCGCAGGAAGGCGACGCCGCCCATGCCGACCGAATTGATGTTGACGACCGCGGCATTGCCGCCGGCGGCCACCACGAGATCGTGGTTGCGCATCATCTCGTCCGGATCGGTATGCGATATGCCGAAGGCATACATCACCTTCTTGCCGGTCTTCTGCTCATGATCGAGGATCTTCGGCATGATCGCAGCGACCCGGTCCCTCAGCGGCGAATAGGCCGGGCTCATCAGCTTCTCGTCGTCCTTGACGAAATCGACACCGGAAGAAAGCAGGTCGCCCACGAGAGCGGCGGTTTCCTCCGGCCTCAAGCCCAGCGCCGGCTTCACGATCGTCCCGATGATCGGCCGCCCTTGGACGCCGGTCAGGCGCCGGCTGCCGGCGGCGCCGAATTGCGGACCGGGATGCGCGGCTGCAAATTCCGGCGGCAGTTTCATGTCAACGACGCGGATGCCGGTCAGGCCTTTGATGGAATAAACGCCGCCGATCGCGATCGTCATCAGCGCCGACAGATCCGTGCCGACCGCTTCGAGCGGAAAACATATGTCCGCTTCGGCCCGATTAAAGCGCCTGGCCTCCCCGGCTTCATCTGGCAGAGAGGGCCGATCGGCCGGCTCCAGGTGACGGACAGCGACGACGCGTGCCGCAACGCGCGCCTTCAGCTCCTCGGTCTCGCCGGGCACCGGCACGAAGGTCCCGGTGGACTGGTCGCTTGCGATCTTTGCCGCCAGCGCCTCGACGTCGCCCGGGCTCTCGATGCGGTAGGTGATGCGTATCACGGGCGCGCTCTCGCGTTGAATTCAGTAGCCTCTTTCCGTTAACTGGTATAATGAGTATCTCAGTTGCGCAAGAGAAAATTCGCGCCCCTCCGGCGGCGGGTGGCGCGCCCCAAGATTTCCTCCTTGTGGAAATCGTGCATATAGGAATGAGCCACAAGACGAGTGGAGTTCACATGGTCATTCAATCCGAGCCCATTGTTCGCAGGAAGCTCTCGGACGAGGTCTTCGCGAGGCTGAAGGGGCTGATCGAAAGCGGCGAATTGCAGCCGGGAGACGAGATGCCTTCCGAGCGGATGCTGATGGAGCGCTTTCAGGTCGGGCGCCCGGCCATTCGCGAGGCGATGCAGGCGCTCGCCAATATGGGGCTGATCGAGATTTCACATGGGGAGCGCGCCAAGGTACTGCAGCCGACGGCGAAATCGCTCCTTCGGCAGGTGGATCTCGCCGCCAAGATCATGCTTTCGGCCTCTTCGGACTCGCTCGAACATCTGAAAAGCGCGCGCATCTTCTTCGAGCGCGGCATGATTCGCGAGGCGACCAGCCGCGCGAGCGCCGCCGACATTGCAGCGCTCGAAGAAACGCTGAAGCGCCAGCGAGCAGCCCTTGGCGACTCCGACGCCTTCATCGCAGCCGACATGGCCTTCCACACCCGCATCGCGCAGATTTCCGGCAATCCGATCTTCACCGCCGTCAGCGAAGCGATGCTCGGTTGGCTCAAGGAATATCACACTGAAATGCTGATCTGGACCGGGCGGGAAAACGTGACGCTCAGCGAGCACGAGGAAATCATCGACTGCATCCGCCGCGGAAATCCCGACGAGGCCGAACAGGCGATGATCAAGCACCTCGAACGCTCGCGCGCCCTCTATGCGCCGAAGGCCAAGGCCGAGAGCGCGAACGGCTAAAGCATCTTGTGGTCAGTGGAATCACGCTGACTGCAAAATGCTCTAGTATTTCGAGGGAACATAGAGCTCCCGCGGCAGAACCTGGCGCTCATAGTCGGGGTTGAAGATCCGCTCCGGCAAGCTAATATCCTCGTGCGGAACGTCCTCATAAGGGATCTGCCTGAGCAGGTGGTCGATGCAGTTCAGGCGCGCCCGTTTCTTGTCATTGGCCTCGACGATGAACCACGGCGCCTCGGAAATATTGGTGCGGGCAAACGTCTCCTCCTTGGCCTTGGTGTAGGCCTCCCAGCGGACGCGCGACTGCAGGTCCATCGGCGAGAGCTTCCACTGTTTCAAGGGATCGTGGATGCGCATCAGGAAGCGCATCTGCTGCTCTTCGTCCGTGATCGAGAACCAGTATTTGACGAGACGAATGCCCGAACGCACCAGCATGCGCTCGAATTCCGGCACGTCGTTGAAGAATTGTTCGACCTCATCTTCCGTCGCGAAGCCCATGACCCGTTCGACGCCCGAGCGGTTGTACCAGGAGCGGTCGAAAAGCACGATCTCGCCGCCGGCGGGCAGATGCGGCACGTAGCGCTGGAAGTACCATTGGGTCTTCTCGCGGTCGGACGGGGCCGGCAGCGCCACGACCCGTACGACGCGGGGATTCAGCCGCTGGGTGATGCGCTTGATGACACCGCCCTTGCCGGCCGCATCGCGCCCCTCGAAGATCACGACGACCTTCTCCTTGCGGTAGGCCACCCAATCCTGCAGCTTGATCAACTCCGACTGCAGTGTCAGGAGCGTGCGGAAATAGTCCATACGCGGAATCGTCGGAGGATGAGACTTACGGTAAATCTTGCGGATTTCCTCCGACAGTGCTGGTTCGGAAAGCTCGAGCTCGTAATCCTCGTCCAGCGTGTCGGCCAGCTCCGCTTCCAGCCAATCGACGCGCTCTACCTCGTCTCGTTCGTTCTTCATCTCGTTCCTCCGACGTTCACGGGGGCGTCAGCCAGCCCTGTCCATGTTGGCTTATTCCACAGCGGCGTGAAGGAAAATTGACATCGAGCCCACGCGACGCCGTGTGCCCCGTCCCGGCACTCCTCGTGCCGGCATTCATTGCTAAACGCGTCGCATGCAAACGAGTTCATGCGACGCGCTTCAGGTCCTTGTTCTTGCGCATGTCGTGGTCCCAAAGGCGCAGCACACCTTTGGGCGATATGCATTAGGCTGGCGCCAGCGCCGGCCGATCCTTGGGGAATGGCTTGAAGGTCATGGCGATCAGGAAAGCACCGATGCCAATGCCCCAGGCGCCGATATAAAGCCAGCCGTAGCTGTCAAAGGCGTCGTAGATCAGGCCACCGGCGAGCGGACCGATAGCCATGCCGAGGCTCCCGGCCATGGCCGTTCCGCCGATGACGGTGCCCATCATGCGCAAGGGGAAATTCTCACGTGCGATCACCGCGTAGAGGGGCATGACGCCGGCATAGATGAAGCCGAACAGGGCCGCCACCGCGTAAAACGCGCCGAGATCGCGCACGAAGAAATAGGCCAATGCGCCGAACGCCTGCAGCAGCAGGCCCGCGACCAGAATGCGTTTTGCTCCGTAGCGGTCTCCGAGGATGCCAAAGGCGACGCGACCGCCCATGCCCGCCAAACCCTCGACGCTATAGATCGAAACAGCGGCGAGCATCGGAATACCGCAGCTCATCGCATAGCTCACCGTGTGGAAGATCGGCCCCGAATGCGTGGCGCAGCAGAAGAAGTTCGTCAGCAGCAATATGATGAATTGGGGCGATCTGAGCGCCTGCTCCAAGGACATATCAGGCCCTTCGCCTGAAGATGCGGCGGCATGCGAGTCCTCCAACGCCGGCGGACTGCGCAACAGCAATGCTGCCGGGATCATGATGGCTGCGGCGAGGGCAGCAATGATCAGCAGCGACGTTCTCCAATCGAAGATCGAGACCAGCCATCCCGCCAAGGGAGACATGGTCATCGGCGCCATCCCCATGCCGGCGGACACCAGAGATACGGCAAGGCTGCGGTGGGTGTCGAACCAGCCTGTCACGCAAGCCATCATCGGCGCGAAGATCGCGGCGCAGGCACCTCCGACGATTAAGCCGAATAGGATTTGAAACTCGATGAGCGACGTCGCCCTGCTAGCGAGCGCCAGGCTCGCAGCCAAAAGGGCCGACCCGGTCACCACGACCAAACGCGGACCCCAACGATCCGAGGCGGCGCCCCAGATCATGCTCGCCAAGGCCATCGCGATAAAGCCCACGGTCATGGCGCTCGACACGCCGGTAACGGACCATCCAGTGTCGCGCGAAATGGGCTGGAGAAAGACAGGCAGCGAAAACATGGCGCCTATCGCGATACAGCCCAGGAGGCCACCCGCCGCTACAATCACCCATCGATAATGAGAACTGATCATTTTTCGGTCTCCGCTTAGGCAAATCCTTCGACGTGACACCCCTCGCCTTCGGGGCGGTTCGCCTGCAGCTTTCGGACGCACAAAGGAGGCTGTACCTTGAATTTACTGCATGTTTTATCCTTAAAAACCGACCTTGAATTAAGGAAACATGCAGCAGCGTCGATAGTTAGACGAACGACGTTGGCGGAAACCGACAGGCGGCATCAAATTTTCGATGCGCGAGCGCATCCACTGCAGGATACAGCGATCTTTGCGGGTCTGATAAGACGCGCGGCTCTGTAGATATGCCGGTGACAACTGCAGCACCAACCGCAGCCAGATGACGGCGAGCACTCCGCTGTCGATGTTCGGGGAGACGTCTTGGGCGTGAAGCTCAGCCGAGTGCGTGGCCAACCAAGCCGTAGAGGCTTGGCCCCGCTGCAGCCGAGACGGCCGCGGCACCGGCATTGCCGGGTTTGGACATTGCGAGCACCGTGTCGAAGACAGCCAGGCCGGATTGCGAGAGGAATATTGCGAAGGCACCAGTCTCGAAGGGCGTGTCCAGTCTCAGGAACTGGTCTTGGTGTTCGGACACGTGCGGCTGGACCACCGCGATGGCTTCCGCGTCGCCTTCTGCTACGACCGGTCCAACGACATGGCCTTTGCCAAACGGCCGGCAGAGCGCAAAAGCGCGCAACGAGCCGCCGTGGAACAAGCCATAGCCTGCCGAGTGGACCAGGAGCTTGCCAACCAGCTCCGTCCTCGCGACCCCGAAGGCTTTGGCATCAAGCTCGGCGACAGCGGCAAGGTCCTCCGACCCCAGCCTCCGGACTGCCGTCCCCTCCGGTAGTGCCGGCAGATCGGTTGGACGACGGGCGATGCCCTGACACTGATATATGGTTCTGACGGGCTGAAACCCGAGGGCGTGATAGAGCCGGCGGGCGGCCCTCGTCGCATTGAGCCTGAGGTCGCGGCCTTCGCAATCCGCAAGCACGTGTTCCATCAGCCAGCGGCCGGTGCCATTCGTCTGCAGCCGCGGCGAGGTAATCACCATTCCTATAGTCGCAAAATTGTCGCCGTGGGGGAACCACATGGCCGAGCCGGTCAGCCTACCGATTTCATCGAGCGCCACATAACCGCGGCCGAACTCGCGCAGAAACTGCAGATCTTCGGAGCGGTGCGGCCACCCGACGGAAATCGACAGTGCATGCAAAAGCTCCAGATCGACGCTCTCGATCCCGGCGATCCGCATTTCGAAGCTATCGACGACCTTGAATTCGGATGCCTTTGCGCCCACTCTTTGCCTCCCGCCCTCGTTTCGTTCGGTTTTCATGTCCCGTCCGCGCAGCACGCAATGCCGACACGGACCAAAGCGCTTCTTCTTCAGAATAAGACGGGGCGGCCGGTACAATTCGCTTGAGAGGCGGCAACCCACACAACAATCGTCCAAATCAGGCGCACTTTCGGCATGTAAAGCCTGGGCGGGCTCCTAAGCTAGCAGACAAGGCGAGCCGGCGTCGCTGCGTCGATGCAGCACCCGTCGCTGTGAACGCATGATCGACGGCACCAAGCTCGGCAAGGCCGGGGATGTTATGAGGGGCGCCAATGCAGGCAGTGGAAATCCTCGAGAAGCTCGTTGGCTTCCCCTCCGTCGTCGGCACGTCCAATGCCGACATCGTGGCATGGATCCGCGGCTGCCTGCAAAGCCACGGCATTGCCGCGACGGTGCTACCCGGCCCTGAGGGCGATCGCTCCAATCTTTTCGCTACGATCGGTCCTATGGACGTGTCCGGCTATATTCTCTCTGGCCATATGGACGTGGTCCCCGCCGCAGAAGGCGGCTGGACCAGCGATCCCTTCCGCCTTCGCGCCGAGGCAGGCCGGCTCTATGGCCGCGGCGCCACCGACATGAAGGGTTTCCTTGCCGCCGTTCTCGGCGCCATTCCGAAGCTTGCGGCAATGCCGCTTCGGCGGCCGCTGCACCTCGCCTTCTCTTATGATGAGGAGGCCGGCTGCCGCGGCGTGCCACACATGATCGCGCGCCTGCCGGAACTTTGCCGCCAACCGCTCGGCGCGATCATCGGCGAGCCAAGTGGTATGCGCGCGATCCGTGCCCACAAGGGCAAGGCGGCGGCCCGGCTGACGGTCAGGGGGCGTTCCGGGCATTCTTCGCGCCCGGACCAGGGGCTGAATGCGATACACGGCGCAGCAGGCGTCCTGACCCAAGCGGTCGCCGAAGCCGACCGGCTGGCCGGCGGCCCCTTCGAGCATGTCTTCGAACCGCCCTACTCCTCCCTCCAGATCGGAACGGTAAAGGGCGGTCAGGCGATCAACATCATTCCGGAGAGCTGCGAGGTCGAGTTCGAGGCCCGAGCGATTTCGGGCGTCGACCCGGCAGAACTGCTCGCGCCACTGCGAAAGACCGCCGACGCGCTGGCGGCACAAGGATTTGAGGTGGAGTGGCAGGAACTCAGTGCCTACCCGGCGCTTTCCCTTGAACCTCGCGCCCCGCTGGCGACACTGCTCGAGGAGTTGACCGGCCTCGAGCCTCTCCCGGCCGTCAGCTACGGCACAGAGGCAGGACTTTTCCAACGGGCCGGCATCGACGCGATCATCTGCGGTCCCGGGGAAATTGGGCGGGCCCACAAGCCGGATGAGTACATCCTCGTCGACGAACTCCTAGCCTGTCAGGCGATGGTCGAGGCGCTCGGCGCCCGCTGCAGCGCCTGAGACCTCAAGAAGGAGACGCGCGATGACCTTCCTCTTCAACTCCGATGCGAAGCGTGGTGCGATTTTCGCCGAGGCATTCGCGCGCGAACTGCCCGACATTCCTTTCGCCATGGATCCGGCGACGGTTGATCCCGATGCTGTACGCTACCTGATCACCTGGACGGTTCCGGACAATCTCGCGCGCTATCGAAACCTCGAAATCCTCTTCTCGATCGGCGCCGGCGTCGACCAATTCCGCATCGATGCGGTGCCGCCACATGTGCAGGTGGTGCGCATGGTCGAGGACGGCATCGTCCGAATGATGCAGGAATATGTGACGCTTGCCGTGCTCGCGCTTCACCGTAACCTGCCGGCCTATCTCGAGCAGCAGCGAGGCGAAAATTGGCGGGCCATTGCGCCGGTTCAGGCGGCCGACCGCCGCGTCGGCGTGCTCGGCCTCGGCGTGCTCGGTACTGCGGTACTCGATCGGCTGAAGCCTTTCGGCTTTCCGCTCTCCGGCTGGAGCCGCAGCCCGCACGAAATCGACGGCGTGAGGTGCCTGAGCGGCCGGAACGGTCTCGATACTTTCCTGGGCTCGACTGACATTCTCATCTGCCTCCTGCCGCTGACCGACGACACGCGCGGCTTCCTGAATGCCCAACTCTTCGCCAGGCTCCCGGCCGGTGCGGCGCTCGTCCATGTCGGCCGCGGCCCTCAACTCGATCATGAGGCACTTATCGAGGCGCTCGATAACGGGCATCTCTCCGGGGCCGTGATCGACGTCACCAATCCCGAACCGCTTCTTGCCGGTCATCCCTTCTGGACTCACCCGAAGGTCCTGCTGACGCCGCACATCGCGAGCGTCACCCAGCCGGAAACCGCCGCCAGAGCCGTGATCGAGAACATCAAACGGCAGCGGTCAGGTCTCGATCCGATCGGACTGGTCGACCGCCGCCGCGGCTACTAACGCGCGTCGCACCAGATCGAAGCCATGTGAAGTGCACAGTTTCGGCCGACACGCATCAAGTTCTAAACCCACGAAAGGAAAACCATGTCGCTCTTGAAAACCATCGAGCCCAACCCCGCTTTCGCGCCGCGCGAGTCTAGCCCGCTCCCCGAGCGTCTGATCTCCGGCAATCCTGCCTTTAAGACCTGGGCCCAGGACGTCGCCCGCGGCGAGATGATCCATACCGGCGTCTGGGAAGCAACCCCCGGCGAAACGCGCTCGATCAAGGGCGAGACCTTCGAGTTCTGCCATATTCTTTCCGGCGTCGTCGAACTCACGCCGGAAAACGGTGAGCCGGTGGTCTATAAGAGCGGCGACAGCTTCGTCATGAAGCCGGGTTTCGTCGGCATATGGAAGACCATCGAGACGGTGCGCAAGATCTACGTGACCGTGATGTGACACCGATGCCGCGCGACCCGATCGTCTTTGAGGTCGCGCAAGAGCTATTCTCTGTACATTTATGCTGAAGATGGCACGCTCTCTGGTCTTCGGGCGTGTCATCACCGAACACGCCGTCTCGCTTGACCACGTGACGTCTCTCCGCTGCCGGCCCATTGCGGCGAAGCCTTCTCTTCCTCAGCCCTCCTCGGATCGCCTCCCACACCTTTGCCGACGCGTCGCATCGCTGGCGTCCGAGTGACCGCCGAAGATTTGGCTGTCGTGCCGCAAAAAACATAATTTTCCGCCGCCCCAGCATCGCCAGTCGATGCATGCTGCTCGCGTTCCTCCACTAGCTTTGAGTTTAAGCCCATGCCGAGGACGCACGATGACACTCAGCTTTGATCCGGACAGTCTCTCCCTTCCCATCGGGCACTTCATCGGCGGTCGGCTGGTGTCGGCCGAAGGCGTCATCGACATGCATCGCCCCTCCGATGGCAAGCCTTATGCAGGCTGCCCGCTTGCGGATGAGGTGCTCGTCGATCGCGCCGTCGAAACTGCCAAGAAAGCGCTCAAGGCGAGCAACTGGGGCGGCGTGCGGCCGCGCGAGCGCACAGTCGTGCTGCAGCGCTGGGCGGACCTGATCGAAAGAGAAGCGGAAACCCTCGCCAAGCTGGAGGCGCTTTCCTCGACCCGCCCCGTCGGACACCTCGTCGCTGGCGACATTGCTGTCAGCGCCGAACAGATCCGCTTCTTCGCCGAGTTCGCCGACAAGGAAGGAAGCGATCTCGTGCCGACCGACGACGCCAGCCTCGGCATGATCATGACCGAGCCCTATGGCGTCGTCGGTGCCATTACGCCCTGGAACTTTCCCGTTTCCATGGCCGCCTGGAAGCTCGGCCCCGCGCTCGCGGCCGGCAATGCGGTGGTGCTGAAACCCTCGGAAATTACGCCGTTCTCGACGGTCTACCTTGCCGAGCTCGCGATCCGCGCCGGCCTGCCGCCGGGCCTCATCAACATCGTTCTCGGCGATGGGCGGGTAACCGGCAATGCGATCACCGGTCATCCAGACATCGCCAAGGTAAGCTTCACCGGCTCGACCGGCGCAGGCTCCGCCATCATGGCCAACATCGCCCGCACCGGCGTCAAGCCGATGACGCTGGAGCTCGGGGGAAAAAGCCCACAACTGGTCTTCGCCGATGCGGATCTCGACAAGGCGGCGGCGGCGATCGCCCAAAGCATGCTTTCGAATGCCGGCCAGGCCTGCGTCGCCGGCTCCCGTCTGATCGTCGAGGAGAGCGTCGCGGCTCCGCTAGCTGAGGCGATCGTTACGCGAATGAAGGCTGCGAAGCCGGGCCCGACCTGGGATGAAACGAGCGAATACTCGCCCATCATCTCGAAGCGCCAGCTGAACCGCATCCACGGCATCGTCGACGCTGCCGTTGCAGCGGGCGGCGAATGCCTGTTCGGCGGCGCCCCGATGAATGCGCCGGGCTATTTCTATCAGCCGACATTGATGGCCGTGCGCGACAGCTCCTCGCCAGCGATCACCGACGAAATCTTCGGTCCCGTCCTCACCCTGCAGACCTTCGCCGACGAAGAGGAGGCGCTCGCGCTCGCCGATCACCCGACCTACGGCCTTGCCGCAGGCGTCTTCACCCGCGACCTGGCGCGCGCCCTGAGGCTGACGCGAAGGCTCCAGGCCGGAACCGTCTGGGTCAACCGCTACAGTCGCTCGCGTGACCACATCCTGCCGACCGGCGGCTACAAACGCTCGGGCATCGGCAAGGATCTCGGCCGTGAGGCGTACCACGCCAACCGCAAGAGCAAGAGCGTGCTCATAAGCCTCTAGGGAGCTTCAATGAAAACCTATTCGATCGCACTCATCCCGGGGGACGGTATCGGTCAGGACGTGACCGATGCCGCCTGGCAGGTCCTTTCGACCGTCGCTAGGCATTCCGGTTTCACGCTCACCGGAACGCCCTTTCCCTGGTCCTGCGCCTTCTACAAGGAGACCGGTGCGATGATGCCACCAGACGGCATCGATACGCTCCGCCGCTTCGACGCCATTCTGCTCGGCGCCGTCGGTTGGCCGGCCGAAGTGCCGGATGCCGTTTCGCTGCACGGTCTGCTTCTGCCGATCCGCAAGGCCTTCGTGCAATATGCCAACATCCGCCCGCATCGGCTACTGCCTGGCGTCCAAGGACCGCTGAAAGCGAAGAACTTCAACATCCTCTGTATTCGCGAAAATACCGAAGGCGAATATTCCGGCGCCGGCGGCCGCGTCCATCAGGGAACGGCGGACGAGGTCGCGGTCGAGACCTCGATCTTTACCCGCGCGGGTGTCGAACGGATCCTGCGCTTTGGCTTCGAGCAGGCACGTCAGCGGCGCGGCAAGCTTGCTTCGGTGACCAAATCGAATGCTCAGAAACATTCAATGGTTTTCTGGGACGAGATCACGCGAGAGCTCGCTGCCGAATACACGGACGTCGAGGTCACGAGCTATCACATCGACGCCATGGCCGCGCGCATGGTCATGTCGCCGGAAAGCCTCGACGTCGTCGTCGCCTCCAACCTCTTCGGCGACATCCTGACCGATCTCGGTGCGGCGATCCAGGGTGGGCTCGGCTATGCCGCCTCCGCCAACATCAATCCGGACAGAAGCGCCCCCTCCATGTTCGAGCCGGTGCACGGTTCTGCCCCGGATATCGCCCATCTCCGCATCGCCAACCCCATGGCCGCCATCTGGTCCGGCGCGATGATGCTCGAGCACCTCGGAGAAGGAAGGGCCGCACGAAGGATCATGGACGCGCTCGAAAGAACGACCGCCCGCGGCATCGGCACCGTTCCGGGAAAAGACAGGACCGAAACCATCACAGCGGCAGTGCTCGCCGCGCTCGACTGATCGCAGGAGGGAAAACACATGAGATTGAAGGACAAGGAACTTTTCCGGCAATTGGGCCTGATCGGCGGTGAATGGATCGCCGGCGCCTCGGGCGAGGTCGTCGAGGTCGTCGATCCTGCGAACCAGGCGGCCCTCGGCACCGTTCCGGACATGGGAACGGCCGAGACTCGGGCCGCCATCGACGCTGCGAACGCCGCTTTCGGGCCTTGGAAGAAGAGGACGCATGCCGAGCGCGCCGCCCTGCTCGAGCGCTGGCACGCGCTGATGATCGAAAACCTCGAAGACCTGGCGCTGCTCTTGACGCTGGAGCAGGGCAAGCCGCTCGACGAGGCGCGTGGCGAGATCCGCTACGGCGCCGCCTTCGTCAAATGGTTCGCCGAAGAGGCCCGCCGCATCGGCGGCCACACCATTCCCTCGCCGACACCGGACCGCCGCATCGTCGTGCTCAAGGAAGCGGTGGGCGTCTGCGCCATCGTCACGCCGTGGAATTTCCCGAACGCGATGATCACCCGCAAAGTGGCACCCGCGTTGGCCGCCGGCTGTACAGTGGTCATCAAGCCATCGGAGTTCACGCCGTTCTCGGCACTTGCCCTCGGCGTGCTCGCCGAGCGCGCCGGCATTCCGGCCGGAGTCATCAACATCGTCACGGGCATGCCGAGCGCGATCGGCAACGAGTTCATGGCGAACGAGACGGTGCGCAAGATCTCCTTCACCGGCTCGACGCGCGTCGGCTCGCTCTTGATGCGCGGCGCCGCGGACAGCATCAAGCGGCTCTCGCTCGAACTCGGCGGCAATGCCCCCTTCATCGTCTTCGACGATGCCGATCTCGATCTCGCGGTCGAAGGCGCGATCGCGTCGAAGTTCCGCAATGGCGGACAGACCTGCGTCTGCGCCAACCGCATTCTGGTGCAGTCCGGCGTCTATGACGCTTTCGCCGAAAAACTCGGCGGCCGCGTCAACGCCATGAAGGTCGGTCCGGGCACGGAGCCGGGTATTGCGATCGGGCCGATGATCAATGAGGCGGCGATCGACAAGATCAACCGCCATGTCGAGGACGCACTGGCCAAAGGTGCGAAGGTCGCGGCACGAAGCAAATCGCTGCCGGAGGGCAGCCAATACACCGCCCCGATCGTGCTGACCGGTGCCACGACCGACATGCTGCTCGCCAGCGAAGAGACTTTTGGCCCCGTCGCCCCGCTCTTCCGCTTCGAGACCGAGGACGAGGCGATCGCCATCGCCAACGGTACACCCTTCGGCCTCGCCGCCTATTTCTACACGGAAAGCCTGAAGCGCTCCTGGCGCGTGGCGGAAGCGCTCGAATTCGGGATGATCGGCCTCAACACCGGCGCCATCTCCACCGAAGTCGCGCCCTTCGGCGGAGTCAAGCAATCCGGCCTCGGTCGCGAGGGCGCCCAGGTGGGCATCGAGGAGTATCTCGATATGAAGAGCTTTCACATTGGCGGGCTGGAATAGATCCCAGCCATTTGGGACCGGTCGATCCAAAATCGTATTGCAATCGATTCCTCACCTGAAGCGTGTGATGCGCTTCAGGTGATCTGTTCTGCAACCCGCTTCCCGATTTTCGGGCCGCTACAGTCGATTCGCATGCGGCTCTAAATCTCCAGCAAAAAAGCGCGGCACCTGTCCGGTCCGCGCCCTTCCTTGTAAGTTCGCGCTGTCTACTGCATCCTGTCGAGCATCTTGTAATACATGCCGACGAGCGGCAGGAACCAGGGCTTGCCGAAATGGCCTGGCACCGCCGGCCATTCGAGACCGTTGAGCGGGTTGCGGTCCGGCCGGTCGAGGATCGCATCCGCCATGATCATGCCGAGATGCGTCGAAAGCTGCGCCCCATGGCCGGAATAGCCCATGGCGTACCAGACGCCGTCGTGATAGCCGGCGCGGGGGAAGCGGTCTTTAGTCATGTCGACGAGACCGCCCCAGCAATAGTCGATCTCGACACTGGCAAGCTGCGGGAAGATCTCGGCAAGGCTCGCCTTGAGGATCGCGCCGCTTTTCGCGTCCGAGCGTTGGTCGGATGTCGCCGAGAAGCGGGCGCGGCCGCCGAAGATCAGCCGGTTGTCGGGTGAGAGCCTGAAATAGTTGCCGATGTTCATCGACGTTACGCAGGTGCGGTTGCCCGGCATCGTCGCCGCGATCTCCGCCGCCGTCAGCGGCCGGGTGGCGATGATGAAGCTGCCGACGGCGATGATCCGGCGG